>OHAF01003097.1_pt1 | contig 11314 bp, 9 predicted proteins | sample 1577041 | NCBI WGS metagenome assembly OHAF01 (sample SAMEA3541495, study PRJEB24748) | human gut metagenome | biome: human gut; feature: human-associated habitat; material: faeces | place: China | collected 2012
GGGCAGCAGGCGGCGGGAAAAGGCGATGGTCAGGCCGGTACGGCCCACGGCGGCCAGCAGGGTCAGGCCCACATAGACCACGGCGGGCCAGCCCAGCACGGGCCAGGTGAGCAGGAAGATGGTGGGCGTGTGGACCAGATAGGCCGGGAAGCTGTTGAACAGATTGGCCAGCATGAGTTCCCGGCCGTCGATCTCGCCTTTCTGGTGGCTTTCGGAAAGCAGGCCGTTGGCCGCTGCCGGGGAGACGAAGGCCAGGGAGAAGGCCGCGCCCGCCACGTCGCGCAGATGGGCGGCCCGGGCCAGCGGGGTGGCCAGGCGGGCCAGATGGCGCGTCCAGCGCAGGGCCTCCAGCAGATTGGCCAGCAGCAGGCCCACGCACAGGCCCAGCAGCAGACGCAGCAGGGGCCAGAGCAGGCCTTTCCAGAGCAGGGCCAGGGAATGCAGAGTGTCAGGGGAAAGGATATCGTTCATGGGCAGGGCGCGGGATCAGGCCTGGGCGGCCGTGAAGCCCGTGTCCTCGGGCAGGTCGGGACCGGCGGCGAAGGCGCGGGCCAGTTCGTCGCAGCGTTCGTTTTCGCGGTGTCCGGCATGGCCGCGCAGCCAGTGGAAGGTGACCTTGTGGGTGCGCAGCAGGGGCAGGAGCTGCTTCCAGAGGTCCACGTTGAGCACGGGCTTCTTGTCGCTCTTGATCCAGGTGCGCTTTTGCCAGCCGGCCAGCCAGCCTTTTTCCACGGCGTCACAGACGTATTTGGAATCGGTGTAGAGGTCCACCTCGCAGGCTTCGCGCAGGGCGGAGAGGGCCGCGATGACGCCGCCCAGTTCCATGCGGTTGTTGGTGGTCAGGCGGGCGCCGCCCACCAGCTCGCGGCGGGCCGTGCTGCCCACCAGGCAGAGGATGGCGGCCCAGCCGCCCCGGCCGGGATTGCCCAGGCAGGAACCGTCCGTATAGATGATGACTTTCTTCATCAAGAATTCCTTTGTGGTTTGAGACCTCCCCCTTCAGGGGGAAAAGGGAATTTGACAAGACGGCGAAGCCGATGAAATCCTTTTCCGTAACTTCTCCCTTCAGGGAGGGGCGATCCGCACGCCCCCTATCCGTCGGTCGCGGAGGCGGTAGCCGTTGCCCGCACCAGCGGGCTTACGGACAGCGACAGCGCTTTCATGGGCTGTCTTGCCGCGTAACACATTGCTGCCTTTATCCGTAGCTTCCTGCGTCGCAACGGCTAAAGCTCAGTCGGCGGATGGGGCGACTGTGGATTGCAACATGACCGCGCAGTGTAGGAAAGAAGCGGGGCGCTGGCAACGGGGCCTCCCCGGGTGTGCCCGCGCGCACAGCGGGGGCCGCAAAACGGGGGAGAGCGCGGGCGGGGCCGTGGTCTTCGTTCTGCAGGCTGGACTTTGCGGAACCTTTGGGATATGCTTTTCTACCAAAAATTAATGGGGGCATCACCCCCGTGGAGGACATCATGGCTCACAAGAAAATTGAGCGTAAAAAGGAACTGGATCGCCGCCGTCATCGTCGCGCTGAACGTCTGAAGCAGCGCGTGCGTGAAGCCAAGGCCGCCAAGGCCTAGTTTCCGCGGACAGTTCATTGCCGGTTCCCTGCGGGGAGCCGCGAATTTCAGCACAACGGCCGATGGCCCCGGACAAAAAAAGGGGCTGTCGTGGCCGTTCTTGGCGTTATAGCTATGCCCATCTACGAATATCAGTGTCCCAACTGTCAGAAAGTCTTTGAAGAATGGACCCATGTGACCGACATGCAGGCCCAGGAGCCCTGCCCCGATTGCGGCACCCCCTCGCCGCGGGTCATGTCGCACACGTCTTTCGTGCTCAAGGGCGGCGGCTGGTATGTCAGCGATTACGGCTACCGCAAGGGCATCAAGGACGAGAACAGCACGTCCACCCCTTCTTCTTCCGCCTCCTCGTCGACGAGTTCCACTTCTTCCGGCAGCACTGCCAGCAGCACTTCCGGAGGCTCGGGTTCTTCCACCTCCTCTTCGTCGACCCCTTCCGCGTGAGGTACCTATGATTGAGCGCTACACCCGGCCCGCCATGGGCCGCATCTGGACCCTGGAGAACCGTTACCGCGCCTGGCTGGCTGTGGAAGTGGCCGTGTGCGAGGCCTGGGCCGAACTGGGCCGCGTGCCCGCCGAGGCCGTGAAGACCATCCGGGAAAAGGCCGACATCGACGTGGACCGCATCCTCGAGATTGAGCAGCCCACCCGTCACGACGTCATCGCCTTCCTCACTTCGCTGGAAGAAAAGGTGGGCCCCGACGCCCGCTACATCCATCTGGGCTGTACGTCTTCCGACATCGTGGACACCGCCAACGGCTATCTGTTCATGCAGGCCGGCAAGCTCATCGTGGAAGACATCGAAAAGGTGCTGGCTTCTCTGGAAGCCCTGGCCCGCAAGCACAAGGGCGTGCTCTGCATGGGCCGCACCCACGGCATCCATGCCGAACCCACCAGCTTCGGCCTCAAGATGACCGGCTTCCACGCCGAGTTCCAGCGCCATCTGGAGCGCGTCAAGGCCGGTATCGAGAGCGTGCGCGTGGGCAAGATCTCCGGCGCCGTGGGCACCTACGCCTTCCTTTCTCCCGAACTGGAGGAAAAGGCCCTGACCCGTCTGGGCCTGGCCGTGGACCCGCACTCCACCCAGATCGTGCAGCGTGACCGCTATGCCCATTTCTTCACCTCCCTGGCCATCCTGGCCGGCGGCATCGAACGCCTGTGCGTGGAGCTGCGCCATCTGCAGCGCACCGAGGTGCTGGAAGTGGAAGAAGGCTTCGCCAAGGGCCAGAAGGGCTCCTCGGCCATGCCGCACAAGAAGAACCCCATCTCCGCCGAGAACATGGCCGGCCTTGCCCGCCTGATCCGCAGCAATGCCGTGGCTTCCATGGAGAACCAGGCCCTGTGGCACGAGCGCGACATCAGCCATTCGTCCGTGGAGCGCGTCATCATGCCCGACTCCACCATCTTGGCCGACTACGTGCTCAACCGCCTGTGCCGCCTGCTGGACGGCCTGGTGGTCAAGCCCGAGCGCATGAAGGAGAACATGGAGCGTTCCTACGGCCTGTACTTCTCCCAGCGCGTGCTCACCGCCCTCATCGCCACCGGCCTGCCGCGCCAGAAGGCTTATGAGGCCGTGCAGCGTCTGGCCATGCAGAGCTGGGAGACCCGCAAGCCCTTCCCCGAGCTGGTGTGCGCCGATCCCGACATGCATGAACGTCTGGGTGATGCCCAGCTGGCCGAACTTTTCGATCCCACCTACTATCTTAAATACGAAGACGTCATCTACAAGCGCGTCTTCGGCAATTAGGAGGCTCCCGTGCAGCAGTCCATCCTGGAGATCAAGCGTCGTCTGGCCCGCCTGCTGGTGGAAAAGTCCTACCGTGAAGGCGACTTCGTCCTGGCTTCCGGCCGTCGCAGCGACTATTACTTCGATTGCCGCGTGACCGCCCTGCATGCCGAAGGTTCCTGGCTCATCGGTACGCTGTTCAATGACCTGCTCAAGGATGTGCCCGTGGTGGGCGTGGGCGGCATGACCATGGGCGCCGACCCGCTGGTCTCCGCCACCACCGCCATCTCGCATGAACTGGGCCGTCCCCTCAACGGCCTGCTGGTGCGCAAAGAAGCCAAGGACCACGGCACCGGCCAGTTCGTGGAAGGCCTGGGCAACTTCAAACCCGGCGACAAAGTGGCCATGCTGGAAGACGTGGTGACCACCGGCGGCTCCCTGCTCAAGGCCTGTGCCCGCGTGCGCGCCGCCGGTCTGGACATCGTGGCCGTGTGCTGCATCCTGGACCGTGAAGAAGGCGGCCGCGAAAAGCTGAAAGAAGCCGGTTACGAACTGCACTCCCTCTTCACCCGCAAGGAACTGGTGGAGATGGCCCGCTCCTAGGGCTTTTTCGCTGGAGCGTTCCCGGCATGATCCGGGGCATGGCGGGGATGACGCCCACCATGGGGCCCGCTCCAGATCCGTCCCGGACCGGGGATATACTGATCGTCAAAGGGCAGCCTTCGGGCTGCCCTTTTTTGTACGCTTTTGTCCGGCACAGGCCGGGATCCTGGGCGGTAAGCGCCTGTGCCGCAAGCTTCCTTCCCGGATTTTTGCCTGCGGCAGGGCATTCACAGGCCTGGAAAGCAGCGTGCAAGGTCACAGGAAAAAATTTTTTGAAATTTTTTTCAGGAAATTTTTCCGAAGGCCGCCGAAAAATGTGATGGCGCAAAGCTGCCGGAAATGTGCAGGCTGAAAAACTTTGTCACATTGATGATAGAGATGGTTGTACGCATATCGATTTTGATTCATAATGTACTTTTGACGTAGTAACACAAAAAAATAAAGTATATTTTGCATCATATACAGTTTTATGATGTTCATTTGTTTGGCTTGTTCGTTATTTCTTAAAGTGTATGGAAAGTCTTTTGACTGTTTGTGTGAACAGTCATGGCGGGACTATGTGCATTGCGTAACAAAGTGCGCGTTTTTCCGTGTAAAACCGGCGTAAAGCAGAGCCCGGCCCTTTGCAGCGATGGTGAAAGCGTGCTAGCGTGTTTTTGTGCCATCCGCTGTGGCACGGGCATTCCGGCCGGATGCAGAGGGCTGTCCGGGCGGAAGATATCAACGAGAGGACAGGGGCGAGCCCCGGGAGGATGGAAAAGTGGAGCTTTACAAGCTGTTGGAAACCTTTAACGGATTTTTGTGGTGTCCGGTCATGCTGGTGCTGCTGGTAGGCACGGGCATCTATCTGAATATAGCGCTGCGCTTTTTCTCCTTCCGCAACTGGGTACGAGCTTACAAGTGCCTGTGGCAGGGGCGGTCCCATCAGTCCGAACACGGCGAGATCTCGCCGTGGAATGCCCTCATGACTGCTCTGGCCGCAGATATCGGTACCGGTAACGTAGTGGGCGTGGCCCTGGCCATTGCCGTGGGCGGCCCCGGTGCCCTGTTCTGGATGTGGGTCACGGCCCTGGTGGGCATGATGACCAAGTTCAGCGAAGTGCTGCTTTCCGTGCACTTCCGCGAAAAGACCCCCGCCGGCAACTGGGTGGGCGGCGCCATGTACTTCATCAAGAACGGCCTGGGCCCCAAATGGGTCTGGCTGGGCACCTGCTTTGCCGTGTTCGGCATCTGCGCCTGTATCGGTACGGGCGGCATGGTGCAGGCCAAGGCCATCACCGACAATATCTCCGGCACCTTCGGCCTGCCCACGTGGCTGTGCGGCCTGATCCTGGTGGGCCTGTGCGTGGCCGTGCTGCTGGGCGGCGTGCGCCGCATCGGCGCCGTGGCGGGCAAGATCGTGCCCTTCATGGCCATCATGTATGTCTTCATGTGCCTGCTCATCATCGGCATGAACATCGAAAAGGTCCCCTCCGTGTTCTGGTGGGTGATCTCCGACGCCTTCCAGCCCACGGCGGCCACCGGCGGCTTTGTGGGCGCCACGGTGATGATGGCCATCCGTCAGGGCATGGCCCGCGGTATCTTCTCCAACGAAGCCGGCCTGGGTACCGCTCCCATGGCCCACGCGGCCTCCACGGCCGAGACCCCGCTGGTGCAGGCCTCCATCGGCATGCTCGACGTCTTCATCGATACCATCATCGTCTGCAGCATGACGGGCTTCGTGATCCTGGTGACGGGCACCTGGACCGCCGGTTCCTCCGCCGCCAGCATGATGACCTCCATGGCCTTCGAACAGGCGTTGCCCGGTGTGGGCCAGTTCGCGGTCACCATCTGTCTGACTTTCTTCGCCTTCACCACCATCCTCGGCTGGTGTGTGTACGGTGAACGCTGCGCCATCTACCTGTTCGGCGACCGGGCCCAGATGGTCTTCCGCCTGGTGTACTGCCTGGCGGTGGGCGTGGGTTCCGTCCTGGCCCTGGATGCCGTGTGGCTCCTGGCCGATACCTGCAACGCCCTTATGGCGCTGCCCAACCTTACCGGTGTCCTGCTGCTGAGCCCCGTGCTGTTCAAGATCGTACGGGACGAGGTGGCCCGGGACGACCGTTTCGTCGTGTAGGCAACCGGGGGGCGGGCCCCGGGCCCGCCCCTTTGCAACATATTCCATGACATAGCCTGAGGAAGGCAGCCTTCGGGCCGGCGCTCTCCGTCATCGGGGAGCGGGTCTTGGCGCTCACCCTGAAAACGGCCTTTTCCATGGAAAAAGACCGGCAGGGAGAAGGCTGCGGAGCTGGCAAGGGCGCAGCGGCGCCTCCGTGACGGTCCGGCATGACGGACTGCCGGCCGGGACGCCGGAGGCTCCCATCCCGTTCACCTTTTGGAAGAGGGGCAAGGCATTGCAAAAACGTTACCTTTCCATCGCCATCCTGACGGCCGTCCTGGCCGTGACGGGGATCGCCGGCTATCTGCTGCCGGCGGGCCCGGTCGCGGGGGACAAGGAACCTGCCACGCGTCGCATCCTGTTCGACAATGCGGGCGGTCCCGTGGTCTTCGACCATCAGAAGCACAGCCGTCTGCTCAAGGAAGATTGCGCCACCTGCCACCACGAGAGCCTGCAGAAGACGCCCGACAAGGCCATGGCCTGTGCCAGCTGCCACGGCGTGGCCCTGGACGATGCCTTCAAGGCGGGGCATGCCAAGAGCTATCCGGCGGAAAGCTGTGTGACCTGCCACCATTACGAACTGGCGGCCAAGGACTGGGGGCACCAGCAGCACAGCGAGGACTTTGGCGTGGACTGCACCTCCTGCCACCATGCCGACACGAACATCGAGCCCGAACCGCAGAGCTGCGCCAACTGCCATGAGGCCGGGGCCCGGCCCACCAATAAGGCTGCCGAGCCCGGCACGCCGCCGGTGCTGGCCGATGCCGTGCACGCGCGCTGCGTGGCCTGCCATCAGGATCTGTTCGGCAAGGCCAAGAACTGCGCTTCCTGCCATGAGCTGAAGCCCACGCGCAAGGATGAGGCTGCCGTGAAGGGCAAGGTGAACTCCCTGTATGCCGACTGCACGGTCTGCCATGTGAAGAAGACGCCGGACAAGCTGATCCCCGGCCGTATGGACGCCTTCCACGGCCAGTGCATGGGCTGTCATGAAAAGCTCGGCAAGGGCCCCTTCGGCAAGGACAAGTGTGCCCAGTGCCATACCAAGTAGTGAGGCGGGTATGAAAGAAGTATTCCAGATGTTGAAGGACCCGCGTTTCCACCTGGTGTACGGGGTGACGCAACGCTACAGCAACGGCCCGGAACCGCGCCGCGTGCGCCTCAACCGCGAGGGCTACAAGCTCGTGGAAGGCGTGACCAAGAAAGCCCTGGTCTACCCGCGCATGCGCCTGGCGGTGCATCCTTCGCCGCTCAAGGGGGACGCGTTCTCGCCCATCTTCGGCCGCATCACCGACGTGACCGAGCGCAGCCTCTTCGTGGAGGCCATCGAGCCCGACGAGGCCCTGCGCGCCCTGGCCGACGGCGTGGAGAAGGTGGACCTGATCAATGACGAACGCACGGGCCAGGAACTGGCCGTGCTGCTCAAGAGCCTGGGCCTGAACACCAAGAGCCTGGGCCAGCAGTGCGAGACCCTGATCATCAACGGCCTCAACCCCGACCCCGGCGTCACCTGGGCCGAGCCCATGCTGCTGACCCACCAGGGCACGCTGCGGGCCGGTCTGGCCGTGCTGCGCCGCCTTTCCCCGGCCAAACGCATCCTGCTGGCCGTGCCGCGCGAGATGCACCTGCATTTCGACGACGTGGAAGTGGTGCGCGTGACGGCCCGCTATCCGGCCAGCGTCGATGCCCTGCTGGTCAAGAGCGTCACCGGCAAGGAAAAGCCCGAAGGCGTGGGCGTGGTGGGGCTCCACAATGTCTGGAGCCTGGGCCGCGTGGCCCGCACGGGCCTGCCGCTCATCGAGTCGGTCATCACCCTGGGCAGCTACACCCACTCCGGCAACTATATCGTCAAGGAAGGCAGCATGCTGGGCGAGCTGCTGGAATTCGCCCACATCAAGCTCAACAGCGGCGACACCCTGGTTCGCGGCGGCCCGCTGCGCGGCGAGAGCATCGACCGCTTGGACCGCAGCATCACCAAGGGAGCCACGGGCGTCTTCGTGGTGGAGGCCGGTACCGTGCCGCCCATGGAAGGCCACAGCCCCTGCATCAACTGCGGCGCCTGCGTGCTGATCTGTCCCGCGCGCCTGAGCCCCAGCATGCTGAGCCGCAACGCGGAATTCGCCCTGCACGAGCGCTGCCGCGACGAACACGTGGACTGCTGTCTGGAATGCGGCCTGTGCGGTTATGTCTGCATCGCCCGCCGTCCGGTCCTGCAATACATCCGTCTGGCCAAGCACAAGCTGGCCCAGGCCGATGAGGCCCGCCGTCTGAAAGAACGGGAGCTGCGTCCCGCGGCGCAGCCTGCCGCCGAAGCCAAGGAAGGAGAAAACTGATGCCCGCTGCCGCTCAATCTTCCGTTTTGCTGGCCATGAGCGCCCCGCCGTACTGGCATTGCGGGCGCACCGTGCGCCGCCAGAGCCTGATGACCCTCGCGGCCCTGCTGCCTGCCGTCATCGGGGCCGTCTGGACCTGGGGCCTGCCCGCCGTGCGCGTCATGTCCCTGTGTGTGGCCGTGGCCGTGCTCACCGAGGCCGCCTGCCAGAAACTCATGGGCCGCGAGCTGGCCATCGACGACTACACGGCCGTCTGTTCCGGCCTGCTGCTGTCCTTCATGCTGCCGGCCGACGCCCCCTGGTGGATCGCGGTCATGGCGCCGCTCATCGCCATCAGCCTGGGCAAGATGGCCTTTGGCGGTCTGGGCGCCAACCCGGTCAACACCTCCGTGGTGGGCTGGGCCGTGCTCTTCGTCTCCTTCCCCCTGTTCATGGAACCCAATGCCGTGCAGCTCAACGCCGCGTCCATGGTGGACCCGCTGGTGCGGCTCAAGTTCTTCGGCTGGGCCGATGCCGGCAGCATCCCCCTGCAGGACCTGCTGCTGGGCCAGCAGATCAACGGCCTCGGCGCCGGGCAGGTGGGGGCGCTCTTCCTGGGCGGCTCCCTGCTGGCGGCCCGCGGCATCATCCGCTGGCAGATCGCCCTGGGCTTCTTTGCCGGGGTGGCCGGCCTGGCCGCGCTCTTCTGCATGAGCAGCCCCGCCACCGACGCCTCGCCCCTGTTCCATCTGTGCACGGGCTCGGTCATGCTGGGCGGTTTCTTCCTCATCACCGATCCGGCCAACGCGCCGTCGCGCCCCCTGCCCATGTTCCTGTACGGCCTGCTGGGCGGCGCGCTGGTGATGACCATCCGCAAGTACGGCATCTACCTTGACGGTGTGCCCTTTGCCATCCTGCTGGCCAATCTGGTGGCCCCGCTGCTGGATTCCATCCGGCCCAAACCTTTTGGAGTGCGCTAGCCATGGCCGATATCCTGCGAATGATCGTCGTCCTGTCAGCCCTGTGCGGCCTTTCGGGCTTTGCCCTGTCCTACCTCAAGATGGTCACTGCGCCCGTCATCGAGGAACAGGTGCTGACCTATGTGCAGGGACCGGCCATTGCCGGGGTGTTCACTGATATCGACAACCAGCCCATCGCCGACCGCAAGGCCTTCGAGACCGAGAAAGGCCGGGTGCTGGTCTTTCCCGCCATGCGTGACGGGAAGCTGGTGGGCGTGGCCCTGGAAGCCAAGGGCAAGGGCTACGGCGGTGACGTGGGCGTGATGGTGGGCTTCAATGTGGCCAACGACACGCTGGCGGGCATCGGCACCACCACCCTCAAGGAAACGCCCGGTCTGGGCATGCGTATCGCGGAGCCCGGCTTCACCGGGCAGTTCAGGGGCATCGCCGCGCCGGTGGGCCTCAAGAGCCAGGGGGGCAGCATCGACGGCATCTCCGGCGCCACCATCTCCTCTTCGGGTGCGGTGACGGCCGTGAACCTGGCCGCCGAGGCCTACAAGGCCCTCAAGCCTGAAATCCTCAAGACCTGGGGCAACAAATAAGGAGCCGGCCATGAGCAGCGTCATGCAAGAATTCACCAAGGGGCTGTGGAAGGACCTGCCGCCCTTCCGGCTGGTGCTTGGTCTGTGTCCCACGCTGGCGGTCACCAACTCCGCCAACAACGGCCTGGGCATGGGTGCGGCGGTCATCTTCGTGCTCGTGCTCTCCAACATGATCATTTCCATGGTGCGCGGCATCATCCCCAAGAAAGTGCGCATCGCCTGCTTCATCGTCATCGCGGCCTCGCTGGTGGTGGCGGTGGAACTGCTCATGCAGGCCTATGCCTATCCGCTCTACCAGCAGCTGGGCATCTTCGTGCCGCTCATCGTGGTGAACTGCATCATCCTGGCCCGTGCCGAGGCCTTCGCCGCCAAGAACGGCGTGGCCGCCTCGGTGGCCGACGGCCTGGGCATCGGTCTGGGCTTCACCATGTCGCTGACCTTCCTGGGCTCGCTGCGCGAGATCCTGGGCAACGGCACCTGGTTCGGCCACCCGGTCATGTGGGACGGCTTCCAGCCGTTCGCCATCATGGTGCAGGCCCCCGGCGCCTTCATCTGCCTGGGCCTCATCCTGGCCACCATGAACGTCATCAATGTCTGGCAGGCGCGCCGCAAGGGCGGCCAGGTGGTGGAAACCTCCAGCTGCGGCGGCTGCAAGGCGTGCAGCATGCTCCAGCAGCGTCAGGAACAGTAGCCCGCGGGCTTTCGCAAGGATGCGCGTATGGATATCTTCCAGCTTTTCATCTCGGCCATCTTCGTCAACAACATCGTGCTGGCCCAGTACCTGGGCAACTGCCCCTACCTTGGCTGTTCCAAGGAAAAAGGCGTGGCCCTGGGCATGGGCGGCGCGGTGATCTTCGTCATCATCGTGGCCACGGCCTGCACCTGGCTCATGCAGCGTTACGTGCTGGAGCCTTTTGGCCTGGGCTACCTGCAGACCATCGTCTTCATCGTGGTCATCGCCTCGCTGGTGCAGTTCGTGGAGATGTTCCTCAAGAAGATGGTGCCGCCCCTGTATGCGGCCCTGGGCATCTTCCTGCCGCTGATCACCACCAACTGTGCGGTGCTCGGTGCTGCTAAGACCAACATTTCCAACAGCTATTCTTTCATCGGCTCTCTGGTATACGGCGTTGCAGCCGGTGTCGGCTACACGCTGGCAATCGTGCTGTTCGCTTCCATCCGTGAGCGTCTGGACGCTACTTCCAAGTGCCCGAAGTGCTTTGAAGGCTTCCCGATCTCGCTGGTTGCAGCAGCGCTGCTGGCTATGTCCTTCATGGGCTTCTCCGGCCTGTCGATTTGGTAAGGGAGGACACAAGAAATGGATATGCAAAATGTTATTTACGCGGTAGCGGTACTGTTCATCATGGGTATCGTTTTCGCAATCCT
>OHAF01003103.1_pt1 | contig 11292 bp, 13 predicted proteins | sample 1577041 | NCBI WGS metagenome assembly OHAF01 (sample SAMEA3541495, study PRJEB24748) | human gut metagenome | biome: human gut; feature: human-associated habitat; material: faeces | place: China | collected 2012
TTTATTGATCTTAAAAGTCACAAGAACTGTTTCAGAATCATCTGTTTTGAAATCAAGTGAAATATCTTTTATCGTTATTTTTGTATTATTATAAGCTGCTTCGGACAGATAGGTCTGACCATAGGTTGAAACAAAATATTCTAATCGGTCGCTCTCAAAATATTTTCCTACAAGCTTGTTCCAGTTCTCAAGAATTTTCTCAGAATTGGCGAAAGCATCATCAGAATTTGCATCAGTATTTTCACCGATTACATTAGAAGCATCCGGAGAGTATAATTCTTCATTTGGCGCAGTAAACATTGCAGTAATTACTGCTTCGGCTTCCGGACTTACGGCTGATTCAGATGCCTTTTTGTCTGAGCAGCCAGTAAGCAGAATAAACAAAAGTAACAGAATAAAATAAATTTTTGGCGCTGCTTTTTTCGTCATAAGAATCCCTCCTTTGCTTGTGGGGGCAGTTAAAATAGTTTTCCTGCCATTGGATTGATCTGCCTTTCACATTTTGGGTGTTTATAAGTATAGTATAATGGATCTGGCTGTAAAACGCTAATATTATTTTTGCAAAAAGCAGTTGCTTGGGCGACCGTATGCGGACAAATCGTAGAAGCACTCATCACAGCATTTGGAGGAGTCAAAAGACCGCCGGAGCGGTTGGAATCGTGCTTTACCGGAGGACAATAGTGGTTGATTTTCAGGTGTGATTTGCTATAATTGATAAGAAGAGTAAGAATGGACAGCAGAGTAGTCCTGCCATGATGAGAAAAAGGGAAGTATAAAGATATGAATTACGGAACAATTAAAAATTACGATATCGCAAATGGAACCGGCGTCAGGGTCAGTCTTTTCGTATCCGGATGCCGGCATCATTGCAAAGGATGTTTCAATTCCGAAACCTGGGATTTCAATTACGGCAATCCATACACAAAAGAAGTAGAAGCAGAGATCCTCGAAGCACTCAAACCGGCATATATCCAGGGATTTTCCCTCCTAGGCGGCGAACCCTTCGAGCCAGAGAACCAGAAAGAACTCGCAGGACTCCTGCAAAAGATCAAAGAAAGCTACCCGGAGAAAAATGTCTGGTGCTACACCGGATATCTCTATGATGTAGACCTCATCCCCGGCGGAAAAGTCTACACCGAATACACTGACAAGATGCTCGCCTGTATCGATACCCTCGTAGACGGCGAGTTCATCGAAGCCGAAAAAGATCTCACCCTGGAATTCCGCGGAAGCCGCAACCAGAGAATCCTTCACCTTGATGAAATCCGCCAAAATGCGAAAAACTAAAATAATTCATTGACAAAAAAAGACCACTGTGCTATAAATAACAAGTGGTCTTTTTTAGATCATAAAATCAAATAGGGGATTGGTCAAATGGTATGACAGGAGTCTCCAAAACTCTTAGCGGCAGTTCGATTCTGTCATCCCCTGTAGAACCCTCTCGGAAGCAGTTCCGGGAGGGTTTTTATACTTTAATAAGTATTTCTTGAACAAAATACAAAAAGGAGTGACAGTATAATTTTCTAATGCTATGATGTATAGAAACGTAAAGTATAAGTGAGGTGTGGAAAATGAAAATTGAATTAAAAAAATGGAGTATTGAAGATAAAGAATCCCTTATTAGAATATGTAATACTATAGATAGAAACTATTTATCAGATAGATTGCCAAATCCATATACTAATGAATCAGCAGAATGGTGATTAAACATAGTAAAAGAAAATGAGGGAAAAACGGGTATATTTCGAGAAATTATTGTTGATGGCAAAATAATAGGAACAATATCAGTTGAACAAAAAGAAGATGTCTATCGAAAAGATGCTGAAATAGGATATTATTTATTACCAGAAGAATACTCAAAAGGAATCATGACAGAAGCAGTAAGACAAATCTGTGAAACAGCTTTTGAAAAATTAGACATCATCCGAATCACAGGGCTGGTATACGAACCTAATATTGCCTCCAGAAAAGTACTGGAAAAGAACAACTTTATACTTGAAGGCACAATGAAAAAAGCAGTCATCAAAAATAATAATATTTATGATCTTTGCATTTACGGAAAAATAAGATAACAAGTTGAAACAATAAGTAGATCTGCAACCAATAAATGTAAGCGGCAACGAAGCAAAATAATTCCCCTCAGATTCAATTTTTGTGCAATGGAGATGAGACTCAAATCATTGTGGAAGCCATTGCTGACACAATGATTGATTTCGGAGGCTCATCGGAATGGTTTGCACAACTGAATGTCTCCGATAATATTTGTGCGGAGTGGTGTCACAACCTACCAATCCACACATTTTCCACCAAAGGAGGCAATATGAAGCGCAGAGTTGTTATTACGGGGCTTGGAGCGATTACCCCGATTGGTAATACAGTAGAAGAATTCTGGAACGGTATCAAAAATGGAACCGTAGGAATCGGTCCAATCACAAAATTTGATACAACCGAATATAAAGTGAAGATCGCAGCGGAAGTCAAGGACTTTGTTGCAAAGGAACGGATGGATTTCAAGGCATCGAAGAGAATGGAGACATTTTCCCAGTACGCAGTTGCAGCGGCGAAGGAAGCGTGCGCGGATGCGGGATTTGAAATTGAAAAAGAGGATCCATACCGTTGTGGCGTGATCATCGGTTCGGGAATCGGAAGTTTGCAGCAGATTGAGAAGCAGTACACGACGATTCAGGAAAAGGGACCGGGAAGGGTGGCACCACTGATGGTTCCGATGATGATTTCCAATATGGCAGCCGGAAATGTATCGATTCAGCTTGGGCTTAAAGGAAAGTGCACAAATGTCGTTACAGCATGTGCAACGGGAACCAATTGTATCGGGGATGCGCTTCGTGCCATTCAGTACAGAGATGCGGCCGTAATGTTAACAGGTGGTACGGAAAGCTGTATCTGTCCGACGGGGATTGCCGGATTTACCGCACTTACCGCACTTACTACCAGAGAAGATCCACTGCGTGCATCAATTCCATTTGATAAAGACAGAAGTGGGTTTGTTCTTGGAGAAGGAGCCGGTGTGGTGGTTCTGGAAGAGCTGGAGCATGCGAGAGCAAGAGGCGCAAAAATTTACGCAGAGCTTGCAGGTTACGGGGCAACCGGAGATGCTTACCATATCACTTCCCCGGCAGAAGACGGAAGCGGTGCGGCAAAGGCGATGGAGCTTGCGATGGAAGAGGGCAGCGTGACACCGGAAGAAGTACAGTACATTAATGCACACGGAACCAGCACGCACCATAATGATCTGTTTGAAACCTATGCGATCAAGAAAGTATTCGGCGATGCGGCAAAGGATGTGGTTGTGAATTCAACGAAATCCATGATCGGTCATCTTCTTGGTGCGGCAGGTGCGGTAGAGTGTATCGTTACTGTAAAATCTATTCAGGATGGATTTATCCATCAGACCGTTGGAACCAGGGAATGTGATGAAGAATGTGATCTGAACTATGCAGTTGGCGCACCGGTCGAAAAAGAGATCAAATGTGCGCTCACCAATTCCCTTGGATTTGGCGGGCACAATGCAACCCTTCTTTTGAAGAAGTATGAAGGATAGAGGTAGAAGGATGGAATTAGAAAATCTGGTAAAACTGATTCAGACCGTTTCAGATTCGGACCTGACAGGATTTCAGTATGAAGAAAACGGTGTGAAATTGAAAATACAGAAAGAAAAAGAACAGATGGTTGTCAGTACAGGGGCAGCACAGCTGACGACAGTACAAAACGTGCCAGGAGCGCAGAGTAATGCAGTATCGGCACTGAAGTCGGAGGATGGACCGGAAAAAGGAAAAGAAGCAGAAGGGCAGCTGATCAAATCCCCTCTGGTTGGAACCTTTTACGCAGCACCGTCGGAAGAGGCAGCACCATTTGTGGCAGTTGGCGATCATGTGGCAAAAGGACAGACGGTTGCCATCGTAGAGGCGATGAAGCTGATGAATGATATTGAGTGTGATTTTGACGGTGTGGTATCGGAAGTACTCGTGAAAAATGGAGAAACTGTGGAATACGGACAGCCATTATTCCGAATCGCATAGCTGGATGGAGGGCGAAAAGCATGAAACATTTGGGAATCAAGGAAATTCAGAAAATCATTCCGCACAGACATCCGTTTTTGCTGGTAGATTATATCGAAGATTACGAGCCGGGGGAATATGCTGTTGGCTATAAATGTGTGACTTACAGAGAGGACTTTTTTGCCGGACATTTTCCACAGGAGCCGGTGATGCCGGGAGTGCTGATCGTAGAAGCACTGGCGCAGGTCGGTGCAGTAGCGGTTCTGATGCAGGAAGAAAATAAAGGAAAGCTCGGTTATTTTGGTGGGATTAAGAACTGCAAGTTCCGCAGAAAAGTTGTTCCGGGTGACAAGTTAAAACTGGAAGCAAGAATTATCCGTCAGAAGGGACCACTGGTAATCGGAGAAGCTGTTGCATCAGTGGATGGAGAAGTTGCAGTAAAGGCAGAGTTGTCTCTGATGATCGGGAAGGCGGAAACAGATGATTAAGAAAGTATTGATCGCAAACCGTGGAGAGATCGCAGTTCGGATCATCCGTGCCTGCCGGGAAATGGGGATCGAGACGGTTGCAGTTTATTCAGAAGCAGATAAAGAAGCATTGCATACACAGCTTGCAGATGAAGCAATCTGTATCGGACCTGCACCATCTTCGGAAAGCTATCTGAATATGGAGCAGATCATCAGCGCGACTATTGTTTCGGGAGCAGATTCGATCCATCCGGGATTTGGTTTTCTTTCTGAAAATACGAAATTTGCAGAGCTTTGCGAGAAGTGCAACATTATTTTTATTGGACCGGATTCGAAAGTGATCAGCAGGCTTGGAAATAAATCCGAGGCGAGAAATACCATGGCAAATGCCGGGGTTCCGATTATTCCGGGAAGCCGGGAAGCGATTTATGATGCAGCAAAAGGAAAAGAAGTTGCAAGAGAGATCGGCTATCCGGTGATCGTAAAGGCGGCTCTCGGCGGAGGCGGAAAAGGAATGCGTGTGGCGGAAAATGAAGCCGGATTTGACATGGCATTCCGTACTGCACAGAAAGAGACCAAGGCAGCTTTTGGAGATGACACTATGTACATCGAGCATTTTGTGCAGCATCCGAAGCACATTGAATTTCAGATTATGGCGGATAAGTATGGAAATGTGGTGCATTTAGGAGAACGGGACTGTTCGGTGCAGAGAAATCATCAGAAGATGATCGAAGAATCCCCATGTGCCGTGATTTCGGATGAGCTTCGCCGGAGAATGGGCGAAGCAGCGGTAAAAGCGGCAAAGGCAGCGCATTACGAAAATGCAGGAACCATTGAATTTCTGTTGGAAAAGAGCGGGAATTTTTATTTTATGGAAATGAATACCAGAATCCAGGTGGAGCATCCGGTCACAGAATGGGTGACAGGGATCGATCTGATCAAGGAACAGATCCGGATCGCAGACGGTCAGCGGCTTTCCTTTACACAGGAAGATGTAAAACTGACCGGTCATGCCATTGAGTGCAGGATCAATGCGGAAAATCCGGAAAAGAATTTCCGTCCGTGTCCGGGAACGATCACCGATATGTACCTTCCGGGAGGAAAGGGTGTGCGGATTGATTCAGCAATTTACAGTGGATACACCGTACCGCCATATTATGATAATATGCTGGCAAAGCTGATCGTATTTGCAAAGAACCGTACTGAAGCGATCCGGAAGATGCAGAGTGCACTTGGTGAGGTAATTATAGAAGGCATTGATACCAATGTGGATTATCAATATGATATTTTGCATGATCCAAAGTATCAGGCAGGAGATTTTGATATTGAATTTATTGCCGAAAAAGAAGCAAAGAATCGGCAAGGTTAGCTCTACAAAAGCGGAGGTAAAGCAATTTGAAACTGTCAAATATGTTCAAGAAAACAAGCAGAAGAGGGTATATATCTCTTGGCGAAGGAAAGCCTGCCCATATGGCACCGGAAGTTCCGGAGGGACTTCTGAAAAAATGTAACGTTTGCAAATCTGCCATTCTGACAGAAGATGTGAAGAATGGATATTATATCTGTCCAAAATGTCAAAATTATTTCCGTGTGCATGCGATGCACCGGATTGAAATGGTAGCAGATGCGGATACCTTTGAAGAGTGGGACAAGGGACTGACTTCAGGAAATCCGCTGCATTATAAAGGCTATGAAGAAAAGGTAGAAGCACTGCAGGAAAAGACCGGGCTTGATGAGGCGGTTGTAACCGGAAAAGCAAGGATCGCGGGAAATGAAGTAGTTCTTGCAGTCTGTGACGGGCGTTTTATGATGGCGAGTGGTCGGCGAAAAGATTACCCGTGCAGTAGAAAAGGCAACCAGTGAGAGGCTTCCGATTATTATATTTGCCTGTTCAGGAGGCGCCAGAATGCAGGAGGGGATCCACTCTCTGATGCAGATGGCAAAGACTTCGGCGGCACTGAAAAGACACCATGATGCAGGCTGTTTATATGTAAGTGTGCTGACTGATCCGACAACCGGCGGGGTAACGGCAAGTTTTGCCATGCTTGGAGATATCATTCTTGCCGAGCCGGGGGCGCTGATCGGTTTTGCAGGTCCTCGTGTGATTGAACAGACCATAGGGCAGAAGCTTCCGAAAGGATTCCAGAGGGCAGAATTTCTTCAGGAGCACGGATTTGTGGATCGGATTGTGGAGCGTCCACGTCTTAGGGAGACACTGGCGGAAATTGTAGCAATGCATAAGCAGGGTACATACGATTTGCCAGAAGTAGAAGAAAAGGAAACACAGGCGGTACAGAGGAATCTGACACCATGGGAACGGGTGCAGTTATCCAGAGACAAGGCTCGTCCGGTTGGTGCGGAGTATATTGAAGAATTATTTACAGATTTTATGGAATTTCATGGAGACCGTTATTACCAGGATGATAAGGCGATCATTGGCGGGATTGCAAGATTTCACGGAATGCCGGTGACGGTGATCGCGCAGGCAAAGGGTCGCACGACAAAAGAAAATATCGAGCGTAACTTTGGGATGCCGTCACCGGACGGATACCGCAAAGCCCTTCGTCTGATGAAACAGGCAGAGAAATTTAACCGTCCGGTCATCTGTTTTGTAGATACGCCGGGAGCGTTCTGCGGGCTGGAAGCAGAAGAGAGAGGACAGGGTGAGGCAATCGCAAGAAATTTATTTGAAATGTCAAATCTTCAGGTTCCGATCCTGTCTGTTGTGATTGGAGAAGGTGGAAGCGGGGGGGCTCTTGCGATGGCAACTTCAGATGAAGTGTGGCTTCTTGAAAATTCGATTTACTCCATTCTTTCGCCGGAAGGATTTGCAAGTATCCTGTGGAAGGACAGCAGCCGTGCAAAAGAGGCGGCAGGTGTGATGAGGCTGACAGCAGATCATCTCCTGAAAGCCGGTATCGTGGAACGGGTGATTCCGGAGCCGGAAGACTTCAATCTGGAAACATTTACAGAAGTGACAGATCCGATGGATGATTATATCAGTATTTTTTTAAAAAAATATGGAGCAATGACAAAGGAAGAACTTACCGAAAAGCGGTATGACAGATTCCGCAGGATGTAGTAGAGGAGAAGAAAAATGAAAGGATTACCGGAACTTGTGATTGGTGATTTGAAAGTAAAAAGACCGGTCATTCAAGGGGGAATGGGAGTCGGTGTGAGCCTTGGACAGCTTGCCGGAGCGGTTGCAAAGGAAGGCGGAGTCGGGATCATCTCAACCGCACAGATCGGATTTCGTGAACCGGATTTTGAAACGAATACAAGGGCGGCAAATATCCGCGCAATTGGATCTGAATTCCAAAGAGCAAGAGCGACGGCTCCGGATGGTGTGATCGGATTTAATATCATGGTTGCGCTGAAGGATTATGATGAACATGTGAAAGCAGCAGTGGATGCCGGAGCAGATCTGATCGTATCCGGGGCAGGGCTTCCGATCGAGCTGCCGGGACTTGTGGAGAGTAGCAGTACCAAGATCGCTCCGATCGTATCGACCGAAAAATCGGCTAAAGTTATTTTAAAATACTGGGATAAAAAATTTTCCAGGACCGCAGATCTGGTTGTGATCGAGGGACCCAAAGCCGGAGGACATCTGGGGTTCGACCGGGAGCAGCTGGAAACTTACACACAGGAAAGTTATGATAATGAAATCGAGAGGATCATGGCAGTGGTCAGAAAGTACGCCCAAAAATATCAGGTGCATATCCCGGTGGCAGTAGCCGGAGGAATTTCGGATAAAGATGCGGCAGAGCATGCCTTTTCATTAGGAGCAGATGCGGTCCAGGTGGCAACAAGATTTGTCACGACCTGGGAGTGCGATGCAGATCTCAGTTATAAGCAGAGTTATCTGAATGCGAAGAAAGAGGATGTCATTCTGGTGAAAAGTCCGGTTGGAATGCCGGGAAGGGCAATTAAGAATCCATTTATCAGTCATGTAATGGCAGGAGAGAGGGTGAAGCCTAAGAGATGTCTTGGGTGTCTGAAAAACTGTAACCCGGCGGAAGTGCCATACTGTATCACGGAAGCACTAATCAAAGCGGCAAAAGGTGAGATTGGGGAGGCACTTCTGTTCTGCGGAGCGGATGTGTGGAAAGCAGAAAAAATAGAAACTGTGAAAGAAGTGATTGATTCTTTGTTAGGTGACTGTGTATAATTGAACTAGAAAAAGACACAGCAAGGAGAAGAAGGGGAATTGGACGCATACGAAAGCATCAATAAGATATTGGTACATCTTTTTAATGATATATGGGAATTAGAAGAAAAGGCAGTGATCACAGAAGAATTCAAGGATCTGACGAATAACGATATGCATATTATTGAAGCAATCGGACTTGGGACCGGGAATAATATGTCCACGATCGCGAAGAAGCTCGGAATCACGGTCGGATCACTGACAACTTCGATGAATAGTCTGGTCAATAAAAAGTATGCGGTCCGCCACCGGAGCGAAGAAGACCGGAGGATCGTCAATATCCAGCTGACGGAAAAAGGGGAGAAGGCATATCATCATCATGCGAATTTTCATAAGAAGATGGTAGAAGCTGTTGTTGAGACGCTGGATGAAGAAGAGATCCCGGTTCTGACAAAGGCACTGGACAATCTGTATCAGTTTTTTAAGACGTATAACGGTTAAAATGAAAAATCCTCTGTCACTCTTTCATTAGAAAGGGCAGGCAGAGGATTTTTGGATTCTCCGGCTATACATGGATCCGGTCTAATACTTCTCCGATCGGCTCATGGATCGTCAGAGTTGCGCCTACATCACGGGCAGTTGCATCCTTGTTGATGAGTACCAGATATTTGCCGTGGAAATAATCGATAAATCCGGCAGCAGGGTAGACCACAAGAGAAGTACCGCCGATGATCAGCATATCTGCTTCTGAGATGGCGCGGATACTTTTCTGGATAATCTGATTATCCAGTCCTTCTTCGTAGAGAACTACATCCGGGCGGATAGTTCCGCCGCAGTCGCAGGTTGGGATTCCTTTCGATTCTTTTACAAAACGTGCACTGTACTGCTTTTTGCAACGCATGCAGTAATTGCGGTGGATACTTCCATGAAGCTCCAGTACATTTTTGCTTCCGGCAGCCTGGTGGAGTCCGTCGATATTCTGTGTGATAACGGCGGTCAGCTTTCCGGCGGCTTCCAGCTCGGCAAGCTTCAGATGTGCTTTATTTGGCTTCGCATCAAGGAACATCATTTTCTCTTTATAAAAATCATAAAATTCTTCCGTATGCTGCATGAAAAAGCTGTGGCTTACAATCTGCTCCGGTGAGTAGCGGTACTTTTGTTTGTAGAGTCCGTCTGCACTCCTGAAGTCCGGAATATTACTCTCGGTAGAGACGCCGGCACCGCCGAAAAAGACGATTCGGTTGCTCTCGTTAATCATGTCCTGTAACTGTCTGATCATGTCCATAACTTGCTAACCTCTTTTCCTGGAAAATCAAAACCTGTCTTTTTAATCACAGTATACCAAATGAAACGAAAAAAGAGAATAAAATAAAAAAATTCCTTGTCCACAAAACATGCACCGAGTATACAGTATTGGGTTGCGGAAAATTGGGGAAATCTGCAGACAAAATACATATGTCAAGGAGAGCGTAATATGAAAATGTCAAACATGAAGAATCTGTGCCTGATTTTATTTGGGAATACAGTATATGCACTTGCAATTGTAATGTTTATCCTGCCGAATGATATCATTACTGGGGGGACCACGGGGCTTGGAATTGCCGTAAACCATTATTTCGGATTACAGATTCATACATTTGTACTGATCTTCAACACACTGATGTTTCTTCTGGGGGCGGCAGTGCTTGGTATGAAATTTGCACTTACTACACTGGTCAGTACGTTTTATTATCCGATCATTCTGGGAATACTGGAGAATGTTCCGGTATTACAGAACGTCACAGACGATAAGATGCTTTCGACGATCTGTGGAGGTCTGATGATCGGACTTGGAATCGGAGTTGTTATAAGATGCGGAGCATCAACAGGAGGTATGGATATCCCACCGCTGGTATTGAATAAGAAATTCGGGCTTCCGGTATCTGTTATGCTCTATGTATTTGATTTTGCGATTCTGATCTTCCAGATGGTATTTACCAATAAAGAAGAGGTCATCTATGGTATCCTTCTGGTACTGATTTACACGGTGATGCTGGATAAAGTGCTTCTGATGGGATCGACCAGAACACAGGTCAAGATCATTTCCGGAGAGTATGAGAAGCTGAACCATCTGATCCAGGAGAAGCTTGACCGAGGAACTACACTGGTCTACACGCAGACCGGTTATTTGAGAAAGGATCAGCCGATGATCCTTACCGTTGTATCTAACCGTGAACTGATGCGGCTGAACCAGATCGTGCAGGAGATAGATCCGCACGCATTTATGATCATTGGCAATGTAAATGAGGTCAGAGGACGGGGATTTTCAACACAGAAAGTATATAAAAACGAAGTGGGCATGAATGAATAAACAAGAGCTTGAGAATGAGGAAGTAAGACAGGAAGAGAAAAAAGCAAAGAAGAAAAAGGTCCGGAAAAAGAAGACCATGCTTGGACATATCCGCAGTATCATCAGTATTCTACTGGTTGTGGGAATCATCGGAGGAAGCTACTGGTATTACGCATTCCAGTACAGAACCGAGATGGAGCCGGAAACTAACCGGAAGGTGACGAATACGGATTCCGTTTACACGATGGAGCAGTATCTGAAAACGCTGAAGCGTAACCAGACTGTTTATAAGTACGCCTGCGATGAAGCTGAAGTAGATAATTACTACGGGAC
>OHAF01003108.1_pt1 | contig 11274 bp, 10 predicted proteins | sample 1577041 | NCBI WGS metagenome assembly OHAF01 (sample SAMEA3541495, study PRJEB24748) | human gut metagenome | biome: human gut; feature: human-associated habitat; material: faeces | place: China | collected 2012
TTAGCGTTGGGAGAGAATTTTTTCTCTCACCAACGCTAAATATTATACAACCGATAGTTTTAAATAAAAAACTAGTCCAGGCTACAAGACCCTGAACTAGTTTTTTTAATAGGAAAATCCTAAAATTTAATATAAATTTACCACTAATATCAATAATATAAGCTAAACTAGATAATAAATCCTAACTTATACGAGGCTTTAGATATGTATCTATACCCCCTTCATTATAGCTCAAAAAACCTATAAAAACTCTCATAGTAGGACCTGTAGTCATCTATATGACCCAATTCCCTTATGGAATGCATGGCTAAGACCGGCATACCTACATCCACTATGGCTATTGGTAGGTAGGATGCTGTAATTGATCCTATTGTAGACCCACTTGCCTTGTCAGACCTATTGGCAAAGGTCTGGTACTTGATACCATTTCTATCGCATATGTCCTTGTAAACTGCCACAGAATAGGCATCACTTGCATAGGCCTGGCCTGCATGGGACTTGATAGTCGGTCCACCAGCAAAGACTGGTCTATTAGTAGGATCTGCAACGGATGACTTATTAGGATGGACTGCATGGGCAAGGTCTGCTGATATCATAAATGAAGATTCATATGACCTCAATAGCTGGGACTTGGTTTTTCCTAGTCCTAGGGCTATCCTCTCCAATATATTTATCAATAATTGGGAATCTGCCCCCTGTCTAGTCTGGCTACCCACCTCTTCATTATTGAAGGCTGCTACCAGCTTGACACCTTCGAATCTGGCCTTTTGTTGGACTGACTGGTCCATACCAGCTTCATTTATGGACAGGACATTCCTAAAGGAATTGATGTCTATATCCTCATTACAAACAGACCTACCTAAACTATCACTGTATAAAAGGGATGATATACTGGCATGGACACTGGCAAGGTTGTCCAACCTGCCACAGGATATATATTCCTTTTCGTCACCTATCAAGCTCCCCTTTTCATATTCGTAGAGGTATAGGTCATAGTCCAAAATATCGTCAAGAGATACTTTTTCCCTGCCTGTCATATTTATTTCCCTATGAAGGAGGGACCTGATATAGTCTTTTTCCTCCCCCTCATATGATTCCAGGATAATTGGAGTCATATCATCCTGCTTGTTATAGGCGTAACCCTCATTTATAGCCCTGTTCATATGGATTGCGAGGTTTGGTATTATACATATAGGCCTATCAAGCTTGATTATATGTTCTATAGGCTTGAATGGGTCATCTATATTTCTGGTAAAGACCCTACCTGCCAGGGACAAGGGCCTGTCCATCCAGGTATTTAAAATCATACCACCATAGGGCTCAACATTTAACTTTAAGTACTGCCTCTGCTTGATTTCAGGATTTGGCTTTAACTTAAAACCAGGTGAGTCTGTATGGCTACCAATTATCCTGAAGCCCTCCCTCTCTATCCTGTCACCTGCAACTATAAAGGCAAATATTGACGAAGAATTGACCACCAGGTAGTACTTGCCCCCCTTGACCAATTTCCATTCCTCAGCAAGGTCCAACCTTTCAAAATTATATTCATCCAACCATACCCTTACATTTTCTACTGCATTGTACATGGTTGGACTATCATTTATGTAATCGACTAGGTCCTGGCCTAGCTCAAATGAATTGTCATTAAACATATATAGTTCCTTTCTTTACTCCTATGAAAGGCTTAAGCCTTTAGTATTTCAAAACCTTGATATTGGTATATTCAAGATTAATCTTCTTTACTCCCTTTATCTTAAAGGCTATGGTTACATCAGCCCCAGCCTTGGATATTATAGACCCCTCCCCAAATTTTGGGTGTTCTACAAGAGATCCTATCTTAATCTTTGGTATAGTGTCAGAATCATAGGAGTCATACCCCTTGCCTTCACCACCAATATTGGACATATCCCTTGCCTGACCTGAAGCTTCTTGACCACCGGCTTGACTATCTAAATCACCTAGCCTGGCACTTCTCGTAACCTTCTTGATATTATCTATATTCATCTGGTTCTTGTACTTCTGTGCATAGTTGTGAAGCAGGCTATAGTCTGCATGGTCATACTTATTGACCTTGACTGGCGAGTCCAAAATCTGAGTGGTTTCCTCAGGCAATTCTCCTAAAAACCTGGATTTCATATTTACAGAGGTCTTACCATAAAGGGTCCTGGTTGCAACATGTGTCAGGTAGAGGTCACGCATGGCCCTTGTTATACCAACATAACAAAGCCTACGCTCCTCTTCTATATCCGAATCCGACATAGATGAAATGGCCCTGGCTATAGGGAATATATTTTCTTCCATACCCACTATAAATACCACCGGGAATTCCAAACCCTTTGAGGAATGCATAGTCATCATAGACACCTTAGATAGGCCTTCTTCTTCCTCATCGGCTACATCACTCGAAAGGGATATGGTTGCCAGGAAGTTTTCCAGGTTCTTTTCTTCCTCATTATTCAGGTCAGAATTTTCATATTCTATAGCTATAGATATAAACTCCCTAAGGTTGTCTATCCTGTCCTGGGCATCTTCTGCCTTACCATTTTGTAGGTTTTGGTTCTTGGCTACAATTTCTTCTAACTCATGTATATAGCCTGTCATATCAAGGACCTTTTCAACTAGCTGGCTAGGTGAATAGGCATCTACAAAGGTCCTAAAAATACTTATCAGGTCTAAAAACTCGTTGATACTCTTCTTGGCCTTGATAGAGATGTCCGAATTATTATCTACATCCAAAATAACCGAATAGACACTCTCCTTCATAAGGCTGGCCCTATCCTCTAACTTTTCTATTGTCCTAAGACCTATCCCCCTCCTAGGTACATTTATAACCCTCTTGACAGATATATCATCTTGTGGGTTAACTATTATCCTCAGGTAGGCTAAAAGGTCCTTTATTTCCTTTCTCTCGTAGAACTTAGTTCCCCCATAGATGCTATAAGGTATCTGGAACCTATTTAGGGCATCTTCTATGGCCCTGGCCTGGGCATTGGCCCTATATAGGACTGCATAATCTTCAAAAGACCTACCCGTTTCCATAGAATGATTGTATATCTCCTCGGCCACATAACTGGCCTCTTCAACCTCATTTCTAAGCAACTTTATCTTGACTGGCTGGCCCTCCTTCTTATCACTCCATAGCCTCTTTTTCTTCCTCTCTACATTGTTGGCTATAAGGTGGTTGGCAGTATCCAGGATTGGCTGGGTAGACCTGTAGTTCTGCTCTAGTTTTACCACAAATACATCATCATAGTCTTTTTCAAATTCCAGTATATTTCTTATGTCTGCTCCTCTCCAGCCATATATACTCTGGTCATCATCCCCAACCACGCAAATATTCTGGTGACCCTGGGCCAACATCTTGATTAATTGATACTGGGCCCTTGAAGTATCCTGGTACTCATCTACCATTATGTACTTGAATTTGCCCCTGTAGAAGTTTAGGACGTCCTCATTTGACTGGAGTAGCTCCACTGTCTTAACTATAAGGTCATCAAAGTCCAGGGCACTATTCCTCAATAGTCTATCCTGGTAAATAGCATAGACTTCAGCAATTTTCGACAACCAAATATCGCCCTCAGCCTCTCTGGCAAATTCCTTTGGTGTCTGTAGCTTGTCCTTGGCTGATGATATATAAGAAATTATAGACTTTGGCTCAAACTTCTTATCATCTAAATTTAATTCCTTTAAGCAGTCCTTTACCAGGGTAAGCTGGTCTGATGCATCGTAAATAACAAAACTCCTGTTGTAGCCTATCTTGTTTATGTCCTTTCTCAATATCCTTACACAGCATGAGTGGAAGGTAGATATCCACATATCCCTAGAGTTTTCACCAATTATGTTCTCAACCCTCTCCCTCATCTCATTGGCTGCCTTGTTGGTAAAGGTTATTGCTAAGATATTGGCTGGCATAACTTGCTTGTCCTCCACCAAGTAGGCAATTCTGGTAGTCAGAACCTTGGTCTTACCAGAACCAGCACCAGCCAAAATTAAAACTGGACCCTCAGTCCTCTCTACCGCCTGCCTTTGGGCGGGATTTAAATCATCTATATTCATTATTTATCCTCCAAAAATTCTTCATCTAGCTTCTTACATAGGTCCTTTGTCAGGCTTGGATTTTCACCAAAGCATGAAACGGCAAGCAAGACCTCTTGATCCCTATATTCCTTATTAGTTGTTGCCATATTTATAAAGCTTGAAGTCCTATGGTCATCCAACCTGTTTACAAGTATTTTTTTTGACCTACACAGGTCACCTATTCGACCATTAAGGTCCTTATCATCAGTAGCTAGATAAACCAGGCCCTGACCCTCAAGATCAGTCACTTCAAAGGCCCTACTTATCATAGTCAGACTTTTTCCTTCATCCATAGACTGGGCTAGGGAATAAAGTTCCTTACAAAATTCGGGGGCAATCACCTTAACCCTGCCACCAAACTCTAAAAGTTTTTTAACCTTTCTGCAGGCAATCCTTCCACCACCTACAACCAAGACCTCCATGGCTGATAAATCTACCATCACTGGAAAAAACATAGCTACCTCCTTTACACATATCTTTCTCATATATATTATATACAAAAAATCCAACAAATACCAATACTATTAAGAGGTCATTTCTTAGAAGAAAAAAATTTTACGACCTTTTATTTGGCAATAAAAATAACGACCGCTTAGAGATTTTGACTCCTTTACGGTCGTTTTAATTTACATATGGGTCCTAGTATCTACCAATATACTTGGTCAGGTCCTTGGCAAAATAAGTAATGATAATATCTGCCCCTGCCCTCTTGATAGACATTACAGCCTCATACATGGCCTCTTCATTTAAAAGACCCTGGCTAATAGCAAATTTTATCATAGAATATTCACCACTTACATTGTAGGCTACAATAGGAACACCGAACCTCTCCCTGGCCCCCTTGATAACATCCAGATAAGACAGGGCTGGCTTAACCATTACCATATCTGCCCCCTCCTCAATATCATAGGCACACTCCAGCATGGCCTCTCTAAAGTTGGCTGGGTCCATCTGGTAGGTCTTCCTATCACCAAAGGCCGGTGCTGAATCAGCAGCATCCCTAAATGGTCCGTAGAAGTTTGATGCAAACTTGGCACTATAGGCCATAATTCCAATATTTACAAATCCATGCTCGTCAAGTATTTTTCTAATAGCTCCTACCCTGCCATCCATCATATCCGATGGGGCTACCATGTCTGCTCCCGCCTGGGCATGGCTAAGGGCTATCTTAGCCAAGACTGCCAGGCTCTTGTCATTGTCTACATAGCCTGTTTCGTCCAAGATACCACAATGACCATGGTCAGTATATTCACACATACAAACGTCTGTGATTACATTTAAACTCTTTCCCAAAGACTTTATCTTTCTTACTGCCCTCTGGACTATACCATCCTCTGCAAAACCTGAGCTTGCACAGGCATCCTTGTCATGTGTAACACCAAAAATCATAATATTTTGTATACCATGCTTTATGATATCCTCAATTTCACCATCTAACATATCTATTGAAAAATGGTATACACCTGGCATAGACTTGATTTCATTCTTGATTTTTTCACCCTCAACAATAAATAGGGGGTATACCAGGCTCTTCATATCAAGCCTAGTTTCCCTTACTAAGTCTCTTGTTATACTATTTACTCTTAAACGTCTCGGTCTTCTTATCATTTATTTCTCCTTTTATTTTTTCACAAGCAGGAAGTCAACCATATCCTGATTCCTAAACAAAACTAACAATCCTCAAAACTAGCCAATCACATCATCCAGTATGGCTGAAACCATAGAATCTATACTGGCCTGGTCTGACTCTATATCCAATTCAAAGCCCAGGTCCCTAATTGTCTGGCTAGTTATACTGCCAATCGAAACCTTCTTTATGTCCCTTATCAGGTCCTTGTCATCACCTAGTATTTCAACCAGGTACTTGACTGTAGAGGAACTGGTAAAGGTAATATAGTCTATGTCTTCCTTCTTTAAGATCTCCAAAAGTTCATCCTTGATGGTCATATTTACAGTATTTGTATATAAGTCCACCCTATCAAGGTCGACCTGACCTGATTCCATTACCTCTTCCATAACCCTGCTGGCTATCTCTGAACATGGGAATAAGACGGATGGACTTACAAATCCACCACTACCTATATCTTTAAGTATCAATCCTGCCAGGTCTTGGCCAGTTGATTGACTACTCTCTATATCAGGTAAAAAACCATACCTACGGATAGCCCTGCTGGTTGCACTTCCTACACTGGCTATCTTTATACCTGCCAATTTCCTAAAATCATAACCTTCTTTGACAAGGTTCTTAAAGAATATATCCACACTATTGTGGCTAGTCAAGGCTATATGACTATATCTCTTGCTCTCCAGTCTTTCAATTAGGGTCTTACCTATGTCCTTTTTATCCTGTATATCTATAGTAGGGAGTTCAAAAGTCTTTCCCCCTAATTCACTTATCTTCTGCCTAAGTTCACTATTTTTCTTTCTAGTCCTGGTCACCATTACAGTCTTGCCAAACAGGGGTTTTCTCTCATAGAAACCAAGCTTGTCGGATAGGCTGACTACTCCACCCACTACAAATAAACTAGGAGCCTTGATGCCTTCCCTCTGGACACAGTCATAGGCGTCTTCCAAGCTAGTCTTGACAGTCCTCTGCCTATAGTTGGTAGCATTAGACACAAAGGCCACCGGAGTCTTTGGGTCCCTGCCATGACTTACAAGCATTTCAGTAATATGCTTGATATTACCAATACCCATCAAAAATACAACAGTCCCCTTTTCTCTGGCCAGAGACTCCCAGTTGATATCTAGGCTGTCATCCTTCTTGGCATGGCCAGTCACCACATGAAACGATGATGCAAAATCACGGTGGGTAACAGGTATACCCGCATAGGCCAAGCCTCCTATAGATGAAGTTACGCCTGGTACTACCTCAAAGTCTATACCCTGGTCATATAATACCTCGGCCTCTTCACCACCCCTACCAAATACATAGGGGTCTCCCCCCTTTAGCCTAACAACGACCTTGCCCATGGCTGCACTTTCAGCTATGGTTTCATTAATCTTGTCCTGGGCCATTATATGATTGCTGGACTTCTTGCCAACATATATAAATTCACAGCCTGGTTTGGCATTTTTTAATAAATCTCGGTTTACCAGTCTATCATATATAATTATATCTGCCTTGGCTATACAATCCAAACCCTTTAAGGTTATCAGACCATAGTCACCAGGGCCAGCCCCAACAAGGTATACTTTTCCCTTATTCATACTTTTCTTCCTTATCTCAACACATTGGGTATTATCGCATAGTCAGCTTCCAAACCTATCCTTACAACGAAATACCCCTAACTTCCATTTATAACATCTTGTTTTTATATCTTGTTTTATATATTTCTTTATCAGTTTAATATCCTATTTGTCCCGGTCTTCCAGGCTTTTTATCAGGTAGCTTGCCAAGTCTTGACCTGCCTTTTTTGCACCACCAAGGCTAGGCTCAAAGTCTAGCTGGCCATAAACTATAGAAGAACAATCTTCCCTACCATACATACCCATCAAGACCCACTTGTCACCAACCTTTTTGACAGTGGCACCCACAGGTACATGACAGCCTCCATTTATAACTTCCAAAAAAGTTCTTTCAGCCTCTATCTCCATACAGGCCTGGTCATCAGCCAGAAAGTCAAATATCCTGTCAGTATTTTCATCATTAGACCTAACTTCTATGGCTAGGGCCCCCTGTCCACAGGCTGGAATCATCTCCTCATAGGAAAAATGATATAGGTTAAGACCATCCATGCCCAGACGGTTAATCCCTGCAGCTGCCAGGACGATAGCATCTAAGTCTTGACTGACTAGTTTTTCTAACCTGGTTCCTATATTACCCCTTATCATCATTGGTTGGATTGATTCATTTATTCTCTTTAACTGGCTCGTCCTACGCTTGCTACCAGTACCTATTTTTAGGCCCTGGCTAGACCTCAACCAGTCCATTATGTCTTCCGGCCTAAGCTGGTGTTTGGGGTTTATCACCAGGACATCCCTAGGATCCTGTCTCTCAGGTGTCTGTGCCAACTTTAAGCCTGGACTGATCTTTGTAGGCATATCCTTCAGACTATGTACAGCAAAGTCTATGGTCCCCTCTAATAGTTCTCTCTCTATTTCACTGACAAACAGGCCCTTGTCACCAATCTTGTCCAAGGACTTGTCAAGGATCTTGTCACCCTTGGTCTTTATAATCTTTTTTTCTATCTCCAAGTCTGGAAATTTATCTAAAACTAGACTGATTATACTGTCGGTCTGTGCAAGAGCCAAGGCACTGCCCCTAGTACCCACAATTAATTTCATCTACTACCTCCAAACATACACTACTATTCTCTTTGTTTTTCTCTTTACCTACTCGTATAAAGAACCCTATAATGGTTTTATCGTAAAAACTCTATTTCTAGGGTCCTATCTACTACAGATTAATGGTCTATCAACTATTTATCAATTATTTTATCAACTATATATCAATTACCTTTTAGTATACCATATATAGGTTATTTCCTCTACAAGTTGAAAGGTTTTATCTTGTAATCTAATTCCTCTAAAAGCCTCTTGTCTTTCTCAACCGTTATACCGGCTGTAGTCAACATATCCCCCGATATGGCAGCATTGGCCCCAGACTGGAAACAGGCCCTACCCTTGTCATCCATTAGGCCCCTGCCACCAGCCAGCCTAATAAAGGAATCTGGAAGGATAAACCTATAAACGGCAATTATCCTTTGCATTTCCTCTACAGCCAGGCTTTCATACTTTTCCATAGGTGTTCCGGGTATAGGATTTAGCATGTTAACTGGTATACTCTTAATGCCTAAGTCCCTAAGGCTAAGGGCCATATCTATACGGTCCCCTATACTTTCACCTAGGCCCATAATACCTCCACTACATACATCCAAACCTGCTGATTGGGCAGCCCTTATTGCCTGGACCTTGTCCGAAAAACTATGACTGGTACAGACAGACGGAAAGAAGTTTTCTGAAGCCTCTAGGTTATTGTGGACCCTTTCTGCACCTGAAGCCTTAAGCCTCTTAAACTGGTCCTCCTTCAAAAGTCCAAAGGATACGCAAACAGAAATATTGCATTCCTCCTTTATCCTCCTTATTATCTGGCACATCCTATCCACTTCCTTATCAGAAAGGCTCCTGCCAGCCGTAACTATAGAGTATCTCATTACCCCTTGGTAGGCATTCTTTTTGGCATCCGCCAGTATCTCTTCTTCAGATAGGAGTTCATATACCTTAGAACCTGTATTGTAGTGGCTAGACTGGGCACAAAACTTACAGTTTTCTGAACAGAGTCCACTTTTTCCATTTATAATTGTACATATATCAAACTGGTTACCACAAAAATGGTCCCTAATCATATTTGCATACCTAGTCAGGTTTTCCAGGTCTTGATTATATAAAAATAGGGCCTCATCTCTTCTTATAAGGTGACCACCTATGACCCTATTGTAAAGTGTTTTTATATCCATATATAACCTCCAAAAATTTCTCATGAATTAATTATACTACAATCAACCTGAATAAGTGAAAAATATAAGATACTTTTCTTTAAATGATTTATTTCTACCTATTTTTGTGCTAAAATACAGGTAGAATTCTTTTTTTGAAAGGAGATAACAATGATTTTATCAGGTAAGGAAATACTGAAAAACGTAGAATCTAAAGATATAATAATAGAACCCTTTGACAAGTCAAGGATAAATCCAAATAGCTATAATCTTACCCTGAGTAATGAACTTTTGGTATATGAAAATGACCTATTGGATATGAAGATACCAAATAAGACTAAGATGATAGAAATACCTGAAGAGGGCCTAATCCTTGAACCAAACAAGCTTTACCTGGGCAGGACAAATGAGTTTACTAAGACTGAAAAATTTGTCCCAATGCTGGAGGGAAGGTCTTCAACGGGCAGACTGGGCCTATTTATCCATGTAACTGCAGGCTTTGGCGATATTGGCTTTGCTGGCTACTGGACCCTTGAAATATTCTGTGTTCAACCTATCAAGATATATCCAAATACACAGATTTGTCAGATCTACTACCATGATATACACGGTGACTATGACCTATACAAGAGTGGCAAGTACCAGAATAATACTGGTATCCAGCCATCACTAATGTACAAGGACTTTGAATAAGGGAGTCGCTATAATTATTGATAAACAAAAAAGAGCTAGGACCAGCCCGTTTTAAGGTGGATCTTTAGCTCTTTTCTTTATAACTTATTATTTGTAGCCTTACTTATTCTTAGCCCTTTCTATCTTTGCATCAACATTAGCTAGGAACTTAGCATTGTCAATGATAAATCTTTCATGTGTACAAACACCGATTTCTTCTAATTCATCATAGCACCTAACCTTGAAAACTAGTCTAGACCTGTCGATTTCAACTAATTCACACTCACAAGTGACTTCCATACCTATTGGTGTAGCTGCCTTGTGGTTTGTTGATATAGATATACCTACTGTTCCTAGGCCTTCTTCAAGGTGCTCCTGGGCACAAAGCTTACAAGTACACTCCATAAGAGATATCATGCTTGGTGTAGAGAATACTTCCAATCCACCACTACCTATAGCCGCTGCTGTATTGGTCTTATCTACAACCGTTTTTTCAACACCCTTTAATCCAACTTCTAACATATCTTCTCTCCTCGTAATAAATATAATATTTTTCTTTTGAATATCACTATCCTATAATTAATTTTATCATTTGTTATAGGACTTTTCAAGCAGGAAATCAAGACTTGGTTTGTAGTCTTACCACTGCCTTATGGGGTATATACCCATATATTCTATATTTATTTCAGTTTATTCTTAATTTTCTTTAATTTTAGGCCACAATGTAAAAAGATGTAGATATATAGGGCAAATATCATTAGTGTAATTATAAATGACACATTCCTAGGTCCACTTCCTGAAGATGAAAGCCTTAATAAGTTTGGTACTATAATAGCACAGAAAATTATAACAAGTGGCATCATTCTTGTCTTAAATATACGGTCGATCATCTCTATTTTTGACTCTAAATCGGAAAAAATCTTCATCTCGCTCTCGTTCTCTATCTGTGACTTGGGCTTTGAAAAATAGTTCCAACCCTGCCTATGCTGGTCTTCTAGCCAAGCCTGTTCTTCTTCATAGTCTGCTATAGTAAAAAATCTTATTTTTGTCTTGTAATTAGCCATTGTAAACCTCTCCTATACTAGTC
>OHAF01003109.1_pt1 | contig 11256 bp, 11 predicted proteins | sample 1577041 | NCBI WGS metagenome assembly OHAF01 (sample SAMEA3541495, study PRJEB24748) | human gut metagenome | biome: human gut; feature: human-associated habitat; material: faeces | place: China | collected 2012
GGCATGGAGCGGGTAATAGTCGGCGTTGTTGGCGTTTTGCAGCTTGAGGTGCTCGAATACCGCCTTAAAAACGAGTATAACGTTGACGTTATAAGAAACGATATGCCATATCAGTACATCCGCTGGGTAAGAAATAAGGATATAGATATGAAAAGCCTGAACCTCACCTCGGATACAAAATGGGTTCAGGACTTCAAGGACAACAATATTTTAATATTTACAAGCGAATGGAATATCAACTGGGCGCTCGATAAAAACGAGGGACTTATTTTAGAGGATTTTAATAAGGATTAACAGCCGATTACCGTTCCGCAGCATTTTAATACACAGCTCAATCAGCCTCCCTGTCATTCGGGGAGGCTGATTTTTGATGGAATATTGCCGCTGCCGCAAGTCAATTCTGCAGTTTACTGATTATTCCGGGCTTCGGAATATCGCTTTCTGCGCCGGCATAAGCGGAGAAGCCGGCTTTAATAATATTTTACCGTACCGAATAAATCCGTGTTTTCCGTTATATCCTGTCCCTGATGATTCAATTCGGCATGGTGCCGTTCCTTTCTTCGGCTTCGTATATAAGCGCCGCAACATATGAGGCGAAGCCGTGATTGCAGCTGGCAAATGTGTTTTTATGCTCCCAAAGAGTCCCGGTAAGCTCTGCCATGTAAAGAAAATAGCCCTTTATCTCCTTTAAAAGCTGTGAATAATATCCGTTTTCACGCAGCAGCTCAAGCCGCAAAAAATTACCTATAAACGCATTTGATGGATATATTTCGGGATAATTTCCGTTCTCGGCTCTCTGCGGCCCGAATTCGGTTGTAAGCCTCTCCCAAAGCTCAGGATAAAGCCCCCTTGTCGCAACGCCCGAGAAGAATGCGTAATACTGGCATGTCTCGGTGCGGTTTTCCGTTGCGGACGGTACACCGTCTTTATTATAGACCTCGTTGTCCCTGAAAAATTCACCGTCAAACGAACGCTCTCTTATTATTTCGCGCAGCTTTTCCGATTTTTGCTTTAATTCTTCATCCGAGAAAAGCTCGCCCGCTGCGCTTAAGGCTGCAGAGTAAAGCATATTTGAGGGGAAATTGATATCCTGAACAAAATCGTTCGCCTTTGACCACTCTATGAATACCCAGCCGGGCAGCCTTTCAAGCAGACCGTCCGCATTTTCAAAGCACTCAAACCACCCGATAAGGCGGTATACCTTATCCCTGAAAAGCAATATGAAGTCGCTGTCTCCGGTCCGATATGAAAAATCCCTTAATTCAAGAATAAACCACATCGCCCAGTTCGGTATGAAGCCGCCGCTGTCCACATCTGCGGGATAGCACATAGGAATCATGCCGTCGGGGATGTTCTCGTAATTATCAAGCAGCAGATAATTTTCGAGAAAATTTTTCTCTATAAGATTTTTACCCGTATAAAATTTTTCGGCTCTGCCCAAAAAGAAGCTGTCGCACAGCCAGCCCGCGCGTTCTCTTGTCGGGCAGTCGGTAAACAGATCAAAGCTGTTTTGAATAAAGGTCTCGTGCGCGGCGCGGAGTATTTTATTTATATCCTCATCATCCGTTTTATAATCAAATGCAATCGGCACGGGGCACACCGTTTCGGTTATGCAAATGCCGTTTATCATCGCACTGCCGCTTACACAAACGGACTTTAAGTATTTTAAACCGTACGGCTCCGCCGACATGAAATGATATTCACCCGGTGCCAAATACAGCTTGATCACACTGCAGCACTCAAGTCTTAAGGGGTCGACATCGCCGTTTTCTGTAAGAATTTCATCAAAAAGGAACAAAAGTACGCTTTCCTCGCTGCATTTAATATCCGCCGTTATAAAGCCTGTTTTTTCGCAGGGAAATTCCAAAATTTCAAATTCACCCGCACCTAAAGCAGTATTTCCGGAATATTCGGTGCGGCGGTCATCAGTTATCTCCGAGCGTATCTCCTGCACCTCGTCGCTTAAATGCTCGCACAGCTCGTTTTCAAAAAATCCCTCTAAATTGCCGCTTGCGGGGTTTTTTATGTATATAAGCGAACGGTCTTTTCTGTACTTTTCGGGTTTTACCCCGAAAACTGCGCTGCCGCCGCAAACGCTGCTGCAGGGAGAAACCTCTGTAAAGGTGCTTTCCGGAATATTTCTCGGCAAAAGGCATTTTTCGTCTGTTATGATGACCGACCTCGGCGATACATTCGCTCCGTTTGCTCCTGTGCGCCAGCCGCAGAAGTCCTCCGTCAGCCTGTAGGCCTCGGCAAAGGGTCTTTGATAGCTGTAGCGCTGAACCCTGCGTATGCGCTCGCAAAGCTCATAAAGCTCAAAGGCATTCTCCCCTGCCTCGTCGGTCACTGCAGCCGCTGCGCCGTCTGATACGAGCTCCGCTTCAATAAAGCCGCTCTGCATAAGCGAATAAAAGCTGTTCACATAATAATTGACCGTTTCTATCGCAATGTGATTTTCGCCCTTTTTCAAATTGAGCTCGATCTCATCGACTCTGTAATATCCGTGCGCGCACCTTGCAGGACCGAAATAAGTGAATTTTCCGTTCACAAATACTCTGTAAAAGCCGGAAGCGGCGATTTTAAGAATCGCACTTCCCGATTCGCAGCGGATATTTTTATAAAGCCCCAGGGTTATATTTTTTTCTTTTTCAAGTCCCTTTGCCCAAATCGGCTTTGCACGGGTGAAAAAGTTATCGGACACATTAATTTTCATTTAAAACAGCCTTCCAGTTCGGTATATGATTTCTTGTATTATAAAACACGCCGCGAAATAATTCAAGCACTTTATTCGTAATTACAAATTGTCGGCGGAAAAACGAAAAATGCGGCGTTTCCGCCGCATAAAATGGTGATATAAATTTTAAATCACTTATTTTTAATTTTCTCAACCGGCTTTTCAAGCACCGTAAACAGCGCCACACCGCCGACTATGGCGATTCCGGCATTAATAAGGGTCGAAGCCTGACCGAGTGCGGCAGTTGTCAGCGCGGCACCGGATGCAGAGCCTGCAAGCGTATAGGTCACTGTCTTCCATGCAGTTTCGCCGATAAGGTTTACAAGCATTCCGCAGGAAGCGCCCACAATTGCCGCGGCAGTCTTCTGAGGAAATTTATTTTTAAGAAGTCCGAAAACTATGCAGATAAGTCCGATAATCAAAAACAGCGGGAAAAGCCATACGCCCTTGCCGATATAAGCGTGATTCTGTGTAAGCGTGTGTGCAAGTATACCCGCGCTTATCATAAGGGATATAACACCCGAGACATAAAGCGCCGCGGCGGGATACTTTTTGCGGTTTTTAATAAAGTTATAAACCAGCCCCGTTGCAAGACCTATAAGCATTTTAAGAATAAAGGTCTTCGGGGATGAGTCGGCATGGCCGTTGAAAACATCGTAAAAGCCCATTCCGATAGAGCCTGCCAATCCGCCCTGCCAGCCGCCTATGAGCAGCGCCGCCAAAACAACTATTAAATTTCCGAAGTGTATGTACATATTCGCAAACGGAATAAAAAGCACCGTCAGTGCAATGTAGCAGAGCGCCGCGAAAAGCGGAATCATTGTTATGTTTACAATTTGCTCGTGTTTTGTTTTTTTCATTTTTTTAGCCCTTCTTTAAAAAAAGTATTTGCATATCAAACAAGTAGGTGTTATTATTATAGCAACACTGTGTACATTAATAAATAGCCAAATTTAATTATTTTTTTAAGGACAGTTTTTATATGCTTTTGGACTTCATTGATTTAAAAAACGGCTCGGGTGCTGTCTACAGGCGGCTGTATGAGGCATTATACACCGCAATTGTAAACGGCGTTATCAAAAACGGCGAACGCCTCCCATCCATAAGGGAGGCGGCGGAACAGCTGTCGGTCAGCCGAACAACGGTTGAAAGCGCTTATCTGAAGCTCTGCATTGAAGGGCTTGCGGAGGGATTGCCGCAAAGGGGCTATTTCATACGCACGAATCCGCCGCAAAAGCCGCAGCGGACCGAAAGAATAGAAAAACGCGAAATGCGCTATGATTTTTCGGGCAAAAAAATAGACCCCGCCGCCGCTGACACCGATCTATGGAAAAAGACTGTGCGCGAGGTCTTGCGGGATACAGAAGAGCTCACCTCCTACGGCGATCCGCAGGGAGAGCCGGGCTTAAGGGAGGTGCTTGCAGATTATTCCTACAAAGCACGCGGAGTAATAACCTCGGCGGAAAATATTATAGTCGGTGCGGGCGTAGGGCCGCTCATCAGTATTCTGTGCGGACTTATGGAAAAGAAAAGAAGCGTCGGTATAGAGGGCGGCAGCTTTGATCAGGCGGCTCGTGTTTTTGAAAATCATTCCATTCCCTGCACTGCCTTGAAAAGCGACCGAAACGGAGTTATTTTAAATGAGCTCGAGGATAAAGACATAGGCACCCTGTTTTTGATACCCTCCCGCCTTGCCAAAATCAGCATAACGGGACTATCGTCCCGCCGGAACGCCGTTGCGGACTGGGTAAACGCCGAAAACGGCCGACTTATAATAGAGGATGATTACAACGGCGAGCTGCGGCGCTCCGCCAGAGCGGTCTGCGCCTTTCAAAGCAAATGTCCCGAAAAAACGGTATATATAGGCAGCTTTTCAAAGCTGCTGCTTCCGAGCGTAAGAATAGCGTATATGGCGCTGCCTGCCTCTCTTGCCGAGAAATTCCGCCGATCGCACGGAGTTTACAACCAAACCTGCGGGAAAATCGAGCAATTGGCGCTTCAGAATTACATATCGTCAGGCTCGCTCGAACGGCATTTGCGCAGGCTCAGAAAGCTGAACGGCATTAAAAGCAAATGCTTTTTCGACGCGGCGGACAAATACCTTCCGTCTGCACGAATAACTCTTTTCGAGCCGTCCCTCACAGTGCTTTTGGAAACGGATACAAACAAAGAAAGCGGCGAGCTTTGCGCCGCCGCCGAAAGCAGAAATATCAAGCTGATACCCGCAGAAAAAAACGGAGCGGTATCACTTTGCCTTTCGGGAATACCCGAAGCCGACATAGCCCCCGCCCTTGCGGAATTAAGGAAAATATTTCAAGAGGATAGCTGATATCGTATTTCATCCGAATTCTTCCGCAGAAGCCGTTTTTTCTTTTCACATATTACATAATACAATAAGAGACCGTGCCGATATATTATTTGCGGCGTTGCTTCATCCGAGATTTAAATTCGCATCATTCAAGCTCAAGCCGCATTAAAACAAGCTCCTGCATACCCGATATCCGTGAGCGAAAGCCCAACGGATTTCTGCCGTATTCGCAAAATCCGAGCTTTTTATAAAGCGATACTGCGGCTTTGTTTTCGGCAACCACATTAAGCTCTAACTGCAAGAATCCCGCCGCCCTTGCGCACTCAATACAGGCATTTGTAAGTGCCGAGCCTATACCAAGCCCGCAGTATTCCTTTAAGATTGCAATACCGAAGTCAGCGCGGTGGCTTATTTTGAATTTACCGCCCACAGCGTCAATTCCGGCAGTACCTACAATTTTACCGTTTATTTCAGCCACAATTTCAATTTCATTTTTACTCTCGGTTTTTTCTTTCAAAAACTCCGATTCCTGCGCAGGCGTAAATATGCATTCATCCGGGTATGACATTAAAAAATCGGTCTCCCCGTGCGTAATATTGAAGACCTCAAGCACCGCCTCGCCGTCCTGCTCGGTGCCGTTCCTCAAAATACACCTTTCGCCGTTTTTAAGGATTGTTTCCCTTTGGTAAATCATAATTTATCATCATTGCCGGGCTTTCTTTTGAAAAGACCGTTTTTTTCTATCGCCAAATAAAACGGTATTCCGAGACCCACGCATATCACAAGCTCACCAAGCCCCACCTCAAGTGCGGAAATTGCAAAGCCCCAAAGCAGACTTACATCCTGAAGAAAGAAAAACGCAAGCTCAAGACCTATGACTACCGCGTTTATTATCACGGGAGGAAGCATTGAAAGCAGCGGAATACCCTTAAATCTTATATTCCTCAAAAAATATGTAAGCAGCGCAGCTATCAGCGTTGCGGATGTGCCGAAAATCATATCAAGCGGATTAAATGACGCGATATTCGCGATAAAGCACCCTATTGTGAGCCCGGGAATCGCAGCGGAGGTAAATATCGGCAGTATTGTAAGCACCTCGGAAACACGGAACTGTATCTGCCCGTAAGCAAGATTGAAAATATTGCTTAAAAATGTAAGGTCCACATACAAGGCGGCTATAATCGCGCCCGTTACAATATAAGTGATTCTATCTCTTGACTTTGACATTTATCGCTCTTCCTTTAATTTTTTGTAATATTCAACCGCCAGGCGGTCGCAGCGTTCGTTTTCGGGGTGACCTGCATGACCCTTCACCCACTCTATTTTTACATCATGCTCAGCCAAAAGCCCAAGCAGCCGCTCCCACAAATCGGAATTAAGCGCCGGCTTTTTATCCGACTTGATCCAGTTGTTTTTCCGCCAGGATTCCGCCCAGCCCTTGATTATTCCGTCGGAAACATATTTTGAATCCGTCACAAGCCTTACTACACAAGGCTCCTTTAACGCGTCAAGCCCCTTTATCGCCGCGGTAAGCTCCATTCGGTTATTGGTGGTTTCGTCTTCCCCGCCGGAAAGCTCCTTTTCATACTGCCCATAGCGCAGAATAACACCCCAGCCGCCGGGGCCGGGGTTTCCGGAGCATGCGCCGTCGGTAAAAAGCTCTATATATTTTTTCATTGCGTTATTCCTCAATATTTTCTGAAGCAGCCTACCACCTTACCGATGACATGCGGGTCTTCGGGATAAATCGGTGAATAATCGGGGTTTTCGGGCATGAATATAATTCTTCCGTCCCGAATCAATAGGCGCTTGACGGTTGCCTCGTCACCGTCCATTCCGATAACAATATCGCCGTTTCGGCAGGTTTTGTTTTTATCGGCTATTATAACATCTCCGTCGAGTATTCCGGCGTCACGCATTGAAAGCCCCGAAACCCGCAAAGCAAAAAGGCCCTCGGAATTCTTTGAAGGATACGGTATATAATCCTCAATTTCCTCAACCGCCAATATGGGCTGACCGGCAGTAATCTTGCCGACGACCGGCACCAAGGACGAATCGTACTCCATATCGAGCCGAATCGCACGGGAGGACTTTGCGTCCCTTATAATATAGCCCTCTTCTTCGAGTATGCTTAAGATAGAATGAACGGTCGATGTGGATCTTATCCCGGTGGCGGCGCATATCTCCCTGACCGTCGGCGGAATGCCGCCGTTCATTTCCTTTATAAGATAATTATAAACAGCAAGCTGTTTTTCGGTAAGAGGTGATTTTGACATAGACTGTCTCCGTTCTCCGCCTTATATATCACGGGCGGTTTTTATGCGAACCTTTGTTCTTTTTATTATAGCACCTTCAAAGCCGCTCTGCAACTGTTTTTTCGTCATTCGTCATTTACGGTGCGTGGCTTTCAGCACTCGTCTTCCTTTTTAATCTTATTGCCGAAGGCATAAAGCTTTATTATAACAAAGGTTATGGGACCTCCCGCCGCAGTGGCTAATACGGTCGCCCAAAACTGATCCATTTTCCAAAGATTTATCGTTATAAAGGAAACCAGCGTATATATTATCAGATTCGGTATGTAGGATATTAAAAAGCGCAGATATTTTCTCAATTTCAGCCGGCTTTTAAAGACAATAATACTGTTGAGTATATAATTAATCGTGAGCGATACGAAAAAGCCGATATGCGCCGCAACATTTTCCTGCACCTTAAAATGCGCGAGCCATGAAAAAAATGCGGTGTTAAAGGTATTTACTATACCTATTGAGCAAAAGCCCAGAAACTTCCTGTTTATAAATGTTTTTTTAAGGCGCTTTAAAAACGGCAATGCTTTCACCTCGCAAAAATATTTAAAGTGCTGTACCGAGCAGATAGTATTATAACAAAACCGGACGAAAAAGACAAGCCCGCTTTTTTCGTTAAAAAAATGAGGTTTGGGGATAGACAAACGGAATTCTTTATTATATAATATATTTAAGCTGCGTCACGGCGAAGAAAGCTCGCCGAAAAAGGCAGTATGCATTTTTTGCCGACGCATAAACGGCAGAACGGAGATTGAAATGGAAAAGATTTTAGTGCTTGATTTCGGCGGTCAGTATAACCAGCTTATCGCCAGGCGCGTAAGAGAGAATAATGTCTATTCGGAGATTCGTCCCTACACCGCCCCGATCGAAGAAATAAAGGCAGCGGACTACAAAGGAATAATTTTAACCGGCGGGCCGAAAAGCGTTTACGGCGAAAACGCCGTGCTTTACAGCCGCGAGCTTTTTGAGCTCGGAATACCTGTAATGGGCATTTGCTACGGCGCGCAGCTTATGGCGCACATGCTCGGCGGCGAGGTGACCGCGGGTGCCAGCGAATACGGCAAGGTTGAAGTAAAGGTTGATAACGGCAGCAAGCTTTTTGCGGATATCCCCCCGAAAACCGTTTGCTGGATGAGCCATACCGATTACATAAGGCAGGTGCCGCTCGGCTTTAAGATTGTCGGCAAAACCGATGTTTGCCCTGTCGCCGCAATGGAAAACCCGAAGGACAGGCTCTATGCCGTTCAGTTCCACCCCGAGGTTATGCACACTCCGCTCGGCTCTCAAATGATAAGGAACTTTATATACAATGTCTGCGGCTGCAAGGGCGAATGGACAATGTCCTCCTTCACCTCCCGCACAATTGACGCGCTCAAAGCCAAAATCGGTGATAAAAAGGTGCTCTGCGCCCTTTCCGGCGGGGTTGACAGCTCGGTTGCCGCTCTGCTTTTGCACAAGGCGGTCGGCGATAATCTCACCTGCATTTTTGTTGACCACGGTCTGCTCAGAAAAGACGAGGCAAAGCAGGTAAACGACCTTTTCAGAGGCACATACAACATTAATCTTATATCAATCGATGCATCGGAGCAGTTTTTGGGTCAGCTCCGCGGAATCAGCGATCCAGAGCAAAAGCGCAAGATAATCGGCAGAGAATTCATCCGCGTGTTTGAAGCCGAAGCCAAAAAGATCGGCAAGGTGGACTATCTTGTTCAGGGTACGATTTACCCCGACTGCATAGAATCCGGCGTGGGCGATGCCGCACTTATAAAAAGCCATCACAATGTCGGCGGTCTCCCCGACCATGTTGATTTTGATGAGATAATAGAGCCGCTCCGAGACCTGTTTAAGGATGAGGTTCGCAAGGTCGGCCTTGAGCTTGATATGCCCGAAAACATGGTTTACCGTCAGCCCTTCCCGGGGCCCGGACTCGGCGTTCGCATTATCGGCGAGCTCACCCGCGAGAAAATTGCCATTCTGCAGGATGCCGACGCAATCTTCCGCGAGGAAGTGGCAAACGCCGGGCTTGACAGAGAAATCGGTCAGTATTTCGCTGTGCTTACAAATATGCGCTCGGTAGGCGTTATGGGCGATTTCAGAACTTACGACTACACCGTGGCTCTCCGCGCCGTAACAACCGGCGACTTTATGACGGCAGACTGGGCGCGCATCCCGTATGAGGTGCTTGACGCCGCCTCCCGCCGCATAGTAAACGAGGTCAAGGGCGTTAACCGCATTGTGTACGATATAACCTCCAAACCCCCGGCAACTATTGAGTGGGAGTAGTCGCCGCTTACCCGAAAACCCTTTATTTTCAAGGGTTTTCGGGTTTCTTTTTTGCCCCGGGTACACGAAAGGTACACGGCGGGTACACGAAAAACTTATGCGAAAGCCTCCAAACGGTCGGCAACTTCCCCGTGTTTTGTCGGGTACAGGTGGGAATAGATCTCCAAAGTTGTCGTCACGCTCTCATGCCCGAGGCGTTCGCTGATCAGCAGTGGTGCAAACCCAAGCTCGATCAGCAAGCTGGCGTGGCTGTGACGAAGATCGTGCACCCGTATCTCCCGGAGTCCGGTCTTCTTGCAGCCTCTTTCCATTTCGTGTTTCAGATAATGCTTCGTTACTTCGAACAGTCTGTCTGACGGATCGTAGCCGTACAATCTGTCGGCATAATCCTTTACCATATCGCAAACGAATTGCGGCAAGGTAATCTTGCGATTGCTTTTTGGCGTCTTTGGGTCAAGGAATAGGTCCTCGCCGTCTATACGCGCATAGTTTTTTGTGATGGAAACCGTCCGTTCCTCAAAGTCGAAATCGTTCAGGGTCAAAGCCAGCATTTCTCCGGATCGCATTCCTGTCCAGTAAAGCAGATTAAAGATGACCTTGGACTGCAGCTTATCACTGACGGCATCAATAAAAAACTTGAATTCGTCCGCTGTCCAGATCTGTTCCAATCCGGAATTCTTTTTACCGATAGTTCCGCTTTTTTGTACCGGATTGCTGCTGAGGCCGTAATACTTGACTGCAAAATTGAAAATTGCAGACAACTGGCTGTTCAGTGTTCTCAGATAGGTTGGCTTATAATTCCTCTGATTGTTCATCAGCTCGGTTTGCCAGCGACGCACATTCATCGGCTGGATCTCATTGACTTTCAAATTCTTGAAATACGGCATAATATGTACCGCAATGATGTCCTCTTTCCCTTTGTAGGTAGTCGGTCTGATTCTGGCTTTGCAGTCATCCATATAGATCTCTACCATATCGCTGAAAAGCATATCGCAGGAATTTGAGGTCTTGCTCAGAAAATCCAGTTCATACTGCTTGGCTTCTTTTTGCAGTCGAAAACCTTTCTTCTTTTTCTGCTTTTTGGTGCCTGTCCAATCTGTGTAAACAAATTTACAGTACCATAACCCTGTCTTTTCGTCTTTGTAGGTCGGCAATGATTTCACCTCCGATCCGTAAAAGTTTCATCGCCCGGATACGGTTTCCCTCGTCACTTACAGGTAGGTGTTCTCGTAAAAATATTTGGCAGATACCTTACCTGCCACAGTCAGCTTTCCGGCTTTCTCCAACTCACTGTTGAGTCGTTTGATAATGCGGTATGCTGTGCTGCGGGAAACACCGAGTAATTCGGCAACATCCGTTGCTGTCAAGTATCTTTTGCTCGTCTGTAATGCTGTCGGTTTGTATTCCGCCATGTTTTCCTCCTTTCTGACAGCCTGCAGCAGCGGAGTATCCTTGCGATATTGTCATTATACTACTTTTCGCAATAGATCCCGTGTGAGGGCTGTCCGCATATATTCATATTTAGTTTGTGTTCAAATTAAAAACGCCTGTCCACCGGGCCATTTCCTGCGCCCATTTCAGCCGCGTATTGGCAGGCTGCCGCTATGCGGCAATTCTTCTGTGGGCAC
>OHAF01003119.1_pt1 | contig 11217 bp, 9 predicted proteins | sample 1577041 | NCBI WGS metagenome assembly OHAF01 (sample SAMEA3541495, study PRJEB24748) | human gut metagenome | biome: human gut; feature: human-associated habitat; material: faeces | place: China | collected 2012
GCTGCCTTTCTCTCCTCTTTCTTCACCTCTGCCTTATGTCCCTTGGTTACTGCTGCCACTGCGCCTGCACCTACTGCCAGCGCTGCCAGTCCCAGTCCGATATTATTCTTTTTGGCCATAATGATTACCACCTTTCTTTGATGACTCTCAAATGTTTTTCTGTTTACAAATAGTATCCTACTTCTTTTTTATAAGAAAACCAATTTACAAAAGAGGATAAATGATAAAGGTTTTATCATCCTGCCCTTTTTGTAAAGTACTTATACTATTTCAGAATTTCTTTTCCGTGTGCTCAAAATTCTCGATGGAGCGGCTGATGTTTCCGTAAAGAGTGATTGCCAGTTCTTCAACGATCTTATGATAATCGTCCTTCATTCCCCGATCAATCCAGTCTAACATCACACCCACGAAACCGTATTTGTAAAATCCGGCAATGAATTCCTTGTGTTCCTCCGCTACCTGCATGCCGGTGCATTTTTCCTCCACCACGTCCGCAATGAGCTGGTAGGTCAACTTGTTTAAGTAGCTTTCGATCTTCTGGCGATCCACGCAGCGGTAGACATTCATAACAAACGGTTTATTTGCAAGCACAGCCTCAAATGATGAGATAATCGCACTTGTAAAGGTTGCCGAAAGCATGAGTATAAGCAACCACGGCGCTCTCTTTTTGTACAGACCGAAAACGCTTGTTTTCATATACGGTTTGTCAGACGGCAATACGGCTGCCATCTTTTCGATATCCTCGGTAGCCTCTTCCTGAATAACATCAATAGCGTCGTCAATTGTTACGATACCGACAAGTCGGTTTTCGTTATCAACAACAGGAAGAGCAAGGAAGTTATAGTTTGAGAACATCTGGGCAACCTGCTCCTGATCGGCAAGAGTAGTTACCGAGATAACATTTTCCTCCATAATCGACTTTACAAGCTCGTCATCTTCGGCAAGCAAAAGGTCTTTTACGGTGGTAATACCGATAAGCTTATTGTTGGCATCAGTTACATAGCAGGTGTAGATTGTTTCCTTGTCAACACCTGTTCTTCTGATTCTTTTAATAGCCATTTCAGCCGTCATATCGGGACGAAGCACAATAAACTCGGTTGTCATAATCGAGCCTGCGCTGTCCTCGGGATATTTCAAAAGCTCGTTAATCTGCTTTCTCATATCCTTGTCGGCCTGTCTTAAAATACGCTTTACAACATTGGCAGGCATTTCCTCAATAAGGTCAACGGCGTCATCGACAAATAACTCATCGACAACCTCTTTCAGTTCGCTGTCGCTGAAGCCGTGGATAAGGAATTCCTGAGTTTCGTCATCCATTTCGACAAAGGTTTCCGCCGCAAGCTCCTTTGGCAGAATACGAAACAGAATCGGCATTTTTTCATCCTGTAGATTTTCAAAAACCGCCGCAATGTCAAACGGTTTCATCGTAATCAAAATGTCACGCAAAGTGCTGAACTTTTTGTCATCAAGCAACACTTTGATAGTTTCGATAAGGGTTACATTAACCTGTTCCATCATCTTTTCCTCCTTTTTAATTCAATTGGAAGTAAAGACGGTGTCACCCTGAGTATTAAATTAAATCATTTCAAATTAAAATAAAAATACAAAGCAAAATCAATAAAACAAAATGAACGCACAAGCGCACATTCTGTTGCAACTTCGCCCGGGTACAGCGCCTTTATTACCGTCTGCGTCCATTAAGTTTTCACCTCATTCGCATTAAATTTCGGGCAAAAGCCCGTACATATTTATTTTATTCTTTTTTATGTCCGATGTCAACGGATTTATCCGCTAAAAATCCACTTTGCAAACATTTTACATTATTCTCTGTAACGGCTTGGTAATTCGGTATAATATTTCTTGCTTTTTGATGTGTATCAATGTATAATAAATATGCATGATTTAAAATAAAATTTCAAAGATTGGAGATTAACCGTTATGACAGATATGGTTAAAAAATATGTTCCCTATGCGGTAATAATTTTGCTTGTTTATATGCTGCTGCCGCTTGTGTTTATTCCGGGCGCAATGCAGAAGTTTTCACCCGTTGCATATGACTGTGTGTTCCCGATTACGGCAATCGGCTGTTCGGCACACTACTGCTCAAAACACGGACTTGACTTCCTCTTTGCGCTCATTGCGCCGATTATTTATCTTCCGAGTATGCTCATCTACAACGGCGGATTTTCTTCAAGCACACTTTCAACAAACCTTATTCTCCTTGTAGTTTATCTTGTTGCCGGAATTTTCGGACTTTTCCTCGGCGACCTTGCTTTCGGTGACAAGCGCCGTCAGAAAGAAAAGGCAGAACAGGAAGAAGCAGAGGAAATGCTTCTTGAGGCAAAGCGCCGTGAAAAGGAAGAGCTTGAGAACATGACTTCATCAAGCAAAAAGTCCGAAAGAAAAGCACCTTACAGACAGGAACGCAAGCCTGCACGCAAACCGTCGCCTGCACCGCAGAAAACCGAAACAGCAAATGACGATGATTTTGATTATGACAAGTACCTTTCCGGTATTGACAGAAAGCAAGATCCGAACGAAAGAGAAATTGACGATATCTTAAACGAATACAGACATTGACGGCAAACCGCCGTTGGCGATTCGTACAGACAGTATTATAAGGGCGAAAATAAAATGCCCGAGCAGAACTCTATAACTAAAAATGTAAAATTAAAGTCGGGAAGACAATTTGCGAAATGCAAAGCATTGTCTTCCCGACTGTTTATTTTATATGAAAGTTGCTGTTTATTTGTAGGGGAGAACCGTATTCTCCCGCACGGCGAGCCGCCGTTCCCGATTCGTGTAGATAGTTTGTAATATAAAAAAACATATCATGCCCGAGCGTAGCATTGCAATTTTTCGCACAATCCCGTAGGGGCGTTCATTGGACGCCCGCCAAGTAATGACAGAAAATTTATGATAAAAATAAACTGTATAAATGAGATACAGAATTGCAGTTACTTTGTAACATTTATATCATTTAATTTACAATATTATTTGTACCATTATTTTTGTTTAAATCAACCCAACGATATACTTCTGAATCAAGGTTGCGTCAACAACACTGATTTCGCCGTCATGGTTTACATCGCTGTTAAAAAGCTGAGTCTTGCCGAATTTTACAATACCTACAACATATTTCTGAACAGATGTTGCATCTACAACCGTAATGTTTCCGTCTGGATATGCATCACCGCAAGTCAGGCAGTTCAATTTGCCACCAATCGTTGTTTTACACTCTGCGCCGTTTTTAAGTCTGCAATATTTATAAGCCATAAGGCCCGTATCCTCGCCAAGCTGTCTTGAAATATAAAACTCCGCATAGCCGTTCTTATCAGGGACAAAAGATGTTACCGCACCTCCGCTGACAAAATATGCGCCCGAGGTTGCATAGCAAGGTTTGCCGCTGCTGTCTGTACCGAAATCCTCATATGTAAAGTCAAAATTCTTGTATGTGCCATCGCTGAGTTTTCCGGTCATTGTGCCATCATCATTAAAGCCATCAGGAAAATAGTCGGAGAGTTTAATCCTTATCTTAACATATTCTCCGCCTGTTGAATCATAATTGAATTTCATACCCGTATCACCAAAATAACGATTATCCGCTGTTATCATATGGCGAGTAAATTCCTGATTTTTCGGGAGATTTACAAACTTCGGTGCATCAATACAGTCCTTAAACATCACGCTGTACTTTTGATAATCCGTTGATATGAACATTGCCCCGAAATTCTTTGCCGTATTTTCGGTATATCCCGTTGTTGTAACAAAAAGCTGATTGTTTGAGATTTTCTGCGTTGTACCTGTAACTTCAAAGTCCTTGCGATCTTCATACTCGCTTACCGCACCTGTCATAAGAACCGAACCGACGGTAAGCACACCGCACATTGCGATTGCAGTTATTTTTTTAATTATATTTTTCATTGTTTACACCTATTTATATTGTTTAGCTGTCCAAACCGACAATATACTTCTGAATCAAGGTTGCATCAACAACATTGATTTCGCCGTCATGGTCTACATCACTGTTAAAAAGCTGAAGCTTGTCAAAGTCCTCAATACCTGCAACATATTTCTGAACAAGCGTTGCATCCGCAACAGAAATGTATCCGCTTAAATCCGTATCACCGCAAGTTAAACCGACCAGAGTATCTCCGATTCTTCCGTAATCGCAATGAGCTCCGTCTTTAAGTCTGCAATAGCGGTATGACATTACTTTTGTATCTACACCAAGCTGTCTTGAAACATATATTTCAGCATAGCCGTCCTTATCGGGAGCAAAGGATGTTACCGCACCTCCGCTTGTCGCATATGCACCGGATTCCGCATAGCAATTAACACCGTTGCTGTCAGTTCCGAAATCTTCGTATGTAAAATCAAAATCCTTGTAAGAACCGTCTCTAAGCTCAGCAGTCATTGTTCCGTTTTCATTGAACAGACGGGAAAAATCGGAAAGCTTGATTTTTAGCTTAACATATTCACCGCCTGTTTTGTCAAACTGATAGAATGTCTGAACATTACCGAAATAACCGTGCCCCTGCGTCATCATATATTTTACGAATTTTTCGCCCTTTGGAAGATTAAAAAATCTCGGTGAATTGATACAATCCTTAAACCATGTATCGTAATCCTTTTCATCGGTTGTTCTGAACTTTACGCCGAAATTTTTATCGGTATTTTCAGTGTATCCCGTTGTTGTCACAAAAAGCTGATTGTTTGAAATTTTCTGCGTTGTACCTGTAACTTCAAAATCCTTGTGATTTTCATCTTCGCTTACCGCACCTGTCATAAGAACCGAACCGACAGTAAGCACACCGCACATTGCGATTGCAGTTATTTTTTTAATTATATTTTTCATTGTTATCCTCCGTGTTTGTAATTTTATCCGCAAGTTTGTTCATACTTGTTTAAGTTTATCAATCTATTTTTCTTATGTCAATAATTTTGAAATAAATTTGGCATTTACGGCAATATATGCGTATTTTCACGATATTAATTATTACAAATGACAGACAAAATACTCGGGAATTTCTGTTTTTAACATATTAGTTTTAAACAAAAAACAGACTGCACCGTAATACAGTCTGCTGTAAATTATGACGCACGCTCACAGATTACATAGTAACGGTCAAAACCGCCGTTTCCGTCACTTATGCAGGTAAACATGGTGAGCAAATCTCTGTCCTTCTGCAAATAGCAGTCGCCTGATTCGTTCGGCTTGTTGACTTTGGTTTCAACAACCTTGTAATTGAGTGTATCCCAATAATTTGTTATTGAAACCCTGTCACCGATTTTGAGGTTGCGGAGGTTATCAAAGAATATTCGACCGATGTATCCCGTGTGACCTGCAAGGACTGCGTTTGTATTCTTACCGCCGATCGGCAATGAGGTTGCACTCATATGTGCCGCACCGTAGCTCATATTTGAGCTGTTCGCACCGAGGTAAATCGGCAGACGCATATTTATTGTTTCGGCGGTAACATAGCCGTAAATACCGTCGGTTATGCCGTAATCTTCAAGATTGACGGCAGCCTGCGAATAGGTATCGTTGCGGAGCATTTCATACTGGTTCGTTTCAAGTTTTTTGTTGTAGGCAACACTGTCATGGAAAAGTCTGTCAAGGTCAGCCTTGAAAACAACGGGCTGTTTGGAAGTACGCTTGCCTTCTCTGTCAATTTTGTAACCATCTTCGTCAACCTTGCCGTCCTTGACCGCCTGTTCAAAAGAGCCGTCCTCAGCTTCTTCAACACGGGCGTCAAAGCCGTCAGCCTCACCGTTTGAAATCTGTGTTCCGATAAAATTTGATATGGGGGGAAATGCGACAAGACCTATTCCGACAACGAGCATTGCTATTGCCACACCCGTAAGTATTTTTTTAATCATCGGAATCACCACCCGAATCATTCTGATTTTCGTCAGCCGAGTCATCTCTCAGCCGTTTTGCACCGTTTGACTTCTTCTTTTTACGCTTGAGCAGAAATACAACCACAAACACAACAAGTGCAACAAAGCCGACAATTATGCCGATTGCGACTGCATAAGGAATTTTGTAACCGAGAAAGAATATGTAACCGTTGTCAAATTTTGCAAGCGACTCGCCCGTTTCAATATACTTTGTATCGTCATAATCGACACGCTTGCCACGCACGAGAAGTCTGTGAGTATTAACGCCGTATGGGGTACAGGTGAGGAGCGTTACAAGGTCTTCGCCGTCAACAATCCGCAAGGAATTGATTTCCGAGGGAAAAACAACTTCGATTTGATCAACCTCATATTTCAGCGTTCTGTCGAGGATATGAACATAAAACTCATCGCCGACTTTCATATCGGTGAGATAATCGAAAAATGTTTCACCCGGATAACCCGAATGGGCAGAAATTACGGAATGTGTGCTAGTACCGCCGACAGGCAGGGAAGTATTTTGAAGATGTCCTGCACCTTTGGAAAGAACCTCTTCGCTTGTGCCGTGATAAATCGGCAGATAAACATTGATTTTCGGCACATCAATATAGCCGATAAGACCGTTATCATCAACATTGAGAGTTTTCTCATAATTTGCGCCGATTTTCTGAAAAGCCTTTTCGTCGAACGGGTCGGTAATTATCATATTATTTGAAAGGCTGTTATTGTACTTAGCAGCCTCTTCAAACATTTTTTGAGTTTTCTCACTCGGCATCTGAGCAACCCTGTTGGTGTACTCCTTAACCATGCTTCGACTGACATAGTTATTAATTGCGGAGCTGACAAGCGGATAGCTCATTATGCCGATTCCCGCAACAAATATTAAAGCTATTAGTAAAATTGACAGCTTTCGTTTCATAAAATTTTCCTTTTCTGCGTGTTTTTGTTCCGTTGTTATTATACTATATTTTACTATTTATCGCAACTGCACGGCGAGCCGCCGTTCCCTGTTCGTGTAGATAGTTTGTAATGTCAAAAAACATTTATGCCCGAGCGTAGCATTGCAATTGTTTCCACAAATCTGTAGCACGGCGAGCCGCCGTTCCCAATTCGTGAAGATAGTTTGTGCAATACCAAAACATATTCCGCCCGAGCGTAACATTGTGGTGGTTTGCGACATTTATAAAATTTGGTTTAACACATAATTTGCACTGTTACGGACGGGGGGAGGCGGTTTTAGCATATACAAATGCGGTGCGGAACACCGCCACCTTAATTATTCATTATTCATTAAATAAAGCCAAAATAGAACGGGGATGCGTTGCCGCATCCCCTGAAAATTACATATATCATATCACAGATTTTAAGATAAAGATATTCGATTAATTATTTAGCTGCTTTTTTTCTCTTAAGAACAAAGAGAAGAACGCCTGCACAAGCGATAAGTGCTGCACCGCCAACATAGAACATCATTGTACCCATACCACCTGTCTGAGGAACAGTTACAGGGTAATCCTTAACTACTGTAGCAGCGCCGTTTTCAACTGTACCAACTGCTGTGTATGCCTTTGCAACAGCTGTTACTTTGAATATAGTAGAGTTGATGTTGTAGCCTGCAGGAGCCTTTGTTTCCTTTACAAAGTAATCAACGCCAGGTGTAAAGTAGAACTCGTGTGTGCCATAGTAGAACTTATCGTTGCCGTTAGTTGTTGTTGTTGCCTTAACAGTTTCACCTTCAACTACGATTGCCTCGGTGCATGCTGAATCACTATAAAGTGTGAATTCAGCGCCTGCAAGCTTTGTTGATGTTGCGTTACCGTCAACCTTTGTTACATCAAGACCTGCAGTTGCAACATTTACAGTATTATTACCTGGCTTGTATGTGAAGTTGCCTTCATTACCATAGTAAAGACCGTCTGTGTTGGGGAGGTCTGTAGTAACTTTGTCAGCGATATCAGCTTTTACCTTAGCAGAGAATGTCACCTTGATTGTATCATAACTGTAGAACTCGTTACCCTTAAGGAGTGCCTCTGATGCAACGACTGCGAATGTAGCTGTTGCATCAACGCCAGTGGCATCTTTATAAGCATAATTAGATTCTACTGTGAAGTCGCCGTCCTCTGCAGGTGTTTCAACACCATCCTTAACAAAGTAAACCTTTACAGTACTGTCAATGAGTGAAAGAGCGTTGTCCATGTTATCAACAATTGCATATGTGCCAACCTTGTTAGTTGTTGAACCTGCTGTTGAAGCTGTAAGTGTGTACTCAGCGTTCTTCTGTGTACCAACTTTGCTGTCTTCAACTGTCTTTGTAACTGTGATACCTGAAACATTAATCTTTGAAGCAAGGTTTACTGTTTCATAATCATATGTCCAGTCTGTGCCATTGAAGAAAGGAAGTGAGATGAGTGAACCCTGTACAGACTTAACTGTACCAGGCTTCTTAGAGCAGTATACATAATAGATACCGTCTGCAAGGTCTGTAATCTGCTGTGTAGGAACATCTGCTGAACCGTCATATTTGAATGTAACAGTCTTAGCAGCTGTACCTGTCCATGACATACCATCACAAATTGTGATGATTTTCTGGCTCTTGTCTGCTTCTGTTGAGTTGAGAGCGTTTACAAGGGCAGTGTTGCTTGCATAAGCATCTTCAACTGTTACTGTACCGGCACCAGGAGTACCGTCTTCTTTTGTAACCTCAACTGATGCAAGCTTGTAGAATTTGTACTCATAAGTACCAACATAGTCGGCTTTATCACCTGTTGTATCGGCATTAGGGTTGCATGATACTGTAAGTGTTGTAGCAGCGCTTGCTGAGAATGGGATCATGAGAGCGATCATCATTACTGCGAGAACTGCTGCAAAGATTTTCTTTGTAGTTTTCATTTTTCTTTCTCCTTTGTGTTTGATTTAATATATGTAATTATATTCTAACCGAATGGTTAAACGGGTTGGGGTGGCTGCATGGCAGACACCGGCTAACAACGGTGTCCGTAGCAGTCAAAGAGGTTTTCTATGAAAGAAACATATGATTAAAAAATCACCTGTTCTAACAAGTTAAATCATATTGGGTTACTTTCTGCGTCTTGCTCTGCGTTTTTTGCGACCTTTTCCGTAATAGATTGCGTAACCCGTGAACATTGTCACCGCAAGTCCTGCAACCGACAAACCGAGAACAAAATAACCGTTCATACCGTCACCGCTTGCCGAAGGCATTGTAATTGCGCCGTCAACATAATTATATGTAACATCGTACTTACCCTCAACAGGAAGTGTGAAGTAGGAAAGTGTGTAGTTCGGGGTGTAACCCTCTGACGGTTTGTACTCAAACAGACAGTATGTTTGATATTTTGAAGTACCTGTTATATAATTGTCGGAACTTTCGTTCCATACAACTTTACCGTTTGTTTTTGTAAACTCGCCCTGACCGTCCTTGAAGATTGTCAGATTGTCAAACACAGCCTGACCGTTGCTGTCTGTCTTTTTAGAAACCATATGAGTTTTCATTGAGGCATCATTAATGATTGTATTGATATCATCTGCAGTAAAGATATCCTCACTAGATACCTTCATCACCGCAAATTCCGTATCACTTACATTACCGCCTGTCTGGTTCTTCTTGTTTACTGTTGCTCTTCCGTGTGTTGTTTCATTTGCAAACAGGGCTTCATTTTCTTTAACAGAAGTAGGATCGTTGAAGTAACCTGCAAGCTCAGCATCGGTTTTGTCTTTAATAGCCGAGCTACTAACCTTAATATACGTAGGCGCTGTTACTTCACCGTTTTCAAGAAGTTCAATCTCGGCAAGCCAGGTGTTTGTATCCATTTTATAATCGAATGCATTTTCACCCTCGGCAAGAGCCTCGGTAATCTTAAATCTGTAAACACCCGCAGTGACTAATTTGAGGTTTTTGAATTCAACCTTACCGTTTTTGTCAGGTGTTTTCAAATTCGTGGAAACTGTTGCTGCGCTGTTTGTCTTGATAAAAGTCTTGCCGTCGGTATCAAGTTTTGTTGTATCCATTGATCCAAGACCTGTCAATGTATAACCGAACTTGCTGCCGCTGTAAGCCTGACCGTCAAGAGTTTTATTTACCGAAATGGCAATGTTTGTAGGATTAACCTTATTGATAAAGTTAAGCGCATTTCCTGTTTTGGCGAGAGTACCGACAAGTGTACCTTTGAAGTTCTGATCGCCTACTTTGTAGGGAACATAACCTATAACTCTTTTCTCTGTAATCTTATAGGTTGCACCTACAGGAATATTGAGAAGCTTAATGCTTTCGCCCTTTTTGATTGTGAACGAACCGTCCAAGGGTGTACGGTAAGCTGTGCTTGAATAATCACTTGCGCCCTTCTCTTTGAGCTGATATTCAAGAGGATAGGTCTTGTAGTCATAGGTTGAACCGTTGCCGTCAAAGTCGAGAGCAATTGCAAATGTAAACTGCTGACTTGTGTCGTAGTCGGTTGACGCCAGTTTATATTGACAGTGTTCAGGGCAGGAGGGAAGAAATTCTGCATGCCGTTTGCGCGAATAGTGAAATTCACCATGTAAGCATCCGGTAAAAGTTTGTAATCGAAATCTATATAGCCTCCATTGTTTGCTGCCAAACGCATAGTTACAGTGCTGTCTGTTACGTTGGTAGGTTGGAAATACATATCCTCGGTCAAAATATTTTCATTCTTTCCTTCGAAAGCGAAATTCATGCCCGAATCTTTTTCATCAAATAACATCAAAGGCTTGCCGTCCTGTCCGTTATAATCTTTTAATATGGCTGCGCACACCCGTCCACCTTTATTGGTGAAAGTCAGTTTTACTACATTATTTTCCAGTGTCGTTAGCTGTTCCGTACCTTGGTTTGCGCCATAGAACATAGAGGTAGAGTCTAAATGCAATGTTGCATTCTGGCTCTGTGTCGTGGCAGCCTGTGCCTGTCGTTCGGCCTCTTTTTGGGCTATCGCCTGAATGGAATCCTGATAATGTTTGGCACGTGCCATTTCTTCCTGGCTAGGACGGTTGTAGATGCTGAAGCCTATCACAACTGCACCAATCAGGGCGAATCCCACTAAAGTGTTTTTGTCCATTTTTACTTGTTTACCTTATTATATTATAATTCTCGTTTCTTATTTGTCTATTGCCGCTTTGATAAATGACAGGAATAAAGGATGTGGTTTCAATACTGTACTGCTGTACTCGGGATGGAACTGTACTCCGATGAACCATTTTAATGTCGGGATTTCAATTATTTCCACTAAATCGGATTCCGGATTGATACCCACGCATTTCATACCCGCCTTTTCGTACTCCTGCTTA
>OHAF01003133.1_pt1 | contig 11183 bp, 7 predicted proteins | sample 1577041 | NCBI WGS metagenome assembly OHAF01 (sample SAMEA3541495, study PRJEB24748) | human gut metagenome | biome: human gut; feature: human-associated habitat; material: faeces | place: China | collected 2012
ATATCCCATTGTCTCCTGTCAATGTAGCAATTGTTACTCCCGCAAGGATTAGAAGTACAATTATTGTAATGACAAGGGCTATCAAAGTTATACCCTTACTGTTTTTTTGCATTCTTTTTTGTTGCATTTTTTTTACCTCTTTCTTTTGTTTTAGTATTAGCATTTTAAAAAATACTTTTCTATTTATATAGTACCTTTACATGACGTTAAATGTCAATACAAATTATAATATTTTATATAAAGTTTTCTATATTTAAAAAATGTTAGCAAATTTTTGCATTATAACTTTAGGAGCTGATTTACCCTGAAAAAAATGGATTTAGAGCGAAATGAATTAATCTATAATTTGTATTTTAAAGATAAACTAACCGTATCAGAAATTAGTAAAAAAGTAAATTTATCTATTAGTCAGATTAGCCGTATTCTATCTAAGTCCTCCCTTTATCAGCAAGAAAAGTCTAACAAAAAGAAGAAAATCGTAAAAAACACCAAGAACAAGCAAAAGAAATTAGAGATAAAGCAAAAGACATAATTAACAAGAGCATAAAGAAAAGAATTTCGTATGATTCAATGCAAGCTAATGAAGATATTAATTATATGTATACAATATTAATGCAACTAAAAGAACTAATATTAGAATTTATGAAAAGATTTTCAGATAAAAAAAGAGAAAAAAACATTATTGACTTTAATGATATAGAGCATTTTGCATTAAAGATATTATTAGATGAAGAAAAAAGGGAAACAGAAGTAGCTAAAAGATATAAAGAAAAATTTGAGGAAATAGCAATAGATGAATACCAAGATAGTAACTTGGTTCAAGAGCAAATTTTAACTAGCATTTCAAAAGGCAATAATGTTTTTATGGTTGGAGATGTAAAACAAAGTATTTATAAATTTAGACAAGCACGACCAGAATTATTTTTAGACAAATATAAAAAATACAATTTAAAGAATGAAAATGAAAGGAATAGTTCAGGATTAAAAATTCAATTATTCAAGAACTTTAGAAGTAGAAAAAACATTTTAGATATGACTAATATTGTATTTAAAAACATTATGAGTGAAAAAGTTGGAGAAATAGAGTATAACGAACAAGAGTATTTAAACTACAGTGCAGGGTATAAGGAACCAGAAGAAAGTATGAATTATGCAGGAAAAACAGAAATACATATAATAGATTTAAAGGAGAAAGAAGAAAATGTATTTACTAATAACGAAGAGCCAGAAGAAAATGGAGAAATGGAAAAAATAGAAAATACGGAATTAGAAGCAAAATTTGTAGCTAATAAAATTAATGAATTGTTAAATAGTAATTATATGGTATTTGATAAAGAACAGGGATATAGAAAAATAACATATAAAGACATTGTTATATTATTAAGGGCTACTGCCAATATGGCACCAATATATGAAAAAGAATTAGAGCAATTAAGTTTGCCTGTATTTAGTGATTCGTCATCTCAATATCTAGAGTCAATGGAAATACAAATTATAATATCTATTCTAAAAATAATAAATAATCCAATGCAAGATATACCATTAGCAACAATTTTGAGATCACCTATTTTTGCATTTACAGATAATGACTTGATTTCAATAAGACTAACAGATAGAAGTTGTAGCTTTTATGAATCTATGATAAAGGCAAGGTTAACAGCAGAAGAGGGTCTAAAAAATAAAATAGAAAATGTAATATGTTATTTTGATAAATGGAGAGAAAAGGAAAAATATTTACCATTAGACGAATTAATATGGCAAATATATATAGATACAAATCTTTTGAACATAGTAGGGCTAATGCCAAATGGAGCAATAAGACAAGCTAATTTAAAAATGTTGTTTGAAAAAGCAAAGCAGTTTGAAAGCGCAAGCTTTAAAGGTTTATTTAACTTTATAAATTTTATAGACAGATTAAAAAACAATAATGGGGACTTAGCGTCAGCTAAGCTAATAGGCGAAAACGAAAATGTTATTAGAATTATGAGTATACACAAAAGTAAGGGATTAGAATTTCCAGTAGTTTTCTTATGTGGCACAGGCAAAAGTTTTAATATGAGAGACTTAAATGAAAATATATTACTACATCAAGACATAGGAATTGGACCTAAATTAATAGATTGCCAAAGAAGAATAGAGTATGATACATTACCAAAAGAAGCAATAAAATTAAAGGTTAAGCTAGAAACATTGTCAGAAGAGCAAAGAATATTGTATGTTGCACTTACGCGTGCAAAAGAAAAATTAATAATAACAGGACTTAATAAGGATATAGAGAAAGATTTTAAGAAAAAAGTAGAACAATTACAAATATATGCAAAAAAGAATGATGCAATAGATTATAAACTGATAAAAAAATATAAAACATATTTGGATTGGCTAGAACTTGTATTTTTAAATAATGAAAATAATATTACAGAGATAGCAGAATTATATACACATACCAAAGAAGAACTTGAGAAACAATTTGAAAAACAGACAATAAAAAATGAAAAGAAAATAAATGAAATAATTAATGAAAAAATAGAAGATAATAGAAAAACTAAAAAAATAGAGGAAGCATTAAATTGGGAATATAAGTATAAGGAATCTATAGGAATACCTACAAAAACAGCAGTAACAAAAATTAACTTAGAAGAAAAAACAAAAGTAGAATTAACAGAAGTTCCAAAATTTATGGAAAAAGAAAGAAAGATAAGCTCAGCAGAAAAAGGGACATTAATGCATTTATGTATACAAAGACTAAATGAAAAACAAATATATACCAAAGAAAAAATAGAACAAATGATACAAGATTTAGTGTTAAAAGAAATAATAACAGATACAGAAGCAAAAGCAATAGATAAAGAAAAACTATATCAATATACAAAATCAGATTTATGGAAAAACTTGACAAAAGCAAAAGAAATACACAAAGAACAACCATTTTATATAAACATTTTAGCAAAAGAAATATATGATAACGTACAAACAGAAGAAACAATATTAGTACAAGGGATAATAGATTTATACTACATATCAGAAGACAATAAATTAATTCTAATAGATTACAAAACAGACAATGTAAAAAAAATAGAAGAATTAATAGACAAATACAAAACACAACTATCAATATATAAAAAAGCATTAGAAAACTCATTAAACAGAAAAGTAGACGAAACATACATCTGCTTGCTTAATTGGGGACAGTCCTTAATTGACCCGTTTGGACATTTTGGGACACCCTTGACTAAAAATTCACATAAAATTTATGATAAACAGTAGAATTTGCGGAAAAAGTATTATATACTTAAAAAATATAAAAGAAGATATTATTAAAATGCTAGAAATTAGAGGAACTTGTGTAAATCAAATAAGCAGAGTAACAGGAATAAATAGAAAGATAATTCAAGAGGTAAAAAATGGAAGAAAATGATAAGGGTGTCCCAAATTGGGAAAATGGGACAATTAGGGACTGTCCCCAATTGGGATTTGTGCATTTGCATATACATAGTGAATATAGCTTGTTGGATGGTGCTAATAGAATAAAGGATTTGCCTGTAAGAGCAAAGGAATTGGGAATGAATTCTATTGCTCTTACAGATCATGGCGTAATGTTTGGGGCTATTGATTTTTATAAGGCATGTAAGGCAAATGGAGTAAAACCTATTATTGGATGTGAGGTTTATGTGGCGCCAAGGGGTAGAAAAGATAAGGAACCTAAAATAGATGAGAAGTATAATCATTTAATTTTACTTGCTAAAAATAATGATGGTTATAAAAATTTGGCTAAACTGGTTTCTTTGGGCTTTACAGAAGGTTTTTACTATAAACCACGTATAGATAAAGAAATTTTAGAGAAATATCATGATGGGTTAATTTGCTTAAGTGCTTGCCTTGCAGGGGAAGTAAGCCAAGCAATATTAAATAATAATATTGAAGAGGCAAAAAAAGTAGCATTATGGTTTAAAAATTTATTTGGAGAAGATTACTATTTAGAGGTTCAAAACAATGGAATAAAAGAGCAAGTATTAGTTAATCAAAAACTTGTTGAACTATCAAGAAAATTGGAGATCCCGCTTGTAGCCACAAATGATGCGCATTACTTAAAAAGAGAAGATGCATATAACCATGAAGTATTACTTTGTATACAAACTGGTAAAAGAATGAATGATGAAGACAGAATGAGATTTGATACAGAGGAACTGTATGTAAAATCTCCCGAAGAGATGATAGATTATTTTAAAAATATACCAGATGCCGTAGAAAATACTGTAAAAATAGCTGAAAAATGCAATGTGGAATTTGAATTTGGACATACTATTTTGCCTAATTATGATGTTCCAGAACAATATGCCACACATTATGATTATTTAGAAAAATTAACAGTAGATGGATTGACAAAAAGATATGGAGAGAAAATTACTAATGAAATAAAAGAAAGAGCTGAATATGAGCTTAGCATAATTAAAAAGATGGGGTATGTGGACTATTTTCTTATTGTTTGGGATTATATAAATTATGCAAAAACGCACAATATTCCAGTAGGGCCAGGCAGAGGCTCTGGTGCAGGCTCTATTGTTGCATATAGCATAGGAATTACAGATATAGATCCAATAAAATATAATCTTATATTTGAAAGATTTCTTAACCCAGAAAGAATAAGTATGCCAGATTTTGACGTAGACTTTTGCTATGAAAAAAGAGATAAAGTTATAGAATATGTATGTCAAAAATATGGAAAAGAAAATGTATCCCAAATAATAACTTTTGGAACAATGTCAGCTAGAATGGTAATTCGTGATGTTGGAAGGGCTTTGGACATTTCATATGCAGATACAGATAAATTAGCAAAAATGATACCTAATGAATTGCACATTACAATAAAAAAAGCGCTAGAGCAAAATAGAGAGTTAAAGGAATTATATGAAAATGATGAAACAGTAAAAAAATTGTTGGAAATTGCTATGGCATTGGAAGGAATGCCAAGGCAGGCTTCTACTCACGCATGTGGCATAGTAATAACTAAAGAACCAGTAGTAACCTATGTTCCTTTATATATGAGAGATAATACAATATCTACACAATATATAATGACAACATTAGAAGAGCTAGGTCTTCTGAAAATGGACTTTTTGGGGCTTCGTACGTTAACTGTTATTCAAGATACTATTGATTTAGTAAAGGCAAATAAAGGGGTTCAAGTTGAGTTTGATAATGACATGAATGATCCAAAAGTTTATAAACTATGGCAAGATGGAAATTCTGTTGGAATTTTTCAATTTGAAAGCCAAGGTATGACAAACTTTATGAAGGAATTAAAACCAGACTGTTTAGAAGATATAATAGCTGGGGTTTCATTATATAGACCAGGGCCGATGGATCAAATACCAAGATATATAGCAAATAAAAAAGACCCAGAACATGCAGTATATACTCATCCTGCATTAAAGCCAATACTAAAAGTTACATATGGTTGTATGGTATATCAGGAACAAGTTATGCAAATAGTAAGAGATTTAGCTGGTTATTCTTTAGGAAGAGCTGATTTAGTAAGACGTGCCATGGGAAAGAAAAAATTAGATGTAATGGCAAGGGAAAGAGAAATATTTATAAATGGTCAACTAGATGAAGATGGGAACATAGTAGTACCAGGATGTGTAAGAAATGGAATTGATGCAGAGTCGGCAAATAGAATATTTGACGAAATGGCTGAATTTGCAAAATACGCATTTAATAAATCTCATGCGGCAGCATATGCAGTAGTATCGTATAGGACAGCATATTTAAAAGCATATTATCCAGCAGAATTTATGGCAGCAACATTAAACAGCTTTTTAGGAAATTTAGATAAAATACCAGATTATATAGAGGAATGCAGAAGACTGAATATATCAATATTAAAACCAGACATAAACAGAAGTTATACCAAGTTTACAGTAGATAATGAAGGAATACGTTTTGGACTGGGAAGTATAAAAAATGTTGGAACATCGGCGGTAGATGAAATAGTAAAAGAAAGAACTAGTAATGGAGAATTTAAAAACTTTGCTGATTTTTGCGAAAGGATAAAAGATTTATCTGTAAATAAAAAATGTGTAGAAAGTCTGATAAAATCAGGGGCATTTGATTGCTTTGAACAAACAAGAAGTACATTAATAGCCTCTTATGAAACAATAATAGATACTATTTCAAATAGCAACAAAAAAAGTTTTGACGGACAAGTAAGTATGTTTGATTTAACAGAAACAGAAGACGAAAAAATAAATGAAATTAAGTATAATTATACAGTTTTTCCAGAGTATAGTGAAAAGGAAATGCTGTTTATGGAAAAAGAAATGTTGGGAATATATATATCTGGGCACCCATTAGAAAAAATAAAAAATCAACTAGAAATGCAAACAACTATAAATACATATCAAATTAAAAAAATAAAAGAAGACATAGAAGAAACTGGAATGGCAAAATATGAAGACAATCAAATGGTAAAATATGCAGGAATAATAACAAGTGTGAAAAAGAAATATACTAAAACAAATAAGCTTATGGCATTTGTAACTGTTGAAGATATGTATGGAACAACAGAAGTAATAATATTTGAAAATTGTTATCAAAATTGTTCAAATATTCTTGTGGAAGATAATATTATTTTGGTGGAAGGTAGACTAAGTGTAAGAGAAGATGAGGATACTAAAATAGTAGCAAGAGATATAAAAGAGTTTGCTGTGCAGAAGAAGAAAATTTTATCAATAACAATAACAAATTTAGACGAAAAGCATAGAAATCAATTAAAAGGAGCAATAAAATTCTTTTCAGGAGATAAAAACAATATTCAAATACAAATAATAAATGGAGAAGAAAAAAATTTTGCAGGAGGAATATATTTGACAACTGCAATATTAAAAGAATTACAAGACATCGTTGGGGAAGCGAATATAAGTGTAAAAGAAGATTAAACATAATTAAAAGGTATTGCAAATTTACAGAGCAAAATATAGTATAAGATTATAGACAAAAATTATACAAGACGGTATAATATAACAAGTGATGTAAAAGAATGATAGTGTAAAGTAATTTATGAAAATAGATGTTGATGGATGGTGGAATAGAAAACATTAAGGTTGAACTATAGGGAGGTATAGATATTGCAAGATAGAAAAAAATATATTAGAAATTTTAGCATAATAGCACATATAGACCATGGAAAATCCACATTGGCAGATAGATTAATAGAGATGACTGGAGTTTTATCTAAAAGGGAAATGGAAAATCAAGTGTTGGACAACATGGAAATAGAAAAAGAACGTGGAATAACAATAAAGTCACAAGCTGTAAGAATGAAGTACAATGCAAAGAATGGACAAGAATATGAACTTAATTTAATAGATACTCCAGGACACGTGGACTTTAATTATGAAGTATCAAGAAGTTTAGCTGCATGCGATGGAGCCATTTTAGTTGTGGATGCAAGCCAGGGAGTAGAAGCACAAACACTTGCAAATGTTTATTTAGCAATAGATAATAATTTAGAAATATTACCAGTAATAAATAAAGTAGATTTACCAAATGCGAGACCAGAAGAAGTTAAACAAGAAATAAAAGATATTATAGGGATTCCAGCAGATGAAGCACCATGCATATCAGCTAAAACTGGGTTAAATGTAGATGAAGTATTAGAAAAAATAGTAACATTGTTACCTCCACCAGAAGGGGAGGAAGAAAAACCACTTAAAGCTTTAATTTTTGACTCTTTATATGATAATTATAAGGGAGCAATAGCATATGTAAGAATAAGAGATGGCAAAGTAAAAGTGGGAGACGAAATATTACTTATGGCATCAAATAAAACTTTTACTGTAACAGAAGTAGGACATTTTGAACCAGGTACATATGAGCCGGACAATGAATTGCTAGCAGGTGATGTTGGATATATAGCAGCAAGCATTAAAAGTCTTTCTGATATTAGAGTTGGAGATACAATTACATTAAAGGAAACACCAGCGGAAGAACCATTAGCAGCATATAAAAAAGTAAATCCGATGGTATATTGTGGAATATATCCTGTAGATGGAAGCGATTATGAGAATTTGAAAATAGCTTTAGAAAAATTAAAACTAAATGATGCTGCTTTAGAATATGAGCCAGAAACTTCTACAGCATTAGGCTTTGGATTTAGATGTGGCTTTCTTGGCTTGCTACACTTAGAAATTATAGAGGAAAGATTGGACAGAGAATATGATTTAAGTTTAATCACAACATCTCCATCTGTTATTTATAAAGTTCATAAAACCGATGGCGAATTGTTGGAGTTATATAATCCATCAGATTTACCACCGGCAAATGACATTTCGTATATTGAAGAGCCAATGGTAACAGCAGAAATTTTAACTCCAAAAGAATATGTAGGAAATATAATGGAAATATGTCAGAATAGGCGTGGAGTTTATATAAATATGAAGTATTTGGATGAAAATAGGGTTACATTAATATATGAGATGCCATTAAATGAAATTATTTACGATTTCTTTGATAATCTTAAATCTAAAACAAAAGGATATGCTTCTTTTGACTATGAATTTAAAGAATATAAAAGATCAGAATTGGTTAAGCTGGATATATGGGTAAATGGAGAAGGAGTAGATGCGTTATCTTTTATTGTGCATAAGAGCAATAGCTATGAACGTGGCAAAAAGATGATAGAAAAATTGAAAGAAGTTATTCCAAGGCAATTATTTGCTATACCTATACAAGCAGTTATAGGAGGAAAAATAATAGCAAGAGAAACAATATCAGCAATGAGAAAAGATGTACTTGCAAAGTGCTATGGAGGAGATATTACAAGAAAGAAAAAACTATTGGAAAAACAGAAAAAAGGCAAAAAGAAAATGAGGCAAATAGGAAATGTGGATATACCACAAGAAGCTTTTTTAAGTGTTTTAAAACTGGATGATGAATAAGCCAGCCCAATAGGAGGAATAAAGTAAAAGATGAAAAAAAAATTAGTTATAATGATTTCGGGTGTTATAATTAGCATAGCAATTGTTACATTAATAATATTGTACTTTTGCACTGATACATTTAAAAGTCCAGAAGAATTATTTTGGACTTTTGCAAAACAAAATAATAAAATTTTAAGCATTATATGTAATGAAAATGCAAAGGTGCAAAAGGAAATTAAAGAAAAAAATAATTATGTTTCAGATGGAAATATTAACATTACTGTTGAAAAAAATGAAGAAATGAAAAATATAGATATTGCAACAAATACTGTACATGATGTTGAAACTGAAAGAACATATTCAAAAATAACACTAAAAGAGCAAGAAAATGATTTGTTAAAACTTTTTTGCATAAAAGACTACAACACATATGGAATAAAATGCGAAGATCTGCTAAAACATTATATAGGTGTAAGGAATGCAAACTTGAAGAATTTTGCTCAAAAGCTAAATGTTAATAAAGAAATCATACAATATATACCAGATAGTATTGATATAAACGATATAGAAAAGGAACATCTAATAAGCACATATTCAAATATATTTATTCAAAATATACCTAAAACCAGTTATATAAAGTTAGGTAAAAAAGATATTCAAATAGAAGAGAAAAGCTACGAAGCTAAAGTATATTTGTTAAAACTAAGTGGAGATGAAATATGTAATATTATAATAAAGTGCTTAGAAAATTCTATGAAAGATGAAGTTTTACTACAAACGTTAGAAAGAAATAAAATAGATAATTACAAAGAAATAGCAAGTAATTTAATAGTAAAAATAAACGAACAAAAAATTGAAGAAGAAGTAAAAATTGAAATTTATGTTAATAAAAAAGAGGTAGTTCGAACATCAATAAATATTGGTAGTAAATATAAATTAACAATAGATTATGCATATGAAAATAATAGTCTTAAATTATTAATATTTTTAGAAATTTCTACAGAGAATATTAGTTATAATTCTAAAATTATTGTTGATAAAAATGAAGAAGACAATTTTGTAACAAATAATATTATAATAACACCAAATATAAATAAACCAATGTATAACTATAAAATAGTTAATAAAATTGGAAAGATGGAAAATAATAATATAAATAATTCAATAATTACTACTATTATGAATGAAAATGGAATAAAAGTTAGTTCAATATATAATCAAAATATACAAGTAGGTGCTAATGGGGAAAAAATAGCAGAATTAAAAGACTCTAGTGCTGTTATATTAAATAATTATACTCTGAAACAGCTACAGCCATTTATAGAAAAATACATTATAAACAAATTTCAAAATTTAACACAAAAATTTGAGAAAATAGGATTTGATGAGTTAGCACCTAAAATAAAATTAGAGGTTATAAGCACAATTGGTTCAAGTTTTATTAGTACAAGCGGTGATGGAATAACAGAAAAAATAATAAATGGAATTTGGATATTTGCAACAGATTATGCACAAAAAAATTCAATAATAAATGATAAATTAAACAATAACGAAGCAGAGGCACAAAAAATATTAAAAACATATATATCAGCAGATGGAAGCAGAAATATATCAGCAACAAATTTGAACAAAATATATGAGGTCCTTATAGAACATAATAGCATTATGTCAAAAGAAGATCTTATAATGGTAAATGGAGAAACAAGCATAAAAAAAATAGAAGAATATAAGAAAAATATAGACATAGGCAAAACATATAAAATACAAATAAAAGCTTATAAAACAAATGGTGCTATTTCTGAAATTGAAGTAAAAGAAAATGAAATGGAAACAAATTTAATTGAAGAAAATGCCCAGGAATAGAGGTACATATGATTGATTTTAAAAAAGCTGAAGACTATGCTATGCATAAAACATTTAGTGATCATCATTTAGAATTAACATCAGAAATATTTGAAATTTATGAAGAAATAAATTCAAAATTATGGAAAGATTTTGAATTAGGATTAATTGATAAAAAAATCATTGATGAACTTTTTATTGTTATCAAGGAAATGAAATTAACAGTTGTATTGTTGGAAAATAACTATATTGAATGTACGCATATTTCAAAATACTATGAGTTGTCTGACTGTAAATTAAAGGATGAATTATTATGAAGAAAAAAATTTGCGTTATTATGATTCTACTTGTTTTTTTTAACTATGTGAATATTAATTTAATTGTTTTAGAAAGAAAAGATATTAATGAATACATTATTTTAAA
>OHAF01003135.1_pt1 | contig 11179 bp, 8 predicted proteins | sample 1577041 | NCBI WGS metagenome assembly OHAF01 (sample SAMEA3541495, study PRJEB24748) | human gut metagenome | biome: human gut; feature: human-associated habitat; material: faeces | place: China | collected 2012
CGTAGCGCAGCGAGTTCTCCAGCGCACCGCGGTCGAAGTAGTAAGCCGACATGATGTCGTTGGCGATGATCTGCTTCAGCTGCTCCTTGTTGTACGGATAAGCCAGATCCTTAGCGATGTCGTGCTTCAGCTTCGCCTTCAGCGCCTCGAACTCCGGCTTCGCATCCTCGTAGTAGCCCTCGAAGCGTGCCAACTTCTCCAAGTCCTTCAGATACTTCTCGCTCACCTGGTCGTACTCGAAACCACTCTTCACGACATACGCACAGAACTCGTCGTAGTCCTTGTCCGACAGCTCGAACTCCGACGGTGCAGCCACCGTGCGGTGCTTCGCCATGTATTCAATCTCGTAGTTGAGCAGCAAGTCGGTAGTGTCGGCGAACTGCAGGTAGTAGGCTATGTTCGGCATCGAGTCGGGGAGCACCTCGATATCTGGCTTTATGCCGCCGCCGTCGCGCACGATGCGACCCGCTGCCGTGCGGAACTCATGCGTCAGCGAGTCAGCCACGTGCTCGCTCGCATACCCCTTGTTCGTATGCTTGTATTTGCGCGCCTGAATGCAACGGCCCGACGGTATGTAGTACTTCGCCGTAGTCAGCTTCAGCTTGCCGTTGTAGGGTAGGGGCACGTTCGGCACCTGCACCAGACCCTTGCCATATGTGCGTGTGCCCATCACCACGGCGCGGTCGAGGTCCTGCAGCGCACCCGACGTAATCTCGCTCGCGCTCGCCGTCTCCTCGTTCACGAGCACCACGATAGGCATCACCGTGTCAATCGGCTCCATCGTTGTGTAGAACGTCTTGTTCGAGCTCTTCACCTTACCGCGCATCTCCAACAACTGCTTGCCCTTCGGCACAAACATGTTCAGAATCTGCAGAGCCTCCTGCACCGAACCGCCACCGTTGGAGCGGAGGTCGAGCACCAGACTGCGCATACCCTTCGAGCGCATCTCGATGAACGCGCGGCGCACGTCCTTCGCCGAGTTCTCGAGGAACTGGTTGTAGCTTATGTATCCTATGCTGTCCGGCTGCAGACCGTAGTACGTCAGATATGGCATCTGTATGGCGCGTCGCTGCACTTTCAGCGTCAGCGTCTTGCCCGTAGCCGGACGCTTCACCTTCAGCACCATCGTCGTACCCGCGTCGCCACGCAGACGCTCCGATACGTACGCCGTCATCTTTCCCTCCATCGACTCGCCGTCGATAGCGAGTATGATGTCGCCCTTGCGCAGACCCGCTTCCGCAGCCGGCATACCCTCGTACGGCTTGTTTATCACCACGTTCTTGCGTGTGAAGCTGTACGAGATAATCGAGCCGATGCCCGCATACTTGCCCGTGAGCATCTGCTTGTATTCGCCCACCTTGTCCTCCGGATAGTACTCCGTGTACGGGTCGAGCGAGCGCAGCATCTGGTTCACGGCATCGCCCACCACCTCGTCGGCGTTCAGCGAGTCGACATATAGCAGATCGAGGTTGCGATACACGGCATTGAACACGTCCAAGTTCTTCGCCACGCGGTAGTTATGATCGCTGCTGTTCTGCGCTACGGCGAGCATAGGCAGGAGCATCAGTGCGATAGTTATGATTTTTCGCATTTCTTTATGTTTTTGAGTTCGTTATTATTCAGACTACAAAAGTACAACATTAACGTCAAATACATATAAATAATGTGGAGTTTTTGCGCCTTTGCTTACTATCTGCGCTCATAAAACGTCAGAGTTTATAAAAAAATAACGCAATAGACACAAAAAAGTGCCGAAAAGTTTTTGTGTTACGGAAAAACTTATTACCTTTGCATCCGCAATCAGACAACAAGCCAAGTTGTCGTAAGAAAATGCTTCAATAGCTCAGTTGGTTAGAGCACCTGACTGTTAATCAGGGGGTCGTTGGTTCAAGTCCATCTTGAAGCGCCATTTCAAAAGCCTCGCAAGTGAAAACTTGCGAGGCTTTTTTGTCAGGGGGTGCAGCAGTCTCTGCTGCACCAACCAAGCTATCGGTGCACTTCTTGCTTGGTTGGTGCAGTGGAGACCACCGCACTCCCTATTTGTGCAACAGAAACTGCTGCATCCCCTATTTGTATCTTCTGAACCTCCACCACATCATCACGCCCGCCGATGTCAGTCCGAACGGGAATGCCATCCACACGCCCATCAGTCCGTAGCCCAACACGAAGCCGCAGAGGTAGCCCACGGGTAGCGAGATGACGAAGAAGGCAATGAACGCAATGAGCATCAGTGGCTTCACGTCGGCGATGCCGCGCAGCGCGTTGGCGTAGTTGATCTGCATACCGTCGCCAAACTGATAGATGAAGAACGGCAGGAGCAGCGTGAGCACAGTCGACGACACCTCCGTGCTGTCGGTGAACCACGCACCTATGTGGTTGCGCAGCAGGAAGATGGTGCCGCCAAGCACCACCTCGAGCATCACCATCAGGTGCAGACCCGCCGTCACCGTGTGGCGCACGTTCTGCACGTCGCGCTGTCCGTGGAAGTAGCTTGTGCGTACAGCCACCGCAGCCCCAAGTCCGTAGTAGACCATGAACGTGAACTGCGAGATGGTTGTCATCACCTGGTGCGATGCCAAGGCAATGGTGCCGAGCCAGCCCACCATGATGATGGAGAGCGAGAACGACGCTGTCTCCATGCCCATCTCCAGCGCAATCGGGGTGCCTAACGAGTTGAGGCGGCGCAGCAGCGGACGCGACCAACCGAGCTTGAAGAAACCCTCGCGGTACGCAGCAAAGCGACGTGAGCGCATGAAGACAACGATGAATATCACCACCATGATGATGCGTGAGAGCAGCGTCGACACGCCGGCACCCACAACGCCCATCTCCGGTGCGCCCATCTTGCCATATATAAAGATGTAGTTGCCGAGGATGTTCAGCAGGTTGCCCGAGAGCAAAATCCACATCGATGTGCGCGTCAGCGTGATGCTGTCGGTGAACTGTTTGAAGGCGTTGAACAGCATCACGAACGGCAGCGACGCGAATAGCACCATGTAGTAGGGGCGCATATAGCCCAAGAGTTCTACGGGCTGTCCGAGATTGCCGAGGTTGAAGTAGAGCACCAAGAGCACCGTCATCATAGCCACCGCTGCCAGCGTGTTGGCAAGCAGTGAGCAGCGCAATGCCTGACCTGCTTCAGCCTGCTCGCCACGACCGAACAGCGCACCCACCACTGGCGTCAGTCCGTAGGAGAAACCTGTGCCCGTGATGATGGCAAGGTTGATGATGTTGTTCACGAACGATGCCGCACCAAGCTCCGTAGTGCTGTGGTGTCCCACCATCATTGTGTCCGCAAAGCTAAGGACAATCATGCCCATCTGACCAATCATAATGGGTATGCCGATGGAGAGCAGTGTGCGGTAGTGCTGACTCATGCTTATAGTGCTGTTACCAGAATTTGTTCTGCTCTTCGTTATATTCATATCCTATTGCTGCAAGTTGACTGATTATCTGTTGTTTTTCCACGTTAAGGTCGTCGCATAAAGCGTCTAAAGAGGGGTAAGTGTCGCGCAAGTGCGTGTTGATGACGCTCAGCAGCATCATCGGATCTTTGGGTAATCCAAGCATAGTGTCTCTGATTAATTATTCGTTACCTGATAAAATTAAAACTGCAAAGTTACTCATTCTTTTACAAACAAATGGTGTTAATGGGTTTTGTTGTTGTCAAAAGGTTCGAGAAATTACCATTTTTTAAGGCGCATTGTTAAAAAAGCAAGTATTTTCTTGCGCTTGTCGCTTTTTTTACCGAACTTTGTGCCGACTATAGCCCTCTTGAATTCAGTTAGATATGGGCTTAGTAGTAATAAACAAAAACGAATATTAATGGTAAAACCATTCTCACTTATCGCTATCGTGGCGTTCGCCACAACGCTCACATCATGCTTTAAGGACGAAGCACCCAACAACGAGTGCGATATCGTTGAAGCACGCATCCAGGTAGAGAACCCCGACGAGGTGTTCTTTCAGCAGTCAAACGCCGAACTATTGGGCATCGAGTCGACAAAGACCGACCTTATCTTCCCCGACCTGCGCCCAAACAGTGATGTTACCGCACTGCCGGTCTACTTCAAGACAACCCCTGGAGCGACAGTCTCTCCCGAAAGTGGCTCGGCGCAGAACTTCGCTAACGGCCCCGTGACATACGTCGTAACGTCAGAAGATGGTCAGTACAGTCGTACATATCGTGTGTTTATCAAGGCGGAAGAGGCTACCCAAAATCCTGATCAGCCAGAAGATAAGCTTGCATACATACACTACAACTTCGAGAACTACTCGCTCGACCCTGCTACATCAAAGTTCTACATGTGGAGCGACTATGAGAATGGATACAACTGGGCGACCGGCAACCCTGGTTTTAGTATAGCCAGAGGTTCTGCAAAGCCCGACCAGTATCCGACAACACCTCTCGCTGAGGGCTACGACGGAGCTGCCGTGAAGCTTGAGACGTGCGATACTGGACCGTTCGGTGTCATTGTGAACATGCGCATCGCTGCCGGCAACCTCTTCACCGGTGTGTTCGACTCGAAGTCGGCTACCAAGGAACCGCTTATGGCTACACACTTCGGCGACGGATAGTACAACAAGATAAACTATCGCCCCATTACTCTCTCCGGCTACTACCAGTACACACCGGGTGCAACGTTTAAGGACAAGAACGCCAAGGTGGTAGAAGGACGCATCGACCGAGGCGACATCTACGCCGTAGTGTTCCGCAACGTCGACAGCGAAGGCAAAGCGTTCTACCTCACGGGCGACAACGTGCTCACCTCGCCGCAGATAGTAGCATTGGCACGAGTGCCCAACGTGGTGAAGACCGAGGGCGGATGGAAAAAGTTCGCAGTCGACTTCAACTATACTCGCGAGCTCGACGCTGCCATCCTTGCCAATAAGGGCTATAGCATGGCGGTCGTATTCACCTCAAGCATTGAGGGCGCAGCCTTCGAGGGCGCTGTGGGTAGCACACTGCTCATCGACAAGGTAAGCATTGCATACAAGAAGTAAGAAAACAAGCAAAATGAAGAAAACAATAATAGCTGCAGCCCTTGCGCTGCTCTTCGGCGCGCACAGTGCGTCAGCATTCGGAATATTCGACAATCTGAACTATCAGGCACGTCTCGGCTACAACATCGGTGGCACAATGCCGATGGGTATGCCTGCCTCTATACGTGGTCTCGATAGCTATAAGCCGAGGCCAAGCTTCACTCTCGCGCTCGATGCCTACAAGCCTCTCACCGAGAAGTGGGGTATGATGGCAGGCTTCCACTTCCAGACAAAGGCGATGGAGACCGACGCTCGCGTGAAGAGCTACTCAATGGAGATGCGCCAAGGCGGCGAGTCGCTCATCGGACTCTTCACCGGCAATGTCGTTACGAAGACATCGCAGCTCGTCGTAACGCTGCCTCTGCAGGCTACGTTCAATGTGTCGGATGCCGTGCGCTTGAAGTTCGGACCTTACTTCTCTTACGCGCTCAACAACGACTTCTCGGGTTACGCCTACGATGGCTATCTGCGCGAGGGCGACCCAACCGGACAGAAGGTGGAACTCGGACACAACGAGGGTGAGCGTGGCGACTACGACTTCTCAAGCGATATGCGCCACTGGCACTTCGGCTTCGACTTCGGTGCCGACTGGTACTTCTCGCATCGCTTCGGTGCTTATGCCGACGTGCAGTGGGGTATGTCGGGAGTGTTCCGCAAGGAGTTCAAGACCATCGAGCAGACCATGTACCCCGTGTACGCTACGCTCGGTGTGATGTATAAACTTAAATAAGTTGATGTTGTGATGTTGATGTGTTGAGATGTTGAGATTAGTTTACTGCTTAATGGTAAATCTCACCACCACACCACCTCACCTCACCACCTCACCATAACAACAAAAAATAATTAAACCTTTTAAAATTACAAGCTTATGAAGAAAATCTTTACTCTTTTAGTCCTTTTGATGACTACACTTTGTGTGTCTGCACAGCAGTATTACAAAGGAAAATTCCACTCTAAGTTGAACGAGTTTAGTGATTGTGAAACAACTGTAGCCGTAACTCAGGGCGAGGGCGGCAAGTACACACTCGTGTTCGAGAGCGTAATCTTCGGCAACGACGACTTCGGAAAGTGTACATTCGCCGGAATTGAGAACTATAAGTGGGCAGGCGGCAACAGCTTCACCTTCTCTAACGAAGGCGGCAACCTCGGCGCAGCTACAAAATACTATTTCGAGTTGTCTGACGCTCTCGGCAAGGCAACTATCGACGACGAGAAAATCTACATCACATTCAAATACTTCCAGGTTAACACAACCAAGGAGTACAGAAACGTAGTGTTCGAAGGCACACGCACAAGCAGCGGCGGTGGTGGCACAGGTGGCGACGACAAACCGACAATCACCGGCACAGAGCAGTTCACAGCTGATGTGGTTTCTGTATTCGAGGGCGGTCAGGCAGGCAACGTTAAGTATCCTAACGTAGTGGCAAAGGTCTGCGAGTGGAGCGACGGTGCGCAGAGCATCGAGATCGAGCACATCGACACCGAGAAGGGCACTATGTCAGGCGTACTCCTGAAGGGTCTGGAGAAGAAGACAGTTGACGGCGAAGTGACATACACTGGCGTTGTAGAGCCAGAGATCAAAACTCTTCCTAACTTCTACGACACTTACGTAAACCTCAAGGCTAATGTTGAGGCACGTATTGACGAAGGTGGTGACCTCTATGCTACAATCGTGTTCACAGACGAGAGCGAGCCTTCGTTCAAGCTCACAGCATGGTTCAACTATCAGGAGCCGTTCGTTCCGGCAGATCCGTTCTCAGTAGGTGGTGGACTCGTTGGCTACACGTATGATGATGGCGACCAGATGAACAACAAACAGACAACAGTTACATTCACCGAGACTGCAAAGGATGTTTATACCCTTTCGCTCACAAACGTAGCTATTCCTAAAGGCGTAGACCTCGGCACTGTTTCGTTCGAAGGCGTTCAGCGCACTGGCAGCGACAGCGAGGCAAGCTTCACAAGCAAGAAGGGTAAGGCTAAGACAACAGCTGCACACCCATTGTACGCAACGGTTGACTACACTGACTTCGAGTTTATCGTAGGCTTCAACGCAGAGAAGAAGGTGACAAGCTGCACAGGTAAGTTTGTTGTCGATAACTATGACCAGGCGGTTTCTTACACATTCAGCTTCACTCCGACAGAAACATCTGTGAACACAGTAGTAGCAGCTGACGGCACAGTTAAGCACATCTACACACTCACTGGTGCGAAGGTTACATCTCTCCAGCGCGGCGTGAACATCGTGCGCACAGCCGACGGCAGAACACTGAAGGTTTTGAAGAAGTAAATTGCTATTAATTAATAAATAAAAAAATGAAGAAGTTTTTTATGACACTCGCCGTTGCTGCGACAGCATTCATGGCGACAACAGCTAACGCTCAGACAAAAGAACAGTTCACCGACGATCTCGAAATCTCGCTCAATGGTGCTCCACAGGAACCTGTTAAAGGAACAACAGTTGAGCTTGAGCATCAAGCTGATGGTACATCTACATTCATGCTCAAGAACTTCACTTTCGGATCATTTGAAGTGGGCGATGTAATAGTTGATGGTATCAAGGGCGTAAAGAATGGCGACGCTACCACCTACGACTTTGACGGCACTGCAAAGCTGCCGAGCAACACAGTGCTTGCGGAAGCTCTCGGACACCAAATTCCTCTTACACTCCACTCTGTAGTAGAAGGTGGTAAGCTCTATGCTGAGATTTCACTCTCTGTTCCAATGGGTGAAGAAACGCTTAAGGTTGACTGCGTATTTGGCAAGAAGTCGGAGACAGCTATAAATGGTGTAGTAGCAGGCAAGACCGCTCCGGTGGCTGTGTTCAACGCTACTGGCGCACGTCAGAACGGCTTGCAGAAGGGTCTGAATATCGTTCGCACCGCTGACGGCAAGACTGTTAAGGTGTTGAAGTAATATAGACACGATACAACAAACAACTATACGGGGTGTGTTAAAATGAGTTTTGATGATGTTAAAACTTGTTTTAATGCACCCCGTTTGCAATAATATTGCTATATTTGAGCAATCTAAACTAAAGTTAATATGAAAAAAGTTCTTTCTATAGTATTCTTACTGATGACCACGCTCTGCACATTTGGTCAGGTGTTTACCGACGATTTGCATGTTACAAGTGGAGCAGGCAGAACTACCGACTACACTCAGAAGGAAGTGGAGCTGAAGCGAGTGGGTGGCAGTAGATACAGGGTGACATTTAAGAAACTCGCCCCCATGGCATACAAAACGTTTGGCGACTTTGAAATTGATGGCGTTATGTCTACGGTTGATGCAGAAACTGGCGTTACTACCTTTGCCACTTCGGCCACCGAGGGCAAATGGGTAAACGTTACTTCTACAGCTGCCATCGGAGGCGTAACCGAGGGAAGCAAGTCTACACTCACCTCCTTTACGGCTACACTCTCTGCCGATAAGTCGAAGTTTGTAGCAGAACTCAACTTTATGACAATGGGTTCGGACGTGAGCGTGGTGTTCGGCAAGCAAATCGACACTGCCATCAACACCCTAACCACTGCCGACGACAACACCTACGTCGAGATATACAACCTCGGCGGAGTACGCATACAGCACCTCCAGCGTGGCATCAACATCGTGCGCACAGCCAACGGTAAGGTAAAGAAACTGCTCGTGAAGTAACCTCAGGGGGTGCACTTGTCTCAAGTGCACCAACCAAGTAGTAGTGCCAATAGCTCTGTTGGTGCAGTTGGGACAACTGCACCCCCTTGCAGTGCATCACCCCCTTAAAAGCTAATAATACAATTTACTAACATTAATAACTTTATTATGAAGAAAATTTTATCTCTTATCGCATTGTTGGTGGTGACGTTGACAGCGTTCGCTCAGTCAACAAGCGAGAAAATTATTCCCGACGGCACTCAGCCTAACGGCGGTACCATCACACCTAAAGCAATCACAGTCGATTGGGCTACCCAGAAGATTGTAGCGAATGTAGATTTGACAAACTGTCTTACCGGCACCAACGAGCAGATCTTCGCTATCTCTACCAACAGTGCGGATATCGCAAACTGGGATCAGGAAAGCGGAAGCACACTCCACTTCTTCTACAGACAGAACTTTACTGACTGGGGTTCTACAACTGCCGATGTTCACAAGTTCGCTGTTCAGTATCGCTATAAAGGCGATAACGGTGCTACCAACCGTTTCTACGAGGTGAAGGACATTTCTAACTGCACAATCGTAATGGACAAGAATGGCGTCACTATTGATGGCACACTCGTGTTCGAGGCTTCTCTTATGCCGAACCTCTACAAGGAGGGTGCTAACCAGCTCTACTTTGGTTCTTTGCGTGGCGAGCATCCGTACGCTACCTACAAGTCTGTAGAGCTCGTAACAGAGAGCGGTACAACACCTGGTGAGACCGCTACATACGAGTTTACAAACAATGTAGAGACTGTTTACTGGAAAGAAATTGCTACGGACGACTACCTTGATTTCCACCAGTATGTTAAGGGCGCAAAACTTCAGCTCGTTAAGGAACTTGACGGCACATACACAGCTACTCTCAAGGACGTAGTAGTAGGCGAAGACCGTGTATCTCTTGGCGATATCGTTATCGCAGGTCTTACGGCCACAGAAAAAGAGGGAAAACTTGAGATTGATGTTCCTACAAGCAACATTACAATTAGTGCTCCTGGCTCACCATACGATGGCAAGTCTATGTCTATTAAGGGTGGTATGATTGACGCAACACCTGCTGCTGATGCAGACAGCAAGGGTTCTGCATCTGTTAAGCTCACTATCCTTGTCGGCAACGGCGACATGATCAGCTACGAGTTCAGTGATGATGTTTACGTTCCGAACATTTACAACTTCACAAGCAACGCTTATGTTAAGGCTGGTGATGAGGTTACTAACTTCGAGGACGCTCAGGCAGTGCTCACAGAGTACATGGAAGACGTTTATATGGTTAAGTTTAAGAAACTCACTTTAGGCACTAAGACCGAAGACTTCACGATCGAAAACCTCAACCTCAAGCCGACAAAGGACGAAGATGGTAACATTACCTTCACTGCATCTGACACAAGCGGCTTCTGGAACGACGCTGACGAGACAGAACTCGGCTTCACCGACTTCTCTGCTTCTGTAAAGGTTGGCGAGAACGGCTTCGAGAACTTCGTTTGCAAGTTCACAACAGAGAACGGTCAGTTCGTTTACGGTGAGAAGGCAGAGACACCTGATCCAGGTCAGCCAGATGAGAAATATCCTGTTAGCTTCGATAAGACAGCTCTCAATACAAGTGCTCATGGACGTATGCTCAACAGCTTCTCTCTCCAGCAGGCAGGCAAGGAAAAGCAGACAAAGAGTGTTAAGACTTCAAAGGCTGCTTACGAGGATCATACAGCAGACGAGCCGTTCACGGTTGAGGCTGGCAGCGAATTGACAGCTTCGTTCGATTATACAGGCGAATGGATGCATAGCTTCGTTTACATCGACTTCGACAACGATGGCGACTTCTCTTATAAGGAGGGACAGTGGGATCAGACTGGCACCGATTTGGTAGCATACAGCTTCTACTCTCTCGACTCTAATCCAAAGAACGATACATCTGGTTACAACTCAGTAGGTGATGAACTTACAGGAGATGCTCGCAATACTTATGTTGCACCTTCGTTCAAGGCTCCTGCTAAGGCTGGCGAATATCGTATCCGCTTCAAGTTCGATTGGAACTGCATCCTCCCTGGTGGTTCAAGCACTATCCTCGAAGACGGTGGTGGTGTTTGGGATGCAACTCTTAAGGTTGTAGAGCCGGTTGTTGACGGCATCAGCTCAATCAATGCTGAGGTTGCTAACGGTGAGGCACAGCTCTTCACAGTTAACGGCGTTAAGCTTAACAAGCTCCAGAAGGGTCTGAACATCGTTCGCACCGCTGACGGCAAGGTTAAGAAGGTACTCGTGAAGTAATCTTTCAGTGCACCCACTGAAAACACTCATAAGAGGGCATGGCATTCCGCCATGCCCTCTTTTCGTTGCTCCCCTCCCACAGACACATCGTAGGAGGGTATGGCATCCTGCCATACCCACGCCACCCTCTTAGGGGGTGCAGCGGTCTCCGCTGCACCAACCAAGCAAACGCTGCACCAACATTACAATCCTCCCA
>OHAF01003139.1_pt1 | contig 11174 bp, 9 predicted proteins | sample 1577041 | NCBI WGS metagenome assembly OHAF01 (sample SAMEA3541495, study PRJEB24748) | human gut metagenome | biome: human gut; feature: human-associated habitat; material: faeces | place: China | collected 2012
AATCTTTGATTTCCTGATAGGTTGCTTTCAACTCGGCACTGGTGGCATCCAGCTCGTCCAGGTCTAAGTCGATCTCTATCGTGTCATCTGGTTTTTGTTGGGACAAAAGAACAACCGTCTCCACATGCACAGTCTCACAAAATTGATCCACTGCCGTCATTTTTTCAACCGTATACCCTCTCTGCTGTATCAACTCTAAATCCCGCGCCAAGCTTGTCATTTTACATGAAATATATACGATACGATCCACTCCATAATCCAAGATCTTCGGTAATGCCTTCGGATGGATTCCATCTCTTGGCGGATCTAATATGATCACATCCGGTTTCTCCTTTATATCATCAAGCACTTCAAACACATCCCCGGCAATAAACTCACAATTAGAAAGTCCGTTCCTTTCTGCATTCTCTTTTGCCGCTTCCACTGCTTCTTCTACAATCTCTACGCCAATCACTTTTTTTGCCACAGGAGCAAGCACCTGACTGATCGTGCCTGTTCCGCTGAACAGATCAAACACCGTCAGATCACGGATATCGCCTATGTATTCACGCACTGTTTCATAAAGCACTTCCGCCCCCTTTGTATTTGGCTGAAAAAAGGAGAACGGTGTAATCTTAAATTGTAATCCGAGCAGTTTTTCATAAAAGAAATCCTGACCATATAAAACCCTCGTCTCATCGCTTTTTACAACGTCTGACAAAGAATCATTCAAAATATGAAGAATGCCTACGATTTTCCCTTCAAGCGGAAGCTGTAAAAGCTGTTCTGTCAGTTCTGATAAGTCGTATTCTTCCTGCGTTGTTGTGACAAGATTGACAAGGATCTCTCCTGTCGTATCTCCCCGTCTTAAAAGTAAATGTCTTAAATATCCGACATGCTGCATCTTTTTATAATAACTGACTTTCCGCTCTTTAAAATACTCTAATACGCACACGAGAATTTTATTCATATCTTCATGCACGAGTTTACAGTCGGATGCGGTCAGCACATCATAAGTACTTCCTTTTTTATGAAGTCCGAGCGACAAAGGACCATCTTTATATTCATCTCCGAATGAGAATTCCATCTTATTTCTATATGCAAATTCTTTCGGACTTGCCTTCACACCTTCAAACAAATACTCGCCGTCCACAGCTTCATCCATAATTCTTCGGATCTGTCCTTCTTTCATTTTCATCTGTTCTTCATACGGCATTGTCTGATACATGCATCCACCGCATGCCGGAAAAATACTGCATACAGGTTTCCTCGTTTCAAGAGAGGAATTTTCCAGAACTTCTAACAGCCTGCCTTCTGCATTCCCTTTTTTAAATTTATTTATAATGAATCGCACTTTTTGCCCCGGTACTGCATTTTTTACAGTCACATATCTGGCATCTTTACCTTCTTCTTCAACTTTCACAAGTCCTTTATTCGGAAAATCTACTCTTTCAATTATTCCTTCAAAAATCTGCCCTTTCTTCATAAGCTTTTCCTTTCATAATAATTTTTCTTTTTAACACAGCAGAAAATTACCGCATTAACTCTTACTCTTTTATCAATTTTTCTGTTAACTTTTATGTCAATCCTTCATCCATATATCATTGCAAAGCAGACACCTTTTCAACTGCAAAACAGGCAGGGTGCAGTTTCATCCACACTCTGCCTGTATATTCTGTTTTACTTTTGCAAACAGTTTCTTACACCTGATCGTCTTCGCTGAAATAATCATCGAAGTCATCGTCAAAATCATCTTCAAACTCTTCCAAATAATCCGGTGTAAAGAAACGATACACTGCGTAAGCGATTCCTGCAACTGCTGCCACTGCTCCAATAATTGCCAATACCCAGATCACTTTATTTTTCTGACTTTCCGCCTCTTTTTTGTGCAGCAGATCATTCAGTTTTGTCTCGGCGATAAATTCTTCTACTTTGCTCATAATCTACGTCCTTTCTCTGTTCTGAAAAACAGTCTTTACTTTCTCAATATTATAACACTAACCGCTTTATATTACTACTGATTTTGAGCAAATTCTAAACAGTAATTTTAAGCCCAGTAATTTTGAGCAAGCTCTAAATACTAATTTTAATAATTCTAATAAGCAATCTTTAAATAAATTTCTAAAGCAATTTCTCAAATAGAACAATTCAGCTGCTGCATCCTTGATCGGTCGTTTTTAATGTCTTCGTTTTTTTCGTTTCCAAGTAGCATATAAAATACAGACAGACGCCGACATAATCAAAATCGTTTGCTTCATATATACCTTATTATCTCCGGTTTTTACCGTAACTTCTTCTTTTTTCAAAATAGATACTGTCTGTTCCTGATTTCTCAGATCTCGATGTGCATCAATCAAACAATCACCGAGATACAATACTTCAAAAACTACAATTCTTTTCCCCGGAAATTTTCTTGAATCAACATCAAATTCCATTGTAATCCCGTCTTTTGCGTCTTTCCCCTTAAATGTTTTTTCTGATGTTACCGGTTTCCCGTCCTGAAGCAGTTCTTTTCCTGTATCTGCATCCATCAATATGCCTTTCATCGTATAAGATGCATTTGCTTCCATATATTTAAAATTGACTGTATCGCAGATAATATGTTCCTCTCCTGCAATAATTTCTTTTGCCTTGCTTTCTTTCCAAACGGCGTGTGTATCCGTGATCCGTGTATGATGATTTTCAATCTCCAGAATTTTTTCCTGTTCTCCTTCTACTGTTCCGTCTTCCCTGATCTGAAACTCCCACACTTCTTCATTTTTTATATATCCTGTCAAAGGTTCAGACTCATAAAGACAGTAGACTCCCGGACGCAGATAAGAAAGATGTATTTCTCCATTTTCATCTGTAATATATGTTGTTTTCTCTTCGCTGAGATCTTCCTCTTCTGCATCGGATTCTTCGTTTATTTCCGATATTTTTTCCCGCAGTTCAAATTTCACGCCAGAAAGTGCTTTCTTTGTTTCCCCATCTGATTTTCGGATAACTACAGACGTAGGCTTATTTAATATTTCCGTCTCTTTTGTCACAACCGGTACGTCCTGACCTTCGTACTCTAATTCGATCTCAACGCTCTTTTCCGGCAAAATATAACCTTCTGCCTGCTTTGTCTCTATGATCTCATACGTTCCAAGATACAATTCTTCCGACCATGCTTTCCCGCTTTGGTCTGTCACTAATGATCCGACTACTGTTCCTTTTTCCACACGAACAGTTCCGTCAGGAGTACAAATATCTTCTGCTGCCTTTATCTCAAATTTTACTCCTGAGATTCCTTTTTCTGTTACAGAATCATTTTTTTGAATATAAATGCGCCCTTTCGCCGGTCTGTCTTTCGACTCAACAATAAAAGGTTTCTCCCAGTCATGATTTTCTATAATTGTAAATGGAATTAATCCATCTTCTATAAGATAACCTTGCGGCGCTTCCACCTCCTGAAAATAATAATTTCCGGCAGGAAGTTTCTCAGGCAAAACAAAACTTCCGTTTTCGTCTGTTTTAAACAGATCGTAAACTGATTCATTCGGGTAATGTGTCGTCATCGTAATCGGTTTTTTATCTTTGTCCAAAAGCCGAAACACCGCTCCTGCAACAGGAATTATTTTTTCTGTCTCGCTATCTTTTTTCACGAGCTTTACCGGAGAAAATATTATCTTATTTTCTAATATGTAATATAGCGTTTTCGCATCTTCTTCTATTGTAATCTCAAAATCTCCTACCGGAGTCAACCCTTCCGGCGCCTTTTTTTCGCTCACAATATATGTATCATATACAAGACCTCCTTTCTGCTGTTCTTCTCCTTGTCGGAATGTTGACGCATATCCGTTTTCATCTGTTACAATTTCACACTGCCAGCCTGTTGTTTTTGATGTGATTGTAAAAACAATTCCCTCCAAAGGTACTTTTTGTTCGCCCTGCTCTGATTCTTCCTCTTTATCTTCACGAAATTTTACAATCTGCAGATTACCTCTGATGATCTGATCAGGTATTGTAGGACATTGAAAAATTGTATCTGTCTGTCCTGTGCCTTCTTCCCTAACCGTTTCTATAAAAATTTCATTGTTGAGCAAATATCCTTCAGGAGCTTTTATTTCCTGAAATGTAACAGTTCCAAGCGGAAGAACAACTTCTCCTTCCGTGTTTTTATAAAACGGATCTCCACTGACTTTTTGTTCTTCTTTCATTCTTATTCTTCCTTCTGAATCCGTTTTCATAATCCATTCTCTGACCGGTGTTACTCCTGAATCTGCCGGATTTTTTTCATAATATCCGGAATAATACTTAATAGAAAATTGAGCGTCTTCCAATGTTGCCGCTCCTTGAGCTTCTGATTGATCTGTTTCTTTATCTTTTTTCTGTAAAATCAGATCTATCGGATAATACTGCGCCTGATCTGTGCACTTATATGTACATACTTTGTTTTCATCTATTCGGATAGATTGCGGCTTAAATTGTATAACATGTCCGGCCGGAGCTTTTAATTCCCTGATATCATAATTTCCGATCGGAATATTTTCTTTTTTTGCATAACCTGATTCGTCTGTAGTCAATTCCCATAATAGTTTGTCTTTTCCGCTTTCATAGATACCAAACACCGCTCCTGCAAGAGAATAGCATCTGTTTCCTTCTATCCATTCCGGATGATCGGAATATTTATAAATCTCAATAGATCCGACTCTGTCTTTTCCACTTCCTCCCATTGTCTGTCCGGCTGAATTTAAGTTAAACAAAAACGCGTAAAATGATTCCGGCGGATCCGGCATACTTTCTATATTTTTTGCCTTCTGTTTTAAATTTTCAATTACCTGCTGATCTAATCCTAGAAACGCTTCCTCCGTTCCCATATAAAGATACGACAAAATGCAATGACTCATACAGTATTCGTCATTTACAGAATAATTTTCTCCAATGCCGATCGCACCATATTTTGCCCTATACAATTCATATCCTGGACCGCCATATGCATAATACAATCCTTTTCTTACAGCTCCGCCGGTTAATGCCTGCGTTTCATACGAACCTGAATTTGGAGTATCTTTCAGCGGTTCAAGACAGTATGCAGGTTTTCCGTTTACATCAAAATAATTAGTGCTGTAATTGCCATAATAAATCTCTTCTCCTACTGTCAGTTCTACTTTTGATCTTTCTGAAATTGCCGCCGCTTTTTTGAACATCTCATCCGATTTTGTCAAAACTGCCGGATATGTATCCGATGTGATTCCCGCAGTTGTCAGTATCATACCTTTCGATATCGTATCTCCGTCTTCATCTGCCTCTGATTCCAACGAAAATGTCATTGTTTCCATATCTAACACTGCTTGTTTTTTCTGCGTCAATACGGATGATTCTGCTGAGATTTCTCTTTTTCCAAAGCTTTCATCTGCGACTGCCTGATCCATAGTGAACATGTTCGTAAAAATGATTCCAAAAAGAAAACAAAATACAACTTTCATCCATCGTCTCATGCCATCATCCTCCCTGTCTGTACAGATGATCCGACACGAAGCTTACCGGAAACTCTGTCATACAAATACACATGATTACTTAATACATCTTCCTCTTCAACCTGTGTACTGTTGATTTCTCTTACCATCTCATCCAACTTACTGCATACATAGATTTCTGAATATGGCACAATGATCACTTCATGAACACTGCTTGGCAAAATATAATAATCTTTCTTTAAAATCTGACCGATCATTTCGAGCACGTTAGGATAAGCAATACATGCCGCTCCATAATTTCTGAATTTATTTGATAAAACATACATCTGATCATAGTCTTTTTTCTTTTCTAAAAGAAGATCTCCCTCTTCATATTCCACATCCCCTAAAAGAGATTTTAATGCATGGTTCATCGTAACAAATTCTGCCGGAAGCAGATTTTTTACATTTTTCACCGCGTCTTCCCACAATGTTTCTGCCTGCACCTTCCAAGTGTCTGCATGGCTTCTGTTAACAACCATTGCCGCTGTTCCTTCTTCAGACACATCAACAAGAACATAAAAAACAATAGACAGATCAAGAAACGCTAAATGGGGAACGGTTCTTAAAAATTTTCGATTTTTTGCCGTGTTGATCACTTTAAATACAATCCGGTTTCTGACCCCTTCATAATCCCGAAAAGATTCACAATCCCACGGTTTTTCCTGTTTTATTTCTTCATAAAGCTGCTTGATGTCATCTACAATCTGTTCTATCTTTCTACCCGCCACATAGCTTTCGTAATACTCTTCTAGATAGATTGTCGGAGAAATATTGATCCCGGGCATTTCAATCAAAATACCCGTTCTCTCTTTCCCATTATTTTTCATTGCCGTATATAAGCTTGCACGAACGCCCCCTTTCATCTTTTTGTTCATCATCTTTTCTACCGCATCTGCAAATTCAATATAAGTCATATAACTCCTTCCTTTTTATGCGGTTCAATTTGAATTAAATGAGAAATCCGGTACGAACTGTACCTTGAAATACATTGATAATTTGAAAAATATTATGTGCTCTTGATTATAGAGAATCAAAAAAGAAAATGCAACATGTAATATTGCACAAAAAAGATTCCGCCCTCAGACGGAATCTTTTTATATAATTTCAAAACACTATATAGACACAAAATCTAAAATATCGCTTTGATTAAACTCTTGACAAATACTCTCCTGTACGAGTATCAATCTTCAGAACATCTCCCTGCTCAACAAAAAGCGGAACCATAACCGTAGCGCCTGTTTCTACAACAGCCGGTTTCGTTGCTCCCTGTGCAGTATCGCCCTTAAATCCCGGCTCTGTTTCTGTAATCTCCAGCTCGACAAAAAGCGGCGGTTCAACAGAAAATACATTTCCGTTATGTGAGCAGATCTTAACTGTCTCATTCTCTTTCACAAATTTCAAAGCATCTCCTACGACATCCGCATTCAAAGCGATCTGATCATATGTCTCAACATCCATAAAGTTGTACAAATCACCGTCCTGATACAGATACTGCATGTCCTTTCTGTCAATATGAGCTTTCGGGAATTTCTCTGTCGGACGGAATGTTCTCTCTACCGCACCGCCACTGATAATATTTTTTAATTTTGTTCTTACGAAAGCTGCACCTTTTCCCGGTTTTACATGCTGGAACTCCAAAATCTGGTAAATATTTCCATCAATTTCCACAGTAATTCCGTTCTTAAAATCTCCTGCTGAAATCATTTATCTTCCTCCTTCAAAATCGTTCACTATTTTAGCACTCCATTTAATAATTCTATACTAATTTCTTTCATTTTTCAATCTTTTTTTATAGAAATGAAGAACGATCTTCTCAAGATACCTCTTAAGAACAATCTGAATCTCTTCTTTTGGATTGATCGGCCTCACAAGAATATTATGTATTCCTGTTCTTTTCGCTCCCCAGACATCTGTAAACAGTTGATCTCCGACAAAAAATGTATTTGTTTTATCAGTTCCCATAATCTTCATCGCTTTCTCATAATTTTTCGTTGAAGGTTTATGCGCATTATAAATATAATTTGTCCGAATCTCCTGATTGAACATTTTTACTCGTTCTTCTTGATTATTAGAAATGAGACAGGAGGAAAATCCAATCTCTTTCAATCTCCGAAACAGTTTTTTTGCTCTGTCATCTGCCGGTGCACCGTGAGGCACAAGAGTATTATCTATATCAAAAATTACTCCTCGATATCCCTCTTCATACAATCTTTCAAATGGGATTACATATGTAGATACCACATATTCATCCGGGAAAAATCTTTCAAACATTATTTCTCTTCCAACTCCATCAGTCTTGTAATCAGTTCTTCGCAGATCTGCAATATCGTTTTTCCATCCGTGCGAATCACAACATCTGCCGCATCTTCATACTTCTCTTTTCTTTTTTCCATCAACTGTGCAATAAACTCCACACTTTTATTTTCTTTTAAAAGCGGGCGGTCATTACTGTCTTTTACGCGTTCATAAATTGTTTCCGGGCTGGCAGTCAATAAAACGACCTTTCCGTTTTTCTTCATTTCAACGACATTTTCACTGCGAAGCGCTACTCCGCCCCCACAAGAAATAATACAATTTCTGCCTGTCTGAAGTTCCTTTAATAATTCCGTCTCAAGATTGCGGAAATATTCTTCCCCATATGTTGCGAAAATATCCGGAATGCTCATTTCCTCCCTCTCGGCAATTTCCTGATCCATCTCCACAAGTTTCATATCAAACATCGTGCTGAGATAATCTGAAATCGTAGACTTTCCCGCTCCCATAAACCCGATTAATACAATATTATATGGAAACAGCTTTCTTGCCTGAATTCTTTTGCTGTTCCGCAAAATCCTCTGGAATACATCATGGATTTCTTCCTGATATTTATTTCCCTGTAACTTTTCTTCCAACCTTTTTTCCTGCTTTTCCTCTTGCGCAGGCTGCAAAATCGGCATCCCGTATGTTTCTTTATATGACATTATCTTTTCGATGATTCCATTTCGCTCTACAAGCGCATCTATAAGCTTATCATCACACATCGCAAGCTGTTCACGATACATTTCCAGATCGTTCATCTTTACCCTCCACATTTCACTCAAACTAACAAATCTAACACATTATATCAATTCCATAGAAACATGACAAGGGATTTTACAAATACAGTCTGCGCAAATTTTCCGAAAATCAAAGAAACTGTCCTCAATATAATTTTCCAAACAAGCGGATCATCTATTTCTTTTGAACCGCGTCCCACACATTATCTTTAAACATTTCCCATGCATCTTCGTTTTCTACAAAATATTTCGGACAATTTTTTCCTGTAACATCGTAATGGCGAATAATCTGATCTTCTTTCAAATCAAATTTGACACAAAGCCATGCTGTAAGCTGTACAAGAGAACGGTATGTCGCATCAGTAAACTTTCCTGTTTCATCAGGGTGACAGACTTCAATCGATACTGTATCTGCATTTCGCTCATTCGATGCATAAGCGATCTCCCATGTCGGTACACATTGTATGATCTCTCCATCCAATCCTACAATAAAATTACTGCTTGCTTCCGTCTGCCCGGAATATTGAAGGCCATTAAAATAATCTCTGTTATCCTGAGCCGTACTTCCCGGATTTGCAGTATAATGAATAACAACGCCTTTTACTCCTTCGCTCTCGATTCCGGGCCTTGAATAGGGATTTACATCCAAAAGCTGTACATCAATATCCGGCTGTGAAGCATCTGTTTCTACAAACTGATTTCTCTCTCCGATACAGGAGCGCACAACTAAAATAATCGTCAGAATAAGAAGCACTGCGAGTCCTGCAACTGCCGTTATTCTGATTCTTTTCTTTTTCATCTTCTGCTTTAACGAATTCGATTTTACAGAACGGCTTTTCTTTGTACTTGATCTTCCAGTATTATGTCCCGATGCATTTTTTCTGTTTTTCGATACTTTTCTTCTGTTTTTTTTATAAAGACTCATTTCTTTGCCTCTGTTCTATGTATCTTTCGCATTTTGGTCTGCTGATATGATGAATCCCCGAAAGTGACAAAAAGCACATTCCGGGATTATAAGCGGTGACAAAGTCTTGGACAATGCCCCCCCGGCTACAAGGAGCTGCTCCGTTTGCAGGACCGCTTCGTCTACCTGCCGGAGATGCCCTACCGCAAGGTGGACCTGGATAAGACCCGCCGCACCGTCGTTTCGGCGGCAGAATTTGCCGCAGCAGGCGGGCAGGGCACCCCGGCGACCTGGCTGCACACCGTCACCTTCGACAACCTCCACCCCCAGACCATTGCCGCCATCCGGGTCAACGGCCTGACCGGCAAGGCCTCCGACTATAAGCTCTACGCCAAGGGCACCGACGGGCAGTATCACGCCTTTACGGGCAGCTGGTCGCTGGAAAATGCCTCCGGCCGTCTCCGCGCGCAGAAGGTGTACGAGATCCGCTTCACCCTGCAGGACGGCGGCGACTTTGACCTGAGCACGGACGCAAAAGAAGTGACCGCAGCCATCCTGCTGGCCCGCTGACCCCCTGAAAAACAGTCCTTCCCTCTTCTCGTTTGAAACCCGCCGTCTGCTTTTGGATTCGTTTGAGCAGACGGCGGTTCTTTTTGGTTGCACTTTGGCGGCAGAGCCTTTGAACGCTGCGTCCGGGAACCCTCGCGGACCGGCCCGAAACGAAAATCAAACAGAAATTTCACGATTTAGGGGTTGTGTTCCGGGGTGCAAAATGGTATGCTTGAGACACTTTGCAGCTTCCTGCGGGAAATTTCAGGGGAAGGGAGCGTCTGACAGAAGATGCAGAAACACACAAAACAGTTGATCGCAGCCGTTGCGCTGCTTCTTATTGCAGCGGTGCCGCTCGCACTGCACATCGCAAACGCAGACTCCACCGACGAGACTGTGGCCAGCGCTGCGGCCAGCAGTTCGGAAGCGCAGGCAGAAGCGCCGGCGTCCTCCAGTGCGGCCTGTGCCGCAGACTCCATCAGTGAGCCGGAGCCGCAGCCGGAAGAGGAGCCGGACGCATCCTCGGAGGAAGCGGACAGCAGCGCAGAGAGCGGGAACGCAAGTGCGTCCTCGTCTGAAGCAGCCGCTTCCTCGGCAGCTTCGAGCCACGCCGCTTCTTCGAAGCCCGCTGCACATTCGGCGGCGTCGTCCCACGCGGCATCGTCCTCGCATTCGGCCGCTTCGTCTCATGCGGCGTCCTCTTCGTCTTCGACATCGGCCTCGTCTGGCAGCTCGCATACAACGGAGACCACGGATGTAAAGATCAATGCGTATGTGCGGCGGCTCCGGAACCTGCAAAAACGCAGCAGCAAAAAACTGTATCAGACCGCAAGCAGTGCGTACAGTGAATATATGGAGCACCCCGTGGAAGAACGGAATCTGGCGTTGAAGGTCTCCATCGTGCTGGGGAAAACGATGGAATTGACCAAACTGCAGAGCGAATGCGACAAGGAGTTCCAGGAAATCGTTACGGAGCTGCGCCAATATCTGCGGGAAAATGGTTACGACCAGAGCATTGCAGATGCTGCGGAAAAAGAGTACAAAGAAGAAAAAGATGCGATGATCAAAGAGCTGACGAACGTGACCTACAGCCAGGTGACCGGCAAGGGCGAAGGCGGCAAGTGGCTTCAGGAACATGCGGACATGGGCCAGTAAGACCGAATAGAACACAAACGCGCAGAGCGTGCTTCCCGAAGCGGGGAAAGCGGCTCTGCGCGTTTT
>OHAF01003146.1_pt1 | contig 11162 bp, 4 predicted proteins | sample 1577041 | NCBI WGS metagenome assembly OHAF01 (sample SAMEA3541495, study PRJEB24748) | human gut metagenome | biome: human gut; feature: human-associated habitat; material: faeces | place: China | collected 2012
GTGCTTGTGGTAATGCATAAAATTCTCCTGGATTTAATCTACTTGGTACTAAATAGTCTCTTGCTCCTTCTGGTGATGAGTTTGCTAAGATTGGTGTTTGAATTTCTGCAAATCCTAGTTCATCCATTTTGTCTCTTAATGTTTTTAAGATTTTTGAACGAAGTAAAATATTGTTATGTAACTTTTCATTTCTTAAATCTAAAAATCTATATTCAAGTCTTAAATCTTCTCTTACTTCTTGGTCTGTATTTATTTCAAATGGAAGTACATTTTTGCATTTTCCTAATATTTCTATTTCATTTGCTATTACTTCTACTTCTCCTGTTGGAATTTTAGTATTTTTGTTACTTCTTTCCACAACTTTTCCTGAAATGTGGATACAACTCTCTGTTGTTAATGTTTTTGCTTGTTCTTTTAGAGCTTCATCATTTATAACAATTTGAGTAATTCCAAATTGGTCTCTTAAATCAATAAATATCATTGCTCCTAAATCTCTTATTTTTTGTATCCATCCTGCTAATTCTACTGTTTCGTTTACATTTGATATATTTAATTCTCCACATGTTTTTGTTCTATACATATTGTTTTCCTCCAAAATTTTCATTTGCTATATATAATATCACATTTTTACAAATTTTACAATTATTCATTGAAGTTATTTATATTTTATGTTAAAATTTTTTTATACTATAGATAAAAAGGAGTTTATTATGAAGAAAGAAGTTTTTGATTTTTATGATAGAACTATTTTAAAATCTTATAATTTAGATAAAACAATGCAATATCAATTAAATATTTTAGGAAGTTTAGATATGTTTACTAGACAACATTCTGAAAATGTTGCTAGTTTAGTTTGTAGAATCTGTGAGTATTTACATTGCAAAAAAACTTTTACTGAATATTGTACAATTTGTGCTTATTTACATGATATTGGAAAACAATTTATTCCACCATCAATTTTGCAAAAACCTTCTGCTTTAACTCCAGAGGAATTTGAAATTATGAAAACCCATACAACAATTGGTTATAAAATTTGTATGCAAGATGAAAAACTACGTCCTTATGCGGCTGGTCCTATTTATCATCATGAAGCTTTAAACGGCTCTGGCTACCCTAATGGATTGACAAAAGATGAAATTCCCTATGAAGGTCAAATTATTAAAGTTGCTGATGAATATGATGCAATTGCTAGTAAAAGACAATATAAATCTCATGTAGGTATAGCTGAGACTGTTAAAATTTTAATTAGTGATGCTACTCCTCCCAAAGCTTCTGAAACTATCAAATTTCTTGCAGATGAGACTAAGCCTGAGCATAATCCTAGTGGTTCTGTTAAAATTCCAACCTTAGGAAAGAATAATCCTCTAATTGTAAAGGCTTTAATGAAAGTTGTTATCGATGATATTGAATATGAAATTTCTTGTACCATGAATTATCTAAAGGATTTGAAAAAAGATATAAAAAGATTGGAACAAATTGATAAATACGCAAAAAAAATGAATTCTGCAAAAGATGATAAGACTAAAAACTATTATCTTGAAGGAATGAAAGTTCTAATGACTGGTAGGGAAACAGTTGAAAATTATTCTGAAATTTTAGAATCTTATAAAAATATTCTAAATACGAAAATTTCACAAATTGATAATTTATTTGCTGAAATTAAAGCTATAAAAAAATTAAAATCTAGTTTATAAAAAAAGTTGTAATACAATTATTTGTATTGCAACTTTTTTATTATTCTCCAAGTCCAAAACTTACTCCCAAAGCATTATTTATTTTATTTATTATATTTTCATCTTCAATGTGTCCTATTTTTTCTTTTAGTCTGCTTTTATCTATTGTTCTTATTTGTTCTGCTAAGACAACAGAATCATTTTTTAATCCGCAGTTTTCTGAATTAATTTCTATATGTGTTGGAAGTTTTGTTTTGTTCATTTGTGATGTTATTGCTGCAGCGATTACTGTAGGACTATATTTGTTTCCTAAATCATTTTGTATAATTAATACTGGGCGTATTCCACCCTGTTCAGAACCTACAACCGGACTTAAATCAGCATAAAACATATCTCCTCTTTTTATTACCATAACCTTCACTCCTAATATTGGTATGTGTCAAGTTTGCATTGTAAGTGTTTATATTTATCTCATTATATATTATGTAAATTATAGTATTTTGGTTAGTATCTTTTATCTCCATTTTTTCAGGTTTTCCAGTTTCTTTTGATATGTATAGTTTTTCATATTTTTGATATTTATTTTCTGCTAATGCTGTTGTTTCCATTATTATTTGATTATTTTGTTCAAATGTAACTATTTTATCTGTTTTAATTTTGTCTTTTTCTATTCCACTAACTATTATTATATCTCCTACATTTATTGTAGGCTCCATGCTATTTGTTGTAATTACATATGCTCTATAGCCAAACATTGATTTAGCATCTGTTTTGTCTAATGTAGATTTGGTTATAAGAAATATGTTGTATAAAAGTATTATAATAATTACAAATAATAGCTTTTTAACTATTTGCTTAGTTCTTTTTCTTTTTTCATTTTGTTTTTCTATTTGCTCTATATCGTACTCCATTATATTCCTTTCTTCTGTGTATTATTTTAGGTCAGTTTTTGCTGACCTAAAATAACCATTGTTTTTTATAAAATTGTATTTGAACTTTAATATGCTTAAGTAACAATAAAGTAGTCATGTGCTTCGCCTATGTAGGTTTCTCCATCATATAGTTCCACTACTATTTTGTATGTTCCTGTTTTTATGTCTGTTGGTAGTGTTACTATAAATGTTGGTGTTGTCGCTTGGGCTGTTATGTTTATTGTTTCATTATATGTTGTTGATAATTCTTCTGTATAGTCTCTTCTGTAGGCTTTTACTGTAAATGTTGGTGTTGTTATGTTTGCTACAGATTTTTCCATATTTACAGTTATGCTTGTTTTTCCTTTTTCTATTATCCTATCCTCGTCTGCAATTGTTAATTTTAATCCATATTCACTATTTTTTATATTTACTACTTTTTTGTCGTGGTGTCTTATATCATATTCATAGTACTCTCCGTCTGCTGATGCTAATGTGTCTACTACTATTGTGTAATCTCCTGTTGTTAATGTTTTATTATGTTCTGTTTTTACTGTTATATTTGATAATATATTTGAAACATTATCTGCTACTTTTATTCTTGCTGTTCCATTTATGTTTGGATAATATGTTGTTCCATTTATTTCATAAGATATCCCCATCAGCTCTTGCCCGTTTAATAATGTTTGTGCTGTGTTGTCCCATACATTTATTGTTATTCCCATTTTTTTGTCTAAATATTGAGTATCATATATTGTTTTTCCATTTACTACTTGTTGGGTAAATGTTGAGGCAGCTTTTATATTAAAGCTATCGCCTAATGCAACTGTTGTTGGTATTTCTTGTATCTGCGTATTTAATAATGCATCTTTGTCTACATATATTCCATATTTTCCTGTTTCTCTTTGTGAGCCTAATACACTTGCTATTGTCCTGCCCTCACTATTTCTTAACTCCATAACTAGTGTATTTCCTGTTGATGTTTGTGTTATTGTAGTTTCCTTAAAATCCACATGGAATATAAATTTTTCTTGAACTATATTATTTGTTGTATCTTGATATGTTGCTATTGCTGCTGTTTCGTTATAGTATTGATTTGTTGTTGGCATTTCCAAAAATTCAGATAGTCTATATTCATTTTTTTCACTTGATACATCTGATGTTTTTACAATATAATAGTAATATTTGTTATTTATTAAATCTATCATTGTTATTTTTGTTCCTGCTGGCGAACTATATGCATATCCTGTTGAATCTTTAGAAATTAAAGTTCTATAACTTGTTGGATATGATGTAGCATATTTATATTCTGCAAAGTTGTTTATTGTTAAATTATAATACATAGAAAATTCACTTGATTCTGTGATATTTGTTTCTACTGTTGCAAATGGTGCTTCAAATTTTTCTCCTGGTGCAATTCCTATTGCATACCCTGCTTGTTGTTCTTTCGAAGTATATATTGATATTTTTATTCTTAATCTCGTAATTTTATATCTTATTGGAGTTTGTGGTTGCAATACATCAAAATTTATTGCAACATATCCAACAAATGTAGTCTGCGAAATATTTTGCGAATTGTAAAGATTCAATATTATACTTGGAACTTGTGTTGAATTGTCAGATAAATATTCTATATCGCCAGAGTGAGTGCCTGAAGTTGCACCTTTACTCACATAATAATCTGTAGTTTTGCTTGATACCCAACCTGATGTACCTGTTTGCATCTCTAAACCAAATGTAGTGTTTGCAATATCTTCTGTTGTTGCTGTAGCTGGTATTTGTAATTTATTCTTTATAGAAACTGTTGGCATTAAATCTGCTTCGAGATTAGAGACGTTAAATATAGTATTAGGTTCGCTATTACTTATTAATGGTAATTCAACGGTGTCTATTGTGCTATATTTATATGCTGTTAATTCTGTATCTAATTGACTTTCATCTGGAATTCTACCTATTAACCATATATAATAGTCTGCACTTGTTGGAGTTGGAATAACATACTTATGTATACTATTTGTTTCATTAGTGTAAAAACCATCTGTTGTTATATTATGATTTGCTTTGTGTTTTCCCATTACATATACATTATTGTTTCCTGTACGTGTTGTAGTTCCTATTGGATTTGCAGAACTTGTGTACATTCCTAAATATGTCATTCCATTTACATTTCCGTATGTAGTAACATTTTCATTTTGTGCTATATTTAAGTTGTTTCCTTGCAACATATACATTTTATTGTCTACATTTGTTGTTAATACTTCGCTTCCATCTATTTCTGTTGATGTATCTATTTTAGCAGTTTCTAATGTTTCAGTTCCATCTGCGTTTATTAATATACTAGAATACTCTTTTAATAAATTAGCTCCATTATCTAAATATATAGTTGAATTATTTGCTAATTTTAGGTGTCCTATATCATTGAATGCAAATTTTATAGTATTATATTGATTTACTGTATTGGTTGCTCCTGTTATATGTAATGTTGAATTATTTATAATTACTTGCGATGCTTTTTCAACTGACAATATTTTCTTTGCTAAAGAGCTTGCACCATAGTTTTTAATTGATATGTTTTTATTACCACTTATATTAGAATTATCACCATTTCCAAAAATACTTTGGTTTATCATAAGTGTTTCATATCCATTACCATCAATATTTACATTAGATTCACCTGTAACTCCTATATGTGAGGCAGTTGTTGCCTTTGCTCCTCCATAAACATTTCCATCAATGGAAATACTACCTATTGTTGCAGAATTATCTCCAACAGCATCTTTTCCAAAATTTATGTTGGTATTTCCATATACTATAGAATTATAGCCTCCACCATATATATTTCCTCTTATACTACCTTTAATTATATTTATATTGGCTGTTGCATTTGCTGTTACAGAGCCTACTTTAGAGTTGCTTCCATTTCCTCCTCCATAGATGGCACTAGAAATTGTTCCTCCGTTTACAGTTATGTTAGTACTTTGTGTAATTTCTCCTGAGTTATAATTTCCACCATATATATTGCTTACTGTTCCTGAATTTACTTTTACATTTGTTTTTTGAACATTACCTCCATATGCGGATCCCCCATATATATTTGTTATGGTTGCTCCTTTGCAATTAATATTTGCATTTGTTACCTGACTTGTTGTTGTTTGTCCACCACCATATACTGTTGGTATTGTTGCACTTGAACTTGTTAATGTCACATTTGTTGTAGTAGTATTCGAGTTAGAACGTCCTGCGCCATAAACCGCTGTTATAATTTTAGTTCCCTTAATGTTTATTGTTGCAGTACCTACACTAGTAGAAATATTAGTGCTATTTCCTCCTCCATATAAATTTGTAACTTGCCCCCCTGCTCCATTTAGAATTGTATTTGTTACTGTTCCGCCATTGGTGTTTCCGCCATATGCATTAGTTATTGTGCCAGAATTTATTGTTAAATTTGCCGTACTTATATTTGAAGTATTTGTTCCACCATATACATTAGTTATTGTTGCACCACTACATATAACATTTGTAATTGTTGCTTTTGCAGTAGCCACTCTACTTCCACCATATACTGTTGGTATTGTTGCACTTGAACTTGTTAATGTTACATTTGTTGTTGTTGTTGTTGAATTTGCACCACCGGCACCACAAACCATTCCTATAATTTTTGTTCCTTTTATGTTTACGTTTGATTTTGTTGTAACACTGTTAGCATTTATGCCTCCTCCATATATATAACTAGCTTGTCCTCCTGTTGCTATTATACTAGTTTCACTTACATTATTTTGTCCTCCTCCATATATTGTTCCATATGTTCCATTATTTATATTTACACTTGATTTTAAAGAAACTTTGCCTGTACCATTTCCTCCACCATATATTGCTAAATTGTTAGAAGCATTTAAATTAACATTTGTATTTCCTATTACATTTGTTGAATTTCCTCCTCCATAAACAGATCTATTTATTGTAGCATTCATGTTTATGGTTGTATTTCCTGTTAACCCAGCAGTTGTACTTAGTGCTAGTCCATTTCCTGCACCATATATTATTTTCCCCGAACCAATTGTTGGGGTTCCAGATATGGTAACCGTTGTGTTTCCTATCATTTTTGAGTTATTTGGTACAGTAGAATAATTATATCCTTTTCCACTACCATAAATATCCCCATTTATAGTTGGAGAACCATTTACTATTACATTACTGTTTCCATATAGTGCACCAGAGTCTAATTGTTGCTGTGCTTCTGTTAAATTTTCTGAATATGCATAACCTCCTCCATAAACATTTCCTTTTATTGTTCCTCCAGAAATATTTATATTGGTTGATGTTGTTACATTTGCACCATAGCTCTTATACGCATCTGAAGAATTAGTATTATATCCCGTAGTACTTCCTACTCCTGCTCCATATATGTCACTATTTATAGGTCCTCCAGAAATTTTTATATTTATAGTTCCATAATAATATGCATCACTTTTTATTGTTGTTCCATTTACATTTCGTCCATATGATGCTCCTATTATATTTTCAATTTGTCCTCCTGTTATATTTATTGTTGAAGTTCCTATAAATGTATTTAATGGATATGCCCAAGATGTTGGTCTATTACTTGAGTCTGCATAATTTCCACCTATTATTTTTCCAACATTTCCATTTTTTATATTAATAATAGCATTACTATATATTGTACCAATTTCATTTCCGCCTGCTATTAAACCTATATCTTCCTGTTTCATTTTCTCTGTATAATCTACTGTTACAGTTCCACCAAAACTAGCAGAAGAACTACCCATAATATTGTTAGAGGTTGTGTTTTGAAGATTTGAAACTGCATTTGTTCCCATACCATTGCCCATTATAATTTTGTTAAATTGTCCACTATTTATTTCAATTGTTGGAGTATTTGTTGCAACACTATATTGTTCATTAGGTTTACGCCATCCTCCATATATATCAAAATCTGGCAATGTACCATTTTTGATATATCTGTCCATTATTATATTAGATCCAAACTTTACTTTATGTCCTTGTACATATAAATCAACAGATCCTGTACCTGTTGTATGTGCAGAACCATAAAATGTTAAATTTTCAAAGTTCGTATCTCCACTTATAAATCTTCCTGCTGTTCCACCTGATAGTAGCAACGTTCCACCTTCTTCTTGTCCGTCATATGCTCCTGTAATTGTTGCAGCTTTTCCATTTTTTGCGCTCAATAATGAGCTTGTATTAAATGCGATACCTGTATAGTCTTTCATAATTACTATTATATTTGTATTTACTGTTCCCGCTGAACTTAATTTTGTATATGCTACTGGTAAAGTTTTTACTGGTGTTGTTCTTGTTAATCCGTCATTTGTATCTAAGCCTGCTTTATAATCGACATATATAACTGTCCTCTCCGCTTTATAAACAAATTTGCCTTCTCTTGTTAATTCTGCATTATTACTATTGGTTGCTATTAATTTATACTCTTGTCCCTCTACTAATTCTGTTAATATTGTTGCTGTTTCTCCCTTTATTTCTGTTGCTGTTAGTCCAGAAATATCTAAAGTATACCATTTATATGTATAATCACTTTCGTTAATTAACTCTTTTGCTGTTCCTGTTAATTCTGCTGTTACTTTATTTCTTGCTTCATCTATTGAGAAAGCTATTTTCAGTTCTAATTGTGGTATTTCAAAACTCTTTAAGAAGTAAAAGCCATTGTTATCTTTTATAATTGAATCAACCTGATATGCCTCATCCCAGCTTGGATTTTGTGTAAATGTATTTGTTGTTGAGCTTTGAACTGTACCATTCACATACCATTTATATGTTAATGGTGTATTTGTATTTTTTGCAGTTATACTATATGTTGATTTGTTATTTGTGTCTGTTACAGTAACACTTGTATAGTTTGATGGTATTTTATAACTTTCTTCCCAGCTTAAATACTTACTTCTTGATAGTCCACTTCCATTAAGTAATGTTATATTGTCAACTCCTGTTGTAGAGTCATATGCTATTCCCTTGTTTATACCTTGTACTCTTTGAACTACTGTAGCTCCTTTGCCTACATTAAGTCCTATGTTACTTGTAGAAGACCCTGTTGTTACTGATGTGCTAAAAGATGTGCCATTTATTTTCATTGGTGACGAATATGCACTTGTCATTGTAAGATTTCCTGCATCATTTCCTTGCCAAAGTGTTGCATAATTACTTGTTGACGTATATGTTGTAGTATTTTTTAGATATCCAAATATTGGTCCTGCAAATCCATTTGATACTATTGAGCTGTTATACATACAATGTTCTGGCCATACTGGTTGACCAGTTATTATTCCAACAATTCCACCTACAGCATACTGTCCTGCGCTTGCATCATTTGCGCATTTTGCCTCTATATCTAGCTCTACATCTGCAAAACAACCTTTTATACTGTATCTTGCGGCACTGCCAGGATCTGATTCTGAAATCGTAATTCCATTTCTTCCTTCTGTCATGCTATTGCCAACAAATCCTGCAATTCCTCCTACTACTAGTCTAAATGTATTATCTGCTAATGTTAAAGTATTTTTACATACTATAGCAGAATTAGTTATACTGTTATTATAAATATTAGAATTTTTATACAATGTTCCTGCTACAATACCTACATGATATCCTTTTTGTGCTGTTGTAGTTGCTGTTGTTCCATTAACATTTATTTCTATATTAATAGAATCAAACATCACATTACGTATTTCTGCTTTTGTTGTTCCTCCTCCAACGCTTCCAAAAAATCCATATGAATCAATACTTGTAGTTAATGCTGCTATTGCTATTTTTGCATTTTTTATTACATATCCAGCTCCATCAAATGTTCCTTGAAAATGATAAGTAGTTGTTCCTATTGGAATCCAATAATTGCCATTCATATCCAAATTTCTAACTAGTTGAAAATATTTTCCTGAATATGTTGTTCCAGAGTTTACACTGTTTCTTAAAAATGCCAATTCTGCACAACTTTTTATTAAATATGGTGATGCAGATGTTCCATTTCCATATGTAAAACCTGTTGCAGTACTTGTTCCATCCCATATATCTGTCAATGTGCTATCCAAATTTTTTGCAGGAACGTTTGCACGTAATGCCATATTTTGCAAATTCATTGTGTTATCTAATAATACCGCATATGTTGAAAAGCTTGAGGCATCAAATGTAACTTCATTGTCCTTAAGCTCTATCTTTTCTATTTCTTCTACCTTGTTCTCATCATTTATGTGTACAACTTTATATTTTTGATTTTCTGTATCTATTGGTTCTACACCTGTTATAGTGACCTTAACATTTTCGTCAAAGTCTGTTGGGTTATATTCTTTTTCATTTGAAAGTAATTTTATATCATATGCTATTTGATATGTAATATCATTATTTAAAATATCTTTTAATGTTTCTTTTGTTTTTTCTTCGTTTGCTGTTTTGACTGAAATGGTTGCATCTGCTGGCATATAGCCTTTAACACTTATGTTTTTGCCTTCTACAATTTGTTCTAGTTGCTTGTTATATAATTTCTCTCCGTTTTTTTCTTTTTCGTCATATTTAACTGTTAATGTTAATTTTTGCTCTTCTATTTCTGTTGCTGTTAAATATATTTTTTCTCCCGGCTTTTTTTCCATTTGTGCCACTTCAGTAGTTGTTTCGCTATTTTGCTCCAAATTTTCTTCTGATTGTGTTATTTCAGTTTCTTGTTCTTTAATTTCCTCGTTTGCTGTGGTGTTTTCGTCGCTTGTAGGAGTTTCCCCTACACTTCTAAGGTCTGCGAAATAGCTTGCAACTACTTTGTTATTTATCATGTCTGGCAAAACAATGTAGTAGCTGTTTTTTCCACTATTTATAGCATTTAATATTAAATTATCTTCTTTTAAATTTTTTCCATAATCTTTAATGGTTGTTTGTATTTCTTTTATATTATTAGCTCTAGAGAAACCTAAAATTATAATTTCTACTAATAACATTAACATTACTATTAAAATTATGGTTGTTTTCCTTTTGTTCGTTTGTCTCATTTTTATTTTCTCCATTTTACGCGGGCGATTAAATGTGCCCCTACGTCTATAAATTACTTTACATTGTCATTATTTTCTTTTGCGGGCGATTAAAATCGCCACTACGTTTTATTTGGATTTTAATATTTTTCCAAATTCACATTCGCTTTCTAATTCATCTATATTTATATTATTTTTTAATAAATTTTGATTCATTTTTATTTTTTCTTGGTTGGAAGTATTGTAGCTTCCTTTTTAGGACTGGTCGTTGATCGCTTTCCTGAACAGTCTATTATCACACCTGCTAGTCATTGCAACATTTGTGGACAGAAATTAGCACCTCGTGATTTAATTCCTGTTCTTTCACAGCTTATCAATCGGCTGCGTTGCCGTTTTTGCAACTCAAAAATTCCCATCCGTTACATCCTTCTAGAACTAACTGGTGGCTGTCTCTTTCTTGCAACATCTTTAGGTTATCTAAACATCAACCGGCTCGTTTTGCTTGCAATGGGAATGACCTTATCCCTTTATGATCAAAGAGAACAAGAATATCCTCTCCTCATCTGGTTAATCTT
>OHAF01003148.1_pt1 | contig 11154 bp, 9 predicted proteins | sample 1577041 | NCBI WGS metagenome assembly OHAF01 (sample SAMEA3541495, study PRJEB24748) | human gut metagenome | biome: human gut; feature: human-associated habitat; material: faeces | place: China | collected 2012
AGATATCCAAGTACATCTAATACTGTAATTGCAACATCTGTTGCTCCCTGCATTCTGCATCCATACTTGGAAGCGACACAGTCGAACCATCCCATTCTTCTCGGACGTCCGGTGGTTGCACCGAACTCTCCACCATCTCCACCGCGACGGCGAAGTTCGTCTGCCTCATCTCCGAAAATCTCACTTACAAATGCACCGGCACCTACAGCAGAAGAATATGCCTTACATACGGTAATGATCTGTTTGATCTCATATGGCGGAACTCCTGCCCCGATTGCACCGTATGCAGCCAGTGTGGAAGATGAGGTAACCATTGGATAAATTCCGTGATCCGGATCTTTTAATGTTCCAAGCTGTCCTTCTAAGAGAACCGTCTTTCCTTCTTTGAGTGCCTTGTCCAGGAATAAGGAAACATCACATACATACGGAGCTACCATATCGCGGTACTCATGTAATGTATTTAATAATTCATCAGTATCAATCAGTGGCTTGTGATACAGATGCTCTAAGATTACATTCTTCTGCTCTGCAACACGGACTACCTTTTCCTTTAACAGCTCATCGTCGAAAAGCTCACTTACCTGAAAACCGATCTTTGCGTATTTATCTGAATAAAACGGAGCAATACCAGATTTTGTCGATCCGAAAGATTTTCCTCCCAGACGTTCCTCCTCGTACTGATCAAACAGTACGTGATACGGCATCACAATCTGTGCACGGTTGGACACAAGAATCTTTGGCATCGGAACGTTGCGGTCTGTGATGGACTTAATCTCTTTGAAAAGACGTGGAATATCAAGTGCCACACCATTTCCAATCACACTCGTTGTATGACTGTAAAATACTCCTGACGGAAGTGTATGTAATGCAAACTTTCCGTAGTCATTTACGATTGTGTGTCCTGCGTTCGCACCTCCCTGAAAACGTACAATGATATCGGCCTGCTTTGCAAGCATGTCCGTAATCTTGCCTTTGCCTTCGTCGCCCCAGTTAGCACCAACAACTGCTTTAACCATCTTTTATTCCTCCTGTATGTCTGCTTTAACTTTCCGTGCGCACTTTTTTACGCACGAAAACGGACAGGTGTAAAAACCCATCCGTTTTTACTTTATGATTATAAAGGATTCCCACTGAAATTACAAGTCATAAACTTTAATTTGTTAGCATATGAAAGTTTCCAAAAGCTGCCTGCTACGCTTCAATCTTTTTGGAACATGCGATCGCAAGTGCTCCCGGTCCGATATGACAGGCAATGGATAATGACAGTGGCTGCATGACGATCTCATTGTCCGGAAAGACAGCCTGCACTTCTTCTTTGAATACCTCAGCGGCTGCAGTGTCAAATGTATAGGCCAGTTCCAGATTCATCTTCTCCCCATCCGGGCTGTGAAAACGCTTCTCAAAATCGTTTTTCATAGCCTCAGTCATGATTGTTTTTGCCTGTTTTACCGTACGTGCCTTTGCAAATGCATCCAGCTTTTCTCCCTGGATCTGCAATACCGGTTTCAGTTTCAGCAAGGTTCCCAGTGCTGCTGCAGCCGGTGTAATACGTCCGCCCTTTTTCAGATACTCCAGTGTATCGACCATAATGTATATAGAGGATTCAAATTTTTCCTTTTCCAGAATCTCTTTGATTTCTTCTGCACCTTTTCCCTGCTCTGCCAGCATTTTGGCATCGAGCACGGACTGCCGCATTGTTACGGAAATACGCTGGTTATTGACTACCTGTACTTTTCCGTCATAGTCCTGGGAAAGCATATATGCCGTCTCACAGGAACTGCTTAAGCCCGAAGACATCGGTATGTATACAATTTCATCGTATTCTTTCAAAAGTTCATCCCATTTATCGGTCACATCTCCAACCAGCGGCATGGAGGTTTTGATCTCTCCGCCCTCTTTGAGTTTCTGATAAAACTGCTCCTGTGTCAGGTCAATATCTTCATAAAACATCTGTCCGTTAATATAAAAAGGCATCGGCATTACCACTACGCCAAGTTCTTTTGCCTCGCTTTGTGTAATACCACTGTTACTGTCCGTTACAACAATCACTCGACTCATTTTTTCCACTCCTGATTTTCGTTGTTTTTCCAAACGGTTCCTTTGTCTTTGAACCGTTACGCTTTTACTATCATATCATAGGACAAAAAAAATGAAAAGCCTTGATTTCCAAGGCTTTTCATATCTATTTCACATAGTTTTTGATACTATGTTTACTTTATAACGCAACGGTTATGTCCGATTACATCATTCCGCCCATTCCCGGAGCACCGCCAGCTGGCATTGCAGGAGTATCCTCCTTAATGTTTGCAACTGCAGACTCTGTAGTAAGTAAGGTAGAAGCAACGGATGTTGCATTCTGCAGGGCACTTCTTGTAACTTTGACTGGATCAAGAATTCCAGACTCTACCATATCAACGTATTCTTCTGTAGCTGCGTTGAAACCGGTTCCTGCTGCAGATTCTTTTACTTTATTGATGATAACAGCGCCTTCGAGACCTGCGTTTGCTGCAATGTAATATAACGGAGCTTCCAGTGCTTTTAAGATAACCTTCGCACCTGTCTTCTCGTCTCCCTCTAAGGTATCAGCAAGCTCTGCAACCTTCTTGGAAGCATGGATATATGCAGATCCACCACCTGCGATAATACCTTCCTCGACTGCTGCACGGGTAGCATTTAAGGCATCTTCCATACGAAGCTTTGCTTCTTTCATCTCGGTCTCTGTTGCAGCACCGACACGGATGACTGCTACGCCGCCTGCCATCTTTGCAAGTCTTTCCTGTAACTTTTCTTTGTCAAATTCAGAAGTAGTCTCCTCGATCTGTCCACGGATCTGTTTGATACGTCCCTGAATCTTATCCTTGTCTCCGGCGCCATCCACGATAACGGTATTCTCTTTCTGAACCTTAACGGATTTTGCACGTCCGAGCATATCCATGGTGGTATCTTTCAGCTCTAATCCAAGATCGGAACTGATTACCTGACCACCGGTAAGGATTGCGATATCCTCAAGCATAGCCTTTCTTCTATCACCATATCCAGGAGCCTTGACAGCTACTACATTGAATGTACCACGCAGTTTGTTTACGATCAGTGTGGTAAGTGCTTCTCCCTCGATATCCTCAGCGATAATCAGAAGTCTTGCACCGGACTGTACGATCTGCTCCAGCAGTGGCAGGATATCCTGAATATTGGAAATCTTCTTATCTGTGATCAGGATATATGGATCATCGAGATTTGCTTCCATCTTATCCATATCTGTGCACATATAAGCAGATAAGTAACCTCTGTCAAACTGCATACCTTCTACCAGATCAAGCTCTGTCTGCATGGTCTTGGATTCTTCAATTGTGATGACACCATCGTTGGTAACTTTCTCCATAGCATCTGCTACCAGATTACCAACCCCTTCGTCACCAGCAGAAATAGCTGCAACTTTTGCAATCTGCTCCTTGCCCTTAACCTTCTGGCTCATTTCCTTTAATGCCTCAACAGCAGCATCTGTTGCCTTTTTCATACCACGTCTTAACACGATCGGATTTGCTCCTGCTTCCAGGTTCTTCATTCCTTCCTGAACCATAGCCTGTGTTAAAACGGTAGCGGTAGTTGTACCATCACCAGCAACATCATTGGTCTTTGTTGCAACTTCTTTTACGAGCTGTGCACCCATGTTCTCAAATGCATCCTCAAGCTCCACTTCTTTTGCAATTGTTACACCATCGTTTGTGATCAGTGGAGCACCAAAGGATTTATCCAGTACAACGTTACGTCCTTTCGGTCCTAATGTTACACGAACGGTATTTGCTAATTTATCGACACCTGCACCAAGTGCTGCTCTGGCGTCTGAACCATATTTAATCTCTTTTGCCATGACTACAATAACCTCTCTTCTTTAAAATTCAGCCTATAATTTCCAATTTATAAAAACTACTCAACAATTGCAAGAATATCATTCTGTCTTACGATAATGTACTCTTCCCCATCCAGTTTTACTTCTGTCCCTGCATATTTGGAATAGATTACTTTCTGGCCTTCTTTTACCTGCATAACGATTTCTTTTCCGTCTACCACTCCGCCAGGACCTACAGCGATTACTTCTGCTTCCTGTGGCTTCTCCTGTGCTGCTCCCGGTAATACGATACCGGATGCGGTAGTCTCTTCTGCTTCTAACTGTTTTAATACTACTCTGTCTGTTAATGGCACTAATTTCATTACAAATAGCCTCCTTTTCGCCTTTACTAGCACTCACTTTATTCGAGTGCTAACTCTTTCTGTAAATAAAATATCACTGTTGTTTTTCATTGTCAACAGTGATACTCAATTTTTATATTTTTTTTAGATTCCCGGAATTCACTTTCTTTGTATGCTTTATTATTTCATCGTACTGTGCATACATTTTTTGTGTTTCGTTTTCAAGTGTATAATAATGAAAAATATACGGCACAAGAAGCACAAGGAGCAGCATGGTAAAACCATAGAGTGTCATGATCCCCGTCAAAAGCGGAGCAAACAACGACAGTACCGTTATCACAGCAAATGTAACCGTTACAATCAGATGAATCAGACGTTCGTGCTGGAAAAATCCAATCTGAACCAGATGTTCTTCCAAAATACATTCCCATTCCTCATATGTTTTCTCTTCTTCGTCTGCCAGAAGCCGGTCTACACGTTTCCGGTACTCTGTAATTCTTTTTTTCATTTCTGCCTCGATTCAGACTCTATATTAATCCATAGTGTTCCATTGCATGCTTTATTCCATCATCGTAGATATCCGTTGTCACAAATTCAGCCGCCTCTTTTGCCGGAGGTGTTCCATTTCCCATGGCAATTCCATGTCCCACAAAAGAAAGCATATCCAGATCATTGACACTGTCACCAATCGCATAGGTATCCTCATTTTTAATGCCCATATGCCTGCAGAGCCAGTCTATCCCGGTCGCTTTCGATGTTCCTTTCGGAACAAACTCCACAACATGTCCCTCGTGTTCGAGACAGTCAAAATCCGCATCCAGCTCCTTGCGCACCCGTTTATAATCGGTTGTTGGCAGGATATCCCCTGACATTTTATTAATGCGGATCTCCGGCGAATAACCTTTTAATATTTTGGCAGATGCTCCCATTGCCTCAAAAAGGTACAGCACATACGGATCTGTCTTGAAATTTTCTTTATCTATCCAGTGGCAGTCCGGACCTTCCAGCACAATCGGCATCCGGCATTCTTCCATGACCCGGACAATTTTTTCTGTCAGTTCCGGGGAAAGGATATTTTCATACAGAACCTTTCCATCCATCTCCACATGGTTGCCGCATGCTGCAACAATTCCGTCAAAGCCGATCCCAAGCAGCCGCTTATCGTTTATATTGCTACGGGATCTTCCACTGCACAGAAATGTCTTATGTCCGTTTTTCTGCAATTGTCTGATGGTTGGAATTGTACTTTCCGGAATCTGCATTTTTTCATCCCACAGCGTTCCGTCTATATCAAAAAATATGTATGCCATTTTTACTCTCCTCATCTGTCAGCTGTTTCCCCTATACTAGCATAATCCGGCAGATGCGTCAAAGTATCCTGATTTTTTTCTATTTCAATGCATTTGCAATCCGCACAACAACATATCTGTTTTTCTGGAATTCAATCTCATACTGCCAGTACGGGCACGGTGCTACTGAGCTTCCAATCTCAATGGTGATGGAAGGTTTATTAAGCAGATCCATCACATACTCCCGGTACTGTCCTCCCCAGGACTTTCCGCTGCCGCCATCCGGGGCTTTGCTGTATCCGGTAATTTTCTTTGCGATATCATACATTTTATAGGTATCTTTTTTCAGGCTTCCTTTCGTACAGTCCCCGTAAATAATTCTTCCCATGGCATGGTAATTCACCACACCCTGCAGATTTTGCTGCTTCATCAGCTGTCTGGTCAGCGTTGCTACTGCATAGGACTCCGGCTCGCTCAGTGCTTTTGGCCCGGAATATCCCTGTTCCCCTTTTTTCCCACCTGGAATAAAATGTTTTGCCGGGAAATTCCGGTTTAAGTCCACCCCACGCCCATTGGATTTCCATCTGGAATGTTTTGTCTGGGAAATCGTCACCCCATCCGGGTTTGCCATGACAATATAATGGATCTGCATCTTCTGGAGAACATTTGACATTTTGACCCCACCGATGGTTCCGTTATAACTTTCCAGATAATACTGGATTTCCTTCATCATGACTGCAGAACAGATATACTCTCTGGCATGCAATGTACTGACAATCAGAAGGGATTCCTCTGCATCCGGGTTTCCGATTGCAAAATCATAGATTCCGCGTCCCTGCACAGAAGTTCCGATTTTGGTCATCTCACAGTAATCACTGTACTGCTGTGCCAATTCCTGCATGTCTTTTTTCATCTGGCTGTAAGTATACTTCTGTGACCGGATCTGTACAGCCTCTGTATTCGAAAACGTGACTTTTGCAGCCTCATCCGCTTCCTTCTGCTCGTTTTTTGCAACAATTTTATATGTATATGTCTTACCGGATGATACGTTTTTATCGGTATAGGATGGCTTACTGCTCTCGGCAAGTTTTTTGTATGCCCCTCCGGCTGTTTTCCGGTAAATCACATAAGAAGTGGCATCGCTGCTTTTTTCCCATTCCAGATATACCTTTGTTTTTCCCTGTTTTGTTGTATGCAGTCCCTCCACGGCAGAAGGCTTTGGCAGTTCTTCCGGCTGTTGGGTATCATCTGGCTGCTGGATATCTCCCGGCTGCTGCGTAGTATCCGGTGTTACATGATTACTCTCGGTATCCGTTACCGTGGCAGTATTTGAGGCATCTTCTGCATAAATACTCTGTGGGCACTGTGCCAGCATTCCAGCCACAAGTGCCCCGCAAATTACTTTTTTCCATAAACATTTCATCTTCTTTTGTACTCCTTTTTTCTATTGTCTTTTATTAGGCGTTTGCGAAACGCGCTAGTATACGCCTCTTTGTTTATTTTGCAAATATATTACCTCAATTTTATTCTTTCTCATTATCTTCCTTCTTTTTTCTGTCAGACAAATACCTCCACATCAGCACAATCCCAGCTCCCAGTATCATCAGGGAAAATATCCATGCGACCGCATCTCCCCTGACGCTGAAATCCAGCCAGTGCGTTTCCGTCCGCACAACTGCAATAAAATTTGCCGTCATATGTCCGATCATGGATGCATAGACATTTCCCGCACGATCCATCAGAAGTGCCAGCACCACACCAAGAATCAGTGCGTAAATAAACTGCACGATATTGGCATGCACGGCCGCAAAAATCAATGCCGAAATTCCAACCGCAAACGGTTTCGACAGCATATCTTTTAATCTTCCGAAAATAATTCCCCGGAATACCAGTTCTTCCAGCATCGGTGTAAACACCGCCAGGCAAAGGATCTCCATTCCCATTGTACTTCCATAAAAATCGGTATTTGCCTGCTGGTAACCCATCGAAATTTCCGTCAGTTTCGTCATGGATATGAGATTGTTCAGGGAAATTCCAAGGCACGCCATAATCCCAGCCGCAAAAAGCGCATGACAGATACGCTCCCGGCTGATTCCAAACGGCTGCTTTGCAATCCCTGCCAGTGCCTGTCCCTGACGATAAAACGGAAGCATGGATGGAATTGTAAAAACAGTGGCAATCAGCTGACAGAACACATAATGTGTGGCATCTCCTCCAAATGCCCACTGTGCAATTGTCATAATAATCAGCATCACCGCATAATAAAAAAGAAACGGGTATAAGATATACCAGATCTTTCTCAGCGTCTCCTTAAAAGTTTCCATGATATACCCTCCCGTTTTTCTTTATTGTTTCTTTAACATGCCCGGCAGTTCTTCCATAGAATCGCACACACCGATCACGCCTGCCTCTTTCATTTCCTTTACATCTCCAAAACCAAAGCTGACCGCAAGACACGCAATTCCAAGTTCTTTCGCCCCGTTGACATCAAACATCGTATCCCCGATCAGACACATCTCGGATTTTGGAATATGACTCCAGCGGTGCATGACTTCCTTAAGAATCTCGGATTTTTTATCCCGTGTACCATCAAATGTTGCACCTACCACATCATCAAAAAGCGGAAGAATTCCAAAATGCTCCAGAATCCGTTTGCAGGATACTTCCGGCTTGGAAGATGCCATGCCAATCCGGTATCCCTGTTCTTTTAATGTACGGATACACTTTTCCACACCCGGATATAACTTACACTCAAAAATTCCCGTCGTATTGTACCGTTCCCGGTATTTCTGCACAGCCTCATACGCTTTTTCATGCGAAAATCCATAATATCTTTCAAAACTCTCCGAAAGCGGCGGCCCGATAAACCGGTATAATTTTTCCGTATCCGGCTCCTTAATTCCGTAAAAATCAAGCGTATATAAAACACATTTTATGATTCCCTCGGAAGAATCAATAAGCGTTCCGTCCAGATCAAACAAAATGGTGTTCATTATTTCTTTACTCCTTTGGTATCACGGTTTCCCACATGCAGACGATGCAGGGCAACCGGCTTTCCTTTCACCTCGACCTCTTTCTCCTCACCTTCATGCAGCACATGAATACTTTTCAGTTCATCCCCGGCAGCCAGTTTCATGCCACGCACGCCCACCGCACCTTTCTTTTTCTGCGGAATTTGTGCACAGTCAATCCGAAGAAACATATCTTTCTTTGTTGCCATCACCAGTGTATCATTTTCTTCTAACGGACATACCGTCAGTACTTCATCTTCCTCTCCCAGCTTTGTTGCCGCCGTTGTCTTTTTTGCGACCACAAATTCCATACCGTCCACAACTTTGATCATGGCATATTTTGTGCCAAATAACATCCGGTGCGAGCTGACATGTTCAAGACTTGCCAGATACACAACATTCTCTTCTTTACTGTCATAATTGCAAAGGTTATCAATCGGGGTTCCTTTATCCCGGAATTTTCCATACGGAAGATCCAGCACTTTTAGCAGATGCATCTGCCCTTTATCGGTAAAAATACAGATCTTGTCCGTATTTTTACAGGTAAAGATATGTTTGTATTCTGCGTTTGCGGCCTCTTTGTTCCGCTCATAGACAGAAACATCTACAATTTTTGCATATCCGAAGCGGTCCATCAGAAAGACAACATCCTGCTCCTCGATCTTCTTTGCTGCAACTACAGCTTCTTTCAGATTGTCAATCACGGTTTTGCGCTCTTTGCCATAAGCTTTTTTAAACGCGGTCAGCTCTTTGATGATTACTTTTGCCATGGAAGAACGATGCTCTAAAATATCCTCGTATTTTGCAATATTTTCCAGTGTCTCATCATGTTCTTTCATCAATGCTTCAATTTCGAGACCGATCAGTTTATACAGACGCATTTCCAGAATGGCCTGTGCCTGACGATCCGTAAAATTTAACTGCTGTGCCATGATCTTTGAAGATGGATTCTTAAAGGTAATATGATCGGTATTTCCGTCTGTCAGACAGGCTTTTGCATCTTTGATGTTGCGGCTGCCGCGTAAAATCTCAATGATCAGATCAATGACATTGCAGGCGCGGATCAGACCTTCCTGTATTTCTTTTTTGTCCTGTTCTTTCGCCAGAAGGGTCTGGTACTTTCTGGTTGCAATCTCATACTGAAATTTCACATGATGACGGATAATCGGCACTACTCCCATCGTCTCCGGTCTGCCATCCGCTACTGCAAGCATATTGACACCGAACGTATCCTCCAGCTTTGTTTTCTTGTACAGCAGATTTTCCAAAGCCTCGATATCTGCTCCCTTTTTCAATTCCAGAACAATACGGATTCCCTCTTTGGAAGACTGGTTGGTAATATCGGTAATGTCATTCGTTGCCTTAGATTCTACCAGACCATATATGTCATTTAAAAACTTACCGATATTGGCTCCGATCATGGTATATGGAATCTCCGTGATTACCATACGGTCTTTGCCACCTTTGCCCTTTTCAATCTCGATTTTGCCACGAATCTTGATCTTGCCGACACCGGACTCATAGATTGCCGGCAGGTCATCCTTATTGGCAATGATGCCTCCGGTCGGGAAATCCGGTCCCGGAATATACTGCATCATCTCTGCGGTCGTGATATCCGGATTTTTCATATAGGCGATCACTCCGTCAATCACTTCACCGAAATTATGCGGTGGAATGGAAGTTGCCATACCGACAGCGATCCCTTCCGCACCGTTGACTAAAAGGTTCGGCACCTTGACTGGTAAAACAACCGGTTCTTTTTCCGTCTCATCAAAATTCGGCATGAAATCTACAACATTTTTGTCCAGATCCGCCAGATACGCTTCCTGTGTCACTTTCTGCAGACGTGCCTCTGTGTATCGCATGGCAGCGGCGCCATCCCCTTCTATGGAGCCGAAATTTCCATGTCCGTCTACCAGCGGCAGTCCTTTTTTGAAATCCTGTGCCATAACAACCAGCGCATCATAGATGGAAGAATCTCCATGCGGATGATATTTACCCATGGTATCTCCGACAATACGTGCACTCTTACGATACGGTTTGTCATAGCGGATTCCCAGTTCATACATATCGTAAAGGGTACGACGCTGCACCGGCTTTAATCCGTCACGGACATCCGGCAGCGCACGGGCAATGATGACACTCATCGCATAGTCAATATATGATTTTTGCATCAATTCCGAATACTCGGTACGAATGATACTCTGTTCCATTTTGTTTCTTCCTCTTGGAACAAAAGTGCCTTGCCTGTGGAACAAAAGTTTCTTGGTTAAGAAATAAAAGTTTCTTAGGTAAGAAACAAAGGTTTCTCAGAGAAGAAACTCTTGTTTCACAATAAGGAGACAAATGTTCCGATAAAGTGGAGCTTACGTTTCTCCATAATAGAACAATATCTGATTAATAATGTCTTATTGAAGAAGTAGGCACTGGTCTTATTTACAGCGGCTTATCACTCTTCTTATTTATAGTATTCTCATATGCAGGTTCTATCTTGATTTCACCAATGGATACTCTATAGATATAGACTATGGAGATACCTTATTTGTAACCTGTTGGTGGAATTGATTTATTTAGGTATAGAAAAGAACAAAAGTGATTAGTGTTTAGTGATAAGTGATTAGCGCCATTCGGTATATTATTTTTTAGACGCGGATGACACGGATAAC
>OHAF01003151.1_pt1 | contig 11146 bp, 8 predicted proteins | sample 1577041 | NCBI WGS metagenome assembly OHAF01 (sample SAMEA3541495, study PRJEB24748) | human gut metagenome | biome: human gut; feature: human-associated habitat; material: faeces | place: China | collected 2012
ACTTAAAATCCCGTGGGTAGTGATACCCGTACCGGTTCGATTCCGGTCTGCGGCACGATTAGAAAGTCTCAAACTCTTGTTTTTGTAGGGTTTGGGACTTTTTGTTTTGGTAAAAATGTGAAAAATGTGAGGATTTAAGAATGATAATTTGTTAACAACTTCAGACTTTTTTTCTTGTATTCCGGAATATTTTGCTATATACTGTGATGAAAGACATCGAAAGGCGGTCAGACCAAAATTGGACGTAATAAAGACATTTGGAAATTATGTGGAAAAATGGTGTGAGGGACACCCGGAAAGAGCACGTTGGCTTCTGAAAACAGGCTGGGAGGCAGAAAACCTGAAATTTACCGTGGCACCATCGAAGCGAATGAATCCATCAGATCAATATCTTGCAAAGTTAATGATGAATGTCATGCTGCAGCCATTAAAACATCCGGAAAGTTCTGTTTTGGTAAGTGTATTCACTCCATGTGAGCTGATACAGGAGGCAGGATTATATCCATATAATGTGGAAAGCTTTTCTTGTTATCTGACTGCATCTCAGGCAGAGCGTGCATTTCTTCAGAATGCAGAAGACTCAGGGCTTTCAGAGACTCTCTGTAGTTATCACAAAACGTTTATTGGAGCAGCAGAGAAAGGGCTTCTGCCAAAACCGAAATGCATTGTATATACGAACCTTGCATGCGATGCAAATCTTCTTACTTTTCACAGATTGGCAGAATTTTATCATGTGCCGGTCTTTTCGATTGATGTGCCATCCAGACAGACAGCGTCAAATGTAGCTTATGTAGCGGCACAGCTGAGGGCTTTAAAGAGATTTCTTGAACAAACGACAGGCAGATTAATTGATGAAGATCTGCTGGCTGAGAGAGTTGCGAGAGGTCGGGAAACACTGGAAGAATTCGAAAAATTTCAAAGTGCAAGGGCGGATCGTTTTATTCCTTCTGATTTGGTATCGCCACTGTATAGTGGGATGACCAATAACATCCTTCTTGGTACGGAAGAAGAAAAGTTATATACAGAGAAATTACTTAAAGATATAAAGAATGCACCGCCTAAAAAAGGAAAACACGTTTACTGGATGCATACCATTCCATTTTGGTCTGATGCAGTGAAAGAAGCGCTTCTTCTGAATGACAGTGCACAGATCGTAGGGTGTGAACTGTCTCAGGTTGCGGATCTGTCCGTTCATTCTGAAGACCCATACGAAGAAATGGCGATGCGACTGGTATATCATGCGCTTAATGGACCAATCTCACGTCGAATTGAGGCAGGTATCCATCATGCGAAACAGGCAGGCGCAGATGGTGCAGTCTGGTTTAATCACTGGGGTTGCAAACATACCCTTGGCGGTTCAAGAATTGCCAAAAAGCGATTTGAGGAAGCTGGTATACCTATGCTGATCCTGGATGGGGATGGTTGTGACCGTAGTCATGGAGGAGAAGGCCAGACATCGACCAGATTGGGAGCCTTCCTGGAAATGCTGGGGGATTTTGATCATGAGTAAGACATATTATGTATGTAAGTATACACCAGTAGAACTTCTGAGGGCGCTGGGTGGAGACTGTGAAATATTGAATGAAATGCCGGAAGGTTTTGACAGGGCAGAGCAGGTGGCACATCCTAATATCTGTGGATTTGGCAAATCGGTTCTGGAAGAAGTACTGGCGGGAAATATTAAAGAACTGGTACTTGTAAATTGCTGCGATACAATTCGTAGTGTTTATGATATACTAAAAGATAGCGGACAGATGGATTTTCTGTATATGATCGATATGCTTCACTGTGATATAGAATGCAGTCGGGAGCGTACTGCAGCCCAGTTAAAGGAACTTGCAGAGACTTATGGGGCATATAAAGAAAAATCTTTTGATAAGAAGGTTTTTCTTGAAGCATTTCAGCCGAAAGAGAGAATACAAAAGCCTCATCTTGCTGTTTTGGGCGCACGTATGGGACAGGAATTATTTCAAATGACAGAGGCTGCCATGCCTTTTCCTGTTGTGAATGAGACCTGTGTATATAATCGTTCTGTTGGTGAAAATTTACCGACAGAGGAAATGGATTTTGACACACTGATGGAATGGTATGCAGGAGAACTGCTTCACCAGATACCGTGTATGCGAATGATGGATCATGCAGGTCGTAAAGTATTGTATCAGGATCCAAGCCTGAAAGGAATCATTTATCATACGGTTAAATTCTGTGATTTTTACAGTTTTGAATATGCAGATATTAAGGGACATACAGATGTTCCATTGCTCAAGATTGAGTCGGATTTTACACTGCAGAGCAGTGGACAGTTGAGTACCAGGCTGGAGGCATTTGCAGAAAGCCTTGGGATTCAGGATGAGACAAAAAAGGAGAAAGTCATGGGAAAAGGATACTATGCCGGGATCGATAGTGGATCAACAAGTACAGATGTGGTGATCCTGGATAAAAACAGAGAAATCATTTCCAGCGTGATCATGCCAACAGGGGCAGGGGCAGCCAATGGTGCGGAGCGAGCGCTTGAGGAAGCACTGAAACAGGCAAAGTTAAATCGAGAGGATCTGGATGCAGTGGTAACTACCGGTTATGGAAGAACTGCAATCTCTGATGGAGATAAGAGTATCACAGAGATTACGTGTCATGCAAGGGGTGCTCATTTTCTGGATCCGCGTGTACGTACAGTTGTGGACATCGGAGGTCAGGACAGCAAAGTGATTCGACTGAACGAAGATGGATCTGTGAAGAATTTTGTTATGAATGATAAATGTGCGGCAGGTACAGGAAGATTCCTGGAGATGATGGCGAAGACAATGGAAATGAGCTTGGATGAACTGAGCCAGGTGGGACTTTCCTATCAGGAAGACATTACAATTTCCAGTATGTGTACGGTTTTTGCAGAATCAGAGGTGGTTTCGCTGATTGCTCAGAATAAACATACAGATGATATCGTACATGGATTGAATAAAGCAGTTGCGGCCAAAACTGCATCTCTGGTTAAACGTGTGGGTGGAGAGGAAGCATATATGATGACTGGTGGTGTAGCGCAGAACAAAGGTCTTGTAAAGACTCTTGAAGAAAGACTTGGCACCAGTCTGGTGATCAGTCCAAAATCTCAGCTTTGCGGTGCACTGGGAGCGGCATTGTTTGCAGCAGATATGTAACCTGACTTAATTGATAGTGGATAGATAAAAGGGGAGGAAAGGAAGTTGGCTGATTCCAATATTACAAAAAGTGCACTTGCATCAGCACTGAAGGAACTGATGGAAACGACACCTTTTGCAAAGATTACTGTTTCAGATATCTGTGCAAAATGTAATATGAACCGAAAAAGTTTCTATTATCATTTCAAAGACAAATTTGATCTGGTGAACTGGATTTATGATGTGGAATATCTGAGTCATGTGCAGATTGGAGAAAATCTGATCGGATGGGACAGTGTACTTCATCTTTGTGATTATTTTTATGAAAATAAAGATTTTTACAGGAAGGTAATGAAAGTAGAAGATCAGAATTCTTTTATTAATCATTTCAGGGATATTGTGAGTCCACTTATGGAAGAAGATATCCGTGAAATTCTTGGAGAAAAAACAGATGCGGAATTTTATGTGAATTTTTTCTGTGATGCAGTAATCTGTGCATTTGGCCGATGGATCTCGCAGAAAGAACCGCTGCCGCCAAAAGAATTTGTGAATATGATGAAATCCTGCATCAAGGTTGTTGCAATAACGCAGGAAAGAATGGAGAACGAATAATAAAAAGCAGTTTCACAGGATTTACCAGAAAATGTCATGGTAATCTTTTGTGAGACTGCTTTTTTCTTATGATTCCTGATCCATCGAGAATGATTCCTTCAGGATATCTCTGAGAGATTCATTAAAAATATTGTGCTCCAGAGGATTTCCATCGCTGCCAATATTGTAGATGCTTCCATCTGGTTTAAAACCAATTATGCTTGAAGGTGGTGAAATAATATTTCCGATTCGTTCGATATCATAAAACAGATCAATAGGAATGGTACGGTATTTCTGGGCAACACGGGCACCAACCACTGCCTTGTAGACATTTTCTCTGACGGATGCGCTGCAACCGGGATCGGCAAGGACTGCGACAAACGGGCAATGCATTTCTTCAGCGAAGCGGGCATAGGAACCGGACAGGATCTCATCGCTTTCAGTATCTGTATACATCCGATAGATGGAATACAGAAGACGGTGATCTCGTAGTACAAGGCAGGCAGTATCTGTATTGTCATCATATGCAACTCCGATCAGCATATTATTCAGAGATTCTGCAGCTTTTGCAAAGTCTTCTGTTACAGCGGCAGAATTACATAACAGAATCATAGCACAGTCCGGATTATGCTCTATAAGAGGAAGAAGTTTTTCCGGATCTCCATCAGTGTAAAGACAATAAACATAGATTCCAAGTTCTTTACCCTGGTCAAAGATGGCCTGATAACGGGAGCGCAGATCTGCGTAGGAAGAATCAATATTTAAGAAAAAAAGCCACGGGACATTGATATTTTCGGTTCGCTTGATCTTACGGACGATATGTGCCCCCTGTGTGCAGCCGTTATATCCAAGATTCATGCCAAATTCGATCAGTTTTTCCTTGTCCATATGTCGGAGAGTATCTTCTATAAGTGAATAGTAGGGACTGTTGTCGTTATTCAGCATAGCTCTTGCCATTTCAAAAAACTCCTGCTGAAAACGCCCCTTGGAAAAATGAAGAGCCATATCCACAAGATTTCTGGTACAACGTTCTGGTGATTCATCAGCATCTTTTAAGGCAGTTCTAACGAATGTTTTTATAATAATACGAGAAGTTTTTGCTGTCATTTGTCATCCCTTCAATATATAAGAATATACAAAAAATACAGACGGAAAAAATACATTGACCGTCTGTATTTTATCTACTTCTCATTTAAACACAAAGTATTTTTGTGTGCAATAGACACTATAGTTAACGTGTCCAAAAACATGTCAGCAATAGGTGTTTAACCTTTGACAGCACCTGCAGAAACACCTTCTACGATAAATTTGGAAAGAAGGATGTAAACGATGATAACCGGGAAAATGGAGAATGCAATCATTACATAAACCTGTCCCATATCGAACTTCAGGAAGTCCGCTGAACGAAGCTGTGCAATCAGGATAGGGAGCGTTTTCTTCTTGTCATCATGTAAGATCAATGCCGGTGTAAAGTAATTGTTCCAGCTGCTGACAAATGTGAAGATCGCCTGAACCGCAATCGCCGGTTTCATCAGGGGAAGTACGATCTGATTAAAGGTATGGAATTCACCGGAGCCGTCAATACGTGCCGCCTCGATGAGAGACAGCGGCAGCGCACTTTCCATATACTGTTTCATGTAGAAAAATGTAACCGGTGCAGCAATTGTCGGCACGATCAAAGGAATAAAGGAATCCTCCAGGTGCATCTTTCCAACCAGCTGTACAAATCCAAGCGCCGTTACCTGTGTCGGGATCATCATGATCATCAGGATGAATGGATAAATGAATTTTTTCAGTCCAAAGTCATATGCATGAATCGCGTAAGCCGTCATAGTTGAGAAATAGACGGAAAGCACGGCACTGAAACCTGCCACAATGATACTGTTGATCATACCATTCCACACCGGAAGTGTTCCGGCGAGCAGATTTTTCCAGTTCTCCAATAGATGCGTGCTCGGCGCGAGTGTAAATCCTGACTGAAGCTGTCCGTTTGTTCTCGTTGCATTTACAAACAAAATATAGAACCAGAACAGGCAGAAGAATGTGATGATCGTAAGTACCACATATGCAATGGCTCTTCTTGTATGAATGTTCAGTCCTTTATGTACCTTTCTTGTTTCCATGCAATTCACCCCTTTCTCTTGTCATTGCCAGTTACCTTAAATACTACAAGGCTTAAAATTCCGGTAATGAAGAACAATACAACCGATAACGCGCCTGCCATACCATAATTCTTACTGTACAGATGCTTATTGAGGAACATGATCAGCGTCATGGAAGAACGCATCGGATCTCCGGTTCCATTTGTTAAAATCTGCGGCACATCGAACAACTGTAAACCGCCGATGAGAGAAGTAATCAGCACATATACCAAAATCGGGCGCAGCAGCGGCAACGTAATCTTGAAGAATACCTGCATGGAAGTCGCCCCGTCTACCTCGGCAGCCTCAAAGAGTGAGGTATCAATTCCCATCATTCCTGCCATGAGAAGGATTGTCGTGTTACCGAACCACATCAGGCAGTTCATGAATGCAACCAGTCCTCTTGTGCTTCCAACATTGGAAAGGAATTTGTAAGGTGTATCGATAAAGCCAATCTGCATGAGCAGTGAGTTGATAGGACCGCTGTCGGAAAACAATGTGAAGAACAACATGGCAAATGCAGATGCCATAATCAGGTTCGGCAGATACATCACTGTCTTAAAGAACCGCTGTCCTTTTAATTTCAGGCTCACATCAGAGAACCATGCGCCCAAAAGCAGTGACAGGAAGATCTGCGGAATAAAACACATAATCCACATCACCATTGTATTCTTGGCATAAACCCAGATGTCACCGTCTGAAAACAGCTTTTTATAGTTTGCAAGTCCGACAAAATTCGGTCCGATCTGCGTCAGTCCCGACAGATAATTCTCAAAGAAACTGTTGTAAATGGTTGTTACCATCGGTATCAACTGGAAAATCACATACACGATAATAAACGGAAGTAAAAAGATATAGCCCCATTTATTATACCGAACGGCTTTTGACTTCTTTTTCATAGCATTTGCCCCCTTCTTCATTCATTGTATACAGAGCTCACAGCAGCCCTTCCTTTTTTTTGCAGACCTGCTGTCAGCTCTGCATTTCCAGAGAAATCGCCTGTATTTTGGCATAGAATGAGCCACACCCGCCTTCCTGATGGCCGGCAGGCGTGGCTCCTGTCATTCTATCCATAGCATCTTTACTTCTTCATCTGCTGATGCTTTCTGTACCGATGCTTATATCCTCTCAATCACTGAGATTACAGTTCCACGATTAGTGTGTCAGCTCCGGATATTTCTCCTCTACTGCCTTGTAGAACAGATCCAGTGCCTCATCCTCGGTTGCATTGCCCTCGAAGTAGTTCTTCATTGCGTTCTGGAACTCTTCGTTGCAGCCCTGGTCGTATGCGGAAAGGTTGCTTAAGTCAAGGCTGTCAACACCTGCGCAGTACATAGCCAGTGGATTCTGTCCGCCTAATACCTTGCTGGAGTAGCTGGTATCCTGTGCCATAGCTTCCATGGTTGGCTTATTGTTTACGAAATCATCATCTGCAACAACGATATCCTTCATAAGGTCTGCGTTTGTTGTCATCTGAAGCATGATATCTTTTACAAGGCCTGGGTTATCTGTTCCAGTTGCTGCACAGATCCATGATCCGCCCCAGTAGAAGCCTTCCGGTCCCTGTGTTGCGCCCCATCCGCCGAGGTTTGCGATACTTCCCTCGTCCTCAGCTGCCATGGAGAAGTTTACTAACCAAGCCGGTCCAAAGTAGCAGAATACCTTTCCTTCCGGATAGAAGCCTTTCTTCCAGTCATCGCTCCAAAGTTCTGCAGTGCCAGTCTCGCCTGCATCAACAAGCTCCTTGGAATCGTCAACCCACTTCATGATGTTATCATCAATATTGATCTTACCATCAACTACCCACTTGGAAGTTACGTTGTTAGAGTATACACGGTAGGAATCATTTGTGGAAGATGTGATCTTGTAACCTGCAGCCTTTAATGTCTTTGCTGTCTCATTGAATGTATCCCAATCCTTTACGTACTCCTGTACGTCTGCCGGATCATCGGAGCCAAGCACTTCCTTAGCAGCTTCACGGTTGTAAAATAATACGCCCGGGCAGCCCTGCCAGGTAAGACCTTTTAATTTGCCGTTGGAATCAGTAACAATATCCTTGGTGTACTGATACTGGTCTGCAATATCTGCATCTGTGATGCCAAGATCTGCTACGTCCATGGTGTAATCGGTATCTACATATTTTAATGCGTAATCAGCCTCTACAAGGAACAGGTCGATCTTGTCATCTGCTGCTGCATCTGCCTGCTTTAACAATGTTGCATCCAGATTGTTCTGATATGCATTGTCATCGTTCGGCGTGATGTTCCACTTTACAGTTACATCACCAATGGTTCCTGTGGTTCCATCAACGATGGTGTAGCCTGGATAGTGATCTTCCAGTCTGGACTTGAACTCTTCATTCCAGCAGTAGATGTTTAAAACTTTGCCCTCATCCGATGCTGTTGCATCTGTTGCAGCTTCTGTAGCTGTGTCTGCTGCAGGCGCTGCCTCTGTTGCAGGCGTTGTTGCTGTGTTGTCTGTTGTGGTCGTGTCTGCTGTGTCGGATGATCCACATCCTGCTGCCATGGATGCTACCATGGATGCACATAAGAGTGCGCTAATGATTTTCTTCTTCATAGAAAACCCTCCTCCTTAAGATGTCTGGCTTTCGCCATTGGTTTGGGAAACCTTTCCCTGCGCCCCGCTGTTATTTCTGCAAAAATCTATCTCACCTTACGGTTCGATCTTTCCTACGGATTGCCCTGGTACTAAGCTTCCTTCTATAACGACTCTCTCAACGAGAGTTGTTCGCGGTTTTTCAATTGTGCCAATCAATCGCTTGGCTGCTTCGCTTCCAATCAGCTCTGTGTTCTGACGGATTGTGGTAAGTTTGGGATGCAGCAGCTGTGAGATGCGCGTTCCATCGTAACCTGCCACGGAGATATCTCTCGGAATCTGAAGTCCCATCTCAATGATGACATTCCTTCCGCCGATTAAGGCGGTGTCATCCGGGTAGATGATGCAGGTCGGCACATCGGGAAGATTTAAAATCTCTCTGGTCTGCCTTGCCGCTTCCTTCGTCTCAAGATAATCGGCAGTCCGGATATATTCATCCGGCACCTCCAGTCCTAATTCATCCATCGTCCGGTAAAAACTTGCCAGCCGGTCCTTGGTAACATAGGAATTCTCCTGACCGTGGATATATGCAATTTTCCGGTGCCCCTGCTGGTAAATATACTTCACAAGGTCTTCCATGCCCTGAATGTTGTTGGAGCTTACCGCCGTACAGTTATGATGTACATAGTCGATGGTTACCACCGGCAGATCGCTGTTCATCAGTTCCAGAACGTCCGGATCATTGTAATCGGCACAGACGATTGCGACTCCTTCAAAGTTCCGGTATCTGCAGTGTTCATAGTAGGACATCTTGCGGTTCTCAAAACAGGTATTGATAAATGTGATATCGTAACCCTGCTTCTCTGCCTGAACTTTAAGACCGTTGAGCACACCCGAGAAATATTCATGGGTAAGACCGCTGCCCGCTTCTTCCTCAAAAAGGACTCCTATATTATAGGAACGGTTGGTCTTAAGTGCTCTCGCTGCCGCATTGGGAAAATACCCGAGTGCTTCTGCTGTCTTCTTGATCCGATGCTTCGTCTCTTCGCTGACATCCTTCTGGTCGTTGAGTGCCTTGCTTACCGTTGCAGTGGAGACACCGCATTTCTCAGCTATCGTTTTTAATGATACCATTGTGTCCTCCACACTTTCGAAACATCACTTAATCGTTTTCGTACTTTTACTATATGCCATCTTTTGCAAAAATGCAATACATATTTGTCATTTCGGCGAGTTTAACACTTTTTTCGCTGATTTTTTGTGCATTTTTGCGTGTTCTATTTCTTTTTCTTCTATTATAAGTTGTATTTTCCCTGTCATTCTTACACGTTTTCGGTTTTCAGCCCTATATTTCGGTTTTTCAACTCCTTTGTGTCTTTCTTCTATATTTTACCTGCTTTTTTGTTCAATCTGCTGTATTCCTTGTATTTATGCGTATTTTGATTGATTTTTTTATTTTCACAGGTTATACTTTTAGTTAGAAATTGTTTACTTAATCGTTTTCGCAATTATTTCAGTTTGAACAATTCACTTACCTATTTTCGTTGCAAATGTTTCGGAAATGCGTATGCTTACATGATATGAATGGAGGTAAGCCCATGAAATTTGGCTATTTTGATGATGCGAAGAAAGAATACGTCATCACTTCTCCGCGGACACCGCTTCCGTGGATCAATTATCTGGGATCAAAGGATTTCTTTTCCCTGATCTCCAACACCTGCGGCGGCTACAGTTTTTATAAAGACGCAAAGCTTCTGCGCCTGACCAGATACCGCTATAACAATGTCCCGTTCGACAGCAACGGCCATTACTACTATATTAAGGAAGGTAATACGATCTGGAATCCGGGATGGATGCCCACAAAGACCGATCTGGATTCCTATGAGTGCCATCACGGCATGGGATACTCCACCTTCCGCAGTTCCAAGAATAATCTCTCCGCAGAGCTGACCGCTTTTGTTCCGGTAGACGACAGCTGCGAGATCAACAAGCTCACGCTCACCAACAACGGCAGCGCGCCAAAGACGTTTTCCGTTTTCTCCTACGTGGAATTCTGTCTCTGGAACGCCATGGATGACATGACAAATTTCCAGCGCAATTTTTCCACCGGCGAGGTAGAGGTTCACGGTTCCGCGATCTACCACAAGACGGAATACCGCGAACGCCGCAATCACTATGCACTCTATGCGGTCAACGCCCCGATCGCAGGTTTTGACACCGACCGTGATTCCTTCCTCGGCGCATACGGAGAGAATTCCGCTCCCGAGGTGGTTGTCACCGGCGCTTCCAAGGATTCCATGGCAAGTGGCTGGGCTCCGGTCGGCTCACATCACCTTTCCGTGTCACTGGCACCGGGAGAGTCCAAAACTTTCGTGTTCGTTCTCGCCTACATCGAGAACCCCATCGACCAAAAATGGATCGGACGCCCGGAGGACGGCGTGATCAACCGCGCACCGGCGGATGCCCTGATGGCGCGCTACGACAGCACTGAGAAGGCGGATGCCGCACTTGCCGCATTAAAGGAATACTGGGACGAACTGCTCTCCCACTTCACTATCTCTTCCTCCGAGGAGAAGCTCGACCGCATGGTGAACGTATGGCACCAGTATCAGTGTATGGTTACCTTCAACATGAGCCGTTCCGCTTCCTATTTTGAGTCCGGCATCGGACGTGGCATGGGATTCCGTGATTCCTGTCAGGATCTGCTTGGTTTCGTACATCTGATTC
>OHAF01003160.1_pt1 | contig 11120 bp, 6 predicted proteins | sample 1577041 | NCBI WGS metagenome assembly OHAF01 (sample SAMEA3541495, study PRJEB24748) | human gut metagenome | biome: human gut; feature: human-associated habitat; material: faeces | place: China | collected 2012
CCCCTCAAGATAGCTCAATTTGCTTAATGCCAGACTACTTCATGCAGGTCGGGATACTTTTCCATGATGAGGGTTTCAAAGTTGGCCTTGGCGGTATCCAGATCAATCACGCCGTTGAAGTAGTCCTTGAAGGCGGTCTGGATGCCCTCGTTGCAGCCCTGATCGTAGGGGCTGACATTGCTCATGTCGATCTCCGGCGCAGCGGCGGCGAAGAGCGCAATGTGGTTCTGCCCGCCCAGGAACGCGGACTGATAGTCGCTCGCGGCCAGCTCGTTCATGGCGGAGACGCAGTTGGTGTAATCCTGCGTCGTCTCGGTGATGGCCAGGGCGATTTCCTTGTCGCAGGTGAGCTTGAGCATCACGTCGCGGATGGTGGAGACGTTATCGGTGCCGGCGGCGGCGCAGATCCAGGTGCCGCCCCAGTAATAGGGCTGCGGGCCCTCGCAGACCGCATAGTCTCCGAAGCAGCCGTTGCCCACTTCCTGCGGGCCGTCGGCGTCGGCCAGGGAGTTGCCCAGCAGGGTGAAGTTGATGCCCCAGGTGGAGTAGAAGAAGCCGAACACCTTTCCTTCGGGCCCCTGATCGGCAGCCCACACGCTGTCCCACAGGCTGGACTTGTTGTTGTATCCCTTATCGGTATAGGTCTTGGTCTGCTCGACCCACTTCATGATGTTGGCGTCGACAACGACGGTGGTGCCGTCCACCCAGGGGGCGGAAACATTGTTGGAGAAGGTGCGGAAGCTGTCGTCAAAGCCGGAGAGCATCTTGTATCCCTTTTCGCTGGCCTTGGCCGCCACGGCGTCGAACTTATCCCAATCGCTCAGCTGCGCCTGAACCTCATCGGGATCGTCGGTGCCCAGCACGTCCTTGGCGATGGAGCGGCGGTAGGCGAACAGGCCCGGGGTCGCCTGCCAGGTCACGCCCTTGAGCACGCCGTCGGCGGAGGCGATTTCCTGGGTATAGGCATACTGATCGGCCAGGTCCTCATCGGTCAGGCCGATGTCGGCGCGCACGTCCAGTGTGTAGGGGGAATCGACATATTTGAGGGCGTAGTCGGCTTCGATGAGGAAGATGTCGATTTTTTCGTCGGCCGGGGCGTTTTCCTGCGCAAGCAGGGCGGCGTCCAGCTTATCCTGGTAGTTGTTGTTCGTGTTGGGGTTGATGGTCCATTTCACAAGGGTGCCGTCGTTGAGGGTGGTGGTGGATTTATCTTCGGCGATTTCCTTCACCTCGGGATAAAAGTCGTTGAAGCGGCTCTGGAATTCGTCATTCCAGCACCAGATGTTGAGCACCTTGCCCTCCTCCTGAGCCAGGGCGGGAAAGCACAGCGCCGTCAGCGCCAGCGTAAGTACGAGAAACACGCACAGTCCTTTTTTCATGGATGGATGCCTCCTTTTTATTGTTTCCCCTCCCTGCAGGCAGAGGGAATCCTTCGCTTTCATCAGCCGGCGGCGGTGGAGGGCCGGGCGACCGTCGCGCCCTCCAGCAGCCGGCAGGGAATGGTAATCAGCTCGTGATAGGTGGTTCTGGGATGCTCGATGAGGTGCACCAGCTGGCGCGCGGCCTCGCTGCCGATGCGCTGGGTGTCCTGCTCGACGGTGGTCAGGGCGGGCGCGCACATCTGCAGCAGCTTCACCCCGTCAAATCCGGCCACCGACACATCCTCCGGGATGCGCAGCCCGCAGGCGCGCACGGCCTCCATGCCGCCCAGGGCGGCGTAATCGTCGGGCATGAGGATGCAGGTGGGACGCGGGCCCTGCTTGAGAAGGCGGAGGGTGGCTTCGCGGGTCACGGCGGGGTTGTGATAGGCGGCGGGCACCAGATAGCCCGGCGGCACATCCAGCCCCGCCTCATTCATGGCCCGGAGGAAGCTGACCGTGCGCACGTCCGTGACCGAGCTCTCCTCGCCGGTCACATAGGCGATGCGGCGGTGTCCCCTGGCGATGACGTAGCGCGTGAGCTCCTCCATGCCCTGGCGGTTTTGCGACTGCACGCAGGTATGGTCGTGAAACACATGGTCGATGGTCACCACCGGCAGGGAGCTGGCCACCAGCTCCACCACCTCGGCGCTGGAGAAATGCGAGCAGACGATGCATACGCCATCGACATTGCGGTAGCGGCAGTGCTCCAGGTAGGTCATGCGGGTATCGCCCATGTGGTGGGTGATGAAGGTGATATCGTACCCGCGGCGCTCCGCCTCGGTCTTGAAGGCCTGAAGGACGGGGCTGAAAAAGCTGTGGGTGAAACCGCTTTCGGTATCGTCGGAATACAGCACGCCAAGGTTAAATGTGCGGCCCAGCTTGAGGCTGCGCGCCTGGGCGTTGGGACGGTAGCCAAGCTGCTCGGCGGCCTGGCGCACCTGTTCGCGGGTTTCCTCGCTGATATCGGGATATCCGTTGAGCGCCTTGCTCACGGTGGATACGGAGAGGCCGCAGTGGGCGGATAACTCTTTGATGGTCACTGACATTGGTTTCCTCTTTCCCGTTGTCATCGTTGAACGAAATTGTTTTCGTAAAGGATTATACCCCAGGTCGTTCCAAAATGCAAGTCGTTCCAAAATGCAAGTGGTTTTGAAAAAAATATTTGATTAGTCCTTTTGTAAACCATTTTCTACATTATAGCGCCCAGAAATTTTTCTTCCGGTCCGTGTTCCGAGTGGAATACGTTTTCGTCCATCGCGGGTTTTTCACAGGAAATTTTCAGATAAGTCTTGATTTTTTGGGACATTCATTGTATATTGTCTGCGTAAGGCGCCGCCGTTACTAAATCGTATTCGTTCAATGAACATAAGGCTTACAGCCATAAATGCAGGGAGGATCGCCATGGAATACGGCTATTTTGACGACGCAGCCCGGGAATATGTCATCACAAGACCGGATACCCCCTCCCCCTGGATCAACTATCTGGGCAGCGAGGCTTTCTTCACGCTCCTGTCCAACACAGGGGGCGGCTACAGCTTCTACCGCGACGCGCGCCTGCTGCGGCTGACGCGCTACCGCTACAACGGCGTGCCCACCGACGCGGGCGGCCAGTATTTCTACCTGCGCGACGGCGACAGCGTCTTTACCCCCGGCTGGATGCCCGTCAAAACGCCGCTGGACCGTTACGAGTGCCGCCACGGCCTGGGCTATACCCGCATCCTGGGCGAAAAAGACGGGCTGCGCGCCGAGCAGACCTCGCTTGTGCCGCGCGGCGAGGACGCGCTGGTCACCCGCCTGACCCTGGAAAACCGCACCGATCGGCAAAAGCGGGTCGATGTGTTCAGCTTTGTGGAGTTCTGCCTGTGGGACGCGCAGGACGACGCGACCAACTTCCAGCGCAACCTCTCCACCGGCGAAATCGAGGTGGAGGGCAGCGCCATCTATCACGTCACCGAGTACCGCGAGCGCCGCAATCACTATGCCGTCTATGCGGTCAATGCGCCCGTCATCGGCTTTGATACCGACCGGGAGACCTTCCTGGGCGCCTACAACGGCTTTGACCATCCCGCCGCCGTCGAGCGGGGCGAAAGCTTCAACAGCATGGCCAGCGGCTGGTCCCCCGTGGGCAGCCACCACCTGCGGGCCGATCTCGCCCCCGGAGCGCGCGTGAGCTATCTGTTTGTGCTGGGCTTTTGCCAGAATCCCGATGCGGAGAAGTTCTCCGCGCCCGGCGTGGCCAACAAGGCCCCCGCGCGGGCGCTGCTTTCGCGCTTTTCTACGGAGGCGCAGTTTGACGCCGCCTTTGAGGCGCTCGCCGCCCACTGGCGCACGCTTCTCTCGGGCTATCAGGTCGCAAGCGGCGACGCGAGGCTGGACCGCATGGTCAACCTCTGGCATCAGTATCAGTGCATGGTCACCTTTAACCTGTCGCGCTCCGCCAGCTATTATGAAAGCGGCATCGGGCGGGGCATGGGCTTCCGTGACTCCGCGCAGGACCTGCTGGGCTTTGTGCACATGGTTCCGCAGCGCGCGCGGCAGCGCCTTGTGGATCTCGCGGCCACGCAGTTTCCCGATGGCAGCGCCTATCACCAGTACCAGCCGCTCACCCGGCGCGGCAACTTTGACGTGGGCGGCGGATTCAACGACGATCCCCTGTGGCTGATCTTCGGGGCCGCCGCCTATGTCCGGGAAACCGGCGACGCCTCCATCCTGCATCAGGCCGTTCCCTTTGACAACGACGAGCGTCTCAGCCAGCCGCTCATGGAACACCTTCGCCGGTCGTTCCACTTCACGCTGGACCATCTGGGGCCGCACGGCCTGCCGCTGATTGGCCGCGCGGACTGGAACGACTGTCTCAACCTCAACTGCTTCTCCACCACCCCGGGCGAAAGCTTCCAGACCACGGCCAACATCGAGTCCGGCGTGGCGGAATCGCTCTTCATCGCGGGTATGTTCATCGGCGTGTGCGCGGATTATCAGGCCCTCTGCCGCCTCTATGGCTGGGAGGACGAGGCGTGTCAGGCCGCCGCCCAGGGCGAAAAGATGCGCCAGTCGGTGCTGGCGCACGGCTGGGACGGCGAGTGGTTCCTGCGCGCCTATGATGCGCACGGCCGCAAGGTGGGAAGCCGGGAATGCGAGGAGGGCCAGATCTATATCGAGCCGCAGGGCTTTCTGGTCATGGCGGGCGTGGGCATCAAGGAGGGCTATGCCCAGCGCGCGCTGGATTCCGTGCGCGACCGTCTGCTCACGCCGCATGGCGTGGCCCTGCTCGCCCCGCCCTATACCCGGTATCATCCCGAGCTCGGCGAAATCAGCTCCTATCCTCCGGGATACAAGGAAAACGGCGGCATCTTCTGTCACAACAACCCATGGATCGTTCTGGCCGAGGTCATGCTGGGACACGGCGGACGGGCCTTCGATATTTACTGCCGCACCTGTCCGGCCTATCTCAGCGACCCCGCTTTGCACCGTACCGAGCCCTATGTCTATAGCCAGATGGTCGCAGGCCCCGCCGCCCCGCGCTTCGGCCAGGCCAAAAACAGCTGGCTGACGGGCACGGCGGCATGGACGTTCTATGCCATATCGCAGGGAATTCTGGGGATCAGGCCGGACTATGACGGCCTGCGCGTCGATCCCTGCCTGCCCGCGCAGCTGAGCGAGGTAACGGTGACCCGCCGCTTCCGGGGCAGCCTCTACCGCATCCACATTCGCAACCTCGCGGGCGATGAGAAGGGCCGCCTGACCCTGACCGTGGACGGAAAGCCCGTCGAAGGCAGCCTCATCCCCGCGGACGCCGCGCCCGCGGAGCATGAGGTGGAGGCCGTGCTCGCCTGATCCCATGCGCCGGATGCGCGCAGCCCCCACATTCGCGTGTGCCCGGCGCAGCAGCCCGTGGAGCCGGCGTTTCCCTTCGCCCCCTTCAGGGCCCCCGGCCATGCAAGCGCGCCCCCTGCTGCGCAGGGCTTCCAAACCCGCCGCGCATGGCAGCCAGGCAGGCCGCCCGCCGGAAGCGGGCAGCCCGTCCCGCGCTGGATGGGGCTGCCGCAAAAAGCCCCTCGACAAACCACAGGAAACCGGCCCTCGAATGAAGCCCGAACCGCTTCTTTCAAGGGCCGATACGCCTTGTGGTTTCCTTTTTTTGTGCGGGCGGCCACCGCCTTTTCGTTTGCCGGCGCCCCCCGGGGACGCCATGCGGCTCCGAGAGCCGCGGCCCTCCCCCAAAAAGGGGAAACGGTCGGAGCCGGGACAGGCTGCCCCGGCTCCCCGCCCGCTGTCAATTCCCCGGTTTTTCCTCTCCCCTTCTGCGCCGCCTGAGAGCAAGCCACGCGGCGCTCATGCCGGCCACGGAGGCCAGCAGCCCCGCGCCGGCCAGCGCCGCAGGGCTTGTCACGCCGGTCACGGGCGGTCCCTTTGTGCTTTCCACCGTGTTGATAACGGTAAAACCGGACGTCTCGTCCCCCTCGATGCTCAGGCGGATCAGCGCGCCGCCCGCCACAAAGCGGTCCCCGTCCCCATAGGAAACGCCTTCCACGACCTCCCGCACCGTATAGGTGCAGGCCCGTCCGGCCGCATCATGGCGCTGGAGGTTCTCAAAGACGCCCTCCCAGCCATTGTGCTCCCCGAGGAGCAGAACGCGGCCCTCCATTTTTTCATCACCCTCCGTTCCGCGGTAGAGCTGCACCGTCACACCGGCGCCCGTGCCGCCGCGCCATACCTTGCGCACCGGTATGCTCAGCAGCTCCCCGTCGCGGCGCACCACGTTACGCACGACATATCCCCCGCTTTCGGCCGGGGCGATGGAAACGGCGGTTGTTCCGCCGCCGGGCGAAGCAAACACGTCGCCGTCCGTGTAGCTCTCCCCTCCGACGACCTCGCGGACGGTATAGACATAGCTTCTGCCCGCCCCGTCATACTTGGGCAGATCACGAAACTCCACCTGATAGGGCCCGCTATAATCGCAGATGGGGTTTTCCACCCGAACCGCGCCGGATGCGTCCTCCCCCTGCACATGGCGGTACAGCTCAAAGGCCACGGGATACCCGCTCATGCCCGGACCGAGGTCCCACGTCTTGTACACGGGCACGGCGACCAGTCCCGCCTTCCACAGGCTATTGGTGACGACATAGCCCTCCTGCTGGCTGCCCGCCACCGAGACGGCGGTATGCGTCTCACCATAGGCAAATACGTCGCCGTCGCCGTGCGGACGGCCGTTGATGATTTCCCGGATCGTGTATTCATAGGGCTGGCCATTGGCGTTTTCCGCCGGCAGGTCCTCAAAGCTGCCGGACCATGCGCCCTCCCCCAGCGTCAGCGTGCGCCCCTCCATGCCCACGCCGTTCTGATAGAGCCGGATCGTCACAGGATAGGGGGCGAGCCCGGCGGCGCGCAGGTCCCACCGCTTTTCGACGGAAACGCTGAGCCTTTTCGCGCCGGGCGTGCCGCCCTGACGGCGATTGGTAATCAGAAAGCCGTCCGCGGGCGTGCCCCGGATGGATACGCTGTAGGTCTCCCCGCCGTAGACCAGCGCGTCGCCGTCGCCATGCATGACGCTCCCGACGCGTTCCTTCACCTGATAGACGTATTCGTTGCCATCGGCGTCGCTCTTTTCGACCTCCTCAAACGTGCCCCGCCACCGGTTGCTCTCATTGAGCCTGAGGGAATCGCATTCCGTCTGGCGGCCCTGCACGTCGATGCGGATCAGAACCGCCTCCACCTCGAACGTCTCGTCCGACTGCCAGTCCTTCCCCACGGGTATCTCCAGGGTGTTTCCGCCCGGATCGACGCTGAACATCATCAGGTCCGTGCGGTGCGATTCCGCCTGAACGTCAATGTTTCTGGCGATGACCGTTCCGTTCAGGTTGGCCCCCAGCGTCACATCCGCCTCCGGCGCCAGAATATGCGCCGCCACGGCGCGCTCGTTGCGGACCTTTCCCCGGTAGAGGCCATCCGCGGCGGAGGAATCGTACAGGTTCCACAGCACGTTGCCCGTCTGCCACTCCGTCACCTCACCGTTCGGCGCCCTGCTTCCGTCCGCGTAGAGAAGATCCGTGCCGGGCAGAAGGAACTCCTCAACGCCCGCGAGATCCACATTCAGGATCAACAGTCCCGGCCGTTGGCTGTCAAAGTCCTTGCACTCAATGCTGGTGCCCTCCTTAAAGGCATGCGCATCCGTAATGTTGCACACGTTCACGCCCGCAGGATCGGAAAGGATCACTTTCTGGATAAAGGTCCGCTCTCCGTCCGTCTGCTCGATGACCTTGCCCAGCCGGTTTTCGTAGGTGCTGAGCGTCTGGTTGATGCGCACGGTCTGATCGTGGACGGCCTGCAAATCAATATACTTCAGGGTGTCGGAATCCTGCATCAGCCTGTCGGGATGGACGCTTCGCATGGGCGCGTCCACCTTGCGGCCGTCAAGGGTCCAGGCGTTTCCATTATCCGCCGTACCTACCGGCACCTCCGTCCCCACCACCAGCAGGGAATCCGTTGTCGAATACGTGGAGGAAAAGCCGCCGCCGCTGAGAAATTCGATTTTGCGGATGTAGCTGACCTCCTCCACGCCGTTGGTGCCAAAGTTGCTCTGATAACGCAGCGTGTCGGTTAAAATGTTGCCATTGGTGTGGGCAGACGTCGTCACAGAGGAGAAGCCCACCAGATGAAAGTTCCCGGCGATGCCCAGCGGGTTGGTTGTATGGAACGGAGAGCTTCGGAAATCCTGGGAAACCGTCCGGCATGCGGGGGTGGCTTCGCCGGCCAGCGCAATGCTTGCAAGGCAAAGGCACATTCCCAAGACAACGACCGGCAGCAGGATTTGACTAAATCGTTTTCGCATCGCCTTTTTTAATATCGACTGTCGTATCAAGCAGACAGTCGATATATTCTCCTTCTTCTTGTAATTGATACCATTATACTATGCTCTTTGTAAAACTGCAAGTATTTGCATCGTGTAATTTGGCCAAAACGGGAATTCTTTTTCCTTAGCCCGCAACACGCCACGGGAGCCGCCATCCGCTCCGCTGCCTTCCCCATGCCGTTTGCGCCGGCTTCGTCCCGACCGGGAACATCCCTGCATACAACCCCTAAAACCGGTAAATCCTTGTCGGGGAAGGGGCGCCCGCTCCGCTTTCTTCTGCGGCGGGCAAGGCGGCGTGGCTGCCTCCCCGGCCTATTGCAAACAACCGAAATGTTTCGGAGGGACGGCGCGCCCTTTGGGCGCATCCGGCCCCCAAAGGCGAAGGGAGGCGCCGCCGGTGAGCAAGGCGGATTTACAGCTGGATCTCCGCGCTCTGTACCGGGAGGCCGGCGACGGCCAAACCCTGCCCGTCCTGATGGACGGCGTATGCGCCGCGCTGGCCCGTCATCCGGACGCGCTGGCGGGCATCACCGGCCGCTATGCCGTCCTTGCGGCGGACACCGGCTTTGCGTGCGCCTTTGCCCTGAGCAGCGGCGTATTTTCTCCCCTTGCACCCGACGCGCCGGTGGACGTATCCATCGTCGGAGGCGAAGCGGACCTGCTGGCCGTCTTTCGCCATGAGCTTGCGCCCCTGAAGGCGCTCCTTGGCGGCAAGGTGCGGGTGCGGGGCGACAGGGCCGCGCTGCTGCGCTTTGCTCCGTTTCTGTAGGGCCCGGCGCCGGGGTCATGCGCGCCTTTGCCCGTCTACCCGGGCTCTTCTCTTTTTCGCTCCGCTTAACAGCGGGCGTTTTCTCCGGCAGCGCCTTCCTCCTCATAGCAGCGCGCCCACGTCCCGCCGCCTGTTTCTCCCGCGGCGCAAGGCCTTGTGGCGACAGGGTTTTTTTGATAGCGCTGCCATTTGTTACGTTATTGACAATTCAAAAGACCGCCTGTTATAATAGTACGCTTTTTGGCAAACATCTTGTAACAGGAGGAATCAACGTGTTTCATTGGAAAAAAATGATTGCGGTTCTGTGTGCCTGTGTTCTGGTCACAGCCTGCGCCGGCGCATTTGCGGAGGACTACACCGCCTCCGCCCCCGGCATGGGCGGCGACGTACCGGTGACCGTCAGCTATGAGGACGGCCGCATCACCGCTGTCACCGTAGGCGAAAACAACGAAACGCCCGGCATCGGTGACCAGGCGATCAACACCATTCCCGGCCGCATCGTGGAGGAGCAGAGCCTGACGGTGGACACCGTAGCCGGCGCCACCGTCACCAGCAACGCCATTCTCACCGCGGCGGAGGCCGCTCTCACGGCCGGCGGCGTGGATGTGACCCCCTTCAAGCAGGAAAAGCAGCCCACCGAGCTCGTGGAGGGCGAAGCGGTGGAGACGGATATCGTCATCGTGGGCGCGGGCATTTCCGGCCTGATGGCGGCCTATGAGCTCAAGGAGGACTACCCCGACGTCAGCTTCATCGTCCTGGAGAAGCTGGACATGGTCAGCGGCTCGCTGCCGGCCTCCGGCGGCGCGATCGCCGGCATCAGCTCGAAATATCATGTGCGCGACGGTGTGGAGTGCACCACGAAGGATTTTGACGTGCTGTTCACCTACACCTCCGGCACCCAGGTACGCACCGCTCTGGTGGAAAACGTGTACGCCAAGAGCGATGTGCTTCTCAACCGTCTGATTGACTACGGCACCCCCTTCACCGGCGAAACCGAGCCCGCCAGCACCTATTCGGACAAGGTATATGCCATCCGCACCGAAAACCGCGGCCAGAGCTTTGCCGATTTCCTCAACAGCTATGTGAAGGAAAACACCTTTGACCTGCGCATGGGCACCACCGCCACCGAGCTGATCGTGGAGGATGGCAAGGTGGCCGGCGTGGTGGCCGAGGACGATGAGCAGCGCTACGACATCCGCGCCAAGGCGGTCATCCTGGCCACCGGCGGCTTCGGCAGCAATCCCGAACTGATGGAGGAATACCTGCCCCTGTTTGCCGACGGCGTCATCGCCACCAACGCGGGTGCCACCGGCGACGGCATCCTGATGACCCGTCAGTTTGGCACCAAGATCGTGGGCGACGGCAGCATGGGCTCCATCGTCGCGCCGGATGGCTCCAGCCTGATAACCGCCAACTTCCTGGTCAACCTCAACGGCGAGCGCTTTGTGGGCGAAGGCGAGCCCAAGTACGTGCTGCAGCGCGCGGTGTCTCAGCAGCCGGAGAAGGCCGCCTTCCTCATCGCGGTCGCCAACTACGCCGATATGGACACCATCGCCCAGAAGATCGAAAAGGGCTATGTGAAGCAGTACGACACCATTGAGGCGCTGGCCGAGGACAACGGCATCGACGCCGAACAGCTCCAGAAGACCATCGACGCCTACAACCAGGCCGCCGATGCCGGCGAGCCCATCCCTGCCCTGGAGTATGAGCTGGCCGCCGACAAGGCCACCAAGGTGGAGACCGCGCCCTTCTACATCGAAAAGGTCACCCTGCGTACCTTCGGCACCATCCCCGGCATCGAGGTCAATGACAGCTGCCAGGTGCTCGACGGCGAGGGCCAGGTGGTTGAAGGCCTGTATGCCTCCGGCGAGCTGATCGCGGGCAACGCCTTCACCCGCCAGTATCCCGGCGTGGGCATCGGCGTGTCCTTTGCCGCCAACAGCGGCCGCTTCGCCGCCGAGACCGCAGCCGAGGGCCTGTAATCCGCAAATGCCAAACGGAAGATGAACGGGGCGGGGTGCGCGTCGGGTTCGAGAGGGGTGGCCCTTACGGGCGAAAACGGTGGAAAATGCGGCAAAAC
>OHAF01003163.1_pt1 | contig 11094 bp, 8 predicted proteins | sample 1577041 | NCBI WGS metagenome assembly OHAF01 (sample SAMEA3541495, study PRJEB24748) | human gut metagenome | biome: human gut; feature: human-associated habitat; material: faeces | place: China | collected 2012
CGGTTGTCCCAAATATAACATAAATTTGAGCCCTTGGCTTAATATTTAAAATTTTGCAAAAATGCCCGCAAACCCGCATAAATAAAGGATTTTTTAAAAATTTAAAAAAATTGTTGTTCCATACTTGACACACTCGTGAGCGGAAGCCCTATTTTGCAAAATGGAAAGCTGATAGGCGCGGTGACTCATGTTTTGATTGACGACCCGACGACCGGCTATGCCATTTTCGCCGAGAACATGCTTAAGGAGGCGGAAAGCACTGCGGGAAACGCAAAGGTAAGGAAAGCCTCGTAATTTAAAAATATTATGCCCCGCATGCCGCTTCGTGCAGCATGCAGGGGCTGTGAATACTTTTAGCTTTAAAGTTTTATTTCTATCCTTTCATTCGGCGTTAGACCGTATTTTTTACCGTCCCACAAAAGCGTGCCGCCGGTAACATCCGATTTAACGCACAGCTTTTCTTTTGACAGGTAAATATACACCTTTCCGTTTCTTACGGGCAGCGTTCCCTCAATAAACCCAAATCTACCGAGTTGCGGGCGTATTTCAAAGGTTTCATAGCCTGCCGATGTCCCCGTAACGCCCAAAAAGTATTTTCCGAGCAGATATATAGGCGACGCGCCCCATGCGTGACAGAGGGATTTCTGATATTTGCCGCCGTACATTGCGTAATGCTCCGCGCCCGACATGGAGGGATCGAATTCCTCCCAAACCGTGGTGGCGCCGAGGTCAAGCATGCCTTTCCAGTATGAGGTTATCATATTGTATATGTAGTCGGTATCGCCCGTTTTACCCATTACGTCAAGCTCATATCCCTCAAAATACGGAGTGGTTATTTTGGTTACGGCGTCGTTATACAAAACGTTTTTGATTATTGATTTTCTTTGGAGTTCATCCGCAATGTCATACATTATCGCGAATATATTCGCGTGCCTTGTAACGTTGTTTTTGCCCGACGAAAAGCTGTCGATATAAGCGCCCTTTTCTTCATTCCAAAAATAAGCGTTTACCTTATCTTTAAGCCCGGCAGCCTTTTTGCCGTATGCCGAGCCGTCCTTCCCCGCAATTTCGGAAAGTCGGCTCATGGCGCCGTTTGCGGCTATATAGAGCATTTGCTCGGCGCAAAGCGCGCCCTCTTTGTCCATATCCGACCAGTCTATAAAAATCCAGTCGCCGTATTTGGCGGTTATAAAGCCGTTTTCATCCTCACGCCCGCGGCAGAACTCCATAAGCGTTACCGCGCGCGGATATATTGTGCGGATAAATCCGGCGTCGCCGTAGTTTTCGTAATATTCGAGAAGCCCTATTACCCAGTAAAGACTGTAATCGGTTATGGTGTTGATATGCTCGCAAAACGGCTCCTTGCCGCGCAGACCTATAATACTGCGGCGGGCGGTGTCGGCGTCATCACACATGTATTTAATAAATTTAAACGCCTGATATGCGTCGCCGCCCCAAAGCCAGCGGTTGCGCTTTACCGCCTCGGTTAAAACCTCGCGCATATTAAGCCTTAAGGTATATACGCACATATCCCAGATTTTATTTACATCCTCATTATCGCACTTAAAGCTCGCAATGTTTCCGAGCTTCTGATATTCAAGCTCCGCGCGAAGATTTTCGGGTTTGCCGCCCGTAATGAAAATGTACCTGAAAGCGCGCTGCCTTAATTTGTAATCCCGTGCGCCCGAAACATCCTCCCGCACCACGGTAAACCATGTATCTAGCGCTTCCTCGCGGGATTCGCCGTAGCTTACATGCAGTTGATTTTCGGGGGCAACCCCCTCAATATACAAAAATCCGAAAATTTCTTTTCCGAAATCGTAAAGCGCGCCGCCGTTTATTTCCTCTGCCGAAACAGGGGAAACGGCTTTGTATGAAAAGGGGAAAATTTCGGGGTTTGACTGCGGCGAGGTATACCTTTCGTCAAAGCCCGCAGGTATTTTTTCTCTACGTTCGTTAAGGGTGAACCAATCCCCGTCGGTAGATAATACGTCGCTTTCAATGTACGCCGCGGGAAGCCCCGTAAGATTCATAACATGTATCTGAAAAGTGTGTTTTCCCTTTGTTACGGGAATTTCTTTTTCGCTTGGGTACATTCTGCCCTCTATTTTCAGATATCCCTTGCCGTGTAAATGTAGCTTTAAAAAGCCGTCCGACGGAATATCTTTTTCCGCAAACAGCACAATGTTTTTGTCAACATCATACATTCTCCAGTCCGTCGGAATATCCATGTCGTACTGCTCGCGGCGCGAGTTCGAAATGTTTGTGTGAAAAATTTCCCAATCTCCGAAATTCCATATCCAATAGCTTTTCATAATCGGCCTCCCTAATATTAATTACAATTATAATTATACTGCACAAAAAGAAAAAGTACATACACAAAATCAATCGTTTTGCATGCGAATTTTATATTTTTGTGAATAATATAAGATAGCCTTATATTAAATTTCCACCTTTAATTTTCGGCTGATATTCTGCCTGCCGGCAAAAAACGCCGTGCGGATTTAATTCAGCTTTTCCTACGGTATTCTGAGGGCGTTACGCCGCATATTCTTTTGAAAGCGGTTGAAAAATAGTTTGAATTGTAAAACCCGCAGACAAGCGCAATTTCGGTAACCGAAAGCGACGAGGTATTAAGCAGTTTTTTAGACTGCTCGATTCTCAGATTTAATATATAAGGCACGATGGACGTTCCTATGTGGCTTTTGAAAATGTGCTAAACAGTGGATTCACTGCACGAGCAGGCGACGGAAATATCTGACAAGGAAATTTTTTCCATGAAATTACGGTTTATAAAATAAATTATCGAGTCTTAGGTGCTGTCCTTTTCGTGCAGGTCGGCTGCATTGAACAACGTCAAATGCAGCAGTGACAGCATGTGCAGCAGGGGATTGATTATGATTTTAAGCTTGTCAACATCTTCATATTCATGCTTTAAGCCGTTTTCACATATTGCCGAAAGCTCCTCAAGGTTAAGGCAGTATTTTTGCGAAAGCGCGCGTATTCTTTCAAAGGCTTTTTCTTTATTTATGTTGTGAACATTATGCTCCGGCAGCCCGGCGATTCGCTTTCCGTGCAGCGGTTGAAGACCGACAGATCATAAAACTGCGTTGTATCCTCAATGTGTATCTGCGGATGGTTTTTCTCCGAATCGTTGCGGATAAAATACCCTCGTGATTATCCTCAAACGGTACTAAATGCAGCTTATGATTCGGGAATGACGCATTCGTCTTTTTCATAACTGCGGTGGGCGAAATGAAAAGCTTGTCTGCCGCTTTTGTAAAGCTGCCGCAATCTGATACAGCCAAAAATGTATCAAGCAACTGATTATACTTAACGCTCCTCTTCAAACTTTTGGTTTATGCCATGATAACATATCGGCTATTCCGTGTAAATGCCTTTAGGGTTTATAACAAAGGCATGAAAGACGGGTTTAATATGTCAAAAGCACTTATTGCTTTTTATTCAAGAGCGGATGAAAATTATGTTAACGGTACTCTTAAAATGCTGACGGTCGGAAATACCGATGTGCCTTCCTAATTACTGGAGCACAATGCCCAAGGCGGTGTTTACCTTTTTGGAGCATTTTGATTTCACGGGTATAACAATAAAACCGTTCTGTACCCATGAGGGCAGCTGACAAATTTTGTTTGTATAGCCGATAACTGACAAAGAATATAATAAATTTGGGGAATAAAAAAATGTCAGGTATTTTTTCTTATTGCAAATTCTTTGCTTTTAAGCTCTGCTTCGTGCGTACCGTCTTCAAAGGTAAAGCCCTCGGGCAAAAGAATTTTTCCGTGCAGCTTTTCAGCCGCGGTTATTTTTAAAATAAACGAATTTTCATCGGTACGCTCCCAATTGATTGCAATTTTGCCGTTCGGCGTATCGTAATGCGCACAGACACTGTTCAGCTTTTCTGGGAAAAGCGGCGCAATATCAATATTCGTCACATCCCTGCCCGTCGGGTTTATTTTTATACCCGCAAGGTATGTATAGAACCATGCCGAAATATCGCCCCAAAAATGGTGATTGAGCGATAACACTCTGCCGCCCTCGGGGTAAAAGCCCTCCCAAAGCGTGGTAGCGCCCCGCTTTATCCAGTTGCCGTAGGACGGATAATCGGGTCTTACTATCATATTATAGGCTAAATCGACATATCCGTTTTCGGCAAGCACGCGGTAGAGCACCCTACCGCCGAGCACACCTGTGTAAAAATGCCCGTTTTCATAATCTATATATTTAATGAGCAATTTAAGCGCTTTCGGCTTTTCCTCTTCCGTGAGCAGACCGTAATATATCGCCATTGCCTGCCCCGTTTGGGTGCCGCCCTTAATTTTGCCGGTTTCTTTGTTAAAGAGCTTTTCTCTGAACGCCGCCTTTACCCTTTCGGCAAGTGACAGCGCAAACTGCCTTTGCGGCTCCTGCCCGAGTACCTCATATACGAACGCTGATTTTACCGCTATATCGTAAGTCAATATAGTATCGGTCACGGCAAGCGGAGTTTTAAATTCATCCTCCTTAACCCCGGGCGGGCACCAGTCACCAAGACCTATTTCCATAATTCCGTCTTTGCCGAGCCTTGAAAACAGGTAGTTCAAATAGCGCATTAACGGAGTTGACAGTTCTTCCAATATTTCTTTATCGCCACGGTATATATAGGTGAAATACGGCAGGTTTATTATGACATTATCCCATGCAGGGCCGTTGCCCCAATGATACCCCCAGCCGCCGGTTGGAATAATGCCGGGCAGCTGACCGTTATCGTTCAGCGCTTTGTAGATGCTGCGCATCCACTCTTTATAGCATTTTTCGGGGTACAAATTCAAAAGCATTTGCTCTGCTGAAAGGGAAGCGTCTGCTGTCCAGCCGTTCTTTTCCCTTTGCGGGCAGTCGGTCGGGAAATAATTGAAGTTTGAAATATCCGAACGGACTGCGGCTTCCTGTATTTTGTTTATAACCTCATCAGAGCAGGTGAATTCCCCCGCGCAATCCGGCAGCGAGCTTATTTTAAGGTAGGTAAGCAGGTCTGCGTTCGCCTGCTCCTCGGTTATACCCTCTGCCAGCACATAGCGGAAACCGTTATATATAAAGCTCGGTGTATGGGTCTGATTCCCGTCCTTGCAGATATACTCGCTTTTTTGAACAAAATCCTTTTGTAAATCGCTTTGCTGCGCAAAACGGATATTATCAAGGCAAAGCTTTCCGTCTTTCAGCCATTCGCCGTGCCGCAGGGTGATTTTCTGCCCCGCTTTTGCGTTTACCGAAAGCCTGCAAACGCCGGTATTATTCTCCCCGAAATCGTAAAGCCAGCCGTTTTCACAGCGTTTAACGGAAACAGGCTTTAACTCCCCGTAAATACGAACGAGGTCGGCGGTGCAAAGTCTTTTTTCTCCGCGCGGTGCAGAGGTATTTACCGCGTTCTTAAAGCCTGAATCGTCAAAATCCGCAGTATGAAAATCCGAAATTTCAAGCCTCGCGTCATAATATTCGCCGCAGCGGTAATCATCAAATAATATGGGAGAATCGCAGACCCTAAAGCTTTCATCGCTTTCGATTGCCGTTGCATTTCCGTCCGAATCGGTCATATTAAGCCGTAGGGCAAAGCTAGGCGCGCCGCGCCACGGGGCTTTATCAAAATCCCAAATTGCCCCGCCGGGGTTGTTTTGAAATCCGTTGCCCAAAAGCACGGCGATTATATTTTCGCCCTCGTTTATAAGACCGCTTACATCATAGCGGTCATAATAAATAATATCGTCCGGGTTGCTGATATACGGTGCCAGAAAGCCCTTTGTAATATCATTACCGTTAAGAAACAGCCTGTAAAACCCCGCCGCACCTATTATAATTTCGGCGGTTTCTGTTTTACCGGCAGTAAATTTTTTTCTGAAAAAGGGCGCGGGTACAAAGTGCTCTATATCCGCGTATTCTGCTCCTGCGGATATAAATGCTTGCGGAAAATCCATTGAAAAGTCTCCTTTTATGCTGTAATAGCTTTCGTTTTTTTGATTTGTAAACAATTTTCATGACCGCCTTATCGCAATCGGAAAAATATTTGCGCGGAATTATAAATTCATCCTCAAAAAAGCTGTAGATCTAGTTGCTGTCGGGTGTAAGTCAATTCCTTTCGGATACCTTTCTTCCGATTATATATACCTCTGCTTCCGTTTTGCCTGTGCTTTGCAGGATACCCTTTTCAGTAAACGGCGGAAGTATCCTTTTGAATATCAAAGGTAAGAACGGTTTCATCGGCATCCGCTGCGGTCGATAGGGTTAAGCAGTCGTTATGGATGCCGTTTTCAAAGCGGTTTTCGGCAATGAAATGCCTGCCGTTATTTTTATAATAAACGCTTTCGGTATCTATTTCAAGCTTTTTTTATTGCCGAGATCGTTGTACCGTAGTAAAAAATCTGACCGTTGTGAAAGCCACCGCCGTCATTTTGCCGGCAGTTCACGCGGTATTCCCGGGCGGCTGAATTTGTTTTTACAAATAAACAAAACGGGTTGTTGTGAACATTATGCTCCGGCAGCCCGGCGATTCGCTTTTCGCGCACGGTTACATAATAGTCCATTGAAGTAAGAAACGGAATATAATTGTTTATATCCGTTATAAGTGATTCTTTCATTTCTGTCACACTAAGGTTATAAAGAAAAATGTAAGCGATTTGCGGTTTTACAAACTTTTCTTGCGGGATTTTGAGGATTATGTTTGCTTGCCAAAACCCCGTCTCACATATTTTTATGCGCCCGATAATCGTTAGGCGTAACGCCGGTGTGTTTTTTAAAAAGCCGCGAAAAATAAGAATAATTTGAAAAGCCTAAAAATTCGGAAATCTGAGCGTTTGTATAGTTGCTGAAAAGGAGCAATTCCTCCGCCTTTTTAATACGCATGTCTATTGCGTACTGCGCCGGAGTTTTGCCCGTGCTCTTTTTAAACTCCCTTATAAGGTAATTTGTTGAAATGGAAAACTTCTTCGCCAATTCGTTAATAATAACCGGGTTTTGCATTGAGGTGTAAAATTCGCTGATGATTTGCTCAATCAGCTCGTTTTTTTCTTTTCTTTGCTTTATTTCGGAATGGAATATCGAGCGGCTTATAAGCCCGAGTATGGATATAAGCAGTCCCGAACAGATCTGCTCATAGCACGGCTCCTGCCTAGTGTATTCGTGACACAGGCGGTACAGCATCTGTTCAATGTCGAGCGTATCGATATTCAGCCTTAAAATATTAATCGAGTTAAGGCGGAGAGCTTTTATTATCGGCGTGCATTGCGTACCGTTGAAATGCACCCAGTAGTTAACGGTATTGTCCTTTTTTTCAAAGCGGTATCTTTGATGCTCGTACGGGTGTAAAATAAATGCCTGCTTTTCATATACGGTATATTCCTTATTCGCTATTGTTATATAACCGATTCCGCGCGCTATATACAAAAGCAAATAATCCGAGCGCCCGTCGGGTCGGTCTATTATATAGTCCTGGTCGGTAAGCAGCAGCGTTCCGCAGTTGTTAACGTGCATAAACGCGGTGGTAGGAATATCTGATGAAAACGAAAGTGGTAAGTATGCCATAATAATATCCCCTTGCTTTCACAAAAATATAATATTTGTGCAGTAATTGGTTGATTTTGTGTATGTACTTTTTCCTTTTGCGTAGTATAATTATAGTGTAAAGAAAAATATTTGTCAATATTTAATATAATTCAGGAGGAGCTGATTATAATGGAAAACATCAATTTAATTCCGCCGTCAGAGGTAGGAAAAGGCTCAAAAATCAAGCTGAATGTCTGCGAGCATGAGGTGGATATGTACTGGAAGGTCGCTATTGAGGTGCTGGAGGTCATAGCCGAAAACAACAAAAAGGGCGAGCCGACGGTTATGATAGTGCCTTACGGCCCGTTAGGCCCCTATGCGAGAATAGCCGAGCTTGTAAACAAATACCGAGTATCGCTTAAAAACTGTGTGTTTATCAATATGGATGAGTACCTTAAAGACGAGAAGACCTATATTGATAAGGACGACCCGCTTTCTTTCCGCGGCGGTATGGAAAGAACATTTTACAGCAAGGTAGACTCGGAGCTTAATGTTCTGCCAGAAAACAGATTTTTCCCCGAGCCGGGCAACGAGGGCAAAATAATGGAAATAATAGATAAATACGGCAAGCTGGATATGGTGTTCGGCGGAGTGGGGATTAACGGACATTACGCCTTTAACGAGCCGCCCGAGCCCGGCGAGAACGTTACGCCCGAGGAATTTGCAGAGCGCCGCACCCGCGTTTTGAAAATAACAAGAGAAACCAAAACGATAAACGCATATATGAACTGCGGCGCAAACCTTGACGCTATACCCAATTGGTGCATAACCGTAGGAATGAAAGAAATTTTCAGGGCGAAAAAGGTGCGCATGTGTATGCCGAGAGACTGGAACGCGGCGGCGCTCAGAAAGGTGCTGCACGGACCTGTAACCGCAAGCGTACCCTGTTCGCTTTTCCAGAACCACCCCGACGCCATGCTTTATGCCGCGGCGGTAGCGCTGCAGTGCCCTGTATCGGAAATCAGAATTTACAATAAATAATGAAAAACCTGCTTATAAAAAACGCGGCGGTCGTTTTTCCGGACAGTATTAAACATTCATGCAATGTTTTAACCCTAAACGGCAAAATATCCGACTGCGATTTTAGGGGCGATCCACCCGAAAATACCGAAATAATAAATGCCGAGGGAAATTATATTTTGCCGGGATTTATTGATATACATATTCACGGCGGCGGCGGAGCAGACTTTATGGACGCCACTCCCGAAGCGTTTGAAACGGCGGTAAAGTCCCATTTGCAGCACGGAACAACAACGCTTGTTCCCACCGCAATGTCGGCTTCGGAAAAGGATCTCACGGCGTTTTTAAAAACCTTTAAGAGCTTTCGGAAAAACAGCAAATACGGTGCTCTGACTCCGGGTGTTCATTTAGAGGGGCCGTATTTTTCGGGAGCTTCGGCTAAAAGCGGCGGCGCGCAGCCGAGGGATATACTGCGGCTGCCAGATATCAACGAGGTTGAAAGACTTTTGAAAACAGCCGACGGCGATATTCTCCGCTGGGACGCAGCACCTGAACTACCCGGTGCAGATGAATTTGCACGCTGTATGACCGATAACGGAATACTTTGCGCAATAGCCCATTCAAACGCCGATTCCGAAGAGGCGCAGCGGGGAATTGACTGCGGATTTTCGCATGTGACCCACTTTTATAACGCCGTTACGACCTACCATAAAGAAGGGCAGACGGTATACGGCGGTATTGTGGAGGCGGCTTACCTTAATTCGGGCGTGACGGTCGAGCTGATATGCGACGGTAAGCACATTCCGCGAGATATTCTAAGACTTGCGCTTAAAATTAAAGGCGTAAATTCCGTTGCGGCAATAACCGACGCCATGCGGATTTCCGGAACGGATATGAAGTTTGGCAAGCTCGGAGGTCTTAAAAACGGCACTGACGTTATTGTGGACAGCGGAGTTGCAAAGCTGCCCGATATGTCCTCATTTGCGGGGAGCGTTGCCACAATGGACAGGTGCTTAAAGGTTTTGTGCCTTGATTACGGAATATCCCTTACCGACGCGTCGGTAATGCTTTCGGGCACGCCCGCAAGGCTTTTGCGGCTCGGAAACACAAAGGGCAGAATACAAAACGGTATGGACGCGGATATGGTGCTTGTAAACCGTGAAATGGCGGTCATGTGCGTTATATCAAACGGAAAGGCCGTTAAATAAAGGATTGCTTTCCGATATTAGTGAGTTGCCGTATACACGGCGGCTGGTTATAATTATAATATACAAAAATCGATTGTTCTTTTGATAATACTTTTGCGATATAGTAAAGTTTTCTTGCAATTTTTTAGATGAAAGACTTATGAAAATGATATAAAACTAAAGTGCAAAGCAGGACAACTTAAATGTATTGTGAATATTTCAGGAAAAGATGAGGCAATTATGGTTAACAGAACTTCGGTTGAAACAGACATATTGGTTTTGGGGGCTGGACCCTCGGGATTTGCGGCGGCGTATATCGCGGCGAAAAACGGCGCAAAGGTCATACTTGCCGAGCAATGCGGAGAGGTGGGCGGAATTTCCACCTCGGGGCTAATGAGCCACTGTACGGGAAACTGCGGCAGCCGCTGTTTCGGCAGTTTCCGACATAAAATTACCCGAGGTTGATGCCTCGTCAATCAGGAATATTTTAGGCATATAAGCGCATTTTGCTTAATTGTGCATGAAAAGACAAGATTTTTTTCTTTAACTGTGATAATATTGAACAAACTGGAGGTGATATTTATGTATATAGGTCTGCAAAAAATAAAGGATGTTATTGATTATATAGAAGATAATATCACTGCTGACCTTGATTGCAAAACGCTGTCTTTAAAAATGGGCTTATCGGTTTATGAGTTCAGAAGAATTTTTTCCTTTGTAATCGGGTGTCCCATATCGGAATACATAAGGAAAAGACGGTTATCTCTGGCGGCGCTGGAGCTTATAAAGGATAAACCAACGGATATTCTGACTCTTGCGGAAAAATACGGCTATTCGAGTCAATCCGCCTTTACAAAGGCTTTCGGCGAATATCACGGGGTGGCACCCACGGTGCTTTTAAAGGAAAAGGCGGAAATTAAACTTTTCACCGTGCCCAAGTTTGAGATAAACATAAGCTCGGGCGAATATGTGGATTTCAGCGTAAGAAAATCGGACGGATTTTACATAAACGGGTTCTCCGAGGTGTCGGTTATAACTGATAGCTGCTGCTGTGAAAGCGTATGGAACGGCTTTTACGAAAGCGGAGCGGATAAAAAGCTGAATACCGAAAAACTTTATGTAGCTTACAGAAACAGCAACGAAAACGTTTTATGCACCATAGGTGAAAGATCGGCGCAAGCAGACGGCGCAATGCAGTTTGATAAAATACCGAGAAGTTTATGGGCGTGCTTTAAGCTCAATACGGTTGAAGACGACCCGGTAAACAAGGTTTACGGTAAAATTTTATATGATTGGCTGCCGTCAGCCAATCCCAGTCTGTCGAATAACCCTAAATTCCAAGCGAGATTTAGGGTTA
>OHAF01003164.1_pt1 | contig 11093 bp, 7 predicted proteins | sample 1577041 | NCBI WGS metagenome assembly OHAF01 (sample SAMEA3541495, study PRJEB24748) | human gut metagenome | biome: human gut; feature: human-associated habitat; material: faeces | place: China | collected 2012
GGCAGGGCGCCGCTCAGGCGCGCGACCGCGTCCAGCAGCTCGCTCACGCCCTGCCCGCGCAGCGCCGCGCCCGAAAGCACCGGGAACGCCCCGCGCCGGGCAAAGAGCGCCGCGAGCGTGTCCCACGCGTCGTCCGTGGAGGGGGTGCCTTCCAGACAGCGCTCAAGAAAGCCGTCGTCCAGCAGGGAAAGCGCGTCGATGTCCGGCGCGCCGTCCGATACGGGCACGAGCTGCGGGGCGAGGCGCTCCCGCAGGCGCCGGAGCGCGTCCGGCAAGGAAAAGCCCGGCAGGTCCGTTTTGTTGAGAAACAGGAGCGTGGGCAGGCCCCGCTCCGCCGCGAGGGCGAAGAGCGCCGCGGTGTGCGCGTCCACGCGGGCGGTCCCGTCCACCACCAGCACGCACAGGTCCGCCGCCGTCAGCGCCCGCGCCGTCTCGGAGGCGAAATCGACGTGGCCGGGCGTGTCGATGAGGGTGAGGCGGCGACCCTGCCACGCAAGCCACGCCTGCCCCGAAAACACCGTGATGCCCCGCTCGCGCTCGATGGGGTCCACGTCCAGCGCGGTGTCGCCGTGATCGACGCGGCCCGCCCGGCGCAGCGCCCCGGAGGCAAGCAGCAGCTGCTCGCACAGGGTGGTCTTGCCCGCGTCCACGTGGGCCATCACCGCAAAGGTGCGCGCCGCGCTCATTTGAACACCTGAAAAATGCCGCACTTGAGGTACTGCGTCTCCGGCGAGGCGAGCAGAATGGGATGGTCGCGCCCCTGCGTGCGCCATTCGATCTGCCGAAGCTGCACACGCGCGTCCTTCTGCGCCTCCAGCAGCATCCCGCGGAACAGGTCGGGGGTCACGTGCTGGCTGCACGAGCAGGTGATGAAGAAGCCTCCGTCCCGCGTGAGCTTCATGCCCCGCAGGTTGATTTCCTTGTAGCCGCGCAGCGCGCCCTCCACCGCCGAGCGCGTCTTGGTGAAGGCCGGCGGGTCGAGGATGACCACGTCATACTGCTCCTTCGCGGTCTGGTGCGCGCGGAGAAAGTCGAAGGCATTGGCGCACTCGAAGCGCACGCGGTCCTCCACGCCGTTGAGGCGCGCGTTTTCCAGCGCGCAGGCGCAGGCGTGCTCGCTGATGTCCACGCCCGTGACCTCCGCCGCGCCGTAGCGCGCCGCGTGCAGGGCAAAGCTGCCCGTGTGCGTGAAGCAGTCCAGCACCCGCATGCCCGACACAAACGGCGCGATGGCGGCGCGGTTTTCCTTCTGGTCGAGGAAAAAGCCCGTCTTTTGCCCCTCCTTGACATCCACCAGAAAGCGCACGCCGTTTTCCTGCATCTCCACGCGGTCCGGGACCTCGCCCCAGAGCAGGCCCGTCTGCTGGCTCAGCCCCTCCAGCTCGCGCACGGGCACGTCGTTTCGCTCGTAGATGCCGCGCGGCGAAAGCTCCTGCGCCAGCGCGTCCACGATATCCCCCTTGAACCGCTCCATGCCAAGGCAGAGAATCTGCAGTACGATCACGTCGCCGAACTTGTCCGCGATCACCGCGGGCAGGCCGTCGCTCTCGGCGAAGATCAGCCGGCAGCTGTTCAGGTCCGCGAAGCGGCGGCGGTAGTCCAGCGCGCGCCTGACCCGCCCGCGGATGAATGCCGCGTCGATGGGCTCGTCCCGCCGGGAGAGGATGCGCAGGCTGATCTGCGAGCGCGGATTGTACACCGCCATGGCCAGAAACCGGCCCGCCGAGGTGAGCACCCGGACGGGCAGGCCGTCCGCCGCGCCGTCCTCGCGCTCGATATCGCTTCTGAATACCCAGGGATGCCCGCCGAGCACGCGCTGCTCGCGGCCCCTGCGCAGGTAAATATTCATGCAAAAAAGCCTCCTCATGAAACGGATATGGGGGCGCCGCTTCCATTATAACACAGACCGGCGGCTTGAAAAGATGCAAAGTCGGGGGCGGGACGTTTCCGGCGCGCGGCATGTGCGTGTGGCGTTTTTTGCCGGACCGTGGTACAATGGTGAGCCGAAAGGGGGACGGACGCATGCGCAATGTGATTCTGATCGGCATGCCCGGATGCGGCAAGAGCACGGTGGGCGTGCTAGCGGCCAAGGCCCTGACGATGGATTTTGTGGATACGGACCTGCTGCTTCAGCGAAAGGCCGGGCGGCCCCTGCAGCGGATGGTGGACGAGCTGGGCGCGGAGGGCTTCGCGCACGTGGAGGAGGCGTGCGTGTGCGGGCTGGAGGCGCGCGGCACGGTGATCGCCACGGGCGGATCGGTGGCCATGGAGGACGCGGCCATGGAGCACCTGAAGGAAGGCGGGCTGGTGATTTTCCTCAGGCTGCCGCTGGAGACGCTCTCGCGCCGCCTCAAGAACATGAAAACGCGCGGAATCGCCATGGAGAAGGGGCAGACGCTGCGCGACCTCTACGAGCGCCGTCAGCCGGCCTATCTGAAATGGGCGGACGCGGTGGTGGACGCCGAGGGGCTGGGCGTGGAGGAGACGGTGGCGCGCGTGGTGGCCGCCGTGCGCGAGCGCGAGGGCCAGACGCAGGAGACGGAAGCGGAAAAGACGGGGAAACAGAATTAATTATAGAAAGAAAGCGGGCCGCGCCGGGAGAGGAGGTTGCTTCTCCGGGGCGGCCCGCTTTGGGGATGGCTGAAAAATCCGGGGGATGCGGGAAGGAAGGTTCAGGCTTCGCACACAAGCACCCTTTGGGGAGGGTTGGAGGCCCGCCGCGCGTCAGCGGTAGCGGACCTCGCCGGTGAGCAGGCGGATGCGCGCCGCCTCGGCGGGGTATTGCGCAATCAGCGCTTCCGGATCGGAGGCGTGCTCGTAGTCGGAGTCCTCGTAGCCGGGGCTCATGGTGGTGCCCATGAGGCCGTACCGTCCGCCGGGGCGGAGGCGGCTGCCCTGCCACGCGCCGGCGGGGACCACATGCTGCACCTCCTGCCCGGCGCAGATGTCGCTCCCCAGCACCGTCACCCGGCTGCTGCCGTCGGGCAGCAGCTCCAAAAGCTCCACCGGGTCGCCGCTGTAGAAATGGTACACCTCGTCGGTGCACAGCCGGTGCAGGTGGGAATACCCCTGCCCGGTGAGCATGAAGTAGATGGCCGAGCCCATGTCCCGTCCGTTCACCTTGCCGGGGGAGCGGTAGCTGGAGCGGAAGAGCCCCCCTTCCTGCGAAAGCGGGGTCAGGCCCAGAATATCAATGATCTTCTGAATGTCGTCCATGCCCTCTCCTCCTTACACGTCCGCCCAGACCCCGTTTTCCCGGGCGCTGCGCTCCACCGCCCGGCACAGATACGCAAGCCGCGCCCCGTCCTCAAAGGTGGGGAAATCCCCCTGCCGCTCCGGGAACGTCCAGCCCAGCGCGGCATAGTAGCGCGCGGCCAGCGTGATAAAGGTATCGGTGAAGCCGTTGAAGCCGAAGGGGTAGAGGGCGGTCTGCACCCCGCTGCCCTTGGAGGCTTCGTGCAGGGCGGTGCTGGCCTCGCTGTCCCACCACAGGCTGCGGTTTTTGCCGGTGATTTCCAAGCTCAGGCGGTTGGTGCGGCCATGGGACACCTCGGAGAGGACCGCCGAACCGATGGCCCCGCCCGCCATGCGGAAGTGGAGGAGGGCGCTGTCCTCCGAGCGCACGGTGACGGGGACGCCCTCCGCCGCTTCGGGCGGCTCCATCATGCCGTCCTTCAACATCCGCTGCGGCTGAAAGCAGCCGAAGAGGGCCTGCACCGACGTGATCCTCTCGCCCGTGAGGTACTCCGCCAGATCCAGCCAGTGGGTGCCGATCTCGGTGACGGCCCGCATGGTCCCGCCCACGGCCTCGTCATACCGCCAGCCATCGGGGGCGGGGAGGGCGTGGAATTCCTGCAGATAGGCGCCGTGGACCAGAAACACCGGCCCGAAGGCCGGGTCCGCCACCCGCGCCTTCGCTTCCTGACAGGCCGGGTGAAAGCGCACGTTCAGGTTCACCGCGCACGCAAGCCCTTTCTCCCGCGCCAGATGGGCCAGCTCGCCGGCCTGCTCCGGGTCAAGGCACAGGGGCTTTTCGCACAGCACATGCCGGCCGTGTTCCAGCAGGAATTTGACCATTTCATAATGAAGCCCCGGCGGGGTGCAGACGTGAACCGAGCCGACGGACGCGTCCAGCAGCGCCGCCGGGTCCGTGGACCACTCGGGAATCCCCCACTGCTCCGCGAAGGCCCTGGCCCCCGCCTCGCTGTGGCTCACGACCGTGCGGATGGGGATGCCGACGGCCCGCAGGGCCATGGCGTGGGTCTGCGCGATGCCTCCGGCGCCCCAGATGGCTGCCTGATGCTGATTCATGGCGGTGTGCCCCCTTTTTACGCCTTCGGCGTGTCGAAAAAGCTCGCCGAAGGCGAGCTTTTCCAACGAACGCGCGAGCGTCAAATCTCCATAATGATCGGCAAAATCATGGGGTTGCGCTTGATCTTGTCGAAGATGTAGCGGTGCAGTTCGTCCTTGATGCGGTTTTTCATGTTCTGCCACTCGCTGCCGTCCACCTGGCCGTAGCTGAGGACGATGTTGCGCGCCAGCTCGCGGCTGCATTCGATGATGTCCTCGTTCTCGCGCACGTAGACGAAGCCGCGGCTGATGATATCCGGGCCGGACACCAGCGCGCCGCTGTCGCGGTCGATGGCCATGACGACGATAATCAGGCCGTCCTGGCTGAGGTGCTTGCGGTCGCGCAGGACCACGTTGCCCACGTCGCCGATGCCAAGGCCGTCCACCAGCACGCCGCCCGTGGGCACCTCGCCCACGATGGCCAGGCTGTCCTGGCTCATCTCGATGACCTGACCGATCTCCGGGATGACGATGTTTTCCGACCGGGTGCCCAGCGCCTCGGCCAGCTCCGCGTGCTGCCACAGCTTCGAATACTCGCCGTGGATGGGCAGGAAATACTTGGGCTTGACCAGCGCGTGCAGGAGCTTGATCTCCTCCTGGCAGGCGTGGCCGGAGACGTGCACCTCGCCCAGCTGGCCGTAGATGACGTTGGCCCCGCAGCGGTAGAGCTGGTTGATGACCCGCGCCACGGGCTTTTCATTGCCGGGGATGGGGTGGGCCGAGAGAATGACCATATCCGTGGGGCGGATCTGGAGCTTGCGGTGCTCGCCGTAGGCCATGCGCGTCAGGCCCGCCATGGCCTCGCCCTGGCTGCCGGTGGTGACGACGAGAATCTCCTCGTCGGCATAGTTTTCCAGATCATCGACGTCGATGAGGTTTTCCTCGGGGATGGACAGTTCCCCGATGGACATGGCCACGCGTGTGACGTTGACCATGCTGCGCCCCACAAAGCACACCCGGCGGCCGAACATCGCCGCCGAATCCACCACCATCTGCACGCGGTGGATGTTGGAGGCGAACATCGCCACGATCACCCGGCCCTTGGCCTGCTGGAACATGTCGATGAACGTCTGGCCGATCTTGGTTTCGCTCATGGTGTAGCCCTTGCGCTCGATATTGGTCGATTCGCACAGGAACGCAAGCACGCCCTTCGAGCCCAGCTCCGCAAAGCCGGCCAGGTCCGTCACCTGCCCGTCGATGGGCGTATAGTCCACCTTGAAGTCGCCGCTGAACACCACCGTGCCCGCCGGGCAGGTGATCGCCAGCGCCACCGCCCCCGCGATGGAGTGGTTGACGTGAAGGAAGCGCACCTGAAAACACCCCAGGCGGATCACGTCGCCCGGACGCACCACGTTGAGCGGCACGCCCGCGATGCGGTGCTCCTTGAGCTTGAGGTCCACCAGCGCAAGCGTCAGCTTGGTGCCGTAGAGGGCCATGGGCACCTGCCGCAGCACATAGGGCGTGGCCCCGATGTGGTCCTCGTGCCCGTGGGTGAGCAGCATGCCCCGGATGCGCTCGCGGTTTTTGATGAGGTAGGTCACATCCGGGATGACCAGGTCTACGCCCAGCATGTCTTCCTTGGGGAAGATGGAGCCGCAGTCCACCACCAGCATGTCTTCTCCGTATTCGACAACGGTGATGTTTTTGCCGAATTCATCCACACCGCCCAGCGGGATGATGCGGATTTTGTGTTCGCTCTCTGCCATTGGAGCCTCCTTTTGCGCGGCGCGCCGCGCCTGTGATGGGGTCCCTATCTGGAGGCGGACGCGCCATCCGGCCGCCGACCGCCCGATCATTTCCGGGGCAAGGGCTCCGCACGCACGCAAAAAACACGCTTCGGACCGCACCATTGCAGCCCGCGCCGGAACCGGTGTATGAAGGGGGCGCGAGGTCCCCGCCAAAGCCCACGAACCCTTATATCGTTGTTAGTATATCACAGAAAAGGCATTTTGAACAGCAAAAATGCAAAGGATTTCTTCACAGAGTTTGTGAAGCCTTTTTCGGGCGGGTTTACCGAAAAAACGGCGCGAAACGGGGTTTCTGGCCATCTTTCGGCCAGAAACGCCCGTCCGCGCCGCGCCGGGACAAAAAAAAGGGGGCGGCGGGGATGATTTGCCGCCGCCGCGAGGGGCGTTTAGGGGATTATTTGCCGCCGCCGCAGCCGATATCTTCAATTTCCGGCTTGTCGGGGTAGACGGCGCAGACGCGGGGGGTCCATTCGGGGCGCTGGCGCAGGCGAAGCTCGAAAAGGCGCAGCGCGACGGCCGACAGGCTAAGCCCGATGGCGCTGCCCAGAAGCGCCCACAGCTCCATCCCGCCCGACAGGCTGTAGCCCAGGAACAGGCCCAGCAGGAAGCAGGCCAGGGGCAGCGCGTAGGCGAGGGCCGTGGCCCCCAGGAACCGTCCGTCGGGCAGCTCCACCTTGACCCAGTCGCCCACGGCGCAGTCGGCCTTCAGGCGGATGGAGCGGCTCTTGCCGCCGCCGCCGCACGCGCCGCACTTGGCGCACGCGTCGGGCCGCATGTAAACGATGGTGGCTTCTCCGGTCGTTTTGTCGTATGCCTGTACCTGGCCGAATTTAATCATCTCTGGCACGCCTCCTGACGGCCGCGGGGCCGCATGAATAAAGTAAAAAACGGAACGAATTTTGCCCATGCGTATTGACACATGGGCTAAAAGGCGCTATAATTTAAACTTGCATCAGTATCGTTACTGTGCGAAGCCGCGCCCGTCCGTTGTTGAGTATTGTACATGCCCCGGCGCAAAAATGCAACAGGAAATTTTTTGACCGGGAACAGGGGAAAGGGACGCGGCTTTCGCAGCGGATACACATGCGAGGAACATAAGGGGTGATGGCATTTATGGTGCATGAGGTTCAAATGGGGAAGCTGAGGAAGCGGCAGAGCTTCTCGCACATCGACGAGATCCTGGACATGCCCGATCTCATTGAAGTGCAGAAAAACTCCTACCGCCGCTTTCTGGAAGTGGACATGCGCGAGGTGCTCGACGACGTCAGTCCCATCGTGGACTACACCGAGAACCTCTCGCTGGAGTTTGTGGACTATTCGCTGGACGAGCCCAAAAACAGCGTGGAGCGCTGCAAGGAGCGCGACATGACCTATGCCGCCCCGCTGAAGGTGTTCGTCCGCCTCAAAAACCGCGAGACCGGCGAAATCAAGGAATCCGACGTATTCATGGGCGACTTCCCCCTCATGACCGAGCATGGCACCTTTATCATCAACGGCGCGGAGCGCGTCATCGTCAGCCAGCTGGTGCGCTCCCCCGGCGTATACTACGAAGATCAGATCGACAAGGCCGGCAAGCATCTCTTTTCCACCACGGTCATCCCCAACCGCGGCGCGTGGCTGGAGTACGAGACGGACTCCAACGACGTTTTGTGGGTGCGCATCGACCGGGCGCGCAAGCTGCCCATCACGCTGATCCTGCGCGCGCTGGGCTACGGCACCGATCAGGAGATCGTCGATCTGCTCGGCGAGGACGAGCGCCTCATGGCCACCCTCCAGCGCGGCGACAACGCCCACAGCCGCGACGAGGGCCTCATCGAGATCTACAAGCGGCAGAAGCCCGGCGAGCCGCCCACCCGCGAGAGCGCCCAGAGCCTGTTTAATTCCCTCTTCTTTGACGCCAAGCGCTATGACCTCATGCGCGTGGGCCGCTACAAGTTCAACAAAAAGCTGTCCCTGGCCACCCGCATTCAGGGCCAGGTGGCGGACGCCGACATCGCCGATCCCGCCACCGGCGAGGTGCTCATCCGCGCCGGCGAGACCATCAGCCGCGAAAAGGCCCGCGAGATCCAGAACGCCGGCGTCAACACCGTCGACGTGCGCCTGGATGGCGGCCGCGTGCACCGCGTGGTGGGCAACCACTTCGTGGACGCCGCCCAGTACCTGCCCTTCGATCCCAAAGAGGCCGGCGTGCAGGAAAACGTGCTCTACCCCGTGCTCATGGAGATCCTGGGCGCCTGCGGGGAGGACGAAAAGCTGCTGCGCGAAACCGTGCGCGCCCGCGCGCACGATCTGGTGCCCAAGCACATCATCACCGAGGACATCGTGGCCTCCATCAGCTATCTGCTGGGCCTGCCCTGGGGCCTCGGATTTACCGACGACATCGACCATCTGGGCAACCGCCGCCTGCGCTCGGTGGGCGAGCTTCTGCAAAACCAGATCCGCATCGGCCTGAGCCGTCTGGAGCGCGTGGTGCGCGAGCGCATGGCCATTCAGGACGCCGACGAGGTGCGGCCGGGCGAACTTATCAACATCCGCCCGGTGAGCGCGGCCATCAAGGAGTTCTTCGGGTCCTCGCAGCTGTCGCAGTTCATGGACCAGCCCAACCCCCTGGCGGAGCTGACCCACAAGCGCCGCCTGAGCGCCCTGGGCCCCGGCGGCCTCAACCGCGACCGCGCCTCCTTCGAGGTGCGCGACGTGCACTACAGCCACTACGCCCGCATCTGCCCCATCGAGACGCCTGAAGGCCCCAACATCGGCCTGATCGGCTCGCTGGCCACCTATGCGCGCATCAACGAGTACGGCTTCATCGAAGCCCCCTACCGCATCGTCGATCCCGAAACCCACCGCGTGACCGACAAGATCGTCTACATGACCGCCGACGAGGAGGACTTCTACAAGGTCGCCGAGGCCAACGAACCCCTGAACGAGGACGGCTCCTTCCAAAACGAGTACGTCACCGTGCGCGACAAGGCCGAGATCATCCGCGTGCCGCGCGAGAACGTCGATTTGATCGACGTAAGCCCCCGGCAGATCGTGTCCGTGGCCACGGCCATGATCCCCTTCCTGGAAAACGACGACGCCACCCGCGCCCTCATGGGCTCCAACATGCAGCGTCAGGCCGTGCCGCTGCTGGTGCCCGAGGCCCCCATCGTGGGCACCGGCATGGAGTACAAGGCCGCGCACGACTCCGGCGTGGTGGTGCTCTCCAAGCAGGACGGCGTGGTGGAGAAGGTGGCCGGCGACCGCATCGTGGTCAAGGACACCCTCGGCGAGCGCCACACCTACAAGCTCAGCAAGTTCGCCCGCTCCAACCAGGGCACCTGCATCAACCAGCGCCCCCGCGTCAAGGCCGGGCAGGTCATCGAAAAGGGCGACCTGCTGGCCGACGGACCCTCCACCGAGATGGGCGAAATCGGCCTGGGCCGCAACGTCCTCATCGGCTTCATGACCTGGGAGGGCTACAACTACGAGGACGCCGTGCTCATCAGCGAAAAGCTGGTCAAGGAGGACGTGTATACCTCCATCCACATCGAGGAGTTTGAGTCCGAGGCCCGCGAAACCAAGCTGGGACCCGAGGAAATCACCCGCGACATCCCCAACATCGGCGACGACGCGGTCAAGGACCTCGACGAGGACGGCATCATCCGCATCGGCGCCGAGGTGCGCGCCGGCGACATTCTGGTGGGCAAGGTGACGCCCAAGGGCGAAACCGACCTCACCGCCGAGGAGCGCCTGCTTCGCGCCATCTTCGGCGAAAAGGCGCGCGAGGTGCGCGACACCTCCCTGCGCGTGCCCCACGGCGAGGGCGGCATCGTGGTGGACGTGAAGATCTTCACCCGCGAGAACAAGGACGAGCTCTCCCCCGGCGTCAACGAGATGGTGCGCGTCTACATCGCCCAGAAGCGCAAGATCAGCGTGGGCGACAAGATGGCCGGCCGCCACGGCAACAAGGGCGTTGTATCCCGCATTCTGCCGCAGGAAGATATGCCGTTCCTGGAGGACGGCACGCCGCTGGACATTGTGCTGAACCCGCTGGGCGTTCCCTCCCGTATGAACATCGGCCAGGTGCTGGAGGTCCATTTGGGCTACGCCGCCAAGGCGCTGGGCTGGAAGGTCATGACGCCGGTGTTCGACGGCGCCCACGAGGAGGACATCCGGGCGATGTTCCGTGAGACCGGTAAGCGCGAGGACGGCAAGAGCTATGTTTATGACGGACGCACCGGCGAGCGTTTTGACAACCCCGTTACCGTGGGCTATATGTATTACCTCAAGCTGCACCATCTGGTAGACGATAAGATCCACGCCCGCTCCACCGGCCCGTACAGCCTTGTAACGCAGCAGCCTCTGGGCGGCAAGGCCCAGTTCGGCGGCCAGCGCTTTGGCGAAATGGAAGTCTGGGCGCTGGAAGCTTACGGCGCCGCGCATACGCTGCAGGAAATTCTGACTGTGAAGTCGGATGATATCGTCGGCCGGACGAAGACCTATGAAGCCATCATCAAGGGCAGAGATCTGCCGGAACCGGGAATTCCTGAATCCTTCCGCGTTCTTAAGCACGAGCTGCAGGCGTTGGCCATCGACGTCAAGATGCTGGATGAAGAAGGTCTGGAAGTCGATATGAAGAAGATGGAAGCAGACGAAATTAACGAAGTTGCAGCCCTGGAGAACGTCGTATCCGAAACCTCGGCCGAGGTTCCGGCCCAGGTCATCGACGAGGAGGATCTGCCGGAAGAAGCGGCTGTAATCGGATTTGATGACGAAGACGTTGAGTAAAGGAGGCGTAAGCGATGAGTGTCAATAAATTTGCCGCCATTCAGGTCGGTCTGGCATCCCCGGAACGAATCCGCGAATGGTCCTATGGCGAAGTCAAAAAGCCGGAGACCATCAACTACCGCACGCTCAAGCCGGAGCGGGACGGCCTGTTCTGCGAGCGCATCTTTGGCCCCACGAAGGACTGGGAGTGCCACTGCGGCAAGTATAAGAAGATCCGCTACAAGG
>OHAF01003169.1_pt1 | contig 11078 bp, 14 predicted proteins | sample 1577041 | NCBI WGS metagenome assembly OHAF01 (sample SAMEA3541495, study PRJEB24748) | human gut metagenome | biome: human gut; feature: human-associated habitat; material: faeces | place: China | collected 2012
ATGCAACCCGATACATGAAATCCCTATTTCTCTTTGGACGGAGGTGGATAGGATATTTTCGATTGTACTTGACAGGTGTCAGATACTTTTGTATGAGAAGCATGGACTCTGTTTCGTTACCATCGTGTTTGAGATATGCCCTGCATATGTTTACTGCATTTGAAACGGATTTACTCTGCATCTGGAGCATAAACTGAATATACTCGCGGAAAGAAAGTTTGCGGTTCCTGGTAAAATCACTTTCCGGATTACGGCAGAACATGGAGTGAATTTCATCGAGTTCTGTGATGCAGTTGTCGAGTGTGGATTTTAAATTAGATAAGAAAAAATCAGCCATAATGAGCCTCCTTGAAATATGTTTATAATCAAGGCTTACGCAACATATATTGGCTTACTTGTCAACTGCTTTTTGTAATATTTTTAAAGTTTTTAGGTATAAAAACAGTGGCTTTCTATGACAGAAAACCACTAAAATGATGCTTAACTGAATGGCATTGCTTTATCACCACTTTGAAAATGGTTGTTTTATGGCGGATAGTCAGACAGTTTTGGATATAAGAGATGATCTGGGAGCAACCATGAATGAATGCAGGGAAGTGACCGAAAAGTACCGCACAGGACGGAGTGCATATTTACGGCTCGGACAGTTGTTTATGCGATTGTTTGCAGGACTATTATAGCAGAAAGAAGAGGTGTTCGATATGTGTACAGCAGCAACTTACAAAACAAAAGATTTTTATATGGGCAGAACGCTTGATTATGAATTTTCCTATGGGGAACAGATCACGATAACGCCAAGAAATTACGAATTTGATTTCCGGTTTGCCGGGAAGATAAAAAGCCATTATGCTTTGATCGGAATGGCATTTGTTGCAGAAGGTTATCCGCTTTATTATGATGCTGTTAATGAAAAAGGCCTTGGAATGGCAGGTCTTAATTTTGTCGGCAATGCGGCATATGAAGAGGCTTTGCCGGAAGATGAAACAGAAGTCAGCCAGGTGGCACAGTTCGAGTTCATCCCATGGATCCTTACACAGTGTGCTACTGTAGCAGAGGCGAGAGAGAAGCTGGCAGCAATGAGACTGACAGGCACAGCATTCAGTGAACAGCTGCCGACAGCACAGCTTCACTGGATCATTGCAGACAAAGACTCCTGTATCGTTGTTGAGTCTATGAAAGATGGGCTGCATGTATATGATAATCCGGTAGGAGTGCTTACCAATAATCCACCATTCCCGAGTCAGATGTTTGCACTGAATAATTATGCCGGAGTATCCAGAAAACAGCCGGAGAGTACTTTTGCAGGAGTATTACAGCTTGATGCATATAGCAGAGGAATGGGTGGAATGGGAATACCTGGAGATCTTTCCAGCCAGTCAAGATTTGTGAAAGTTGCCTTTACAAAATTAAATTCGATCTCCGGTGAAGAAGAGGATGAGAGTGTAAGCCAGTTCTTCCATATCTTAGGATCCGTAGATCAGCAGCGTGGATGCTGTGAGGTGACAGAAGGCAAATATGAGATCACGATATACACGTCCTGTTGTAATACAGCAAAAGGTATTTATTATTATACGACTTATGATAATCATCAGATCACAGCGGTTGACATGCATGCGGAAAATCTGGATTCAGATCAGCTGATCTGTTATCCGCTTCTGTCCAAGGGCGAAGTCAGATGGCAGAATAAATAATACGAAAATGCACGGAGAAAGCATAACGCAGAACAACAGGAGGAAAGACCATGAAAGAAGTTAAAACACCGAAAAAACCACTGGCATATTATTATGGGATTGTGTTAATAGTGCTGATCGTATTTAATCTGGTTGTCACACCAATCCTTATGGAGCATCAGGTGAAGGAAACGGATTATGGCACTTTTATGAGCATGATCGAGAAGAAGAATATTGGTGAAGTAGAAGTTGAGGACAATCAGATCATCTTTACAGATAAAGATCAAAAAAATATTTATAAAACAGGTCTGATGAACGATCCGAACCTGACGGACAGGCTATATGAATGTGGAGCAGTATTCGCAAAAGATATCGATAAGCAGATGTCACCGATCATCAGCTTCCTGCTGACCGGGGTTTTGCCATTGATTCTTTTTATCGCACTGGGAAATTATATGGCGAAGAAACTGATGGAGCATGCCGGAGGAAAAAATTCGATGGCTTTTGGAATGGGAAAAAGCAATGCGAAGATTTATGTGCAATCCAGTGAGGGAATCCGTTTTTCAGACGTTGCAGGAGAAGATGAGGCGAAAGAAAACCTTTCAGAGATCGTTGATTATCTTCACAATCCGAAGAAGTATACCGATGTAGGTGCGTCTATGCCAAAAGGTGTCCTTCTTGTAGGACCTCCGGGAACCGGCAAAACAATGCTTGCAAAAGCAGTTGCGGGTGAATCAAATGTACCATTTTTCTCAATGTCCGGATCAGAATTCGTTGAGATGTTTGTCGGTATGGGAGCTTCCAAAGTTCGAGATCTTTTCGGACAGGCAAAGGAAAAGGCACCATGTATCGTGTTTATTGATGAAATTGATGCCATTGGTAAAAAGCGTGACGGACAAATGGGCGGAAATGATGAGAGGGAGCAGACCTTAAACCAGCTTCTTACAGAGATGGACGGATTTGAAGGAAATAATGGTGTCATCATTCTTGCTGCAACGAACCGTCCGGAGTCGTTAGATCCGGCACTTACACGTCCGGGACGTTTTGACAGGCGTGTGCCGGTTGAACTGCCGGATCTTGCAGGCCGTGAAGCAATTTTAAAGGTTCATGCAAAGAAGATAAAAGCATCTGATGATGTTGACCTACATACGATTGCACGTATGGCATCGGGTGCATCCGGTGCGGAGCTTGCCAATATTATAAATGAAGCAGCATTACGTGCTGTCCGTAGTGGAAGGACCGTTGTAAATGAATCTGATCTCGAAGAAAGTATAGAAGTGGTTATTGCAGGATATCAGAAGAAGAATGCGGTTCTTTCAGATCAGGAGAAGAAGGTTGTTGCATATCATGAGATAGGACACGCTCTGGTAGCTGCATTGCAGAGTCATTCAGCACCGGTCCAGAAGATTACGATTATCCCGCGTACCTCAGGTGCACTCGGCTACACTATGCAGGTTGAGCAGGGTGATAAATATCTGATGACGAAAAAAGAACTTGAGAATAAGATTGCTACATTTACAGGCGGACGTGCGGCAGAGGAGATCGTATTTGGTGAGATCACGACCGGAGCCTCCAATGATATCGAACAGGCTACAAAAATTGCAAGAGCGATGATCACCCGCTATGGCATGACAGATGAATTCGACATGGTGGCAATGGAAACCGTGACCAACCAGTATCTTGGCGGCGATACGTCTCTTTCCTGTTCTGCAGATACCCAGAAGGAAATTGATGAAAAAGTCGTGCAGCTTGTAAAAGCAGAGCATGAAAAAGCAAGAAAAATCCTTGCTGAAAACAGGGAAAAACTGGACGAACTGGCTATGTACCTGTATGAGAAGGAAACAATTACAGGTGACGAATTTATGGATATTTTAGACAGAAAATAATGTAGTTAATTAGATAATCAATGTCATTTAGATAAGAAAAATAGTTAGTAGTTCTGAAAAATGGAATTATTTTATATAAAGGAGCGGACAAATTCTCATTTACAGGGAGCGGAAGATTGAGCTGGATAAAATACCCAGCTCAATCTTCCACATGGAATACATCTTCTACCAGCATATTAAAGTACTTTGATATCCGCAGCATAAATTCGGCAGATGGGGTGCTGTCCCCACGTTCTATCCTGCCGACAGTTTTGGTGCTGTATCCGATAGCAGCGGCAAGGTCATCCTGGTAAATGCCTCGCTGTTCACGGATTTCTCTGATATTATTGGTAACCGCCATAAGAATCCCTTTTTTCAGTTCTATAGATATTTTCTTGTTGTCAATTATGCAAAATAATGTGTCCGATAAAAAGGACTTGCAATTTTTATCGGCAATGTCCTGTAATAGCAGAAGCATCAGATTTTCCAAGAACTTTTCCAAATATGTCTAAGCGGTCATTTTCACTAACCTTGATAGGTGCATACTTTTCATTGAGTGAGATAAGGAAAATTCCGTCTTTATCGTTTTGTAATTTCTTAATATAGGCTTCTCCGTTTAGAGCGAAGATGCCGATTTCTCCATTAGCAACGGATTCCTGTTGTAATACCCATGCAATCTGACCATCGTGGAATTCAGGTTCCATACTGTTACCACTAATACGGACACCGAAAGTAGTATCTTCCGGCAGGATAGATTCATCTATGCGTACAGTCTCTTTCGGTCCGTCTACAAGGAAGTTACCGGTTCCGGCTGATACAGCATTTTCAAAAATATCAATGCTTCGGAATGGAATTATCTTAGCAGTCTGCTTTTCATACATTCCGGATGCGTGGAGCAGATTAATATAATCCATAGCTTTTACCCTGCCTTCATCAGTAAGTGATGAAAAAGGATCAGCAGGATTTACTCCAAAATATGCTTCATACATGTTAGTAATACCAAGGATTCTACACACTTTGTAAAATATGGTAACGCTTGGTTCAGCAAGATTTCTCTCCCAGTTGGATATGGCTTTATAGGAAATGGTAATGCCTTCCTTTGCCAGTTCATCAGCGAGATCCTGTTGGAGCAAGCCTTTCTTTTTTCTATATGTTGAAATGATTTCTCCGATTGAGTACATACATACGCCTCTTTTCTTTCATTTTGTTGATTTCAAATGTCTCTTTTCACTCCATAGTATATAGCAATAGTGCCAATTATTCAAGTTAAAAATCCAATATAATGAGAAAAAGGACACATGTGTCCGTTGACAGTCGATTATTCTTGGGGTTATACTATGCCCTGTAAGAAACATTACTCATATACTTGGACTAAAGGTTATGGTAGTGACAGATTAAATGCAGGAGGTGATGAAGATGGGAGACAGGGTAATACTTCATTCAGATATCAACTGTTGTTATGCTTCGATTGAACATCTGCATCATCCGGAGCTTGCAGGAAAGCCATTGGCAGTAGGCGGAGACCCGGAGGCAAGACATGGGATTGTCTTAACAGCCGACTATATTGCCAAGAAGTATGGTGTGAAAACAGGAATGGCACTCTGGCAGGCAAAGCAGGTCTGTCCTGACATAACGTTTGTTTCACCAAGAATGGACTTATATCTTCGATTCTCAAGAATGGCACATGAGATATATGCAGAATATACGGACAGGCAGGAGCCATATGGGATTGATGAGTGCTGGCTTGATGTGACAGGGAGCAGCTCCCTTAAAGGGGATGGATTGCTTATCGCACAGGAAATCAGCAGGAGAATGAAGTCAGAGCTTGGCATCACAGTAAGTGTTGGTGTTTCTTTCAATAAGATATTTGCAAAGCTGGGTTCTGACTACAAGAAGCCTGATGCAATCACAACTATGTATAAGAGTGAGTTTAAGCAGAAGGCATGGTCACTTCCGGTGGCAGATCTTCTATACGTTGGCAAAAGCACGAACAGAAAGCTTGCATTATTTGGTATCAAAACTATAGGTGATCTTGCAAGGGCAGATGAAAATGTGCTTAACAGTCACCTTGGAAAGATGGGCAGTATCTTATGGTCGTTTGCTAATGGCTATGATGATTCACCTGTCAAGCTGGAGAATACCCACGCTCCAATTAAATCAGTGGGAAACAGCACAACAACACCAAAGGATTTAGTATGCGATGAGGATGTAAAGATTGTTCTTTATATTCTGGCTGAGAGTGTTGCAGCAAGACTTCGTGAGAATGGATTCCGGTGCAGAGTGGTTGAGATAAGTGTCAGGGATAATGAATTATTCTCTTTTACCCGTCAGAAAAAGATTGACCATGCAACGAATATCACCGGAGAGATAGCTGCATATGCTTATCAGATATTTAAGGAAAACTATAACTGGAGCAAACCAATCCGCAGTGTTGGTGTCCGAGGTGCAGACTTAGTAACAGATAATTATTGGGAACAGATTGATTTGTTCTCAAGTGTGGAGAAGCGTGAAAAGCAGATGAAGATGGATTCAGCGGTGGATGATATACGCAGAAGATTTGGATTTTACAGTATCCAGAGAGGGCTCATGTACCGGGACAGGATTCTGTCGGCAGTCAATGCAAAAGAAGAACACACAGTACATCCGCATGGGTATTTTGGATAAAGAGGGAGGCGGAACATGAGCGAAGCAGCAAGAATTGATCTGGTAGACAGAGCACCATTGACGGAGAAGCAGCAGAATGTGTATGAAAGCATTATGCAATATCAGCGTGTGAATGGTTATGCTCCTACTATCAGGGAGATATGCAAGATGGTAGGGGTGGCATCGACTTCAAGTGTTTATGCACATCTGAAAATATTAGAAGAAAAAGGCTATATAGCAAGGAAGATGGATGCTTCCAGAGCAATAGCAATCTTGTAAGGAAGGTGATTACATTGAGCAATAAGGTATATGTTGATGTACTTGCAGAGTTTTCAAAGGACGGACTGCTCATTCCAAAAGAGATAACATGGGAAGATGGCAGAAAGTATGAGATTACACGAGTAAAAGACAAGCGCAGAGCAGCCAGTACAAGGGCTGGTGGAGTTGGAGAGCGTTATACCTGTGTGGTAGATGGAAAGGAAATATTCCTTTTCTATGAAGATAACAATATGTGGTTTATGGAAAGAGCCGGAGCCTGATGTGATTGTGTGCTGACAGCACAATTCATATCAGTTGGCTTTAGATCAGCAAAGCCGGGGAATGTGCAGACATTCATCGGAACTCCCGGCAAAAGGCTTGCAAAGGTGATTTCCCTTTCCTTTACGAGTACAGAATTGTAGATTGATGATTTTGTATGAATAAGGAGCGAACTGAATTGAACAAAGGAAATGTTATAGAAATTAGATGTAAAAAATGCAACAAGTTAATGATGGAATACTTTGTATGCGGTGATGATTCCGCTGTAGCACTTCAGAATATTGGAATTAAGTGTGACAGATGCAAGCGAGTGATGATACTCAAGAAGTATTCCGAGGGAATGATGAAGGAACATTCTGAGAATGGGACTTTCAGAATATAACGATTGACAATTAAATTACAGCCCACCTGATAAGGGCACATCGAAAGATGGAAGCACCAGAGACGCAGGGGAAACGAACAGTATTTATGATACTGGTTTCCTCGTGCGTCTTTTTTGTGCTGTAAAGGTAATCCGACTTGTTCGTTTCCAAGGGCGGCAAGGAGGATTTATGAGCAGTAAAGCACAGACAAGAGAAAAGGATTATGAGAGAGGAATACGAATTGCAGACAGGAGAAAGGCAATAGGATTATCACAGGATGAGTTAGCTCATAGAGTAGGTATAGGCAGACAGGCATTATCAGCTATTGAAAATGGTGGAGATTTTAAGATACAGACATTAGATAATCTGGCAATCGTTCTTGGAGTGTCTGTTGATTTCATTATTTATGGAAAGAATGAGGAAAAATCAGAACTGTTATCTGAGGCAATGGATGTTCTTTCAGATATGGATGAATTGCAGATAAGACAGTGTCTTGCAATGATGAAAGCGATGAAAAGCGTGTCAGTTGAAAAGTGATTGTCGTGTTTACACGACATAATTGTCGCCTGTACACGGTCGGCAATTAAAGACTGACAGGATACAATAATCATGTGCTTGAGATACAGCACAGAATTTGAAAGCGGCGTGCACAATGCTTTCTTTAATATTTCAATTAAGGAAGGTAATAGCCATGAAAAAGTATAACGGAAAAGAACTATACAAAGGACTTTTGTTTATAAAGTCAATGATGAGTATGAATAATGTGAACAGACAGAAAGAACTTGATCAGACATATGCATTAAGTGTGGGAATTGAGTGTGAGCAGACTGTTGTAGATGATGGAGCATCTACATCGGTTGACAGACCTCAGATGCGTCAGCTGGTGGAAATTCTTGAGACTTCAGATTACAAGGTGCTTGTCGTAGAAGATATTTATGAGATTACAAGAAATCCGGAAGATTTAAAGTCGATGATGGATCGCATAAATGGTTTGGGTGTGACAATATTTGACCTTGGTACTATGAGTGCGAGGTACAACAATTATGCGATTGAGTGTTAGGAATTTAGGCAGGTATTCCTACATTGTGTTTGCTTCTGAAACAGTGGTATTTGATGACTATGGGAAGCCAGTCATCAAATGCCCAACAGAGGCTGAGGCAGTGGAATACATCAGAAATCGGTTAGATAGTGAGGTTATTCAGGATGATATATGATATTTATGCAGTTGGTAATACTTTGAGAAGTATTAGAAATAAATATGGATATACACAGAACGATATGGCGGAGAGCCTTGATGTAAGTTATATTCATTATTCGCAAATTGAGCAGGGAAGACATCGGATGAGTCTGGAACTTATGCTGAAGATTGTAACAAAGTATGGAGTAGATCCTAATACATTGTTTGGAATTGAAAGCAGGGAAAAACGTGAGAATAAAGAGATGTCTGTATTGGAAGATAAATTGCAGATGCTTAAACCGAATGATAGAGAATATGCAATGTCTACATGTTTGATTTTCATTGAAGGCTTAGAGGCAAGAAAGGAAGTGGTTTGAAATGAGGAGAGCAGGAAGAAAGAAAAAGCCACTGACCATACAGCCGATAAAGTGTGTTGTGATGTTGTCTTCTGATGAGGAACATGACTGTATTGCAGCAGAGAAAAAGGAAAATAAGCAGTTGAAACGAATTATGGAATTTGCTGACAATAACAATCTTATTCCTATGAAAGTATTCCGGAGAGGAATTTTTGGACGAAGATTAAGTGATGAGGTGTTTTATAGGACAATAAGATATATGAGAGCAGGAAAGGCAGATGCACTTATTGTAGCAAATCTCGATGCTATTTCAGACGGAATAGCAGATTCTTATTTAAAAATTGGAGTGGTAAGGGAAGCTGGGTTTAGATTATTTAGTGTAGATGAGAAGGAACCCAAGGTAGACTTGTATATTCCGCCAAAGAGAGGTGATATGCAGTGAAGATAAAGAGAAATATGATTGTGTGGGCTGAATTGAAAAATGGACTCAAGCACATACAAGCTGGAAGGAGACCATGTATTGTAATAAGTTGCGACAAAGCAAACGGAAAATCACCTGTATATACAGTTATACCGGGGACAACTAAGATGAGAAAGGATTATATTCCAATACATTTTAATATTGAGCCTTCAGAAATTAAAGGATTTTTAAGACATACAACAATGTTTTTACCAGAGCAGCTGGTCACAATAAATGAGGAACAGATAATACAGACCGCTGGGATGATTGTCAGCACAGATGCAATAAAAAAGGTTGATGCGATGTTAGTCAGACAGCTGCAGATTGGAGAATATGATGGATGATGAAAATGAATTAGAGAATCAGAGTATAGATATTCCTATATGGAAGCGATATTTGCTTTCTGTAACTGAAGCGGCACAGTTTTATCACATTGGTGAAAAGAGGCTTAGACAAATTGTAGATATCCATCCAAATGGGGAGTTTTATTTGTTAGTAGGAAACAAAGTTTTATTTAAGAAAGAGCAATTTGAACAATTTCTGGCAGAGTCAACTGCAATTTAATATGTAAAGTAGTAGAAAAGGGGGCACAAATGTGGTACAATAACCACGCTAGGGCTCTCTTTTTTGAAAGGAGACAAAGCTATGAGTGAGAAAAGACGAGATAATCGCAATAGAATTCTTCACGAAGGAGAGTACCAGAGAGCAGATGGACGTTATCGTTTTAGATATGTGGATATTCATGGAAATGAAGGAAATTTATATAGTTGGCGTTTGGACCATAATGATCCTATACCTAAAGGAAAGAAAATGGAGCTTTCTTTAAGAGAAAAGGAAAAACAGCTGGAACAGGATATGTTTAATGGACTTGTTCCAAGAGGTGGAGGGCTTACAGTTCTAGAATTAGTGGAGAAATATGTGAGCCTTAAAATAGGGGTCAGACAGAGTACTTATGCTGGTTATAAGACGGTAATTAATCTGCTGAAAAAAGATGATTTTGGCAAAAAAAGAATCGATAAAGTGAAATTATCGGATGCGAAAGCATGGTTGATCAAGCTTCAGAGGGTAGATGGAAAAGGTTATAGTTCAATTCATACTATCCGAGGAGTATTAAGACCGGCATTTCAGATGGCAGAAGAAGATGACTTGATTCGCAAAAATCCATTTGGCTTTGAACTAGTCAATGTGATTGTGAATGATAGTGTGAGAAGAGAGGCTGTCACAAGAAAGCAGGAGCGGGAATTTCTAAGATTCATAAAAGAAGATGCGCATTTCTGCAAGTACTATGACGGTATCTATATCCTGTTTAAGACAGGACTTCGTATCTCCGAGTTTGTCGGGCTGACGAAAAAGAACCTTGATTTTGAGAACAGCAGAATCATCGTGGATCATCAGCTTCAAAGAACCAGAGATATGAAATATATCATTGAAGATACCAAAACAGAGTGTGGCGAACGTATGGTGCCGATGACACCGGAAGTAAAGGAAGCCTTTCAGCGTATCCTTGCCAACAGACAGAACCCAAAGATTGAACCAATGGTAGATGGTTACAGCGGATTTCTGTTCTTGGACAAAAGCGGAAGACCGATGGTGGCACTTCACTGGGAGAAATATTTTCAGCATATCCGTGAGAAGTACAACAAGATTTACAGAAGCCAGATGCCGAAAGTAACTCCTCATGTTCGCAGACACACTTTCTGTTCCAATATGGCGAAGTCTGGAATGAATCCGAAGACGCTTCAATATATTATGGGTCATAGTGACATCAGCGTAACGCTGAACACCTACACCCATGTGAAGTTTGATGACGCCAAAGATGAACTGCTGCGAGTGGCAAACGCTTAAAATTGCCCGTTGGTAAAGCGGCTTTCTTTACCAACGCCTTTACCAATATTGCAGGAAAAACATGAGAAATCCTGAGAAGATTCGAGAAGATATCTTCAAAGCAGGCGGAAGCTCAATCTGCACAAAAAGTGCGAAGAATCCTGGAATATCAAGCATTTGAGAA
>OHAF01003170.1_pt1 | contig 11076 bp, 7 predicted proteins | sample 1577041 | NCBI WGS metagenome assembly OHAF01 (sample SAMEA3541495, study PRJEB24748) | human gut metagenome | biome: human gut; feature: human-associated habitat; material: faeces | place: China | collected 2012
AAAAAACGTGGGAGAAGCTCTCTGTATTTTCTGAGACGCAATCTTTTTTCACCCGGAATAATTATATATCGGGAGCGACTGCAGAATCCCCCCGATTTTTCCATCGCCTGTTTGAATCCCATCCACCGATAGTAATCACTGTCTCTCTCCGTTTCCGCAACAAACAATGCTTTCTTATATCCACAGGAATACAGGTATTCTCCAATCTGATACCCTCCCGAATAATCATCTATACCGACATTCTGGAAGGTATAAGCACCTTCCGGATAAGCATCGATCAGAATCATTTTCTTGTTTAATCTGCGCGAAAGCCTGCGATACTGTTCTTCATTGTAGCCAAGGATAAGCAATCCCTCTACATTCCATTTTGAGGCAATATCCACTACATTCTGAATACTTTCACCGCCAATAAGCATAACATAATATCCATTTTCTTCCGTTTCCATCTGAATCGTTCCGATCAGTTCTCCCACAAATGGATCCTGAAGTGACTGCATACCATGGGCATAAGAAAATCCGAGTACTACACCTATAATTCTGGAACCATGGCCGGAAAGCATCACGGAACCCATATGCGGAACATAGTTCTGTTCTTTAAGAATAGTCGTGATTTTATCAATCGTTTTCTGGGAAACTCTTTTGGTATTGCCATTTATAACATTAGATACCGTAGTACGGCTGACACCTGCCATTTCTGCAATATCCTGAAGCCGAATCATAAAATCTTCCTCCTCATTTTACAACATTACCTTATGATATGCGCATCCCATCTTTTCCAGCATTTCCATCTCCCGCTTCTGACAGCTGAATATAATTACCTGCCGCTTACTGTCTTTCAGCCAGCGAAGGGTCTGCGCAAGTCTCCTGTCATCATAATAGCCGAATGCATCATCCAGGATCACCGGACATTCTTCCTCGTGAAGAATTTTTGTTGCGACCATCCGGATTACAAAATAAATCTGTTCCAGAGTCCCACGGCTTACCTGATCCATGGATATCTTTTTACCATTACTCATAAGCTGCACATGCAGATTTTCGTCTACCCAGAGTCTGTTATATTTTCCATCTGTGATGGCATCCATGATTGCAGATACTTCTGTATTCATAAGATCACTTGTCCGGCTCTGCATCTGTGCGGCAAGTCTGGTCAACTGTTCCATAGCAAGTTCAACACCCTGCTTGTTTTTTAATCGCTCTATCTCTTCACTGTTCATCTCATCGAACTCGCCGACTCGTTCCTGCAGATTTTCATACAACACTTCTTTTTCATGATAGGTTTCCTGTACTTTTGCAAGCTTTCCTTTCTGCCTCTCATAATCTGCCTTGAGAGAAATGCCCTGTTCTTTTATCTCCTGTAATCTGGCTTTCTTTTTCTTCTTTCCATCTTTCAGACAATTCCAGACATACAGCCCTTCAGCCAGTGCCACCACGATTGCCACAAGAAAATTCCACGGCTTATGAAAAAGCAGAAAAGTCACAAAAAATGCCCCCAGCATACTCACTGCCTCCAGTGGATGAATCCTCCACCCGGCAAAATATCCTGCTGCCTCTTCCCGTTTCTTCCGCTTTTTATCTTCATTTACCCAGCTTTCCCATTCTCTGCGTTTCTCTTCACAGCTTCTTTTCAGCTGTTCCGCTTCATTTTCTAACTGATGCAGATCCCGCCAGACATAGGATGCCTCCATCTCTGCCCGCTCTTTCTTTTCGCTGATCAGCTTCCTCTTTTCACGTTCTTCTTTTTCCAGCTCTTTCTTCCGCTCTTTTAAAAGGGCAAGCGCCCCTTCGAGGTCAATCTCGCTGTTCCCGGTTGCATAATAATTTGCCGCATAATTCTTCAGCTCCGCCGCCAGTATTTCTCCGGTCTGTACCCGGAGCTGTCCTATCGAAACTGTATTTTCATAATCACTTTCTGTCATACCACCTAACAGAATTTCCAGATCCCCATGCTCAAGTGACAATTCTTCTCCATCATCTTCACAGATCAGAGAGCCGTCTTTTGCATACCGATCGAAATTCCGTTCCAGGCGAAATCTCCGGTCACCGCAGGTAAACCGCAGGATTCCTGCGTAAAAGTTTGGATTCTCCCAAGGCTCATAGGTACGGAATGTATCTGTTGCGGCGGCACGCCCGCGCTTTCTTTCCATTCCAAAAAGCATTCCCTTCAGAAAGGTATGCAGCGTTGTTTTTCCCGATTCGTTTTCTCCGTAAATAATATTGATCCCATCCGCAAGCAGGATCTGCTTATTCGTGAACTTACCGAAATTCTTCAGGATCAGTTCTGTTATCTTCATAATTTGCTCCCCTTTGCCTCCAGCATGGCCTGTACTCCCTCAGCCAATGCAATTGCCTCCACACTGTCATCCTTTGCTTCTGCAAAACTTTCTATATACCAGCCCAGAAGATTTCCTGCATTTTGTTTTTTCAACTTTTCATAATCATATGCCGGCTTTGTTTCATCCAGAATTTCGACAATATTTCCATAGGAATCCATCCGGTCGGTATCATAGATCATATCCGGATCCCGAAATCCCCGCAGAATGATTTTATAAATGTTCTGTATACCTCTTTCCCGTATGGCAAGGGAAATTTTTTCTTTCATTTCCCGTCCGGTCATCTCTCTTCCTGCTTCTACTTCCATATGCACATATTCTCTGGATGCAAAAGGAATAAATTCCGTCTGGGTTCTTCCATTTTTAATCTCCCCTTTGATATAACCATGCTTCCCGGTGTCATTTTTATCTGTAGGCTCCAGGGATCCTGCGTAATACATCCGGTCCTTTGCAAGCTCTGCCGGAAGATGAATGTGTCCAAGAGCAATATAATCATATCCCAGCTTCAGTAATTCGTTCTTTCGGAACGGGATATGCTTTTCATCGCCGCCATGGGCCAGAAGGATGGAGGCTATTCCTCTTTTTTCCGGAAGGATTTTCTCATAAAGCGGTTCTGTGATCTCCCGTTCCTCATAGCTGAGTCCGTATATGCGGACCCCAAGCTCTTTAAATTCCATACAGGCAGGTTTCTGAGACAAAAACATGTGCACCGGTCCCTGCCATTTATAATTCCGGTAATAGGACGTACTTTTCAGGTAATCATGGTTGCCCGCCATCAGCACGACCTGTGTATGGGTCAGTCTGGAAAATAAATAATCCAGTTCCTTCAGCTCTCTTAAAAGCGGCTGTCTGTGAAACAGATCCCCTGCGATCAGAAGAAGATCTGTCTGTTCTTCTTCACAGATATTTAAAAGACGCTCAAAGCTATTCCACAGTTCTTCCGGTCGCTTTGCGGTGTAAGAACTTCCTGCGTCCGGCTCTGCCCCCAGATGAATGTCCGCTGTGTGTATGAATTTCATTACTTTCTACTCCTCCTTTAAAGGGAAGTGTCACGATAAAACGTGTCTTTCCCCCACTGCTCTCGGCAATGATCTGTCCCTTGTGCAGCTCTACAATCTCTTTTGCAATGGCAAGCCCCAGTCCTGCTCCTCCGGTACTGCTGGATCTCGACGCATCCGCGCGATAAAATTTATCAAAGATCCTCTTCAGGCTCTCTTCCGGTATCGTATCTCCTTCATTTTCAAAACAGATTCTTACCTGGTTCTCCTCCTTGGTAGCCTGGATCAGAAGCACACTTTTCTCCCGGCAGTATGCTATGGCATTTCGCAGAATATTATCAAAAACCCTGGCAAGCTTATCCGGATCTCCCTCGATCAGGATCTCTTCCTCTGCTTCCACCTTGCAGGTCAGCATCTTCTCCTGAAGTACCCCATAGAGTTCGTCTGCAATCTGTTCCAGCATCATGGTCAGATCAATATCCACCTTATCCAGTTCAATATCCTGCAGATTCAACTTTATACTTTCAAAAAACTCTTTCAAAAGATCCCCCAGTCGATTCGCCTTCTCCAGAGATATCTGCGTATATTTGGCGCGCTCCTCTGCCGGCATCTCCGGATGAGAATCCAGCATACTCAGATACGCCACCACAGAAGTAAGCGGTGTTTTTAAATCATGTGCCAGAAAAAGCAGGACATCATTTTTCCTCTGCTCAAGCTTTTCTGCCTCTTCCTCCTGGCTCCTTAATGTCTCTTTAATCTCATTGAGACGATCCTCGATTGGTTTTAACTCCGTAATCAGCCGGATTGGCTGGTCAGACGCTGAAATAATATTTTCAATCCCATCTTCTACCTGTTCCAGATAACGCGTCATTTTTGAAAGTGCCACATAAAAAAACAACGAAAATAAAAGTAAAAAACCGAGGATCATAAAGAACACTTTATTATTGCCGATCCACTGCCAATACAAAGATGTTGCGGTCTCTTCACTCACATGAAAAGCTTCCAATATTCGCAAAAAGCCATTGGCAAAGCTGTCATTATAAATACCATCGATAAAATACTCCAGAATAAATCTGCCAACCAGCACCGTCAGGGCCGTAATAAAAACCGTCTGAAGCAATATGCTCAGTTTTAATTTTCTGTAATTATTCTTCAATTTTGTATCCCACTCCCCAGACAGTCTTGATAAGATCTGATTTTCCAGTCGGTTTACTCAATTTCTCACGCAGATGCCGGATATGTACCATCACCGTATTGTTGCTGTTCTTCAGATACTCTTCATGCCAGACCTCTTCAAATAATCTTTGTGAGCTGATCACCTTTCCGCGATTCTCACAAAGAATCCACAGAATCTCAAATTCCGTCGGTGTCAGCGGAAGAGACTGCTCATTATAGATGCATTCATGGGATTCTTTATTTAACAAGAGTCCTGCAAAATCAATGATATTCTCAGAATCACTTTTCTTACCATCGTTGTACTGCGTGTATCTGCGCATCTGTGCTTTCACTCTCGCTACCAGCTCCAGCGGGTTGAATGGTTTCGGAATATAGTCGTCAGCCCCCATCGTAAGCCCAGTGATCTTGTCCCGGTACTCCGTCTTCGCGGTCAACATAATCACCGGAAATGTGTATTTCTCACGGATCTTTCTCAGAATCGTGAAACCGTCAATATCCGGCAGCATCACATCCAGGATCGCCAGATCCACTTTTGTCTTCTCAATACATTCCAATGCTTCCTGCCCTGTGTAAAATTTCAAAACATGGTATTCATTTTGCAGATATAATTCTACGACATCCGCAATTTCTTTTTCATCATCTACAACTAAAATATTCATATTTCACTTTTCCTTTCCGTATATAGAAAGATTTGCGCTATAAAACAGCAGACCGGAAAACACACCCTTTTGATGCAGTTCCCGGTCCCCTTTTTCTTCATTCTTCTTTTTTACAGTTCGCAGTTATTCACAGTTCTTGGGAACGGAATTACGTCACGAATGTTGGACATTCCTGTAAGATACATGATGCATCTCTCAAATCCAAGTCCGAATCCTGCATGTCTTGTAGATCCGTACTTTCTCAGATCCAGATAGAATCCGTAATCTTCTTCCTTAAGTCCAAGCTCTTTCATTCTTGCAACAAGCTTATCGTAGTCGTCCTCTCTCTGGCTTCCTCCGATGATCTCACCGATTCCAGGAACCAGACAGTCAACTGCTGCTACGGTCTTGTTATCATCATTCATCTTCATGTAAAAAGCTTTGATCTCCTTCGGATAATCGGTAACGAATACCGGACGTTTGTAAATCTCTTCTGTCAGATAACGTTCATGCTCTGTCTGCAGATCTGCTCCCCATGATACTTTGTATTCAAATTTGTCATTGTGCTTTTCAAGGATTTCGATTGCTTCTGTGTAAGTAACTCTTGCGAAATCAGAATTTACAACGTTGTTCAGACGGTCGATCAGTCCTTTGTCTACGAAAGAATTGAAGAAATTCATCTCTTCCGGAGCGTTTTCCATCACGTAGCGGATAACATATTTCAGCATGTTTTCTGCAAGGATCATGTCATCTTCCAGATCTGCAAATGCGATTTCTGGCTCGATCATCCAGAACTCGGCGGCATGACGTGTGGTGTTGGAATTCTCCGCACGGAATGTCGGTCCGAATGTGTAAATGTTGCGGAATGCCTGTGCATAAGTTTCACCGTTCAGCTGTCCGCTTACGGTAAGGTTTGTCTCTTTTCCAAAGAAATCTTTGGAATAATCAACAGTTCCGTCTGCATTTTTCGGCACATTGTTCATATCCAGTGTTGTTACCTGGAACATTTCTCCTGCACCCTCGCAGTCACTTCCTGTGATCAGCGGTGTATGTACATATACGAATCCTCTTTCCTGGAAGAATTTGTGGATTGCGTAAGCAGTCAGTGAGCGTACTCTGAACACTGCCTGGAAAGTATTGGTTCTTGGACGAAGATGTGCAATACTTCTTAAATATTCAAAGCTGTGACGTTTTTTCTGAAGCGGATAATCCGGTGCAGAGGTACCTTCTACAACAACTTCTGTTGCCTGGATCTCAAATGGCTGCTTTGCCTGTGGTGTTGCGACAAGTGTTCCTTTTACAATGATTGCCGCACCAACATTCAGCTTGGAAATTTCGCCAAAGTTCTCCATATTATCATGATATACTACCTGAAGGTTTTCAAAGAAAGATCCATCATTTACAACGATAAATCCAAATGTCTTAGAATCACGGATACTGCGCACCCATCCCCCGATGGTCACTTCTTTATCCAGATATTCCTCTCTGTTTCTGTATAATTCTCTTACTGTTACCAAATCCATCTGTTCTGTTCCTCCGTATTACTCTCTTATATATTTCACATAACCCCAATGAGCCTTGTAAACATTGCCGACAGCTTCTGCTGCCATTTTCTACTTTTGCAATATGTCCAGTATACCATTAAACTACCGCAGTTGCAACGATGTAAAAAGAATCTGATTACATTTGAAAGTACTTTCGCAATGATTTTTTTATTGTACTCTAATCAATATTCCTTAATCGATAGTTCATTTTTCCTTAAGAAATTTTCTTTTTCTTTTATGATATAGACATATTTTGAACACAATTTATCTGTATACTAAGAGTCAGATAGTTGATAAACAACTATCTCCCCCCTCATAAAGTAAGCGCAATCGGGTTACCCCGATTGCCGCACTTTACTCTCATTCCTTTAGAAATTAAATAAAAGCACAAGAAAACCCGCTGGTCGAAAGATCAGCGGGTTTTCTCGTTACTGTTTATGAAACACAAAATATCAGGGAGCTGCAAAACAGCTCCCTGAATCACATACGATTATTCTTCTACATCCTGCACATCATAATACTTGATCAGCGCCTGTGTCCCAAGATCTCCAAGCCCTTCCTGTGCCAACTCTTCATAATTTGACAGTACCAGACTCAGCACCTCAAGACTCAGTCCGCTCATATTCGCCTCAGTCAGCGCAAGCTTCATATCCTTGATGAAATGCTTCATAAAGAATCCCGGTGCATAATCTCCGGCAATGATCTTCGGTCCGAAAGCATTCAACTGTTTGCTTCCTGCTGCCCCGGTAGAGACCGAATCAAAAAGGACATTCAGATCCAGTCCTTTGGCCTGCGCATAGGAAAAAGCCTCACATACACCACTTAAGGCACCGGCGATCATAATCTGATTAGCAAGCTTTGCATGCTGTCCACATCCGGCTTTTCCCTGATAATTGATGTTTGTTCCCATTGCTTTGAAAAGCTCCATACAAGCTTCATAATCTTCTTTCTCGCCGCCGACAAGGATTGATAATGTAGCGTTTTTTGCTCCGGTATCCCCACCTGTTACAGGCGCATCCAGCACATGGAATCCTTTTTCTGTGCCCTCTTTTGAAATCTTTTCTGCAAGCATCGGGCTTGTAGTTGTCATATCGATCAGATAGGTTCCCGGATCTGCATTTTCCAGAATACCGCCTTCATCGAAGTAAACCTCTTCCACATCTCTCGGAAAACCAACGATGGTGATCACTGCATCACATCCAGGTACACATTCTTTGATAGATTCATGGAAAATTGCACCCTCGCTGATCACATCATCGACTTTCGCTTTTGTTCTTGCGTAAATATGCAGTTCATATCCTGTTTTCATAAGGTTGCGCACCATGGATTTTCCCATGATGCCAACACCGATAAATCCAATTTTTTTCATAGTGAACTCCTCTACTTTGGACTTACAATCTTTCCTGCCACCGCGCAGCTTGCCGCTGTTTTCGGAGATGCCAGATAAATCTCGACCTTAGAAGTTCCCATACGTCCAAGGAAGTTACGGTTGTTGGTTGCAACCACACGTTCTCCGTCTGACAGAATTCCTCCGGTACGCCCACAGCAAAGTCCGCAACCCGGATGGGTAATGATCGCACCTGCCTCAGATAAAGTCGTAAGGATTCCCATATCTGCTGCCTGTTTGTAGATCTTACGGCTCGCCGGAGTCACGATCAGTTTTACAAAATCCGCAACTTTTTTGCCCTTTAACACTTCTGCTGCTGCCTGAAGATCCTCCAGACGTCCGTTTGTGCATGAGCCGATAAATACCTGATCGATCTCGGTTCCTTCTACCTCGGATACATTTCTGATTTTGTCAACCTGTGACGGAAGGGCCATAACCGGTACAAAGTCCTCTGCTTTATAAGTGATCGTTCTCATATAAGTTGCATCCGGATCACCAACCAGACTCTTCTGATAATCATTTAATTCAATATTGCAATACTCGGCAGTTTTCTCATCCGGTGTGAAAAGTGCGCATTTTGCTCCTGCTTCGATTGCCATGTTTGCCATTGTCATACGGCTTGCAACTGTCATATTTTCAATGGTGCTTCCGGCAAATTCAAGTGCTCTGTAAGTAGCACCGTCTGCTCTTAAATCACCGATCAGTCGTAAGATGATATCCTTTGACATAACATTTTCCGGAAGTTCACCATCGATCACAACTTTGATCGTCTCCGGTACCTTGATCCACATCGTTCCGGTTCCAAGGATACTTGCCATCTCGGTATAACCGATACCGGATGAGAATGCTCCAACACATCCATAAGTTGTGGTATGGCTGTCGGTCCCGAATGCAATATCTCCCGGTTTAACATAACCTGCTTCTGTCATAAGCTGATGACAGATTCCATCACTTCTGTGTACATGTGTAAGTCCGTATTTATCTGCAAATGCATCTCCGGTACGAAAATGTCTGGTATCATCCTGCTGACTTGCCGGAACCAGATGATCATAGATCAGAACAACCTTGTCCGGATCATGCAGTTTCGTAAATCCCATTTCTTCAAATTTCTCTGCAACAAATGGAATAAAAATATCATGGATCATGACTCTGTCTACGTTAACGGTCACAATGTCGCCAGGTTTTACTGTATGACCCACATTATTTCTGATAATCTTTTCAATAACTGTTTCGCCCATCTGCTCTTCCTCCTTAGTCCAGTCCGTTCAGTTTGCGCATGGCTTTTACAAGTCCACCGGCCTGAATGATACTCATCAGATTCTCCGGCAAGGAAGCGATCGGGTACTGTTTTCCATCATAGTCTACATGTCCATTCATCACAACAGTTACGGTATCTCCCTCTTTGATATGATCGTGAAGATCCGGCTGCTCGATCAGCAAAAGCCCATTGTTAATGGAGTTTCTGAAGAAAATTCTTGCAAATGATTTTGCAATGACACACTGAATTCCCAGTGCTTTGATAATTTCCGGTGCCTGTTCTCTGGAAGAACCACATCCAAAGTTCTTTCCTGCAACAATAATGTCGCCTTTCTGAATCTGTCCTGCCAGTTCCGGACGCAGAGGACTGAATCCGTACTGTTTCATATCGTCGATTGTTTTCAGTGCGAGATATTCTGTTGGAATAATAATATCTGTATCAATGTCATCATCCAGAACCCACACTTTTCCTGTGAATTTTTCCATAATCTTACCTCTTATCTTCTATCTTCACTTATAACTGTTCAGTACTTTCACAGTCACAAGTTAAAATTCATTCAAACGAATTGTGAATATCCGCTTTGCTACGCGACTCTATACCATACCGAATAACTACTCCGCAGTTTATCAGGATGAGCTTGCTCTCCTCCTGATACAAACAAATCTCCACCTGCTGTCTATTGCTTTTCGCAACCTTCGCAAGAAATTTACTTGATTCGGTTAAATGTTTCACGTGAAACATTTATAATTAGCATCACACCTCACTTGCCAGCGCAATCTTTCCTGTAATGGCAGATGCTGTAACAGTAGCTGCTGATCCCAGATATACTTTGGAGCTTGGGTGTCCTGCACGACCTTTGAAATTACGTGTTCCTGTACTGATCAGAACTTCATTTTCACCGATAACTCCCTGACAGCTTCCCCAGCAGACACTGCAGTTCGGATTCATTACAATTGCACCTGCCTCCATGAAAATATCAAGAAGTCCTTCCTTAAGAGCCTGACGGTAAATTGTCTGACTTGCCGGAACGACAAGGAAACGGACCTTATCTGCAACTTTCTTTCCTTTGATAACTTCTGCTCCGACACGAAGATCTTCAATACGTCCATTATTACAGGAACCCAAAAATGCTTCATCAATCTTAATTCCACGCACTTCCTTTGCCGGACTTAAATTATCTACAAAATCAGGTTTTGCCACAACTGGTTCCACTTTAGAAAGATCGATTGTATACTCTCTGATATAATGTGCATCTGGATCACTGTGGAATACAGCTTTCGGCTCACGGCCATGCTCTTTCAGGTATTCCATTGCTTTTTCATCTGCCTCGAAGATACCTGTCTTGGCTCCGGCTTCTACTGCCATATTGCAAAGTGCGATACGATCACTGATGCTCAGTGTCTTTGCACCTTCTCCTGTGAACTCCATTACCTGATAATTACATCCGTTTGCACCGATCTCACCAATGATTGTTAAAATCAGGTCTCTTGCATAAACACCTTCCGGAAGTTCTCCGATCAGATTGAATTTCACTGATTCCGGAACAAGTACCCAGGACTGTCCTGTCACCATTCCATAAAGGAAGTCTGTACATCCGACACCTGTACCGAACGCTCCGAGTGCTCCGTAGGAACAAGTATGGCTGTCAGCTCCGAAGATCAGTTCTCCCGGACGGACATAGTTCTCCATCATAACCTGATGACAGACACCCTTTCCTTCCCAGAAGTCAATGCCGTTCTCTTTTG
>OHAF01003175.1_pt1 | contig 11058 bp, 7 predicted proteins | sample 1577041 | NCBI WGS metagenome assembly OHAF01 (sample SAMEA3541495, study PRJEB24748) | human gut metagenome | biome: human gut; feature: human-associated habitat; material: faeces | place: China | collected 2012
AACTCCCGGTCGCTAATCAGCCGCATCGCCATTACTCCACGATTTTCTGCAGACGGGCAAGAATCTCCTCGTAAGCCTCGCGCACCTTGCCCAGATCGCGGCGGAAACGGTCCTTATCGAGTTTCTCGTTGGTGGACATGTCCCACAGACGGCAGGTGTCGGGCGACACCTCGTCGGCGAGGACGATCTCGCCGTCCGACGTGCGGCCGAACTCGATCTTGAAGTCCACGAGGTTGATGTTCATTTTGGCGAACATGTTCCGCAGCACTTCGTTGATGCGCGAAGTCATGGCGTAAATCAGATCCAGCTCGTCGTAGGTCACGGCGCCCAGCGCTACGGCGTGGTGGTCGTTGATCAGCGGGTCGCCCAGTTCGTCCTTCTTGTAGCAGATGTCGTAAATGGTGTTCGACGGCTGCGTGCCCTCCTCGATGCCCAGACGCTGGGCCATCGAGCCTGCGATGATGTTGCGCACGATCACCTCCAGCGGAATGATCGTCACCTTGCGGCAGATCTGGTCGCGGTCGTTGATCGTCTCGATGTAGTGCGTCTTAATGCCCGCCTTCTGAAGCTCTTTGAAAATCAGGGTCGAGATGGCGTTGTTCAGCACGCCCTTGTTCTCGATCGTAGCCTTCTTGATGTTGTTGAAAGCCGTCGCCGCATCCTTGTAGTGAATGATGATCTTTTCGGGATCGTCGGTGCGGAAAACCTGTTTTGCCTTGCCCTCGTAGAGCATTTCGAGCTGTTTCATGATGTTTGTGTTTTTTAAGTTTATTTGTTGATTCGTTCTATTTCATATCAAAGTCCACCAGAATCGGACGGTGGTCCGAGGGGTGGTAGAAGTTCGACAACTTGCCCGGATCGCGCACCGGCTCGGTAAAGTCGTCCGCAATCACCTCGGCACGGGTGATCCGCTCGCAGAGCGGCTGCGTGCAGTAGACGAAGTCGATGCGGCTCTGCCCGTGGGTCGTGGTGTGGAATTCGCCGGGGTGCTTCTCCGCGATCACGTCGACATAGGGCGTATGCTCCGCGATATAATCATGCACCAGCAGGCGCGTGTCGTCGTCGGGATAGTTGTAAATCCGGTTGTCGAGGCGCGAGCGCGAATTGAAGTCGCCCATCATCATCCACAACTGCTGTCCGGCATCGGACTGCGTAGCGATCGTATGCGAGCAGATATACTCGATCTCCATGCGCCGGTAACGGTCACCGCCGTGTTCGGCCCTGCTGGCGTCGCGGTCCACGGCCTGAAAGGCATACGCCTGCGGCCACGTATGGAGCGTCACGATATTGACCGGCCTGCCGTTCTTCACGATCCGGGCCCAGCCCGCGCCGTGCGAAACGATGCTGTCGGGAGCTTGGCCGACGATCCGCCGCACGTTCTCGATCGGATACTTCGACGTAACGACCTGCGGGAAATTGTCGCGGTGGCCGCCCACATACCAGTATTTATGACCATAACGGGCCGCCAGTTCGCCCCAGTTCGCCGTCAGGTAGCGATCGACCGAATCCATCCTCTCCGCCGTACCCGACTTATAGATCGACTGGGCCTCGCACCACACGCATACGTCGGGATCGTAGCCTTTGACCCACGCCACGAAATTGTCGTAGCCGTTGCTCTGGTCCGACCACATGCCGTTCTGAATATTCCAATAGAGCAGACGCATGTCGTCCGTCCGCTCGCCGCATCCTGCGGTCAGCGCCGCCGCAAAAAGCAGGAGCGCCGCAAAACGATAAAAAGAGGTCTTCATAGGCATATGGTTTCGGTTTACACTATTTCGATTTGCGGAAATACTCGACGGCATTGCGGAACAGCGCCTGCTCCTTGTTGCCGGCGATATTCTTGAAAAGGTTCTTCCCGTAACGCTCCGTATGGCCCATCTTGCCCAGAATCCGGCCGTCGCGCGATACGATGCCCTCGATGGCGTACGACGAGCCGTTGGGGTTGTAGGGCGCCTCGGCCGTCACGCGGCCTTCGGCATCGACGTACTGGAAGGCCACCTGCCCGTTAGCGAAAAGCTCCTTGGCCAGCTCCTCGCTGACGACGAACTTGCCCTCGCCGTGGCTGACGGCGATCGAGTGCACCTCGCCCAGTTCGAAGCCCGCGAGCCACGGGGAGTTGAGCGTCGAGACGCGCGTCGAGACGATCTGCGAGATATGCCGGTTGACGTCGTTGCGGAACAGCGTCGGGGAATCCTTCGTCACCATGCCCAGACGGCCGTACGGCAGCAGTCCCGACTTGACCAGCGCCTGAAAACCGTTGCAGATGCCGAGGATAAGGCCGCCGCGGTCAAGCAACGCGTGAATTTCCTCGCGTATATCCTTGTTGTTAAGTACGTTCACGATAAACTTCGCGCTGCCGTCCGGCTCGAGAAGCCGCCGCAAAGCACGAAAATATGGGCGCGGCGGATATGCTCCTTCATCTGGGCGATCGAGCGCAGGATGTCGTCGCCGCCCAGATTGCACAATACGCTGGTCGTCACCTCGGCTCCCGCATTGCGGAACGCCTTGGCCGTATCGTAATCGCAGTTCGTGCCGGGGAATACGGGCAGGTAGGCCACCGGACGCTCGACGGCTTCGCCCTCATAGGCAAAGGTGCGGCGTTCGGGTTCGGCGCTCATCACGTCGGCACGGTTCTCGCCCTTGTCGGGGTAAACCGTCGTGAATTTCACGGTATTGGCTTCGTACAACCCGTCGAGCGGCATCCGTACGCCGTTCACGGTCAGGGCTTCGTCGGCGACGGTCGCACCCAGCAGTTCGGCCGCCGGGAAGTCCAGTTCGCCGTCGCTCTCCACGAGAATCGAACCGTAGGCGTATTCGTAAAGCCTGCTTTCGTCCGTCGTCACCTCGGCGCCGATCCGGTTGCCGAAAGCCATCTTCGCAAGGCCCTCGGCCACGCCGCCGAATCCGACGGACCATGCCGAAAGTATCTTCCCGCTCTCGATCTTCCCGCTCACGAAACCGAAGTTGGCCTTCAGCTGCGCCGTGTCGGGCATGTAATTCTCCTTCGGAGTATGGCGCACGAGGTAGATGCGGCTGCCGGCCTTCTTGAAGTCGGTCGAGATGACCGTTCCGGCGTCGACCGTCGTGATGCCGAAAGCCATCAGCATCGGCGGGACGTTGATATGCTGGAACGTGCCGCTCATCGAGTCCTTGCCGCCGATCGACGGGAGTCCCAGCTCGACCTGCATCTTCAGCGCGCCGAGCAGTGCGCCGAGAGGCTTGCCCCACGATTCGGGATTCTTGGTCATGCGCTCGAAATACTCCTGATACGAGTAACGCATCCTGTCGTAGCGCGCACCCGCCGCCACGACCTTCGCCGCGGCTTCCACCACGGCATAGGCCGCGCCGTGGTAGGGGCTCCACGAAGCGATGAAGGGATTGTAACCGAAGGCCATGATGCTGGCCGTGTCGGTGTAACCGTCGGTCGGGAGTTTCTGCACCGACACCTGCGTTTCGCTGCCCTGCGTGCGGCCGCCGAACGGCATCAGCACGGTGGAACGGCCGATCGTCGAATCGAACATCTCGATCAGACCGCGCTGCGAGACGACATTGTTGTCGCGCAGGTTCTCCTCGAAGCGTTCGGCAAACGTCGCGCCCACGACCTCACGGGCAAAGGGATCGCGGTTCTCCACCTCGCCGATCATGGCTTCGGCATAGTGCTTCGCCCCGGCGCTGTCGATGAATTCACGGGCGAGGTCTACGACTTTGCGCCCTTTGTTGAACATCCGCATACGGGCCGTATCCGTCACGTCGGCCACCTCGACCGCCTCGATATTCTCCTCGCGGCAGTAGCCCATGAATTCGGCGACGTCCTTCGCCTCGACGACCACGGCCATACGCTCCTGCGACTCGCTGATCGCCAGTTCCGTGGAATTCAGGCCGCTGTACTTGGTCTTCACACGGTCGAGGTAGATGTCCAGCCCGTCGGCCAGCTCGCCGATGGCGACGCTGACGCCGCCGGCACCGAAATCGTTCGATTTCTTGATGAGCCACGTCACCTCCGGGCGGCGGAACAGGCGTTCGAGCTTGCGCTCCTCGGGGGCATTGCCCTTCTGCACCTCGCTGCCGCAGGTTTCGAGCGACTTGGTATTGTGCTCTTTCGACGAACCCGTGGCGCCGCCGATACCGTCACGCCCCGTGCGGCCGCCCAGCATGACGATCTTGTCGCCCGGGACGGGTTTTTCGCGGCGGACGTTTTCAGCCTTCACGGCACCGACCACGGCACCGACTTCGAGGCGCTTGGCCACATAGTCGTCGTGGTAAATCTCGCGCACATGGGTCGTTGCCAGCCCGATCTGATTGCCGTAACTGGAGTAGCCCGCGGCGGCCTTCTTCGAAATGACGCTCTGCGGGAGCTTGCCTTCGAGCGTATCGGACACCTTCTGGTAGATATTGCCGGCACCCGTTACGCGCATGGCCTGGTAGACGTAGCTGCGCCCCGACAACGGGTCACGGATAGCGCCGCCCAGACAGGTCGAAGCACCGCCGAACGGCTCGATCTCGGTCGGGTGGTTATGGGTTTCGTTCTTGAATTGCAGGAGCCACTTCTCGGTCGCCCCGTCGACATCGACATCGACGTATACCGAGCAGGCATTGTTCTCGTCGCTCACTTCCAGGTCGTCCAGCAGCCCTTTCTTGCGCAGGTAACGGGCGCCGATGGTCGCCATGTCCATCAGGCAGATGCTCTTGTGCTCGCGGCCCAGTTCGCGGCGGATGCGCAGGTAGAGGGCCAGCGAATCCTCGATCTCGTCCTTTGCGAACGACTCCTCGACCGTGATGCCCTCCAGCTCGGTGGTGAAGGTCGTATGGCGGCAGTGGTCGCTCCAATAGGTGTCGAGGATGCGCAGCTCGGTCTCATAGGGATCGCGCCCCTCGGCACGGAAATATTTCACCACCTCGCGCAGGTCGTCGGCATTCATCGCCAGCCCGTACCGCTTGCAGCAGGGTTCCAGTTCGGCGTCGGTCATCTTGGTGAAGCCTTCCAGCACGGCGACGGGCTTCACCTCGGCCTGTTCCATGTCGGTCAGCACGTCCAGATTCTTCTCGCGCGACTCGACCGCGTTGATATAGTAATGGCGGATGCGCGCCAGGTCTTCGTCGGAAACGGCATCGTCGAACAGCAACAGCTTCGACGAGCGGATGCGCACCTGGGCCGACGGGTCGATCAGCCGCACGCAGTCGACGGCCGACGCGGCACGTTGGTCGAACTGGCCGGGGAGGTACTCCACGGCGATGTATTTCCGTCCCGCCAGGTCGCACGAATCGGTCACGCTGTCGGTTACCACTTCGCCGAAGACGCTGTAACGGCTCTTTTCGAGCAGCTCTCGGCTGAACCCGAACAGGTCGTAGACGTTGAGCAACCGCAGGCTGCGGATGTCCAGGTTCAGATTGGTGTTCAGCTCCCGGCGCAGGCTGTCGGCCTCGACCCGGAAACGGGGATGTTTCTCAACAAAAATCCGGTAGTTTTCCATGTTATTTCGTTTGCACTTATTTTACGAATCTGTCGGCCCACGCGGCACCGTATTCCCCGGCGTCCATCCCGACGAAGGTGATATGCCCCATCTTGCGCTTCGGACGGCTCTCGGTCTTGCCGTAAAGGTGGACATGGACACCCGGGCGGTTTTCGGCGGCGACCCTCTCGGCCGCTTCGAGATCCTGCCCCAGAATGTTCTTCATCACGGTCGGCGCCACGAGCCGCGGCTCCTGCAACGGTTCGCCCAGCAGGAAGCGCACCAGTTCGCGGAACTGGTTGGTCGTGCACCCCTCGATGGTATAGTGCCCCGAATTGTGGGGCCGCGGCGCCATTTCGTTGAAATAGAACTCCCCGTCGCGGATGAAGAACTCGATGGCGAGGATCCCGCGGTAGCGGCAGGATTTCATGAACCGCTCGCCGGCCGCAGCCATGCGGCTGCGCAGGCCGTCGTCCATCCCCTCGGCGGGAACGAAGCACAGGTCGAGGATACCGTCGCGGTGGACGTTCCGCCCGATGGGGAAATGGATGACGCGCTCCCCGTCCGAGACCATCACGATGCTGGCTTCGAAATCGAACGGCACGAACGCCTCCAGGATGCAGGGTACGGAGAGCATCGGCAGCGCACGCGGCACGTCGGCCTCGTCCTTCAACACCAATTGCCCGTGGCCGTCGTATCCCAGCGTACGGGTCTTGAGCACCGCCGGGAATCCTATCTCGGCCAAGGCGGCACGCAGCGACGCCTCGTCGTCCACGGCGGCGTACAGGGGCGTCCGCAGCCCGTTGGCGCGGGCATTGTCCTTCTCGCGCAGGCGATCCTGCGAATCGCAGAGCGGGCGGAACCCCTGCGGGATGTTGTATTTCTTTTCCAGCGGGATCAGCACGCTGCCCGGGACGTTTTCGAATTCGTAGGTCACCACATCGCTGCGGCGGCAAAGCTCTTCGAGCGCCGCGGCATCGTCATACGCCGCCACGATGTGCCCGTCGCTCAGCGCGAACGCGGGGGCGTCGGGCGCAGGGTCGAGGCACAGCGTGCGCGCCCCGAGCAGGTGCGCCTGCTCGACGATCATCAGCCCCAGCTGACCGCCGCCGATGATACCGATCGTTTTCGTTTTCTCTGCCATAGTCGCCTCCCCTGCCGGATTAAAGTTCTGCCGCCAGCACATCGGCGGTCTGTTTCGCACGGAACGCTTCGAGCCGGGCAGCCAGCTCCGCATCCTGCAGTGCGAGGATCGACACGGCTATCAGCGCCGCGTTCTTCGCCCCGTTGATGGCCGTCGTCGCCACCGGAACGCCCGCAGGCATCTGCACGATCGAAAGCAGCGAATCCAGCCCGTTCAGGGCACGTGACTTCACGGGGACGCCCACCACGGGCAGCGTGGTCATCGAGGCCACCATGCCCGGCAGATGCGCGGCACCGCCCGCACCGGCGATAATCACCCCGATACCGCGGCTTTTGGCCGTCTTGGCATATTCGCACAGCAGGTCAGGGGTACGGTGGGCGCTCACCACACGCTTTTCGAAATCGACACCGAATTGTCCGAGCATGGCGACGGCATCGGCCATCACCTCATAATCGCTCACCGAGCCCATAATAACACCGACCTTCATACCTTTGGTTTTAAGTTTGAAAAAAAGACAGACCGCCACGACACGTATGTCATGGCGGTCTGGTATCTATCTGCGTATTCCGCTCCCGGACACCTGCTGCCCTTGCATCTGCGTACTCCGATCCTGCTGTCGGCACGACGACGAATAGAACGCAGCGGCCTGGCCCTGCTGTTTCTTACGTTCGCGTTGGTCGATTCTGTCGGTAGATGTCATGGGGAGGTGTTCGGATTAACCTAACAATTGTCAAAACAACGCTACAAAAATAGCGCTTTTCAGCCGATTTACAAAATCCCCGGGCATATTCTATTGACAAATTATCGACATTTCGGGATTCCGGCAAAAACAAAAAATCCGCCGCAGCCGGAACCGGCCGCGGCGGATTGACATCGGTTCGACCCGTCCGTGCTATTCGCGGCTGAACGAGTAAGGGGCATCCCCGGGCTCCGTACCCCGCGTGTAATCGGGTTCGGGACGCATCGAGAAGCGGACGCCGGCACCCTTCACGAGGTCGGAATGGCGCAGGAAATTATGCGTATAGGCCTTCCCGTCGAACTGCACGGCTCCGATATAACGGTTCTCGGGGCTGTTGTCCGGCGCTTCGAGCACAATCTTATTCCCGTTTTCGAGGTTCACGACGGCCTTGCGGAACAGCGGCGAACCGACGACGTATTCGTCCGAAGCCGGGCAGACGGGATAGAACCCCAGGGCGGAGAAGACATACCAGGCCGAAGTCTGGCCGTTGTCCTCGTCGCCGCAATAGCCGTCGGGGCGGGCCGAGTAGAGGCGATCCATCACCTCGCGCGCCCAGTACTGGGCTTTCCACGGGGCACCCGCATAATTATAGAGGTAGATCATGTGCTGCGCAGGCTGGTTGCCGTGGGCGTAGTTGCCCATGTCGGCCACCTGCATCTCGGTGATCTCGTGGATGCGGAATCCGTAGTAGCTGTCGTCGTAGATCGGCGGCACGACGAATACCGAGTCGAGCATCTGGACGAACTGCTCCCGGCCGCCCATCAGGTCGACGAGCCCCTCGACGTCGTGGAATACCGACCACGTATAATGCCACGAGTTACCCTCGGTGAAGGCGTCGCCCCACTTGTAGGGGCTGAACGGCGCCTGGAACTTGCCGTCCTTGAGGCGGCCGCGCATCAGGCGGGTCTCGGGGTCGAAGACATTGCGGTAGTTCCGGGCACGCGCCGCCCACTTGTCCAGTTCGGCTTGGGGACGGTTCAGTTTCCTGGCGACCTGGAGGATACACCAGTCGTCGTAGGCATATTCGAGCGTGCGGGCCACGTTCTCGGGAATGTTCACGTCGTAAGGGATATATCCCAGCTCGTTGTAGTACTCGTGCCCCCAGCGTCCGGTCGACGCAACGGTCGGGTGCACGTGCTCCGTGGCGTACACCATCGCATCGTAGAGCACCCCGAGGTCTTTGTCGTTCGTGCCCTTCACCACGGCATCGGCAACCACCGAAGCGGAATTGTTGCCCACCATGCAGCCGCGGTGCCCGGGCGACGCCCATTCGGGCAGGAAACCGCTCTCGCGAGCGGCGTTAGCGAGTCCCTGCTGGATTTCGGCGTTCACGGAGGGGTAAACGAGGTTCAGCAGCGGGAAAAGGCTGCGGAAGGTGTCCCAGAACCCCGTGTCGGTATACATGTAGCCGGGGAGCACCTCGCCGTTGTAGGGGCTGTAATGCACGACCTCGCCCTGGTCGGTCACCTCGTAGAACTTACGCGGGAAGAGCACCGAGCGGTAGAGGCACGAATAGAACGTACGGTACTGGTCGACCGTACCGCCCTCGACCTCGATGCGTCCCAGCACGTCGTCCCAGCGCGCCTGCGCTTTGGACTTCACCGTTTCGAAATCGTCGCTGCCCAGCTCCCGGAGGTTCTGCAACGCCTGCTCGGGAGAAATGAACGACGACGCCACGCTGGCGCATATCTGCTGGCCGCGGCGGGTTGCGAAATGCACCTTGGCCACGGCATGTTCGCCCGTGACGGACTTCTGTCCTTCGGGATAGAGCAGGTTGCTGCCGGGTTTGTATCCGCCGGGGGCATCGGTCAGCTCGATGGCGCTGAACGGCGTATCGAAGCGCACGACGAACCAGTTGCGGAAATTCTCCGGCACGCCGCCGCTGTTGCGCGTGGTATAACCGACGATCGTACGGTCGTCGACCATCCCGACCTGCGAACCGCGGTCGAAGGCGTCGATCACCACGCCCGACTCCTTCGAGTCAGGGAAGGTGAAGCGCATCATTGCGGCGCGGTCGGTCGGCGTGATCTCCACGCGGATGTCGTGGTCGGCGAGGTAAGTTTTATAATAATAGGGTTTGGCCACTTCGGACTGGTGCGAAAACCAGCTGGCGCGCGACTCCTCGTCGAATTTGTCCTCCCCGCGCACGGGCATGAGCGAAAACTGGCCGTAATCGTTGATCCACGGCGAGGGCTGGTGGGTCTGTTTGAATCCCCGCACCTGGTGCGCCCCGTAAGTATATGCCCAGCCGTCGCCCATCTTGCCGGTCTGGGGCGTCCAGAAATTCATGCCCCACGGCGTGGCCACCGCCGGATAGGTATTTCCGGCGGAGAACTGATGCACGGACTGGCTGCCCATGAGCGGATTGACCAGTTCGACGGGATCGAAATCTCCGGAAGAGGCCGCCGCCGGGAGCGCCCCCAGACAGCAGAGCAGGAGAAGCATCGGAAGATGTTTCATAAGACTATTTTTTCCAGTTCGAAATCAGGTATGCGGTACGCGTCAGGTAATAGTCGGGCGCCAGCGGCGAATAATCGAGGTAGGTGAAGGAGTCGCAGCTGAAAGGCACGGCCGGCTCGATCTGCGTTCCCTCGTGCCACTCGTTGAACGAGGTGATGCCGATGTAGGGCGCACCGCTGGCGACGGCCGCGCCGAACATGTCGTCGTAATACTTTCCGTTCCCGCGGTCGCGGGTCGTCGAACCGTTCCACGGACGTACGCGGGTGTCGATATAACCCGGTCCGACGCAGGGGATGAACACCTTGCCGTTGCGCTCGGCCCATGCCTGCATCTTCTTCCAGTTGGCGGGCGTCGAACCGTAGGTGAAGCCCGTCGCGGCGAAATAGGTGTAGAACCCGTCCATGCCCGACTCGGTGAAGTAATCCTCCTCATGCTCCTTGACCCAGAGTCCGATCATCACCGCATCGAGTTCCGTGCCGCGGATCGTCAGGTCGCCGGGCTGCAGCAGACGCGCCCACTCCGAAGCCGGCGTGATGTAGGAGTCGTAGATAAAGAAGCAGGGGCGTCCGGCCATCCGGTAAAACGCCGGATGCGAACCGTAGCGTCCGAGCAGTTTGGCGATATTGGCGCGCAGGTTTTCGGGATTGCGGTCATGGTATGGCTCGATATGGAAGCAGACCTTCATGCCGTGCTTCGCCGCTTGGTCGAAAAGCACGGGCAGGGCCGGCGATCCGAAATCGTTGTCGCCCCACCACGTCACGACCGCGACGCCGATCCGCGCCTTGGCCATCATCTCCACATGGCGCGCGACGGTCGCAGGATCGGTACTGCTGTAGTTTTTCAGTTCGGGGTAGAAATTGGCCGCGATGTTATCCACGCCGGGAATGTAATCGGCAGGACCGTCGTAGCTGTTGTTCCCGATCACGCCGTGGCCCCAGTGGACCTCCTTGCCGTTGACCTCGGTATTTCCGTACCAGTTGTAATAGAATCCGAAAACCCGCTGATCGGGTTCTCCGGCGGAGCCGCTTTCCGCGGAGCCGCATCCCGCACACCCCAGCAGCGCCGCAGCGGCAAACAGCACCGCCGACAATTTGTTTTTCATAAGTATGTCTTGTTTTCCGTTGATAGTGTCGGGACCGGAACCGTGCCGCATGCGGTTATCCGCACACGGCACTATTCCCCTTTTCCGGTCCGGAACAATTTATTTTTCCATAATCACGACCGCAGAATGAGGACCTAACGTAAACGCACACGTAAACTTCGCG
>OHAF01003187.1_pt1 | contig 11024 bp, 8 predicted proteins | sample 1577041 | NCBI WGS metagenome assembly OHAF01 (sample SAMEA3541495, study PRJEB24748) | human gut metagenome | biome: human gut; feature: human-associated habitat; material: faeces | place: China | collected 2012
CCCCGCCAAGAAAACGGCGGAAGCCAAAACGACGGTCGAGACCAAAAGGGCATCGGAAAAGCCTGCGGCACAAAGGACCGTGCAGAAGCGCACGGGTACCGCAGCCGCAGCCAAAACAAGAAGCTATACCCCCAGAAAAAACACCGGCGCAAGAAATAAAAAGCCGCTTAAAATAATACCGCTCGGCGGTCTCGGCGAGATAGGAAAGAACATAACCCTGTATGAATATGACGGTGATATGTTCTTGGTGGACTGCGGTATGTCCTTCCCGGATGAGGAAACCCCGGGTATCGATATTGTAATACCCGATTTCACCTATGTGCTTGAAAACAAGGATAAGATCAAGGGTATGGTGGTGACCCACGGCCATGAGGATCACATCGGCGCAATACCGTATTTGCTGCGCAACTTTAATGTTCCGATATACGCCACACGCCTGACAATCGGGCTTATAGAGGGCAAGCTTAAGGAGCACCGCCTGCTGTCCAGCGCAAAGCTTAACACCGTAGCTCCCGGCGAGACGGTAAAGCTCGGCAAATTCACGGTGGAATTTATACATGTGAATCACTCGATCCCCGATTCGGTCGGCTTTGCGATAACCTGCGGTGCGGGTACTGTTGTGCAAACGGGCGACTTTAAGATTGACACTACACCGATAGATGATTTTGTTATAGATATCGGAAGATTTTCGGAACTCGGCAAGCAGGGTGTTTTGGCACTTATGTCCGACTCCACAAACGCTGCAAGACCCGGATATACTCCGTCGGAGCGCATAGTCGGCGAGTCGTTTTCAAAGCTTTTCGGTCAGGCAGGGGACAGCCGCATTATAGTAGCCACCTTCTCGTCCAATATTCACCGTATTCAGCAGATAATCGATGAAGCGGTGCGCTGCGGCAGAAAGGTTGCGGTTTCGGGCAGAAGCATGATAAATGTTGTCAATGTTGCCGCAAACCTCGGATATCTCAATGTGCCGGACAATGTGCTGGTTGATATCGAAATGATAAGAAATTACCCCGCAAATGAAATGGTTATCGTAACCACGGGCAGTCAGGGCGAGCCGATGTCTGCGCTGCACCGCATTGCATTTTCGGAGCACAGGCAGGTTGAAATTATACCGGGGGATATGATAATAATTTCGGCAAATCCGATTCCCGGCAACGAAAAGCTTGTTAATAAGGTTATAAACGAGCTCATGAAGCGCGGCGCGAATGTCGTGTATGAGAGAATGTACGATGTTCATGTTTCCGGACACGCCTGCCAAGAGGAATTAAAGCTTATGATGAGCATTATCAAGCCGAAATACTTTATTCCCCTGCACGGAGAGCAGATGCACCTTGTAAAGCATGCGGGTCTTGCGCGGCAAATGGGCATACCCGAGGATAATATTTTAATAGCCTCGAACGGCAGCGTTATTGAGGTTACAGATAAGAGCATTAAATCCACCGAAACCGTTCAGGCGGGCAGAGTACTGGTTGACGGACTCGGAGTCGGCGATGTCGGCAGCATAGTTCTGCGTGACAGAAAGCATTTGGCAGATGACGGTATTATTATCATTGCCATATCTATCGACAGCGTGACTCATGCGATAATTTCGGGTCCCGATGTGGTATCCCGCGGATTTGTATATGTTAAGGAATCCGAAAGAATGATGAACGACATAAGCCATTTAGTCTGCGATACGGTTGACTATTCAATGTCGGCGGGTATTCACGACTGGGCATCGGTCAAAACAAAAATTAAAGAGCGTGTATCGCGTTATGTGACCACAAAAACGCGCCGCGCGCCTATGATTCTTCCCATAATAATGGAGGTTTAAAGCAAATGAAGGTAGTATTGTTACAGGATGTCAAGGGTCACGGCAAAAAGGGTGAGCTCTGCAATGTATCCGACGGCTACGCCCGCAATTTCCTTTTCCCGAAGAAATTGGCGGTAGAGGCGGATAACGCCGCTTTAAACGAGCTTAAAAACCGCGAGGAGGCAAAGGAACACCACCTTAAGGAGGAAATTGCCGCGGCAAATGCGCTTGCCGAAAAGTTGAACGGCAAAACCGTTACAATTACGGCAAAGGCAGGCTCGGGCGGCAGACTTTTCGGTTCTGTTACCTCAAAGGAAATAGCGGCTGAAATTAAAAATGCCTTCGGAATTGAAATCGACCGTAAAAAAATGAGCGTGGCGGATATAAAGGCTTTCGGTGAGTACACTGCAGAGATAAAGCTGCACAAGGGCATTTCCGCAAAGCTGACAGTTAAGGTAACGGAGTAAAAAGGATGGCTGACGAAAAGCTTATCTACGACCTTGACGGGGCACGGCTGCCGTATTCCGTTGAAGCGGAGCAGGCAGTTTTGGGGTCTATTATTATAGACCCCAAATGCCTTAATGATGTTGCAACATCTATTAAAGCCGAGTATTTCTATATTCCGCAGCACCGCGAAATATATGCGACCTTGGCTGAAATGTATGAGCTCAGCCAGACCATCGATTTTATATCACTGCTTGAAAAGCTGAAGCGCGACGGCGTTTATGACGAGGCGGGCGGGAAAGCATATCTCACTCAATTGGTGCAAACCGTTCCGTCTGCCGCGAATGTGCTTACATATGCGGCAATCGTAAGGGAACGCTATACCGCGCGTTCGCTTATGACGGCGGCGCAGGATATAATCAAGGATATCAACGATAACGCGCTTGATTCCTCCCGCCTGCTTGACAGCGCCGAACAGCGCATTTACGAAATTCGTCAGGGCAGGGAAGTAACCGGTCTTACGCACATTAAAAGCGTAATTGAAAACGAGACCTATGACCGACTTTCTAAAATGGCAGACCCCGAGACCCGCGCGGACTATGTGGGCATACCCTGCGGTATAGGCGAGCTTGACAGGATGATAACGGGACTTAATAAATCCGACCTTATAATCCTCGGTGCGCGCCCAGGTATGGGTAAAACCTCGTTTGCGCTCAATATTGTGCGGAATGTGGCGGTTAATACCGGCAGAACGGTCTGCTTTTTCTCGCTTGAAATGACCCGCGACCAGTTGGCACAGCGTATGCTTTCAAGCGAGGCTGGTATAAAGAGCGAAAAGCTCCGCACAGGCGAGCTTGATGAGGACGAGTGGACAAGGCTTGCACAGGCGGGCGATGCGCTTTCAAAGGCGGATATATATTTCGACGAGACCTCATCTATAACCGTGCCCGAAATGAAGGCAAAGCTCAGAAGAATGAAAAAGGTAGATCTTGTGGTTATTGACTATTTGGGTCTTATGCACTCCGCGAGGCAGATTGATAACCGTGTACAGGAAATTTCGGAAATCACCCGTAACCTTAAAATAATGGCAAAGGAGCTTAAGGTTCCGGTTATTGCCTGCGCGCAGCTTTCGCGCGGCACCGAGGCAAAGGGTAAATCGCATAAGCCTGCACTTTCGGATTTGAGGGATTCGGGCTCTATTGAGCAGGATGCGGACATAGTGCTCTTCCTCTACCGCGACGCATATTACGATAGTGAAAAATCCGATGACGAGGATCTGAGCGATCAAACAAAATCGGAATGCATTGTGGCTAAAAACCGCCACGGTGAGATCGGTACGATACCGCTTCACTGGGACGGTCAGTTTACCAGATTTACTTCTGTGGATGTGTTCAGGTGATGGAAGAAAAGATTTTAAACGCCGTAAAGCGCTTTTCGCTGTTATCATGCGGCGAAAGTGTTACGGTTGCGCTGTCGGGCGGGGCGGATTCGGTGTCCCTGCTTTTTGCTCTGCTGCAGCTGCAAAAAAAGCTCGGTATTTCCGTATCGGCTGCGCATTTTAACCATATGATACGCGGCGCGGAGGCTGACAGGGACGAAGCCTTTGCACGGGAGCTTTGCGAAAGACTCGGCGTTCCGTTTATTGCGGGGCGCGGCGATGTTCCGAAATACGCGGCGGAAAATAAAATAAGCGAGGAAACCGCGGCGCGGCTTCTTCGCTACGCTTTTTTGGAAAAGGCAGAGGGGCTTGTTGCCACGGCGCACACCGCGAGCGACAATTTTGAAACCGTGCTTTTTAATTTAACGCGCGGAGCGGCGCTCGGCGGACTGTGCGGAATACCGCCGAAAAGAGGCAAATTTATCCGCCCGCTGCTTTTTTGTACACGGGAGGATATCGAGGAATACTGCAGAGATAATCATCTCGAATTTATTACCGACAGCACCAATTTATCCGATGATTATACGCGAAACCGGATAAGGCACAATGTAATACCGATTTTGAAGGAGATAAATCCGTCGGCCGAAACGGCGGTTATGAGGACGGTTTTATCGCTTTCGGAAGCAAACGATTTTATATCGGGTATTGCCGACAAATTTTTGTCGGACAATATAAGTGACGGCGGACTGTGTGTAGCCTCATTGCCGCACCCGGCAGCCGCAAAGGCGGCAATCAGGCGCTTTGCGGAAATATGCACGGGTCTTCAGCCCGACAATACACACACAGAGGCTTTGTATTATACCGCCCTGAACAGCGGAAGGACGAGCCTGCCCGGTGATTTCGAGGGCGTTTGCAAAAATAAAATACTGAAGATTAAAGATGTAAGTGCCGAAAAGGGTAAAAAATACCTATTTGAGGTTAAAACGGAGCGGCGAATTAACGATTTATTTACAAAAGACGAAAAAGTTAATAATTTGTTATTAAAAAATTCGATTGCCTGTGATAAAATTATAGGACAATCTGTATTGAGAACAAGGCGGCCGGGCGACAGCATAAGGCTTGCGGGCCGCGGCTGCACCAAAACTCTCAAAAAGCTTTATAATGAGCTTGCCGTACCTGAGAATATGAGGGAGCATCTTCCCGTCATGGCGGACGATAAGGGCGTTATATGGATATACGGCATAGGCGTTGCCGACCGCTGTGCGGTTACAAAAAAAACGAAGGAGATTACGGTTATTACCGCTTCGGCGGTGCAAAATATTACGGATTAAGGGGTTGAACGAATTGTCGCTTGACAAGGATGTGGAAAGAATACTGGTGACAGAGGAGGAGGCAAAAGCAATCTGTAAGCGCTTGGGCGAGCAGATTTCAAAGGACTACGAGGGCAAGCGCCTGCTGCTTGTGAGCGTGCTCAAGGGTGCTGTCGTGTTTATGGCGGACTTAATGCGCTCGATAACCTGCGACTGTCAAATCGATTTTATGGCGGTATCCTCTTACAGCGGAACCAAAACCACGGGCGTTGTTAAATTCAAAAAGGACCTTGATATTGACCCGGACGGCTGCGATATACTGCTGGTTGAGGATATTCTCGATTCGGGCGTTACGCTGGCTTACCTGAAAAATGTTTTGATGGACAGAAACGCCGCAAGCATTAAGGTTTGCGCGTTTTTGGATAAACCCGCAAACCGCCGCGCGGATATTCAGGCGGACTATGTGGGAAAAGTAATACCGGATGAATTTGTAATCGGCTACGGGCTTGATTATGATGAAAAATACAGAAATTTGCCTTATGTCGGGGTTTTATCACCTAAGGTCTACGCCGACAAATAGGAAAGGAGCTTTAACCCTTGAACAAGAATTTGAAAAATGTGCTTTTGTTTATAGGAATCCCCATTGCGTTCATAATCGCGGTGCTTTCGGTTTCCTATCTTTCAAAAACCACGGTTGAAACAAAGTATTATGAAATCGTTGAGTTGGTTACGGAAAATAAAATTTCCGAGTTCAGCTTAAATCTCCACAGCGGTCAGCTTATCTACACAAAGCGCGACGACGGCAAAAGCTACCGTTATACGGTTGCCGACCCCTCGATATTTTATAACGACGTCAACGATTTTGTGCTGAAAAATAATACCGAAAACATCGGAACCGATAAAATAATCAAGTACGATTATAAATCCGGCGGAGAGACCGCATGGATAATGAATCTGCTGCCGACTCTTATAACCCTCGGAGTTATGGTGCTATTCTGGGTATTTATCATGAAGCGTATGAACGCCTCAATGGGTACGGATAAGACCATGGGCTTCGGAAAAGCAAAGGTACGCAAGGACGACGGCAGACGTAAAACCACATTTGCGGATGTTGCGGGAGCAGACGAGGAAAAGGAGGAAATGGCTGAAATAGTCGATTTCCTTAAAGACCCGAAAAAGTATAACGAGCTGGGCGCTAAAATACCCAAGGGCGTTTTGCTTGTGGGCCCTCCCGGAACGGGTAAAACACTGCTTGCGCGCGCGGTTGCGGGCGAGGCGGGAGTTCCTTTCTTCTCAATTTCCGGCTCTGATTTCGTTGAAATGTTCGTAGGCGTGGGAGCTTCGCGTGTGCGCGACCTTTTCGGCGAGGCAAAGCGCGAGGCTCCGGCCATTATATTTATTGACGAAATAGATGCGGTGGGCAGGCAGCGAGGTGCGGGTCTCGGCGGCGGCCATGACGAGCGCGAGCAGACTCTTAACCAGCTGCTTGTTGAAATGGATGGCTTCGGCGCTAACGAGGGCGTTATAGTAATGGCGGCGACCAACCGCCCCGATATTCTCGACAAGGCGCTTCTGCGCCCGGGTCGTTTCGACCGTCAGATAACCGTAAACTACCCGGATGTTAAGGGCAGGGAGGAAATACTCAAGGTTCATTCAAGAGGCAAACCGCTCGGTCCCGATGTTAACCTTGCCACCATCGCAAAATCTACCTCGGGTTTTACGGGAGCGGATCTTGCAAATCTGCTTAACGAGGCGGCGCTGCTTGCTGTGCGTCACGGTAAAAAGGCAATCACACAGCAGGAGATCGAGGATGCTACCATTAAGGTGGTTATGGGTGCGGAGAAAAAATCCCACATTGTATCGGATAAGGATAAAAAGGTTACCGCATACCATGAGGCGGGTCACGCAATCGTTTCTTACTTCCTGCCCACGCAGGATCCCGTACACCAGATTTCTATTATTCAGCGCGGCATGGCTGCGGGCTATACAATGTATCTGCCGGTTGACGAAAAGGGTCATACCTCCAAAAATCAGCTTTCCGAACAGATATGCTCCTTGCTCGGCGGCAGAGCAGCAGAGCAGCTGACGCAGGATGATGTATGCACGGGCGCTTCAAACGATATTGAGCGCGCAACCTCGCTTGCAAGACAGATGATAACCAAGTTCGGCATGAGCGACAGACTCGGTCTGGTTACCTACGGTCATGATAATAACGAAGTATTTTTGGGCCGTGATTTCTCGTCCACACCGAACTATTCGGAGAAGACTGCCGCCGCAATCGATGAGGAGATCGAGGCAGTCGTAATGAAACAGTATGCAAAGGCACTGGAGCTTTTGAATAATGCTATGCCGAAGCTGCACGCCGTTGCCAAGGTTTTGTTTGAAAAGGAAAAAATTTCGGGCGATGAGTTCAGAGCCATAATGGAACAGTAATTTTAAATCAAGGAACCGCAAACCGCTTTTCAAGAACGGTTGCGGTTCTTTCTGTGTTTTGTGAGATGCTTTAAGGTTTTGTCCGTTTTTTATTCTTTGAATTAAAAAGAATTGAAAAAAGCAATCAAATGTATTATAATTAAATGGAATTTTATTAACAAGGAGAAACAACAGTGGCTTTTCCGCTTGAAAACATAAGAAATTTCTGCATAGTGGCGCATATAGACCACGGCAAATCGACCCTTGCAGACAGGCTTTTGGAGCTGACGCAATCGGTAGCCGAGCGCGATATGGAGGAACAGATACTTGACAGCATGGACTTAGAGCGCGAGCGCGGCATTACCATTAAGGCTCACGCCGTAACCCTTTATTATAAGGCGAAGGACGGCAGGGAGTATGAGCTGAATCTTATAGATACTCCGGGACATGTTGACTTTAACTATGAGGTTTCGCGTTCGCTTGCGGCGTGCGAGGGTGCGGTGCTTGTGGTGGACGCGTCGCAGGGAATCGAGGCGCAGACCCTTGCCAACACCTATTTGGCGGTGGATCACGGGCTGGAGCTTTTGCCGGTTATAAACAAGATTGATCTGCCCTCCGCAGAGCCGGAGCGGGTCAAAAAGGAAATTGAGGATGTTATAGGCATTCCCGCAGAGGACGCACCCATGATATCCGCCAAAACGGGACTCAATGTCGAAGAGGTGCTGGAGCGCATCGTTACCGATATTCCGGCTCCCAAGGGCGACAGATCCGCACCGCTTAAGGCGCTCGTATTCGATTCCTATTACGACCCGTACAAGGGTGTTGTGGTTTATTTCAGGGTAATAAGCGGCAGGCTTAAAACAGGGGATAAAATTAAAATGATGGCGACCGGCGCCGATTTTGATACGGTTGAAATAGGCAGAAAGCGCGCAACCTATATGGAGCCGTGCGATACGCTTGAAGCGGGCGAGGTGGGCTATCTTACCGCATCAATCAAAACGGTGAACGAGGCGCGTGTGGGCGATACCGTGACCCTTGCCGAAAACCCGGCGGACGCTCCGCTTGAGGGTTACAGAAAGGTGAATCCCGTAGTTTTCTGCGGAATTTACCCGGCGGACGGCGCAAAGTACCCCGACCTTCGCGAAGCGCTTGAAAAATTGAGCCTTAACGATGCGTCGCTGCTTTTCGAGCCCGAAAGCTCAAAGGCGCTCGGCTTCGGCTTCCGCTGCGGCTTTTTGGGGCTTTTGCATATGGAAATCATCGAGGAACGGCTCGAACGCGAGTATAATCTCGATCTTGTTACCACCGCGCCGAGCGTTGAGTATAAATTCCTGCTTACAAACGGTGAGACCGTAACGGTGGATAACCCCACAAACTACCCCGACCCGGCAGTTATAGCCGAGGCGCTTGAGCCTGTGGCGGATGTTCATATATACAGCCCGAGCGAATATGTCGGCGCGATAATGCAGCTTTGCGAGGAGCGCCGAGGAGTGTATACCGATATGAAGTACATGGGCGACAGGGTGGATATTCACTATGTAATGCCTATGGGCGAAATTGTTTACGATTTCTTTGACGCGCTCAAATCCCGCACAAAGGGCTACGCAAGCTACGATTACGAGGCAAAGGATTATGAAAAATCAAAGCTGGTAAAGCTGGATGTTATGCTTGCGGGCGATGTGGTGGACGCACTTTCCTTTATAGTCCATTCGGATAACGCATACAATAAAGCCCGCCGCATTGCCGAAAAACTGAAGGATTACATTCCGCGCCAGCTTTTCGAGGTGCCTATACAGGTGGCGGTGTCCGGCAAGATAATCGCGCGCGAAACGGTTAAGGCACTCAGAAAGGATGTTCTTGCAAAGTGCTACGGCGGCGATATTACCCGAAAGAAAAAGCTGCTTGAAAAGCAGAAGGAGGGTAAAAAACGCATGCGCCGCTTAGGCTCTGTGGAGGTTCCGCAGGAGGCGTTTATGGCGGTATTAAAGCTTGACGAATAAGGAGAGTATAAAAAATGACAAGAGCGGAAAGACATAAGGCAATAGTAAAGCGCAGAATTTTCATTGCCGTTTGCGTTTGCATTTTGGCAGCGCTGATTTTACTGATAGCGTTTGTTATAAAGTCAGCGTTCGGCGGCAAGAAGACTGATGGCTCGGATGTTTCGCAAGGGAGCAGCAGTGCAGCGGGCGAAATCGTATCCGATGTATCGAGCGAAGACCCAACGCCGAGTTACCCTGCAACAGGGCCTAACGGCTTGGACGCAAACTATGAGCAGCTTTTACTTGTAAACGCACAGAACCCGCTGCCCGAGAATTACGATTACGAGGGCAGCCTTACCGAAATTCCCACAAAATATATCAACGGTATGCTGAAGCAGATAGATAAAAATGTATGGCCGTATATGCAGGCGATGATAGACGCCCAACGCGCGACCCAAACCGACTCGAAGAACTGGCTTTATGTCCGTTCGCCGTACCGTTCGTATAAGACCCAAAAAATGCTTTTCGATAAAGAAACCAAAAAGTGGCTTAAAGATGGTCTTTCAAGCGAGGCAGCGGAAGCAAAGGCGGCAACGGTAGTGACGAGACCCGGCACCAGCGAGCACAACACGGGCTTTTCCGCCGATTTCAACATTGCGGAGGACAGCTTTGAAAGCACACCTATGTTCACCTGGATGCAGGAGCACGCTGCGGATTACGGCTTTGTTCTGCGTTTTCCGAAGGATAAGCAGGAAAAAACCGGTATAATTTATGAATCCTGGCATTACCGCTTTGTGGGCATAAACAATGCCAAGGAAATGAACAGGCTGAATATGTGCCTTGAGGAATATGTTGAGTATGTGAACAGCAAAAAGAAATAAAACAAAATTCGACAAAAAATAAAAAAGGTCTTTACAACCGAAGGAAAGTGTGGTATAGTAATTTTCAGTGAATCCTTTAAGACGGTACAGAGATACCGGCAAGGCTGAAAAAGAGGGCATTTTATGCCTGTGTTTGCTGTGCTTCAGCGCCTTGCCGTGTGCAGGGCGCTTTTTTAATGCTTTTTTGAGGGAGTGTTGAGAAATGGAAAAATTCAAGGCAACTCTTATGGACGAGGCAGCGGTGGCGCGTGCGCTCAAACGCATTTCCCACGAAATTCTCGAAAAAAACAACGGCACCGAAAACCTCTGCATAATCGGAATAAAGCGCAGAGGAACAGCGCTTGCGAAAATACTGTCCGATAATATTTTCGCAATAGAGGGAGTAAGAGTACCTACAGGCGAGCTTGACATAACCTTTTACCGCGATGATCTTACCGCAATATCGCCAGACCCCGTTATCCACCCTACCGAGCTTGATTTTTCCGTAGCCGATAAAAAGGTGATTCTGGTTGACGATGTGCTTTACACCGGCAGAACGGTGCGCGCGGCGCTTGACGCGCTTATGAGCCACGGCAGAGCGGCGGCGGTGCAGCTTGCGGTGCTGGTTGACAGGGGACACAGGGAGCTGCCGATACGCGGCGACTATGTCGGTAAAAATGTCCCGACCTCCAAAAACGAGGTTATTGCGGTTAAAATTCCGCCGTATGACGACATGACCGCGGCGGAGCTTTACGAGGTATAAACGGTTCATACCGTGTATATAAAAAATGCGGCGGGATTCGTAAGGGGCTCGGCGCTGAAAAACGGAGGAAGAAAAATATGAAA
>OHAF01003192.1_pt1 | contig 11000 bp, 12 predicted proteins | sample 1577041 | NCBI WGS metagenome assembly OHAF01 (sample SAMEA3541495, study PRJEB24748) | human gut metagenome | biome: human gut; feature: human-associated habitat; material: faeces | place: China | collected 2012
GTTTTCTTCATCAGATTCTTTATTTCGATTTTTTACCATGGATATACTTTTCTCAATTACCAGATAAGCTCCTTACAACTAAAAATCCCCATTTTTTCCATAGTTTCACCTGTGACAAAAATATTTGCTGAATTTTTATGTGATCCAATATCAGCTCCTGCAAGATATCCAGCTTCCTGAACGCGTTAAAAAGCTCTCTCCCGAGAATTGCCTTTTCTCCAAGCGGAATGAACTCTTCTTTCGATTTTTCTTCCAGTATCCTGTGGATCAGTTCCAGCAGCTCTTCATCGCTTGCTTCCTTCGACAGATCCATCTGCGCCAGAATTTCTTCATGAAGTTGTTCTGCCCTCCGCATAGAAGAACCTCTTTTCTGTACTTTCTTTTAATAACTCAACTGTTTCTTTTACTGTCTGACGCATATTTTTCCCCATATTGATATACATGGTACGCGACTCCAGCTCCTGATACCGCAGTACCTTCAACATATGCTGGTACTGCGCAATTTTTGCCATCGCATATACATCCTCCGCACACGGCATGAGAATCTGGTCACACAGCCTTAACAGCTGAAACACATCCTCCATCCCATTTCCGATATCCAGAATGATCACGCTGTATACACTTTGGCTGATCAATCTTTCAAATAGAGTTTTCCATTCCTCTGTATGCACAGCACGAAGATCTGTCCATACTTTCATTGGCGGGATATAGTCCAGATCACCCATTCTTTTTACCATGGATGCAATCCGTATCCCGATATCATCTCTTTCCTGTTTTGCATAGTAAAGAACATTTGCCAGATCAGGAGCATCCTGATCCCGGAAATATCCTCCCATGCCTGCATAGGTTTCCAGATTCAGATACAGCACGTCCTCTGACTGTGCCAGTGCTTTCCCAAGTTTCAGTGAAAACGTTGTCTTTCCAATTCTGTGAACCGGTGAATATACTCCAAGGATTCTTCCATTTCCGTTATCCGCACACGATCCCGGAAACTTCTCCTCCTGAAGGCCTTTTAAAATCCCGGTCATCAGTCCGTCAACCGGCTGATATTTCCGAAGCTCCGTTTCCTCCTCTCCCAGATCCACACAATGCTGTCTCGTCAGAATAATTCTCTTCCCGGCAAAAATCTGCTTTCTTTTTTCATATGGGACATCCTCACTGATCAACAATACCTTTATCAGACCAATCTTCAGTAACTCCTGTACCATTTCCGGCGACGAACAGATTCGCACTCCTGCTGTCACCTCTTTTTTCAAAAGCAGCGCCTCCGCAAGTCTTCTGACATACTCTTCTTCTGGATCACAAATTAAAATTTCTCTGTCGATTCTTTGCTCTGCTCCTTTCCGGCATGTCCGCCCTTTTTCTTTCAAACTTTGAATCAAATGCCGAATGGCATATGACGGAACACGTTTGCATTCCTTTTTTGACACAGTATTTATCAGAATATAAATACTGCTGAAACTGATTTTTTGATTTTCTAACTTATTGCTTTGCCTCTCTTGTAAGACGTATTATATGCGCCACTTTTCCCTTTGTCCATAGCTTTAAACCAGAAAAAAACGTTTTGCGCAACACCTACATAAACTGATAAAACATAATCCCATAAAGCATGGCAACTCCCGGAATTCCAAGACATCCGGACACCAAAAATGACAGGACATTTAGTCCGACAGAAACAGGAATGTTTCTATAGTCCATCCATTGATTGACCAGAAAAATACTGCCCATTCCTGTCAAAGCCCTGACAATAAAGTTTATCTGCCATGATCCTCTTCTTTTCATGCTCCGCCACCTCCTGCTCTATCTTATGAACTTTTTCACACAGATATGTTTTTTACCTCTGAAAAGAATTTCCTATAAAAAAAGAGCGCCACTGTCTGCACTTCACAGTCCAATGGCACTTCCCCATATCTTTTATAATTCAATTTCCACTTTTCGCCCGGTCCGATGATACTGATGGTATCGCACCCCGGCACAGTCAAACATCATTTTAGATGCTTTTACAGAAGTTGTATCTGCATACTTGTCTGAATCATAGATTACTTCTTTGATTCCACTCTGAATGATCGCTTTTGCGCATTCATTGCACGGAAAAAGCGATACATAAAGTTTGGCTCCTTCAAGACTTCCTCCACTGTAATTCAAGATTGCATTCAGTTCACTGTGTACGGTGTATACATACTTTGTCTTCAGCGGATCCTCACCTTCCCGTTCCCACGGAAATTCATCATCCGAACAGCCTCGTGGCAGACCGTTGTATCCCATTGACAGAATTTTGTTATCTGCACTTACGATACAGCATCCCACCTGGGTATTCGGATCTTTTGACCGTCTTCCCGAGAGAATGGCAACTCCCATAAAATATTCATCCCAGGAAATATAATCCTGTCTTTTTCCACTCATGATCGTTTCCTCTATTTTGTTCCGAAAATACGGTCTCCGGCATCTCCGAGCCCCGGAACAATATATCCATGTTCATTTAACTTTTCATCCAATGCTCCAATATACACTTCAACATCCGGATGAGCTTCCTGAAGCTTCTTTACTCCTTCCGGTGCTGCAATAATACACATAAAACGGATATTTTTTACGCCTCTGTTCTTCAGCATCTGGATCGCTGCGATACAGGATCCTCCCGTAGCAAGCATCGGATCTACTACAAATACTTCTCTTTCTTCACAGTCAGCCGGAAGTTTGCAGTAGTATTCTACCGGTTCAAGAGTTTTCGGATCACGGAACAGACCGATATGACCTACCTTTGCAGCCGGAATCATCGCAAGCATACCTTCTACCATTCCAAGTCCTGCTCTCAGGATCGGAACAACAGCAAGCTTCTTTCCTGCAAGCTCTTTTGCTGTCATCTTGCAGATCGGTGTCTGGATCTCGACATCCTGTAATTTCAGATCTCTGGTTGCCTCATAGCACATCAGCATTGCGATCTCACCGATCATCATTCTGAAATCCTTTGAACCTGTTTCCTCTCTTCTGATAATCCCGATTTTGTGCTGGATCAGCGGATGATCCATTACGTGTACATTTGACATTTGTTTTTTGCCTCCTCGTTTAACTTATTGGCAAGTTTTTTGACATACCCCTGGATCAGCTCATACATCTGCTCATACTGTTCCTGTGTCTGACCATATACAGACGGAATCTCTTTACTTCCATTTACAAATTCACATAGTGTATAGACCTGTCCTTTTCCCGGATAATCATTCTGTATCTTTTGTTTGATACTGTCCTGCATTGCCAGAACAAGCGTATCTTCCCCAAATTCCTCTTCTGATAATGCAACAGTCTCATATCCTTCTGTCTCAATATGATGTCTCGCCAGAAGTTCTTCTGCTCTCGGATTCAGTGGCTCCGGGAAGAGAACCACAAGTCCTCTCGCACACACCTCGTATTCCTGGAAAAGCGGCTGCTTTTTCAGAATTGCTGCTGCGATCGGAGCACGACAGTTCGCGCTGTTGCTCACAAATACGATCCTGCGGTAATCCTGAAGCTTCGTGATCTCAGATGCCTGCAGTACATGATGTCCTGCTGCTTTGCCCAGCCGGTTCATGATCGCAGTTCCGATACCTGCCTCCGGAAATGCTTCACTGTAAATGTAATCAACTTCCTCTTCATCAAATTCACGTAGGACTTTATAAAGGTTTCTCGCAACCGTCTTTTCATTCACACGGGAACCTATGCATTTTACTACACCGGTCGTATACTGATCAACCGATTCATTAGACGCAATGATCCCCACCTTATATCCAAGTCTTACCTGCTCGTAAGCAATCTGCTTGATCGCCCGAACAGCCTCTTCAGGCTCTCCGTCAACAATGATCATCTCTGCCTTCGGCGCGTAGTGACGGTACTTCATTCCCGGTGCTTTCGGTGCTTTTGTGCTGTTCTCTGAAATCAAAGTTTCATCCACAGCCACCTCACCGATCACTTCACTTAACATCTCTTTTGTGATCGCTCCCGGTCTCAGGATCATCGGTGGTGTCACCGTCATATCCAGAATCGTAGACTCTACTCCGATATCTACACTTCCTCCATCCAGAATCATCTCGATCTTGCCACTTAAATCCTCTGCCACATGCTGTGCTGTCGTCGGGCTCGGTCTTCCGGATGTGTTGGCACTTGGTGCTGATACATATCCGCCTCCTGCAAGGATCAGCTCACGGGCAATCTCATCATCCGGCATACGCACAGCGACCGTTTCCAGACCACCGGTTGTTCCCAGCGGAACTTTTTCGTTCTTATTGAAAATCATCGTAAGTGGCCCTGGCCAGAAATGTGCCGCGATCTCATCTACAATAAGTGGTACAGATTCAACGATCGCACCCAGATCCTCCAGTCTCGCAATATGGACGATAAGCGGGTTGTCTGACGGGCGTCCTTTTGCTGCATAGGTCTTTTTCGCTGCCTCCTCATCAAGCGCATTTGCCCCCAGTCCGTAGACTGTCTCTGTCGGAAATGCCACCAGACCGCCGTTCTTCAGGATTGAACCGGCTTCTTCCATAATCACCTGATCTATTTGGTTTCTGTCTATTTTTTTTATTATTGTTTCCATGTGTTTCATTATAGCATTATCCACATGGCATGGCAATTTTAATTTCCATACTCGTTCAGGTATTCCAGACATTTTGCGATTCCTTTTGCAACAGCTTCTGCAACCTGCTCCTGATATTCTTCTCCCGACAATTTTTCTGCCTCTTCCGGATTAGTCAGAAAGCCGCATTCCACGATCACCGTAGGCACTTTTGTCCGCCTCAGAAGATAATAGGTCTCATTTGCTTTTGCCTGCCTGTGATTTTCCGGATCAATCTCCTGCAAACTTTCCTGCAGGATCTTCGCAACAGCCTCTCCTTCCCGGGAATGGCTGTAATAAAACACCTGCGCTCCATGAATTTCCGGGTCTTCATAGCTGTTCTGATGGATACTCACTGTAAGGACAGGTTTCGTCTCGTTGATCATCTTCACTCTTGCCTGCATATCTTCTGTCTTTTTACTTCCGTCTCCTGTTGTTACAAGCCCTTTATCCTCTTTTCTTGTAAGCTCTGCTGTTATCTTTTCCTTTTCCAGACATTTTTTCACTTTCTCAGTAATCGCCAGATTGATATCCTTTTCCAGAAGGTTATTCAGCCCGATTTTTCCCGGATCACTTCCCCCGTGTCCGGCATCCAGGATTACCTGAGCCTGCTTTGCCTCCACCTGATCCGCCTCGGTATACCTGCTTAATGTATAGCTGCCATAAATACATCCCGTCAGTAAAATAAGAGCCAGAATCCACTTTATTTTGCTCTTGAAAATAGTTTTCCCCCTTTTTACCATTTCACTGATTTTTTTATTCAAAAAAAGAGCCTCCTGCATATATTTTTACAAATATATGCATGGAAAGCTCTTTTCTATACCTTTCTCATTATGTAATCAGTTTACATATTTCTGAATCAGATCCCAGATATCGGAAGTCTCAAATCCAAGTTTCCATGCCGCCGTTCCTGCCAGATTATTGTCCTTCATAAGTCCGAGTTTGACTTCAAGTGAAGAAGCATCCTCCAGCCAGATCCTGTAGGTTGAATCGTTATCTCCCTGCCACTCTGCATAGTTCTGCTTCGCCGTATCATCCCATGTCACAGTTGCTCCGGCTTCGCTTACCCGCTGTGCCGCTTCTTCCATGCCAAGTGCTTCGCTGGTAACTTTCATTGAATAGCTTTCAGCCTCGGTTCCCTGATCTTCCGCACGCTCTTCGTCCGTCTTCGGTGTCTCATTCCACAGCCTTGTATAGAATGGCACTGCATTGATCACCTTATCTGCCGGTACATCCCGCAGGGTTTCTTCAATTCCCTCTTTTACATAATTGTAAGATGCCACAGAACCTGCTTCATAGGAACCGGCAAAATGTTCATCATATCCCATAATGATCACATAGTCTGCCATAACCCCCTGTTCTTCTCTGTGATAATGTGTGTTATAACCCTTCGGCACATAATTATCTACAGAAAGGACCAGATTGTTCACCCGGCACAGCACAGAAAGCTCCCGGATAAACTGAATGTAATGATCTCCGACATCCGTCGGTATCTGTTCAAAATCCACATTAATTCCGTCAATTCCATTCTGAAGTGCTGCATTTACCAACTGATTCTCCAGATTCTCCCTGCTTGAAGTATGACTGAGCAGCTCCATATCGTCTACATTCTGGTCGAAATTATCAACCAGCGCCCATACTTCCATTCCACACTGATGTGCATAATCCACATAGTCTGTACTTGCAATGGAACTGATATTTCCGGAATTATCTGTTACACTGAACCATGTAGGGGAAATCGTATTGAGTCCTTTTGTAGCTGCAAGCGCATCTTCAATCCCTTCGTTGGCAGCTTCACTTGTGACCTGATGCCATACCAGATTGATCTTGTAATCTTTCTTGATTCCTGTATAATCCGGTTCCTCAAATTCTCTTGAGATTGTCTCTTTCTTGGCATCCTTCAGCTTTGACTTCTGAATATACCCGACAATTCCGGACTTTGTACAGACTTTTTTCCAGTCACTTACATCTTCAAGAACCGTAAGCTTATCTCCCTTTTTCACTTCTTCGAGCACCGGACTTTTTACACCTCCCAGAATCCTTACCTGGGAATCATCCTTAACCTTTGCCGTCTGACGCTCTCCAAACTTACTGGTGATCACGACTCTTGCCGGATCTTTATAAACTTCGTAGTCAAAATTTGCATATTTCTGCAGGAAATCCAGTGCAATATATGCTGTATCTCCTTCTGTCTTTACAATTGTATAATCCTCACTGTTCACAGTATCTGAAACAGAATAATCCTTACTGTCTGCCGCTGCCTTTACCATATCTCTCGGCAGTGTATACAAAAGTATATGCTCATTGGAATCCCAGTAAAAACGATCGCTGATATAATCCTGTACAAAGTTATAAGACAGATATGCAGTTCCGCCTTCTGTAATTGCCTGAGCATCCAGTACCTCGTTGTTGATCGTTACACCCATCTGCGACTTTGCCGTAATTCCAAAATATTTATTCAAATCATAGGTTTCTTTTGTCGGCCCATACTTTATCCAGTATATTGTTCCACCGGCAAGTCCAATGACAACTATAAAGATCACCAGCAATGCAATAAACACGTTTCTGACACGGCGACGTCTTTTTCTTGATCTTCTCCGTCTCTGATAACCTACGCCCGGATCCTCGTATCTTGCAGCAGCTTTTCTTGCTGCCGCAGCTTTGCGTCTGCGCTCTCTTTCCCTTTGCTCATTGGTCATTCTTCTTTCGTCCACATGACACCTCCTGTTTGCAGCATATTTTTACAGCTTAACTAAGCTTGTAATATGCGCATACTTTAGATTATTATACCACATATATCTGCCATTTGTACACATCTAAGAACTATTTCCATTCCCCACAGATCATGTCCTGGCGAGGGGGCTCTGCTTTTTCATTCCACCTGTGAATGGTCTGTTCCTATACTGTTAAAATCCAGTTCACGGATCATTCCCTGTTCATCCAGAATATAATCCCGCATATAATTACTTTCTTCTCTTACCATATGCGCTGACACGATCTGAAGCGGACTTGCCGGAAAGCCATTCATCTGCATCCGGACACCACTACGCTCATAATTTGTCAGTTCTGTAAATAAATCCTGATACTTTTTCTCTTGCTCGTCCATATTTCCCCCTTGAGTCAGACAGTTTTTACGGCAAAAAGCGACCATAAGGCAACACTTGTGATATATTACTTTTCCTGTGCTTTTTCCGATGACAAGAAAATGATCACTGTCCATACTTCGGTTCAATTGTTAGGTTCTGTTGATAAATCGTCTGATATGACCTGAATGTACTTGATTCTGTACGCTGTGTGCGAAATGCGTATGATAAATTCAAGATTTGTGCGATTGACTGGTCTGTCTTATTTTCCTGTAACGCCATTATAAGAAAGAGTTTATAAAAAAGCAAGCATTTTTTATTTTTTATTTTGTTTACATCGTTCCGTTTTTTGTTTATACTATTAGTAATTGTTCAGATAGATTTTTGATTGAATAGGAAGTGATACTTTATGAAGATAGAAAAGATAAATGATAATCAGATCCGCTGCACACTTACCCGTGATGATCTCGCTCAGAGACAGTTAAAGCTCAGCGAGCTTGCTTACGGCTCCGAGAAGGCAAAGTCTTTATTCCGCGAGATGATGCAGCAGGCCGCTTCTGAATTTGGATTCGAAAGCGACAATCTGCCACTGATGATCGAAGCAATCCCGACCGCCGGTGATTCTATTGTTCTGAATATAACCAAAGTTGATGATCCGGATGAACTGGATACCCGTTTTTCCAGATTCACACCTACTCCTTCGGACGAAGCTGCTGATAAGCACAAATCCGTGCTGGAACATCTGAAAAAACTTGACGGAGCCGAAGATTTTCTCGACATTCTCCACCAGATGAAAGAGGCTGTATCCCAGCTCCCGGAGAACCCGGAAGCACTTGCCGATACTCCGGTCCAGGAACAGGCTCCTGCTTCAGAAGCCAAAGAAGCAGCTCCTGCTGAACCTTCTGTTCCACCGGTCCGGCTTTTCTCTTTCTCAAGACTTGACAGTGTGATTCATGCCAGTCATTTTTTAGCTGAGATGTATGATGGTCCGAACACACTTTACAAGGATGAAGCAGAGAACATGTACATCCTGACACTTGCACAGGGAGAGCATCCGTCTTCTGATTTTAACCGTATCTGTAATATGCTCTCCGAGTATGGTTCACCGGAACAGGGTGGTGGTATATCACTTGCATTTCTGGAAGAACACTGTGATATGATCCTTGCCAAAAACGCAATACAGACTCTGACTTCATTTAAATAACAGACAAATCCACAATTTTTAACTTGGCGAAAAAAGACGGGGACGGCAGATTAATGATCTGTCGTCCCCGTTAAATTATATCTTTTATTTATTCACGGTCTATGCTTCAGCTGCTAAGAGTGCGTTGATCTTTGCGATAAGAAGATCTGCATCAATTCCATGAACCATTGCTGCTTCTTCAAGAGACTCACCCTGTGAAGCCGGGCATCCAAGACAATGCATACCAATCTCCATCAAAATCGGAGCTGACTCTGGAAATGTTACCAGAAGTTCGCCAATTGTTGTGCTTTTAGAAATTGCCATCACTGTTTCCTCCTTACATATTTCTATTTTCAATTAATTTCTGTCACCCTTGAACAGTAATTTTTATTATAATCCCTGATCTATGATTTAGCAACCTTATTTTCATTATCATTCTATAAAATTTTCTGAATTTTTCACGCAACTTTTTCCGTTTATCACACTACTCAAAAGTCAATCAGTTTTCTTTTTTTTTTCGACAAATCGTCATTTTCATAACAATAACCAAAACGAATGTTCTTTTTATTTCCAAAAGTTATCCACACTATTCACATCTTTCTTTGTTGATAATGTGGATAACTTTCAGGGAATCTTTTATTTTTCCTCATTTTTTCGATTTTTCAATGTTGATAAGTTGAAAACTGCTTTTTTTTATTTTTTTGCTATTTTGAATATTCTTGTCATATTTTGTGCATTTTGACTATCCGTATATTTTTCTTGGAAAATATCGATTTTAGAATTTACAGTCAAATCTTTCATTTCCCACATATATTCTGGACAATGCATTGTTTTCTTTCTATTATTCTTTAATAAATCCGTCTGACAGCCACGATATTTGTATACGTAGCACTGCTGATACCAATTCCCTGAGCTTCATTCATTGCATTTACGATCTGATCATTTCCTATATATAAACCAACATGTCCTTCATATAAGATAAGATCCCCCGGCTGTGCGTCTTCATAACTCACTTCATATCCTGCACTTCGCTGTTCATAAGAAGTTCGTGGAAGACTTATACCAAAATGTGCATACACGGACTGGACAAATCCAGAACAATCTGCTCCATCTGTTAAACTTGTACCGCCCCACACATATGGATTCCCAATAAACTGACAGGCATAATCAATAACTTCCTGCCCTGACGCAACTGACTGAGCCGCCGCTTCTGCAGCCTGGGCTTCTGCTTCTGCCTCCGCAGCTGCAGCTTCTTCTGCTTCCATTCGTTTTTGTTCTTCCTCTTTTGTCTCCCCGTAAGAATAAGAACTTTCCTCTGTAACATAATCACCGCACACCCAGCCATTAACTTCACCGACCTGTATCGGATACCAGCCATCTACAGGATCTGCTGTCACAAGATATTCTTCTCCCTGACCGATCTGGGTTAATACGGTAGTATCTGTCCCATGTCCTTCTCTGACATTCAGACAATCTGCTGTGACTGTAACATTCTCATTTGTATACTCATCTGACCTCGAACGGGCTTCTTCTCCTGTGAACAATGTTTCCGTCGGAACATACCCCTCTGCATTTCCCGACCGGATCTTTGTCCATCCATCCAAATATTCCAACACAACTGCCGCTGAATCAGAATATAATTTTCCAACCCATTCACTGTTTTCATCTGCTTCGCTTCTAATATAGGTATAATCCCCCGTATTAGAAAACGCTATATTCAAATACCCTCCCTCTTCTGTCGGCACCAGATACAGATTGATATTGTTCTTTATTTCTGTCTGATATGATGCTTCCAAAATGTTTTCAATTCCTGTAACCGGAACCAGACTCTTCTCACTGTCATCAGTTTCTGCCGCCTGTGTTCTGACTACACTCCCCGGAATTATGACCATCCCTGCCATCATTGACATGATAAGCTTATGCTTCATCCGCATGTTACTCATATAAAACCTCCTTTATTTCCAGCCTTATCTTTTGTGGGAAGTTTTAATTGTTACATAATTGTTAATTTTTGTTACGCCGTAATTTTATCAATCAACCATAGATATGTCAACTGTTTTAATAGTTTTTTCATAATTATCGCCCTCCACCATTTGTAATTATTCCCCTTTTTTATTAATCTTAACGCCCTTTTTATTAATTATTCTGTAAT
>OHAF01003193.1_pt1 | contig 10997 bp, 7 predicted proteins | sample 1577041 | NCBI WGS metagenome assembly OHAF01 (sample SAMEA3541495, study PRJEB24748) | human gut metagenome | biome: human gut; feature: human-associated habitat; material: faeces | place: China | collected 2012
GCGGGTGAGCTCGGTGCGATTCGAAAGCTGAAGCTTTCGCAGCACCGAGCTCACGTGCGTTTCGACCGTCTTGATCGAAATGAACAGTTCGGCCGCCACCTCTTTATACGTGTAACCACGCGCGATCAGCCGCATGACCTCCTGCTCGCGGGCGGACAGCCGGTCCAGCTCCTCATCATGAGCCCGTGCCGCACCATCAGCGCCGCCATCAGACCCCGCCGCCGGCACACCTTGGAAGGTCGAAAGCACAAAACCGGCCAGTTTTGGCGAGAACACGGCATAGCCCTCATGCACCTGCTTGATGGATGAAATCAAATCAGCGCCGGTAATCGTCTTGGTTACATAGCCCTGGGCGCCGGCGCGAATCACCGACCCCACATCCTGCGGCGCATCTGAAACCGACAATGCCAGAAACACGGTAGTGGGGGAGTAGGGCCGCGATTTGGCGAGGATCTCGGCACCGCCGCCACCCTCGCCGCCGGGCACATGCACATCCAGCAACACCACCTGCGGCTTGGTCTGTGCGATCATCGCCACCGAACCGGGCACGTCCGCCGCTTGGCCGACGATATCGAAGGAATCGCGCAACGTGGCGATTACGCCCGCACGGAACATCTCATGGTCATCGACCATGGCCACACGAATCTTGGCTGTCTCGTTCTCGCTCATCGATGTTCTCCCTGCGCCGCTTTCAGCGCGATCGGCATATGCATTCTGACCTCGGTGCCCCAGCCGGCCCTGGACACTATCTCCACTGTACCGCCGCGCCGTTTGATGCGGCCGATAATCGATTCGCGGATGCCCAGCCGGTCGGGTGGAATGGCGTCCATATCGAAGCCTTCGCCATGGTCGCGCACGAACACTTCAACCATCGTGTCGCTGGCCTCGCAATACAAAGACACCGGCTCGCCGCCATGCGTGACCGCATTGACCAACGCCTGACGGGTGGCGTCCAGCAGCGCATCGGTCTGGGCGCTCGGCCGCGCGTCGCCCACGGTGACCACCTCAATCGGCTTGCCGTGCTCGTCCTCCACCTCGGCGGCGATCTGCTTCAATCCGGCTCCCACCGAACGATCCGATGTGGAACGTTCCTGATACAGCCATTCGCGCAGCTCGCGCTCTTGGCTACGCGCCAGGGCGAATACGGTGGTCGGTTCCTCGGAGTTCAGCTGAATCAGCGCCAACGTTTGCAGCACGCCATCATGCAGATGGGCGGTCATGTCCGCGCGCTCCTCTTCGCGCTCCTTCAATGCCTGCTCGTGGGTGAGTCGTTGCAGCATCGCGTTCGCCCACGGCATCACCGCCACCACGATACCGACGATCATCACGAATCCGCTGGCAACAATGCGTCGAGGAGAGGTGCCCCACCCAGGAATGCTGACATTATGCACATACAATGCCCATCCCATGAAAATCAGTGCGATGCCGCCCAACATAGACAACAGCTGCGTGCCTCGCGGACTAAGATTCATCCATGCCAGTGCGATGCCGCCCAACCCTACCAGCAGCGGAAACACAATCTGGACATCCGCACCGGTGCTGGTGAGCAACAGTCCAGTGGCCATCAACGCGAAACCGGCCAATGCCACGACGGCCGGTTTCGGAGCACGTTGGATGGCCTCGGACAATGATTCCGGTGCGGCAGCCGATTCGTCGTCATGAGCGGCAAGTGGCTGATTGCCTCGCGCAAGCGGCGCCTGATTAACGGGCACTGTGCGAGCCGCAGCCGCCACCGGGTCTCCGGCAGGCATGAACACCCACAGGAATACATAAGCGATGATGCCTGCGCCGTAGAGGACGGTCAGTGCGATGAACGCAATCCGAACCCATGCCACGCCGATGCCCAAGTGCAGGGCGATGCCCTTGCACACGCCGGTGAGCCAACGGCCCTGCCGGGGGCGCATCAACGGCATGCGCGCGGGCAGCAATGGTTCGGGAGATGACGTCATACTCCTATTGTGCCGCGCTCAGGGCGTTGCGGCCGGGGTTTTACCCGGTGTTCAGGGAACAATCAGGGTGTTCCCCGAGCGTTGTGGCAGTGGTCGGGCGGTGTAATGGAATCATGAGCAATCCAAACGCGAATCCATATCAGCCACAGCCGCAGCCTGGTCCGCAAAAAAACAAGACATCGCGACGCTTCTTCACTTGGGTGCGATCCAGTGGACTGGTTCGCGGCGACGACCGGTGGATCGGCGGCGTATGCAGCGGCATCGCTTTACGGCTTGGCTGGAGCCCCACATTAGTACGTGCGTTGGTGATTGTATGTACATTGTTCTTCGGTTTTGGCGCAGCTCTGTACGCACTCGGCTGGTTTCTGATGCCGGATGTACGCGATGGGCACATCTTGGCCGAGGACCTCATTGCCGGCCAATGGGACTGGAATTGTCTGGGATGCTTCCTGTTCCTCGCCGTGGCAATCGTGATTCCAGGTGCGGGGTGGGGTTGTATTGCGCTCGCCGCCTTAGCGCTATGGCTGTTGGCCAAAAGCGGCATTCGCCAGCAGGAAGGGTACGGATTCGGGGCATCTGCGCCGCGACCGGTTTCACAGCCTGTGTCATATCCAGCTCCACAGCCTGTCTCATATCCAGCCGCGCAACCAGTACCTCAATCTCCTTTGTATTCAGCTCCGCAACCTTTTCCACAACCTGTTTCACAACCTGTTTCACAAACCGCGCCTAGTGTTTCACAGCCTGTTTCACAGCCTGTCTATCAGTCGATGCCCAGCGTGATGCCGGGTACTGTGCCCGGCGCGATGCCCGGCACAGTACCCAACGGGCCGTTTGCCCCCGACCGTATGAATGCGACGGCCTATGCCCCCACCGAGTCCAAGCGCCGCAAGCCGGCGGGCCCAATCGTGGTCTTGAGCATACTGGGCCTTACCTTCCTCTCCTTTGCCGGTCTGATGGGACTGATTTGGGTAAACGACATGGGCATTATCGGCATTATGCGTCTGGGCACCATCTGGATTGCCGCAGTATGCATAGTGATGGGGCTGGTGGTCATCATTCTCGGATTCAGAGGACGGCGTACCGGTGGTCTGATTCCTCTCGGACTGGTTGCCGGTGGATGCGCGCTCTGCATGACCATCGTTTCAGGCACGTATGGCGTGTACTACCGTGATCTTGGTGCCAGCGGCATCAATACTGTTGTTTCACTGAGCCAATCTGTCAGTGCGAGAAACAGCGACGGCATGAACGATGTGCAAAAGGATGGCATCTTCGTTGCCGATGCCAGCGATGCCACGTTTGAAACATTGCAGCAAGGTGTGGCGTTCAGCGGTGAAAACTACAACACCGATCAGGCAATCATTGATTGGTCCGATTGGGACAAGACACATGGACCGCACACGGTGAAGATGCTGGATGGCAAAACTTCCATCAGTAATTGCCCGGTCGGTACCATCACCATAGCCGCAACACAGGCGCAAGTGCATATCGTTCTGCCGGATTCCTGCACTTACGCCTTCGGCACCGCCGACTCCTACTACTCCACTTCGAGTGACGTTGGCGGCAAATACGAGATGGTATACAACAACTACATGGGTCCAAGCTTTGTTTTCTTCGAAGCTGAAAGTGCCACCAATGGGCCTGATCACGAATGGTTGTATAAGGAATCCGCCATGCCGGACAACGGCCCAGAATTAAAAATCAATATTCCCTATGTGGTGGAAGCACGTGTCAACGTGGTGTACGCCTCCGATTGGGAAGGCTCTACGTTCCAGCCGCTTGCCGATATATACGACGGCAACAGTACAAGCAAGAACACAACCGAACAATCGGAATGATCAAGCCGTTGCAACTAGGAGATGGAATCATGACTGATGAAACCAAGGAATTCGCCTCCATTGAGGATGCGACACCGACCACGGCCATACCTTCCGAAACCGACGCGACCACCGCGACCACAACCATGGTGACCGTCGATGACCGAACCGATACCACGGTGCTGCCATCCGCAGCGGATGATGACGAAACGGCTGTGCTGCCCGTCCCCGACAATCATGCGGATGCGTCGGTCTCGGATGTGGATACGCAGGCAACAGCTGCCTCTCCATCGCCCATCGAACCAACCACAGATCGGATTGCCCTGGAAACAGTTGCCGATGCCGTGGAGGGAGATGGTGGGCCGATTCCATCTGCCGATGATGTGCCGATGTACGCAGCATCTTCAGCACGACCTCCCTATGGGCAGTCTCAGACCGCCGGCAAACCATGCCAGCCTGGGGGGAGCGCCAAGAACGTCCAGAGCGCCAAGAACGTCCAGAATGCTAAGGATGTCAAGAGTGCCAAGAACATCCAGAAACAGAGCACCAGCGCGCCTACTGTGGTATTCGGACTATTAGGCGTGATTATCGGCGTGATCGCGCTGGTTTTCGGGTACATATCTCCGGATCGGATGATTTCGTTGTTCTCGCCGAATCCGCAATTGCTGACGGCTGTTATTTGCGCCGTAGTGGGACTGATTCTGGTAATAGTGGCCGTTGTATGGGCCATAGTCGGTGCCGTCAAGAAGAGAAAATAGCGTTACAAACCATTGCATTACGGTCCCAGTAGAAGCACATTATGACGGGAGCCGACCGATAAGAGCCGACCGTTCTATGCTGATGGGGGGGAGGCATAGTAACTATGAAGCGGATTTCGGTGCGGCGGGTAGCGAGCGTCATCGGCACCGCGATGGCGATGACGCTGGTATTCGCCACACTTGGCTGGGCGATGATGCCGCAATGGAACACACGGCCCTACACCAAGCACATCGTTATCGCTTCTGCCGACACCACCATCACCCCTGCCCATGCGAACATTCCCCACGAGGGGCGATATCGTACGCGTGAAACCCGACTATCCATCAAGACCGGCGACGGCGTCACGCTACCCGCCGTACTACGTGAACCGGTCGGCGCTCCCGGGCCACGCCCGGCTTGTCTGTTCATTCACGGGTCCGGTACCAGTGGTGCCGAGGATTTCGGCGATATCGCCAACGCCATGGCCTCTGCCGGTATCGTGACCTTGGTGCCGGCCAAGCGCAACGACAACTACACCGTGCTGCATCGCGACTACCCGCGTTTTGCTCGCGAATACGGGCGTTCGCTCGACGTGTTGCGTGGCAGAATCGGCGTGGACCCCGCCAAAACCGGCATCTACGCCGAATCCGAAGGCACCTGGATCGCCACGATTCTAACCTCGAAACGGCAAGACATTGCCTTTGCCGTACTTACATCCGCACCGGTGTTCAATGGACGTGAGCAAATGGCCATGGCTGTCAGCGCCTATACGCATGAGGCCGGCGCGCCCAAGCCCGTGGTCAAAGACATGGCCAAATTGATGTCGCTGGACTACGCGCCATTTGATCTGGCCTATGCCGACTTTGATGCCGACCGGTATCTGAAATCCCTCACCATGCCGGTGCTGGTGAACTACGGCACCTACGATACGGCCATGCCCATCGAACAGGGGGCGCAGCGGATCATCGCTACGGCCAACAAGTCCGGCAACGAGAACGTCACCGTACGCTATTTTGCCGGCAACCATCAGATGCGGGCTGGTGAGGGCTTATTCACCCCGAACCTGCCATTGGCCGAAGGCTATACGCAAGCGCTGGAAAATTGGGTGAACGGTGTGACTGCCGGAACCAAAGCCGATGGATGGGCAACGCCTCAAGTCGCCGGTGCAACACCTCACCAGCGCTTCGCCGCGTCGCAACGTACCAGATCCGGTATCGTCGGCTCGCTTGGCGTGCTGGCCGGTCTGATGGTGGCAGGGCCCGTGCTGATCGTGATGGCGGCGATATTAGGTATTGGCTTGACTGTGTTTTCTTGGCTACAGACGTTGCTGGCCGGGCGACGTAGTGTGGCGACTGTGCGGGCCGTGCATGCGACGCCGAGTGAGCTGGGGGCCGCCCAGCGGCGCATGTTGCACGGCATTGCCGGCTTATCTGCCGGTATCGGCACAGCGGTGATGGTGATTACTGGGCTGTTGTACGGCTATATGAGCGCCGTAGGCGTATCGGCTGTATTGGTTATGCCTCAACCGCGGCTGTTTGCCGTCGGATGGGTGGTGCTGCGAATAGCGACCATGCTGTTGGTGGTGCTGTTTGCTTGGGAAATGGAACGTGTCTGGTATTGCCGCGCCGATATCGTCGGTGTGCGGCGCGTCATATGCGTGATGGTAGCGCTCGGCACTCTCGCCACACTGATGACACTGGCATTTTGGGGCCTATTCTCGCTGTAATTCTGCCGATGTGCGCTGGTAAATGGGGCCTGGCGGGCAGGCTGCGTTGGTGGTCTGGGTGTGGGGCGATCGGCAGATTGCGTTGGCCTGGGTATGGCCGGCCGACGTACATCAGTCGGGGTGTCCGATACACAGTGAATGGCTGAGTATTACGCTTGGGAGGCTTCGGCCTCCTCTAAGGTGTCGAAACCGCCGAGCTGGACTGTGTGCAACAAGGTTTCCTCAGTGATATTGCGTTGCGGGCTGGCTGCGGCGCGCTCGCCAATCATCGCTTCGTAACGTTCGAAGGTCTGGTCGGAATACGTACCAAGCTCGCCGCGCAGATAGGTTTCGAATGAGGTGGCAGATGGTGTGTCTTCGGTGGTGGTGAGTGCGCGCATCGCCTCGCCGAGCTTGGGGTAGCGCTCGCGGAAATCCTTGGCCCAGGCGACCTGCTGGGTGATGACCTGTTCCTGACGGGCCGCGCGCTCTTCAGAGAGACGCGGAATATACGGCTCTATGTTCTTCGTGAAATTTTCCGGTGCGGTGGAGGCCATCATGCGGCCGTATTTTTCGGTCACGAGGTTGCGGCCCACGTGGTCGGCCGCGTCAAGATCAGCGGCATAGCTGGTGAGTAATGGCCGCTCCCATGTGAGGAACTGGGCCAACCGCATCTGGTGGAACACCGGCCAGTTGCCTTGGCATGCCGCGCGTCCACCCTCATTGTTGGTGCGCTGGAACTGATCCCATTCATGACGCACAATAGCCTCGCGCAGTTCATCATCAGTCAGTTCGTTGGTCATCGACGTTCCTTTCACTGATACCTCCCTCTGATGAGGGAGGTGGCACGGCGAAGCCGTGGCAGAGGGAGCTTGAATCTACAAACTTTTAAGCACCGGATCATCAGAGGCGATGTGGTCCTCGACATACGGGCGCTGCCATTCGAGGAAGGTCTCGCCGGACGTGGTCAGGTGTTCGCGTTTGAGTTCCTTGACGATATCCACCGCAATCTGCTCCACAATATCGTTGATTTTCTTGATTGCTGGAGCCGCGCCCTTGCCGCCTTCGCCAAATCCGGCCCCGCCATAGCAGGCTGCCGAACTCAATCGCATCACGGTTTCCAACTGTTCGCCCACGTTCGGCAACAGCGCGAACATCGAGCCAGACAGCTTGCGCAATGCTGCGAACTGCCACTTGTAATACGGCATATAGCCCACCACCATCGGCACGTTAACCAGGAACACCAACGAGGCGGTGGCCTGCACGAACTCGTGGATGGACAGCCATGCGGCCGCGCCGTCGCCGCGCTTCAACGAACGCGGCAGATTATATTGACCGGCCTGGGCGATCATGCCGAGTCGCTTGGAGATCAGCGCGAGCCGCACATCGTCGGGCATGTTCTTGAACCCTTGGCGCGTCTTGGAAAACAGACCGGTGGGATCGGCGAACACCTCGCCATTGGTGGCGGCGGCCAAGGTCGATTCCTGAAGCATTAGCCACTCATGCGGCGCGGTCTGCGCCGGCGCAGTGTGATACCCGGTGATCGACTCAAAGAAGTCACCGATGCGGAACACGCCGTCACGGCGATTCGCGCCCTGTGCGCGCGGCGTGACGGGGGAGAGCGGTGCATCAATCGGAGTCGTCATCGCTTCCGCCACATCAGAGGACGCCGCGCCTGACTCGGCAGTGGCGGTATCGTGCGTAGCGGTGCCGGGGGTGGGTGCGTTTGCCGCATCGGGTATGACGGTGGAGCCTGCACCTGCGGAGGGGAATGCTCCGGAAGCATCGGACCTGGCATGCGCCTCGAACGTCACGCGGCCTTGCGCATCCACGCTGAACTTGCGCGGCAGTGCCTCGTAATCGACCTCAAGTTGCTCGCCGATCGCCGCGTAATCCTCATCCGTAAGCCACAGGCAGAAGCGCGGGCCGAAATCGTGGTCCTGCGAATACGCATCATCGAATCCGTAGCATTCCGAGCCATGACCCACCAGACCGGCGGCGATACGCCCGGCATACTGCGGATACTTCGCCGCAATCATCGGCTTGCCCATCTGCGTCCAGAACGCGCGGGCCAGCTTCAGTCCGGACACCGGGCATGCGGAAACGGCCTCGGCCGCGCCCGCAGAACCGGTCGACACCGAAACGGTGGATGGGGAAGATGCCGCGTTCGCACCGGTCTTGCCCTGTGCCGGGCTGTTCGGCAGCCGCGAGCCGGACTGGGGCAGCGCGCCTGCATCGCCGGCAACACCTGCATTGTCAACCGTCACCCCGGCCTGCGCCGCCGCTTCCTCGGCCTGCCGCAGATTGTCGGCGGTGATACGCCAGTAATCGGTGTCCTTGCCGTAACATTCCTCGATCACGGCCAGCGCATGCCGGTATCCAGTAACCGCATCCGCATACCGTCTCTCGGCAAAGCACACCTGCGCGAAGCCCGCCAGTGCGGAGGCATAATGCGCGGAATGTTCCAGATGGCCGGTGCGATAGATTTCCAGCGCCTTGGCTGCATGCCAATGCGCGTCCTCCAACTTGTGTTCGGTCAGCAGGGTCAACGCCAGATTCGTGTGCGAGCTGGACACGTCGATATCCGCGTCCGGGTTCACGCTCGAGGCTTCGATAATGCGCAGCGCTTCACGCAACTCCAGTTCCGCCTTGTCGGGCCGATTCGTCTCGCTGTAGAGCATCGACAGATTGTTGTGCAGTGCTGCGAGCCTACGGTCGGTGGGCGCCAGCGAATGCCGGCAGACACTCTGCGCCTGATGATACAAATCCTCGGCCTGATCGTATTGTTTGGCCGCGCGCATCGAGGTGGCGCAATTGATTAGCGTGGTGACCCACGCCTCGGATGTGCCGGTGGTCAAGCCCATACGAGCGGCCAGTTCCAGCGCTCGCTGCACAATCCACTGATTCTCCTTGTGCCGACCTTGCGAGCGATAGAAGCCCATCGTTTCGTTGAGCACGGTGAGCAGTCCGGCCTCGTCGCCGGCGTTTTCCGCGTCCACCATCGCCTGTTCCAAGTATGGGCCGGCTTCGGTGGCAGCCGTGTGGCGATCGAAAATCGCGTCCAGTCCGTTCAGGAATTGTTGGGTATCAAAGGTTGCGGGCGATTGATCGGCATCGTCCGCAACCTGGTTCGCCGTGGAATCGGCACCTTGTGCTGCGGCCGCCGCATCGGTGTCGTCGGCATCGTCTGGACCATGCGCGAATTGCGCGGCGAATTGTTTGAGCAGTGCTTCCTCATCCATACCGCCAGACCTCCCTGAATCGTGTCTGATTTCAGTCTATTAATACTGTGAACAAACACGTCAGGGAGTTTGCTGTGAGCTTGGTCTCAGTCCACCTTGGTTTCGCGCATGCGGTGAATGGCGTCGGTATCGGTTTCGCAGCGCCACGAGTAGAAGGCCAGCAGCCCTACGGCAAGCAGAGCCAGCGGCATACCGCCCAGGCCGGTATAGCGATAGTTCATCGAGAAGGTGGTGAGCATCGCGCCGCCGACAATCGAGCCGATGGCATTGCCGAAGTTAAACGCCACCTGTACAGCCGCGCCGGCGATCAGCTCGCCGCCGCCCTGGCCGGCTTCGGTCATCAGCAATTGCTGTGGAGCGGAAGTAAAGAACAATCCGATGGCGATCCAGAACGTCAGTACAGCGGTCATCGGCTGATTACCCGGAGTGATAAGCACCAGCAACAAGCCGAGGCAGGAGATGGACTGACCTATTGCGGCCGCGCCGGCATGCCTCCAATGGTCGGTCAGACGACCTCCAAGCAGACCGCCGATGACCATACCAAAGCCGGCAAGCATCATCAGCATCGGCACCAGGGAAGACGACCATCCGCCGGTTTTCTGCAGCCAAGGGGAGACGTAGCTCCACCAGCAGAACACACCGGCATTGCCGGTGAACACGGCGGCCAAAATCACCCACGGGCCACGGCGGGTGAGGAACTTGAACTGACCGGCGATGCCTGCGTCCTTGATCGGTGCAACGTACGGAATCCACGCCGACGCCAGCACAATTGTCATTGCCGCCCAAGCGGTCAAAATGCCGAAGGCAAGACGCCAGGAAAGGAACTCGGCCATCAAGGTGCCCGCCGGTACGCCGAGCATATTGGCCACGGTCTGTCCGGTGACCATCACGGATACGGCCTGCGCCTCCTTGCCTTTCTCCGCCAGAGTCTTGGCGATGAGTGTGGCTGTGCCGAAGAATGCGCCGTGCGGCAGGCCGGCGACGAATCGTGCGACGACCAGCATGGCGGCATTGACGGAGAATGCGGAAGCCAGATTGCCCACCAAGGCAATCACCATAAACAATATGATGAGGTCCTTCGGCGGCACCTTGCGGCCGAATACCAGAATCAGTGTGCCGAAGCACACGCCGATCGCATACGCGGAAATGTAATGGCCTGCGGTGGGGATGTCCACGCCGGTGGCGGCCGCGGCCTGCGGCAGAATGCCCATCATCACGAACTCGGCGGCACCGAGAATGAACGCGCCCGAAGCCAGTGCAAGCAGACTCTTCTTCATGGTTCCTCTAATTACTTCAGTATTACTTACAAAAACAGTGCGGCAATCGATTGATTCGAGCGATATATTACGGTGGTCCGCCAACAAATACGGGGGCTTGCCGTGATGTGGTTTGTCGCTGTGTGCGGCGGGTTGTTTACCGCTGTTCGATCGCTTGGTTTGATTGTTGGGACAGGAAACGAAAAACCGGATTGCTGATTTCTCAACAATCCGGTCCAGTTGTCGGGCTGGCGGGATTTGAACCCGCGGCCTCTTCGTCCCGAACGAAGCGC
>OHAF01003195.1_pt1 | contig 10986 bp, 9 predicted proteins | sample 1577041 | NCBI WGS metagenome assembly OHAF01 (sample SAMEA3541495, study PRJEB24748) | human gut metagenome | biome: human gut; feature: human-associated habitat; material: faeces | place: China | collected 2012
AAGGTTGATCTCATGATAGTAATAGGTGGCAAGCATAGTTCTAATACACAGAAATTAGTTAAAATATGCCAAGACATAGTAGATACTTTTTCTATAGAAACCAAGGAAGATCTTGATAGAAACCTCTTGGAGAAATACCATACTATAGGTATAACAGCTGGTGCTTCAACACCAGACTGGATAATAGAGGAAGTCATTAACTTTTTAAAAGAATTGTAGGTGATATAAAGTGAATGATAAAGATAAGAAACCTAATTTAAATTGTATATGGTTCTACGCAGTTTTGTTGGGTGTCATATTATTGTTTAATACAATTTTGATACCGAATGTAGAAAAAAATAGGGTAACCCAGGTTGGGTATGGAACTTTTATCCAGATGTTGGAAAAGAAGGAAGTCGATACCGTAACTGTTTTAGACAAGAAGATAAAGTTCACTCCAAAGAAGGATAGTAAAAAAGTTTATGTGACCGGGGCAATGGATGATCCAGACCTGGTTAAAACCTTAAATGCATCAGGGGCTAAGTACTCTAAGGAAGTTCCTATGGAAAATTCTCCAATATTAAACTTCCTACTTACTTGGGTGCTACCTTTCCTTATCTTCTGGATGCTGGGTAGGTATTTACTCAACAGTATGGGGAAGAGAATGGGTGGTTCAGGTGGAATCATGTCATTTGGCAAGAGTAATGCCAAGTTATACGTAAAGACTACTGGAGTCAGCTTTGATGATGTAGCTGGCCAGGATGAAGCCAAGGAAGCCCTTAGTGAGATTGTTGACTTCCTACATGATCCTGGGAAGTATACGGAGATAGGGGCCAAGATGCCTAAGGGGGCTCTTTTAGTTGGACCTCCTGGTACAGGTAAAACCTTACTAGCCCAGGCAGTTGCTGGAGAGGCAGGAGTACCATTTTTCTCAATATCTGGTTCAGAATTCGTTGAGATGTTTGTAGGTATGGGAGCTTCAAGGGTTAGGGATCTTTTCAAGCAGGCCAAGGAAAAGGCACCATGTATAGTCTTTATAGACGAAATTGATGCTATCGGTAAAAAGAGGGATGCTAACTTTGGTGGAAATGACGAAAGAGAGCAGACCCTAAACCAGCTTCTAAGTGAAATGGATGGCTTTGAAGACGGTATTGGTGTAGTAATATTGGCTGCCACAAATAGACCTGATTCATTAGACAAGGCCCTACTTAGACCAGGTAGGTTTGATAGGAGGGTTCCGGTTGAACTTCCAGACTTAAATGGTAGGGAGGCTATACTCAAGGTACATACAAAGGGTGTCAATGTAGACCAAAATATAGACTATAACCAAGTTGCTAGGGCTACATCAGGTGCTTCAGGTGCTGAGTTGGCTAATATAGTAAATGAGGCAGCTCTTAGGGCTGTAAGGTTAGGCAGGAAGAAAGTACTTCAGGAAGATTTGGAAGAATCTGTTGAGACCGTTATAGCAGGTTACCAGAGGAAGGGGGCTGTTATAAACGAAAGAGAAAAGAAGATAATAGCCTACCACGAGGTTGGACATGCCTTGGTTGCGGCCATGGGCAAGCATTCAGCTCCGGTCCACAAGATAACAATAATACCTAGGACTTCTGGTGCCTTAGGATATACTATGCAGGTAGATGAGGAAGAAAAGGTCTTAATGTCAAAAGAAGAAGCCTTGGACAAGATAACTACCTATACTGGTGGTCGTGCTGCTGAAGAGGTAATATTTAATACCAAGACATCAGGTGCATCTAATGATATAGAGATGGCCACTAGGTTTGCCAGGTCTATGGTTACTAGGTTTGGTATGGATGATCAATTCGGTATGGTAGCCCTTGAAACTGTTAGCAATGCCTATCTTGGTGGAGATACTTCACTTGCTTGTTCACCTGAAACTTCTACCAATATAGACAAGGCAGTTATAAAAATAATAAATGACTGTCACCAGAGGGCAATCGACATACTAAATGAAAATATAGACAAGTTGCATGAGATAGCTGAATATTTGTTGCAAAATGAAACCATAACTGGTGAAGAGTTCATGGATATACTTGACAACAACTATATAATAACAAAAAAGGCTGACTTTGTAGAAGCCAGTCAGCAATTGGAATCTGCTATAAGGGCAGACTTAGAAAATAATTAAGGAGTTTGTGTGCATGAAAGCTTTTAGAAGAGAATTGAAATTTGAGTCCTATACCAAACCTGTAGAAAGGGATGACCTGATAGAAAAGAATTTAGATTACTATAAACCTATATTTGAATCCTTTGACAAGGGTGGAGACAAGAAGGTCTTTAACCTTCATGCCATGCTACTTGCTCCTTACTGGTACATATACCGTAAGATGGTTTTACAGGGGGCCAGCATTATTGGCCTTCAGGTCCTTCTAGCCATGGTGGCATCTGTAATTAGGCAACCCCTATGGATAGGTATATATATCTTGTCCTTTGGTCTATATGTGCGTGCAGGTTTTTATGGAATTCACGACTACTACAAACATGTGAATAAGTTAAAGAAACAGGGTGACGAAGTAGCTGTTAAATTCAGGCATAAATTTATGACAGACAAGTCTGGAGTAGATGGATACATTGCTGGTTGCTGGGTAGGAGGAACTATCTTCCTATATGCTGTAGGCATATTCTTATAGGGTAAAATAAGTAAATGTATGTAAAAAAAGAGAAGAACCACCAGCCTGGCTAGTGGTTCTTTTTAGAAGTAAAAAGGGTGTCTTACTCAGAAAGAGGGACATCCTTTATTTTCAAAATACCATTTTATATGTTCTAATATACCCTGAATACACCTGTAACTGTGCCCATTACCTTCACCTGGTCAGGTTCAAAAATCATAGGTTCATAGGCAGAATTTTGTGGTATAAGCCATATTTTGCCATCTTTTTTTTCCAGGGTTTTAACAGTTGCACTTTCCCCGTTAATAAGGGCTACCACAATTTTACCATTGTCAGCCCTGGTATCGGCAGCATCGACTATAATGTAGTCCTTGTCCATTATGCCTACTTCTACCATGCTGTCACCCTTAATCTTTAGCATAAAGCAGTCCTTTCCCTTTATATAAGCTGAGGGAAGACCAATATAGTCTTCTATATTTTCCTGGGCCAAGATTGGGCTACCTGCAGCAATGCTGCCAACTAACGGCAAGTTGATGATTTCCGGATTAAAGTTATAATTATTGGACCCATTATCATTGCCCAATATTTCAATAGCCCTGGTTTTACTAGGGTCCTTCCTGATATACTTATTTTTTTCAAGTCTATTCAAGATACCAAAAACAGTTGAAGTTGACTTGATATCGAGATTTTTGCAGATTTCACGTACTGAAGGTGGATAGCCCTTATCCTTGGTATGGTACTTTAAGAAATTCAGTACAGAAAGCTCTTTTTCAGTTAAATTATCGTACATGAGCATCCCTCCTATATAGTTAGAGTATATCATATCTAGAACATATGTTCAAGTTTGTTAACTATAATAGAAATAGTCCTATATAAAAGTATCTATACAGGACTATTATATTAATTGTATTATCATACTTAATTAACCTATGCTAATCATTTCTTTTTTTACCTAGGGGAGTATCTTCATCTAACCAGTTAAAGTTTTCTACAATATCCCTCTTTAGATTTTTTCTATGGGCGGCATAGAGTTGGGTAGTTGTAACATTGTCATGGTCCATAAGATTTTGGACATCATATATTGAAAAGCCTGTTTCAATCAGGGAAGTGGCTGCTGTTGCCCTTAGTTTATGGGGGCTATAGCCCTTGTCTCTAGAAGTCTTCATGGCAATAGATGTATACTTTTTTACAAGGTCTCTAATTGACCTAGATGTCATTCTTTTCTTTTGTAAGGATAAGAATAGGGCATCCTGGTCTTCCTCTCCTATATCACTTGACTTAGGTCTTTCATAGTCGATATAGTCCTTTACAACCCTTTCACAGGCCTTATTTATAGGCATAAGTACTTCCTTGCCCCTCTTCCTATATATCATGAATTCACCCCTAGAAAAATTAAAGGATGATATATTAAGTTCTCTTAATTCATTTAACCGAAGTCCATAGGTAATAAATAGAACCAAGATAGCCTTGTCTCTTAGTTTTGTCTTTAACCAGTAGTCTTTCTCCTTGTCAGTCAAGCCATTACCATTTTCTACAACATCCAACATGGTAGCCACCTCATCAATTTCGAGTCTCTTAATTGCATCTGGTTGGGGCTTAGGCAATTTGATAGGGTTAAAGCCACCACTTATGTCATCTTTTAACTGTCCATTCCTATAAAGGAACTTGAATAGGGTAGACAGGGATGATTTTTTTCTGGCCAGGGACTTGTTGTTATTTTCGTATAGGACCCTGTCAGAGTTTATCTCCTTGTAGTAGCGATTACAGTAGTCGCCAAGGAAGATATTTATATCTCTGGCACTAATTTCAGCGAAATCTTCTAAGCTTATATCAGATAGTTTTTCTGCATTAGTATATAGGCCAGAATCTATAATATAGGTACAGAAAAATTTTATATCATTTAAATAGGCTCTTCTGGTAGTTACTGCCACAGCCCCCCTCAAATATATAAAGTAATCCTTCATAAAAGGGGGTAGTTGTGACTCTAAAAACATACATTCATCCATAACATTGCTATCTCTTATAACAATATTGTTCGGTTTAGACGATTTATTATTAATTTTTTTAGCCATTTCGTTCACCTTTCTTTAGATTGTAAGAAATTTTCAGAATTTATAAAAATTACTGGACAAATTCTTTTATATAATATACTATTATAACATATCATTTTTATTACTTGTAAGATTAGGTTAAAATTTACCTATATAATAAGGATGGTAAGAAAAATATATTATCAGGAGGAAAAATTTATGCTAAGATTCGAAAATGACTATTTAGAAGGCTGCCTTCCAGGTCTACTTGACAGACTTGTAAAGACGAACATGGAGCAAACAGCCGGGTATAGGTTAGATGAATACTGTGATAGTGCTACTGAAAAAATAAGACAAGCATGTAAGTCTAATGACTTGGATGTACATTATTTTGTCGGTGGGACACAAGCAAACCTAACAGTTCTATCTTCAATTATGAGACCGCATGAGGGTGTTATATCACCTGTATTGGGACATGTGAATATACATGAGTGTGGAGCGATTGAAGGGGTCGGGCATAAAGTCATCACTGTATCTAATGGTGATGAAGTCCTTGATAATGAGGCTAAATTATACCCAACGAGCCTGGACAAGTACCTATCAAACTTTTTTGGACACTGGGACTGGCATAGGGCTCAGCCAGGTGCAGTTTATATCTCACATCCAACTGAAAGGGGAGTCCTGTACACAAGGCAGGAGTTGATTGAAATTAAAACTATATGTGATAGGTTCAACCTACCCCTATTTGTTGATGGGGCAAGATTATCCTATGCGCTGGCTTCAGAAGAAAATGATATTAGCCTAGAAGACCTGGCTAGGTACTCGGATGTATTTTATATAGGTGGTACAAAGTGTGGAGCTATGTTTGGTGAGGCTGTTTGTTTTACCAACAATAAATATAATAAGGGTTTTGCCTGCCTATCTAAGAGCAAGGGGGCTATTATGGCCAAGGGTAGACTTTTGGGAGTCCAGTTTGAATACCTGTTTACGGATGATGTATATACTAAGAGTAGTATAGAGGCCTGCAAGTATGCCTTAGAGATAAAGGAGGCATTTTTGAATAAAAATATAAAGTTCCTTTCAAATTCTTATACCAACCAACAGTTTCCTATATTGACTAAGGAACAACAGAAGGTGTTTGATGATAGGGGGATTAGTTATACAACTGAATCTTATGAAGAAGACAATTCAAATGGACTAAGATTTTGTACAAGTTGGGCATCTAAGAGAGAAGATATAGACTACCTACTAGAAACTATAGCAAGTCTTTAAGTATAGACTAATATATATAATAGATGAAAATACTTTGATAATCCGAAAGAAATACTGAAAATAAAGGTTTATTAGAAATAAGTAAATTAAATAAGTTTTTATATGTAAATTTTACAGTCCTGGTATACTTTATGTTTACCAGGACTCTTTTTATCTAATTATATTCTTGATATGAAATATCAGTAATAAAACTTGCATATTGACAAAAAAATGAAAAAAGCTTATAGTATTATTAAAGAAAGACTTGTTCAAAAAATTGCAATATATAAAAGAGATATAAGAGGTATTTAAAAATATAACATCTAGAAAAATAAATAAATTATACTAGAACTATTAAAATACAAGTAATACAATGGTCTTGATTTAAATGAAATAATTTTACTTATATTTGCAATTGAAAAATAAATGAAATACTAATTTAAAATAATTCAAAGAGGTGTTTTGTATGTGCGTAATAAAAGGTTTAGACAATTATGTGGAAAATAAGAAAGAATTATGTTATAAAAATGATGGTATAGATAGGGATCTCTTCGGCAAGTATGGCGTAAAGAGAGGTCTGAGAGATGAGAAGGGCCAGGGTGTCTTAACAGGTCTTACCAATATATCTCATCTTGGTGGTACTAAACTTGTAGATGGTGTAAAGGTTCCCACAGAAGGTTTCCTATTGTACAGGGGCTATGATATAGTCGATCTTGTTCAGGGAGCCTTGGGAAAGAGGTATATATTTGAAGAAGCAGCCTACCTACTGTTGTTCGGCCAGTTGCCAAATAGCCAGGAGTTAGATGAATTTAAGTCCATTATAGCTAATGCCATGTCATTTCCACCTAGCTTTACCAGAGACGTTATAATGAAGGCTGCTACACCAGATATCATGAACAATATGACCAGGAGTATATTAACCCTGTCTTCTTATGATGACGAGTTGAATAATCTTAGTCTAGAAAACGTTTTAAGACAGTGTATTATGCTGATTTCCACATTTCCAATGATGGCAGCGTACGGTTATCATGCCTATAACCACTACGAAAATGACAAGTCTATGTATATACATAGGCCTGACAAGAACCTGTCTTTGGCTGAAAATCTTTTAAGGATGTTAAGGCCAAATGGTGAATATTCAAAGATAGAAGCTAGGGCGCTTGATATAGCCTTGATGTTACATATGGAGCATGGAGGAGGTAACAACTCTACATTTACAACACATGTTGTTTCATCATCCGGAACGGATACATATTCTGCAATTGCTGCTGCACTCGGCTCACTGAAAGGCCCGAAACATAGCGGTGCGAATATCAAGGTTATTCAGATGTTCCAGGATATGAAGAAAGAAGTCCGTGACTGGGAAGATGAAGAGGAAGTTCGTGCATATCTGAAACACCTTCTTCATAAAGAAGCATTTGACAGACGTGGTCTGATCTATGGTATGGGACATGCAATTTATTCTGTTTCCGATCCGAGAGCAGAAGTTCTTAAGGGATTTGTAGAAAGCCTCGCAAAAGAAAAAGGACGTATGAAAGATTATCGTCTGTATTCCATGGTTGAATGGATGGCTCCACAGGTGATTGCAGAAGAACGCCGTATTTATAAGGGTGTCAGCGCCAATGTTGATTTTTACAGTGGATTTGTATACAGCATGTTGGATCTTCCACTGGAACTCTATACACCGATGTTTGCCGTGGCACGTATTGTTGGATGGAGTGCGCATCGAATGGAAGAGTTGATCAATACAGATAAGATCATCCGCCCGGCATATAAGAATGTTCTGCCTGAGGCAGAATATATTCCTCTCAGCGAGAGATAAGATCAGACAACAGAGGAGAAAATAATGTTTCGATGTTTTTTTCCAGATGAATATCTGGATTCTGCGTATGTGATAGATTATGACCGCCTTTACCGCGAAGGGTACCGCGGTCTGATCTATGACATTGATAATACACTTGTGCCTCACGGGGCACCGGCAGATGAGCGGGCAATTGCACTTTTTGCACATTTGAGAGAACTTGGATTTGGCTATTGTCTGTTGTCAAACAATCAGATTGAGCGGGTTTCCTCATTTGCAGATGCGATTGGCGCACAGTTTATTGAGAATGCGCACAAGCCATCTGTACGTAATTATAAGAAAGCAATGGAACTTCTTGGAACAGACACAGGAAATACCATTTTTATAGGAGATCAGCTTTTCACAGATGTATATGGGGCCAAAAGAAGCGGCATCCGTAATATTCTGGTGAAGCCGATTCATCCAAAAGAAGAAATTCAGATTGTGCTCAAACGCTATCTGGAAAAAATAGTATTACATTTTTACAAAAAGGAGGAGGGGATTTCATGAACCACGTGGTGATCATTGGGTTTATGGGTTCGGGAAAAACGAGAGTTGGAAAGCAGCTTTCCAAAGACTTGGGATTACCATTTGTTGATCTGGAGAAGATCATTACAAAGAGGATGAATCTTTCTGCAAGAGAGATATTCGAGAGATTCGGAGAGCCGTATTACCGTGCATTGGAGACTCTGGCACTGAAACAGCTGATTCAGGATTCAGAGCGCAAGGTGATTTCACTTGGAGCAGGTCTTCCACTGCAGGAACAGAACGAAAAATATCTCAGAGAACTTGGTACAGTTGTTTATCTGAAAGGATCACTGGCAACGCTCAAGAAACGTCTGGAGGGATCCAAAAAAGATCCGATGCTGGATGGGGAAGACAGAGATGACAAGATCAAGAAACTTCTGAAACAGAGAGATCCGGTATATCAGAAGTTTGCTGATATTCAGGTAACGACAGGAGAAGTGCCTTTTGAGGAGCTTATTAAAGAAATTGAAGAGAAATTGGCTTCTTATGAAAAAAAGTAGTTGAAAAAACTTCCTGTATATTATAGAATAACTGGTAGCGAACACAAAACGAAGGAGGATAATAAAATGATTTCTGCAGGTGATTTCAGAAACGGTGTCACAATCGAAATTGAAGGAAACGTATGTCAGATCGTTGAATTCCAGCATGTAAAACCTGGAAAAGGCGCTGCGTTCGTAAGAACAAAATATAAAAACATTATCACAGGAGCTGTACTGGAAAAATCTTTCCGTCCTACAGAGAAATTCCCACAGGCTCGTATCGACCGTGTGGACATGAGTTATCTGTACAATGATGGAGACCTTTACAACTTCATGAATACAGAAACATATGATCAGGTTGCACTTACAAAAGAACAGGTTGGAGATTCTCTCAAATTCGTTAAAGAGAACGAAGTTGTTAAAGTTTGTTCCTGGAATGGAAATGTATATGCAATCGAGCCGCCTCTGTTTGTAGAACTTGAAGTTATCGAGACAGAGCCAGGATTTGCTGGAAACACAGCACAGGGTGCTACAAAACCTGCAACTGTTGAAACAGGTGCTCAGGTAATGGTTCCGCTGTTCGTTAACCAGGGAGACAAACTGAAAATCGATACAAGAACAGGTGAATATCTGTCTCGTGTATAATTAATAGGATGAATAGTTGCTGCGAACGTAGTGAGCAGTAGCAAGTTAAGATACCACCGGAGAGATTCGGTGGTATTTTTTTACTGTGCTGATTCGTGGAAAAGCAAAGAAAAAGAGCAAAAAGTGAGAAATCGTTGCCGAAAATAGAATTTTGGTTAAAATAGAAATGGAGGACATGATATGGAGTACAGAACACTTGGAAAAACAGGATTGAAGATTTCACGTATGGGATTCGGAGGCATTCCGATTCAGAAAATCGATGAAGAAGGGACAAAGAAGCTTCTTCATGCAATGGCAGAAAAAGGAATCAACTATATTGATTCCGCGAGAGGATACACAGTCAGTGAACGGTATATCGGTTATGGGCTGGAGGGAATTCGTGATAAATTTGTACTTGCGACAAAATCCATGGCAAGAACAAAAGAAGCAATGGCGGCAGATATTGAGACAAGTCTGAATAACTTCCGCACAGACTATATTGATCTGTATCAGGTACATAATCCAAGCATGGAACAGCTAGATCAGGTTATTGGAGAGGGCGGTGCACTGGAGGCGCTTATAGAAGCCAAAGCAGCTGGAAAAATCGGACACATTGGACTGACTGCGCATTCCACTGCTGTTTTTGAGCGTGCATTGGAGCTGGATTGGGTAGAAACAATTATGTTTCCATATAATATTGTAGAGCAGCAGGGCGCTGAACTGATTCGCAAATGTGCTGAAAAAAATATCGGATTTATTGATATGAAACCACTTGCCGGTGGCGCAATCGAAGATGGTACACTTGCACTTCGCTATGTCTGTTCCAATCCGGATGTGACTGTTGTGATTCCAGGAATGGCAGAGATCCGTGAACTGGACGAAAATATGGCAGCCTGCTCTGATTCTACACCTCTTACAGAGGAAGAACTCAAGAAGATGGAGGAGGTTCGCGCGCAGCTTGGAAATGATTTCTGTCGTCGCTGCAATTACTGTGCACCATGTACCGTAGGTATCAATATCCCAAGTGTATTTCTCTTTGCCGGTTATCTGCAGAGATATGATCTGGCAGACTGGGCGAAAGAACGCTACAGCACGCTGAAAGTAAAAGCTTCTGCATGCATTGGCTGTGGCAAATGTGAGCCAAGATGTCCATATCATCTGCCAATCAGAGAAAAATTAAAGGTATGCGCGAAAGATATGGGAGAATAAACATGTTCAAAGATATTGTAAAAGCAAGCAGAAGCTACAGAGGATATGATGAATCTTATCGCTTCAGCAGAGAAGAGTTGGAAGACTTCGTGGACTGCGCGCGTTTTGCACCGTCCAGCGTGAACGCCCAGCCATTTCGTTATTATCTGGCATGGGAGAATGAAGAAGTAGACCGAATCCAGAAACTGACAAACTGGGCGCGGGCGCTTCCGCAGATGCAGCTTCCTCATCCGGGCATGTGCCCGACAGGATTTATCATCATCTGCCAGGATCTGAACCTTGGAGCTTCCATCCCTAGATACCAGAAAGATGTCGGAATTGTGGCACAGACCATGCTTTTGGCGGCAGCTGAACGTGGACTTGGCGGTTGCATGATTGGAAACTACAATGCCGATTCCGTCAAAAAACAGATTAAAACG
>OHAF01003198.1_pt1 | contig 10979 bp, 7 predicted proteins | sample 1577041 | NCBI WGS metagenome assembly OHAF01 (sample SAMEA3541495, study PRJEB24748) | human gut metagenome | biome: human gut; feature: human-associated habitat; material: faeces | place: China | collected 2012
CCAAGTGCCAGCTTAATTGCGCGTGTTTCAAACAGATCATTGTGATGTGTACTTGTCCCGTGTGCATTGATATAATCAATCTGCTCCGGCGTACAGCCGCTCATTGATACATTTGCGTAGATGTCACTGCTTTTCTTAATCTTACCCGTGCCCATTTCAGAACTGATGGCATATCCCTGTACCTCATCTGGATATGCTTCTTTTAATTCATTTAACATGGCATCACTGATATAATCTGATTCCTTCATTTCGGGATATTTCCATGTATCCCATTCTTTCTGATCCTCCGGATAGATTGCATCTACATATGCCTGTATACTATTTCCGCCAATGGAGTTCATCGTCGCATTCAGCGTACTTTTGATAGAAGTACCAATGGTAGTGATTGTAATAACAGCCGCGATACCGATGATAATACCAAGCATAGTCAGAAAAGAACGGCCTTTATTTGCCATAATATTATGGACTGCCATTTTGATATATTCATACAGATTACTCATCGGCATCCTCTCCCGTCTGTTCAGAAACTGCCTGTACTTCCATTCCTTCTGTATAATCTCCCAGATCAGAAATTACCTCTTCGCCTTCCTTGATTCCGTCTATAACTTCCACATAGTCCTCTGAGCTGATTCCTGTTGTGATATCTCTTTTCGTCACCAGACCATCCTCTATCACATAACAGAAAGATCCATCTTTTCCGATATTCACCACTTCCACCGGAAGAGTTACAACGTTCTTTGCAGATGCTGCATGAATCTTGACCTTTGCATCTACTCCCAGAAAAATATCATCATCCGGATCATTGATGCTTACCGTCGCAGAAATAACAGGTGTGCCTTTCTCATTCTGCACTGCAATATGACTCATCTTAGTCACCGTACCCTGATAAGTATTATCACCAAGTGTGATTTCTGCAGACTGTCCCTCTTTTACCGTATCATAATCATATTTGGAAAGAGTCACATCCACACTCGCTTTATCTGTATTCTGGATGGTAAAAAGCTCCATTCCCTGGGTAGCTGCCGCTCCCTGTTTGATATCTACCTTGGAAACAATTCCGTTAAATTCCGCTGTGATTCCTTTCTTTCCTTCCTCCACCAGCTCTTTAGCTGATTTTGCATCCAATTCAGAAAGGTTATCGGTTACTTTTAACTTCTCTTTTTCCTCTTTTGTCAGACTCGTGGAATCTGCTTCTGCGATTGCTTTCTCAGAAGCCAGATCCGACTGAAGCTCGGCGAGTTCATCGCTGGCTGATTCCAATGCACTCTCCAACGCAGAAGTATCGACAGTTACTGCGCTGCTGTCACTTCCACTATAGGCATAATCTCCCGACGCTGTATCTTCCTCTGATGTATCATCTTCTGTACCATCTGTAAACTCTTCTAAAGATCCGGAACTATTTTGAGTAAAATCAGCCAGGTCCGGCATCTGAGGTGTCTGCTGTTTATAATCCTCATATGCCTGTTTTGCCTGCTGCATTGCAATCTGTGCCTGAGTTCTGGAAGTTTCTGCGGCATTCAGGGCCTGTATATTTTCATCAGAAGGATCTGCCTGCCATGTGGCAAATGCCATCTGATATGCAGTGTCTGCCTGATTATAGGTACTCTGTGCCTGGTTATACTGCGAATTCAGCTCGGAAAGTTTCTGCTGGTATTGTGGCAGGGTTTCTGTCTTATATGTATTAAGCGCCGCCTGATATTTGCGCTGAATTTCCTGCTGTTTCTTCGCCTCGGCCTGGGCTTTTGCCTGCGCTTCCTGCTGCTGTGCCTGGGCCTGGGCTGCTGCCTGTGCAGACGCCTGAGCTGCTGCTTCCCGCTGAGCCGCAGCTGTTGCCACCGAAATCTGAGACTTCAAAGACGCCACATAAGCTTTCTTATCCTTTATCTTCTTCTCAAGTTCCTGAACATTCTTTTTCGCATCTTTCTGCTTCTTCTCTGCTTTATCAGATTTATTCCGGGTGTCTTTCGTATCATATTTCGTTGATTTTAAATTCAGTTCAGCCTTCTGATTATCTTTCTCCAGATCCTCTGTGTTAAATTCAATCAGCTTTGTTCCTTTTTTTATCACATCTCCCTGGGAAAAAGAAACTGTTTTTAACTCTGCGTTTACCGGAGAATAATATGTCTTTTCCTCTTCACTTCCTACTGTTCCTGTAGCATCTACGATTTCTTCAACTTCTCCCATCTCAGCTGTTACTACCGGCACCTGCGGAATCTGCGTTTCCTTTGAATTTCTCTGTCCTGCTACCGTAACACCGCCTGCAACAACTAAAACAGCAGCTGCACCTATGATAATTTTCTTTTTACTCTTCTTTTTTTTCATAATTTTACCTGATTCCTCCTCGCATCTATAGCAATTTCAGAAAATAATGCAGTTAATGCAATCATTCTGTTATTTATCTCACTCCAATAATATAGCTTTCCGTATGCAGCTTAATACATCTGCTATTTACAAAACATCATTCAGGCATCCAGCTGGTTTTTCACGTATTCTTCTTTTCCATAATTCTCATTAACGAAATCTGACTCGATCTTGCCATCTATAATCCTGACCACACGTCTCGCCTGTGCAGCAATCCCGTTATCATGAGTGATCAGTATGACTGTTTTCCCCTGCTCATGCATATTTTTCAAAATCTGCAAAATCTCCTTACTGGACGCAGAATCCAGATTTCCAGTCGGCTCATCCGCCAGGATTACCGGTGGCTGCGCTGCTATCGCCCTGGCAATGGCAACCCTCTGCTGCTGTCCGCCTGACATTTCATTTGGTTTGTGATCCATTCGTTTCTCAAGCCCGACCATGGTCAGGGATTCCACGGCGAGTTTATGTCTGTTTTTTCTGTCTACACCCCTATATACCAGGGGAAGTTCTACATTCTCTATGGCAGTCAGATTGGAAATCAGATTAAATCCCTGAAAAATAAATCCAATCTCTCGATTTCTCACTTCTGAAAGTTCATTGTCTTCCATCGTAGATACATCTGTACCATTCAGAAAATATTCACCGGAAGTAGGAACGTCCAGGCACCCCAGCATATTCATAAACGTAGATTTCCCGGATCCCGACTGTCCGATGATCGCAACAAATTCACCTTTATCGATTTCCAGATTAATATGATCCAGTGCCCGCACTTCATTCTCACCGGGATTATATATCTTACACAAATCTTTTACTCTGATCAGCGCTTCTCCCATTTTTTCCTCCATTTATCCCGCAATTCCAATATACAATATATTATCCGCCATAATTCATTCATCCCGACGGATCTTATTATATCCCGGAAAAATTACAAAGTAATTTCCTATAACAATTCCAGAAAATAATGCAAGTAAGACAGTCCAGCAGGGTTTCACTCTCTGATGGGCTGGATTAATTACAGTATTTTCTGAAATTGCTATAAAGAAAAGGACAGATCCTTAATTTTCCAAAAAGTTCTGTCCTTTTCTGTGGAATCAGCAAGTCTCTGTTAACTATAAACGAAACAAAAACTGCATTTTCTTCATATTTTTATGCATCCAGTAAAAATGCCTTATACGCTTTCTTCGCTTCATAAACATCTGCTTTGCTCGTTACTTCCCAAGGCGCATGCATGCTCAGTACCGCAACACCGCTGTCGATTACTTCCATTCCATATAAAGCTGCGATATATGCGATTGTTCCGCCACCACCTACATCTACTTTACCAAGCTCAGCAGTCTGGAATGCGATTTCATGAGTATCAAAAATGTTTCTTACTCTTGCCACATATTCTGCATTTGCATCATTTGATCCGGATTTACCTCTTGCTCCGGTAAATTTATTCAGTACGATACCTCTTCCCAGATAAGCGGCATTCTTTTTCTCAAATGCTTCTCCATAAGAAGGATCATAACCCGCGCTTACATCGGAGGAAAGCATGCTGGAATTCTTCAGCGCTCTTCTTAGTTTCAGCTCACTGTAGCAGCCCATTGCATCCAGAAGTTCTGCCACTGCATTCTCAAAGAAACGGGACTGCATTCCTGTTGCACCTACGCTTCCGATTTCTTCTTTGTCTACGAGCAGACAGCATGAGGTGCGTTTCGGTGCTTCCATTTCAAGCATTGCAAGCAGAGAAGTATACGCGCAGACTCTGTCGTCCTGGCCGTAAGCCGCGATCATACTTCTGTCAAGGCCACACTCTCTTGCCTTACCTGCCGGTACGATTTCAAGTTCAGCAGAAAGGAAATCCTCTTCTTCTATGGCATATTTCTCTTTGAGGATATTCAGTACATTCTGTTTCACTGCCTCTTTCTTCTTATCATCCGGAAGATCCTTTAATGGTCTGCTTCCGATCAGAATATCAAGATTCTCTCCCTCAATTACTTCGGCAGCTTTTTTCTGCATCTGCTTTCCTGCCAGATGAATCAGAAGGTCTGTAATATATACGATTGGATCTTCTTCATCTTCACCAATATTTACCTCTGCTACACTTCCGTCTTTCTTTACTACTACTCCATGGATTGCAAGTGGAAGTGTTACCCACTGGTATTTCTTAACACCTCCATAGTAATGAGTATCCAGATATGCGAGGTCTGTATCTTCATAGAGAGGATTCTGTTTTACATCAAGACGCGGAGAATCGATATGTGCACCCAGAATGTTCATTCCCTCTTCAATATCATCCTGACCGATATGGAAAAGCGCAACGATTTTCTTCATTCCTACTGTATAAATTTTATCTCCGGCTTTCAGTTTCTCACCCTTTGCAGTCTTTTCTTCCAGAGATTCATAACCTGCTTCGCGGGCTTCTTTCACGATCTGTGTCACGCATTCGCGTTCTGTCTTACCTGCATTAAGAAAGTTTCTATATGCTTTTGCAGCCTTTTCTAATTCTTTTTCTTCTGCTTCTGTATAAGAAAGCCATGCATTTCTACGTTCCATTTATGATTCCGCCTTTCTATCTGACGTTGCCGCCGTTTATTTTTTCGGCAACTATCTGACTCTAGTATTGCTTTTTCTATTATAAAACATCCTTCTTAATTTTTCCATACAATGATGTTAAGCTCAAAAAGTTTTTTATTCCTAACTTCCTGTGTCTGGACAATCTTCTTAGCTTCTATTATAGTTATATTTAGATTCTACATAGCTGTTCACTTCGTTTCTCAATAATGTATCCCTAATTCCAGATCGCTTGCAGCAACAATGGAATTGAGGCTTGTATGTCTTGGAATTTTGGCATATACATGTCAAAACACTCCGCAGAATAACAGCGTGTAAAAAATAACAATCTATCAATTAATTCAGGAGGTTTCCACATGAATAATTCAGAAGAGCTGCGTCAGCAGCTTCATTCCATAAACAGAAAAAGTTATCCAGCCTACAAAGCTCTGAAAGGTGTCTATCATTTCGGAAATTATCTTCTTTCCATCGACCATGTACAGGGTGATCCTTTTGCATCCCCTTCTCACGTAAGCGTCCAGATTTCCCACACAGATGCCCGCTTTCCAAAAGAATATTATAAAAATTTTCTCTCCAGAACAACTCTTTGTGACTACCTCACCCGCCAGTTTGAAAAACAGGTCAGCCACTTTAGTTTCCGTGCAAAAGGCTCCGGTAAAAGCGGTCTTATCACAGTAAGCCACTGCGATCAGGAAATTCTTTCCCGAACAGCGTGTGAAATCAATGAAAAGGGCATAACCGTCCGTTTCTTTGTAGGCTTTCCTGCCAATGGACGTACCATTAACGCCACAGAACTGGAAAAAATTCTTTTTGATTTCCTGCCTGTATGTGTTCGCAAATCTTTCTTCTATTGCAGTCTTGATGCACAGAACCTGTTAAATTATATGCAGCTTGCCGAAGATCAGGAATTCATCCGTCATGAACTGTCCTGCCGAAATCTCTGCGCATTTGTAGCTGATGGTGCTATTCTTCCCAGAGAAAGCGGCATTTCTTCCCGCCCTATGAAGGATTCCATCCCTTTCAATTCTCCTGAAAGTCTTCGTATTTCCATGGAGCTTCCACACCAAGGAACAATCACAGGAATGGGAATTCCAAAGGGAATCACTTTGATCGTAGGCGGTGGTTATCATGGCAAATCTACTCTTCTGAATGCGCTTGAACTTGGCGTATATAATCATATCCCAGGAGATGGACGCGAATATGTAATCACAGATAACACAGCTGTTAAGCTTCGTTCTGAGGAAGGCCGTTTTATCAAAGATGTCGATATTTCTCTCTTCATCAATGACCTTCCAAATAAAAAAGATACCCATTGTTTTTCCACACTGGACGCCAGCGGAAGTACTTCCCAGGCGGCCGGAATCGTAGAAAGTATGGAAGCAAAAAGCCAGCTTTTCCTTCTTGATGAAGATACTTCTGCCACTAATTTTATGGTACGGGACGCCTTTATGCAGCAAGTCATTCAACGGGATAAAGAGCCAATCACGCCTTTCCTTGAGCGTGCACGTGACCTTTATGAAAAAGCAGGTATTTCTACCATACTGGTAGCTGGAAGTTCCGGAGCATTCTTTCATATTGCAGACACAGTCATTCAGATGGACAATTATATACCCAAGGACATTACCGCTTCTGTCAAATCATTATGCGGCCAATATCCTCTGGCGAATGTTCCGGTCCCGGAATTTCGCATTCCAGAAAGTCACCGTATAATGACGAAAGCAGTGCAATCTTCTGGTTCTTCACAGCGTAACAGACACCAGCACAATAATGACAGACCTGAACGTTTAAAAACCAAAGTCTCCAAAACAGACGGATTCTCTCTTGGCCGGCAGGAAATCGATCTTCGCTATATCGAGCAGCTGATCGATACAGAACAAACTGCCGCTTTAAGTCTCCTTCTGAAATATGCGGTAGAACACCTGATTGATGGAAAAAGAACACTTCCTGAAATCGTAGAATTCCTGCAAAAAAATCTGACTCAAAACGGTTTGGCTTTCTTCGCAGACAATCATAAAATTTCCTGTGGCTATGCCGTCCCACGTTCTCAGGAAATCTACGCCTGCTTCAACCGTTACAGACGTTCATAAGAACTCAGCACAGGGTTCTTATAAAATAAAATCACCGCCCCTCCGGCGATCTTGTCGGTTGAGCGGTGATCTACTGTTCATTTTACACTTTTTAGGGAAAGGAAAGATTTTTTCTTAAGGTCTGTCATCTCCTTAAGATGTAAATATCATAACATATAAATGTGAGAGAAATTTGTCTAATTTCTAATAAAATTATAAAATTTATAAACAAGTTATAACTTTTTGTAAGTTTATGTCAAAATCCAATGTGGTCCTGGCAGCTGTGGTTCAGCTTTCCCGGACACACACAATAAAAAACAAAAACACCGCCCCTATCGGTTTACTCTTCCGCTTCCGTCACTGTTCATGAGTGTCAATACTTCTTCTTCTGAAATATAATTGAGATCTCCCGGTATTGTATGTTTGATGGCGGCCGCTGCAAGGGCAAATTCCAGCGCCCGTTCCGGTCCCATATGTCTTAAAATTCCGTGCAGGAATCCTGCCGCAAAAGAATCTCCCCCACCGACACGGTCTATAATATGCAGATTATATTCACTTCCCTGATAAAGTCCAGAGCTACTGCATACAGCGCCTGACCAACCATTATCCGAAGCACTGATGCTTTTTCTAAGTGTTGTGATAAGGTAAATAAAGCCATATCTCTTTCTTACATTTTCCATATGCTTTTCATCTACACAAATACTGTAGTCTCCATCAATAAAATCCGTATCTTTTTCTGCATATCCCAGGCACTTTGCAGCATCTCTTGCATTTCCGAAACAGATATCTACATACAGCATCAGCTCTGAAAGCATCTTCTGCTTTCCTTTCACATCTTCTGTCCACAATTTCGCACGGTAGTTTAAGTCGAACGATGTTGTCACATCGTGTTCCTTTGCCTTTTGCAAAGCAATCCTGGTAAGTCTTGCCGTCTCTTCACTTAACACCGGCGTAATTCCGGATACATGAAAGAGCTCTGCGCCATCAAAGATCTGATCAAAATCAAATTCTTCTGCTGATGCCTGAGTAATAGACGAATCAGCTCTGTCATAGACAACATTAGAAGGACGTACAGATGCCCCGTTTTCCAGGAAGTAAACCCCAAGCCTTTTCCCGCCCCGTGCAATATACCGGCAATCTACACCTGTTTTTTTTAAAGTTGCAATGGCTGCCTCTCCAATTGCGTTAGAAGGAATTTTGGAGATATATGTCACATCATGGCCTAATTGGGCTAGAGAGACAGCCACATTGGCCTCGGCACCACCATAATTTATTTCAAACTCCGAAGCCTGCGCAAAACGCTGATAGCCTGGAGGTGATAATCTGAGCATTATCTCGCCCATTGTAACAACCTTAGCCATTACTTCACCTCCCTGGCAGAATAAACCAGCGAAACTGCTTCTTTGGTCAGTTCTGTAATCTGATCAAAATCACCCCTTGCCACAAGATTTCCTTTTACCATCCAGCTTCCTCCACATGCAAGTATTTTGTCATATTGAAGATACGGTACAATATTTTCAGGATTGATTCCGCCAGTTGGCATAAACCTCAATGTCGTATATGGCGCTGCTACTGCTTTTATCATATCAAGTCCTCCAGATGGTTCTGCCGGGAAGAACTTGACAACTTCAAGTCCCATCGCAATTGCCTGTTCCATTTCACTTGGTGTGACGACACCCGGAGTGATCGGAATCTCATGATCGATACAATATTTCACAACAACAGGATTGAATCCCGGACTTACAATAAATTGCGCTCCAGCCTTCACCGCACGGTCAACCTGTTCTACTGTCAGAACAGTTCCAGCTCCTACGACCATCTCCGGAAACTTTTCCGACATGATACGAATAGATTCTTCGGCGGCAGCTGTGCGGAACGTCACCTCCGCACATGCCAGTCCACCATCGCACAGAGCTTTCGCCAGCAAAGCAGCATCTTTGTCATCCTCAAGCACAACCACCGGCACAATTCCAAATTGCTCTAATTTTTTCAGTATTTTATTCATTTCATAGCTCCTTAGTCAAGCGAAATAAGAGATTTCATAACGGAATAGCTTCCTTCTTTCCGAATCTGATCCAGATATCCGCAAACTGCTGATTCAAATCCTTCAATTTCTGTAAGATCTTCTCCCCAGAATTCTGTATTCTTGCATACTGCGTGTACCATCTTCTCTGTTGAGTCTTCTCTGTGTTCGTAATAGAATTGAAGTACTTCTCTGTCATCCTTTACAGTGTATGTATTTCCTTCTCTCTCTGCGATAAGACCCTCTTCTGTCAGCGTATGTCCGCTGAAGAATGCAATGTAGAATGCAAAGGAAGCCGTAATGCATTTTGGAAGTGTACCTTTTCGCTTTACATATTCCTTCAGAGACGGCATAACCCTTGCTTTCCATTTTGATGTTGAATTCAGGGAAATTGCCAACAATGCATGATCAATGAATGGATTTTTAAAACGTTCCGTCACTGCTGACGCAAAGTCAATAAGCTCCTCTTTCGGCAGGTCCAGGGTCGGAATAATTTCATCGTAGATTGTCTTGTTCATAAATCTACAGATAACTTCATCATTCATACAATCTCTTACAATATCTTTACCAGCAAGATATGCCCCCAGCACAAAGGATGTATGTGCACCATTCAAGATACGTACCTTCCGCTGTTTGTAAGGTTTATGATTATCTGTGATAAGGATTGGGAGACCTGCTTCTTCAATCGGAAATTCTTTTTTGATTGACTGCGGGCCTTCAATTACCCAGAATCCAAAGATTTCTCCTGTATCCAGAACATTATCTTCATATCCAAGTTCTTCACATATTTCCCTCTTTATTGCATTTTCGCTTTTCTCAAATTCTCTAACTTTACCACCTGGTAACATATAAAAATTCATATCATTTCCACGAAATATCAATATTTTTGTTTTTTCCTTATTATATATCAATGCTGACACTCTATATGCAAAATTATAATGATCATTTTGATATTTAATATCACTCATTTTGAATTCCTCCATTTAATTATTTTCTAACAACCAATCTATTACATTAATTTTAGTTATTCCATCATAATCAGCAGATAAGTCCATATCCATTGTTATTAAATATTTAGGGTAATGGTCTCCTGTTTTTTGTAATGATTTTAGTTCTCTTTCTAAAACTTTTTCATCTCTAACAGTAAGTGCAACTTGGAAATATTTTAATCCATCTCGACTTTCCGCAACAAAATCTATTTCCATATCATCAACTTTCCCAACATAAACCCTATATCCTCTTCTTAATAGTTCAAGATAAACTATATTTTCAAGTATATGTCCCATATCACTATCAGATTTTTTACCTAATAGATAACTTCTTAATCCAGTATCCACTGAATAGTACTTGTAATCCCTTACCAATAAATTCTTACCTTTAACATCAAATCTTTCTGCTTTGTATATTAAATAGCTTTCTACAAATGAAGTTATATAGTTCTCAACAGTATGATTACTTGTTGATATTCCTTTACTTGTTAATGTATCACTTATTTTTTTGGTTGATATTGGGCTTCCTATACTATTAAATATAAATTTTAGTATATTTTCTAAAAGTGTTTTATCAGTTATTTTATTTCTAGCCATTATGTCCTTAAAAACTACTGTTGAAAATATACTATCTAGGTATTTATTTATATCATTAATTCCTGAATCTAATACACTTATCGTTCCTGGCATTCCTCCGTTTTTCATGTATTCTAAAAATAGCATTTGATAATTATTATTATCTGGAAATGCTGATATATATTCTTTAAATGATAGTGGTAACATTTTTATTTCTACATATCTTCCGGAAAGTAATGTTGCCAGTTCTCCGGAAAGCAGATATGCATTTGATCCGGTAATATAAAGATCGCAGTTTTTCTTAATATACAGCGCATCTACAACTTTTTGAAAATCTTTAACCATACTTGGATAAGGATGAGGACCAACAGCAGAACCAAGTACATAGAAAGTATCATCTATATTATT
>OHAF01003204.1_pt1 | contig 10962 bp, 9 predicted proteins | sample 1577041 | NCBI WGS metagenome assembly OHAF01 (sample SAMEA3541495, study PRJEB24748) | human gut metagenome | biome: human gut; feature: human-associated habitat; material: faeces | place: China | collected 2012
CCGTTTCGGGGAAGCGCTTTTTTATACGTTTTGCCGAAAAATTACGTTATCTTTGATGACATGTATCGCCGGATCTGCATACTCGTACTAACCGTCCTCGCGGCAGTGAGCGTTTGTTTCGCCCGAACGGCCGGTCCCGGCATGCGCGGTCCCGAAATAACTTCGCCCAACATAAACTCGCCCGACGGGTTCAAGCCAGACAGCCTGAACACCGCCACCTCCGAGCGCAATCAGAGGCTGTATGACAGTATCCAGTCCAAGACCAACCGCCGCGCCGTGCCGCGCATGCTCTACAGAATGCTTTTCGTAAAGCCCGTGCTGGACACCACATTCAGCGGCCGCGTACTGGACGAAAGCCGTCTGCTGGAACCCTATGCGGGAAAAACGGTGGGCGACATCACCATCGAGCGCCGGCATCCATTCGATTCCGACGGCAACTGGCTCGAACGCACGGGCAACAAGATACACATGCTGACACGCGACCGGGTCATCCGCCGCGACCTGCTCTTCAAGCCGGGCGACAAGATCGACCCGCAGCTGATCGTGCGCAACAAGCAGCTGCTCCGCTCGCGGCCCTGCATCTCCGACGTCGATATCACCCTGCTGCCCGACTCGCTGGATTCGACACGCGTCAATATGGTCATATGCACCCGTGACAGCTGGACGATCAGCGTCGACGGCGCCATCCACGGCGAGGGCCGCACGATGGTCGGACTGTCGGACGCCAACATTTTCGGCTGGGGCAACACCCTGAAGTTCAACACCAACTTCAGCCGCAAAGACTTCTCATACGGCGGCAACATCGTCGAATACGAAATCCCCAACGTTCTGGGAAGTTTCTACACGGCGGATTTTTCGGCCGGACGCGACTTCTACAACTCGGAGCTGAACATGGGGCTGCGCAAGGAGTTCATACGTCCGACGGACTATGAAATCGGCCTTACGTACAGCGACGTCAAGTCGAAGCGCTACATGATCGACCTCGACACTTCGCTGCTCATCAAGGTCCGCAATCTGGACGCATGGGGCGGCAAGTCGCGCTATATCCGCTCCATCAATTCGAGCGTATATTTCACGGGACGCTACAGCTACGCCCGTTTCAGCCGGCGGCCGCTGGTCGCCCCCAACCACAACCCCGCGCTGCACGACCACGACGCCATGCTCTTCGGCGGCGGCCTCTACCGGGAAAAATTCTACACGGCCAACATGGTCTACGGATTCGGTACCCGCGAGTATCTGGCGACGGGTTACAAAGCCGAGCTGGTGAGCGGCTATTCGTGGGGCGAGTTCAACGACGAGATGTACCTCGGCATGTCCTACCAGACCGGCGGCTTCCGGGGGATAGGCTATATCATGGGCGGCTTCACGCTGGGAAGCTACATCGACCTCAAAAGCGGCATGTGGCGCCACAGTGCCGTCGACGTAGACCTGAAATGGTTCTCGAACCTGTTTCTGTTCCGGCGCAGCCGCATCCGCCAGTTCCTGGCCTTCAACTACACGCAGGGCTGGAACCGGGGCGAAGGCAGCGACGAAATGATCCGCTTCACCCGCGACAACGGGTTGCAGGCGCTCAAAGAGTACGTCACCGGCACCAACCGCATGATCCTCAACACGGAAACGGTGGTCTTCACCCCCTACCAACCCCTCGGGTTCCGCATCGCGGTATTCGGGTTCGCAGACTTCGGACTGATCGGCTATTCGCCTAACATTTTCAAAAACGATTTTTTCACCTCGTTCGGGCTGGGTGTACGGCTCAGGAACGAGCGGCTCGTATTCAACACGGTGCAGATCCGCCTGGGAATCGCCTTCGGCAAACGCGGGCTGGTCGAGAGCGAATATTTCCGCCTGTCGAACGCCACGCGCGTCGAACAGTACCGCTACCGCCCCACCCGCCCTGAGATCGTAGGGTTCAAGTAAGCGCAACGCGCCGCAACAGGCCCGCAAGCGAAAGCCGCAGGCATGAAAAAACGGAGGCCACGGCCCCCGTTTTCGCCATTTCCCGCCCGGGGAGCGTCATTGCTCGACGATCTGCCCTGTCTCGTCGATCGTCAGCACCCGGTCGTATTGTTTGACCTTTGCTCTGAAATCGTGGAAATCTTCGGCCTCCTGGTACTTGCAGGGAACGACTTCGTTCCCCTGCCGGTCGATATACCCGTACCCGAGTCCCTTGATGAAGACACGCGCCAGCCCGCAGCTGAACGGATAGGCCTCGTGGTACTTGAGCGGCACGACCAACTGGCCGTTCGTGGCGATATAACCCCAGCGGGCATCGTAGAAATCTTCGGAATTGGTGCCGAAACGCATCACGGCGGCACGCATCTCGCTGAACTCGGCGGCATCGTCCCACTTGGCGGGGATCACTTCACGCCCCTCGGTGTCGATATAGCCGCAACGAGGCTCCATACCTTGGAAATTCATGCCGTAGAGGTCGGTATTGAAAGGCGCCAGCCCGTCGTTGAACCTGCCGATGCGTTTATAGCGGAACGAGCTGACCTCACCGCCGTTGCGGTCGACGAGCCCGAAATTGACATTGTTGTAGCTCACCACGGCCACCCCGCCCGAGAAGGGCCGCGCCACGGAGAAACGGGGCGAAATAGCCACATTCCCCTTGACATCGACATACCCGTAATTGCCGAACTGCTCCAGCCTGAACGCTGCGAGCCCCTCGCCCGGGGTGTCGAGGTAGTAATAGCGGCACGGGATCGTCTCGTGCCCCAGCGTGTCGATAAGTCCCCACTGGCCGCCGTAGGGCTCGTCGCGCAGCACCATGCTGCCGCCGTAGTTCGTCCGGGCATAGCCATCCTTGAAATCGGAAATATAAGAGAAGAAACAAGGCAGCACCTCACGCCCGTCAGCACCGAGGAAGCCATGTTTGCCGTCGCTCGTCACGGGGATCAGCCCGTAGGCGTTCGGCTCGCCGATCAGGTTATAGGCACAGGGGACTATCACCTCGCCGTCTTGGCGCAGGATGCCCCATTTACCGTCGCGCAGGACACGCATCCAGCCCCGTTCGTCGGGTTCGCCGATCTCGGAATAAAGGCAGGGGATGATGGTTTTCCCCGTTTTGTCGATACGTCCCCAGAGCTCGCCGGCCTGCACCCAGGCCATGCCGTCGTCGAACGCCCCGGCCACCGTAAATTGCGGAGCCACGACCGCCCGGCCTGCGGTATCTATATAGCCCCACAGCCCTTCGGGCTCCTGCACGGCGGCCAGTCCGTCGTCGAAACTCCGGGCATCGGCATAACGGCATTCGATGACCAGCCGTCCCGTCCCGTCGACATACCCCCAACGGCCGACCCCTTCGTTGATATCGAGCACCGCAGCACGGTTATCGTTCACGGATCCGACCTCGGCATATTTGGCCGTGCGCTGCTCGAATGTCCGGCCGCATGAAACGAACATTGCGACCGTAAGAAAAAATAGCAGGCGTTTCATAGCTTCTGTTTTGTATTTTACATGCAAAGATAACTTTTTCCCTCCTAATTCTGCAAGTTTCACGCCCGTATCGCATGGCCGACGAAAAAACCCGGGCGGCAGAACCGTCCCGGGCACGAACTTTTTATATATACTTATGGCCTGATTATTTTTTCTTGGTCTTAATCTCGATGACTCCGTTGCGGGCTTTCCTGCCGTATTTCTCGACCGCCGAGGCATCTTTGAGTATGGACATGCTCTCGATCCGGCCGGGATCCAGCCCCTCCAGTTTCTTGGTATCCTTATACACCTTGCCGTCGATCACGAGAAGAGGTTCCTTTCCCTTTTCAAACGGCGCCTTGCCCGATCCGCGGATCACGATCGTACTGCTCTTCAGCGTACCGGCATCCTCCGTCTGTCCCATATGTTCGGCGACCTTGCGACGGGCCTCGACGCCGGCTGCCGTCGACCCGGCCTCGGCAGCTTTCGCCAGGGCCGCCTGTACCCGGGGGTCGGCCAAATGCTCCTGCGCCTGCTGAATCTGCTTCTGCGCCTCTTTCCACTCGTCGCTGGCCATATACTTGCGCACGGCCTCCTCCTGCTCGCGGACGGCTGCGAGTTGCGCGGCAGACAGCTTGCGTGCCGAAGAGAGCTCCTTCTGTGCCCTGTCGAGTTCGGCCTGTGCCTTTTTCCACTCCTCGCCCGACATATATTCGCGGGCAGCCTCCAGTCCGGCACGGGCGGCCTTCATCCCTTCCTCTGCGGCTTTGAGCCCGGCTTCCGCAGCCTGGGTCGCGTGCCTCGGCGACAATCCGTCAACCTGCACCGCGTCCGGTTGCGCCTTTATGACGGTCACGCCGCCGTCGTCGGTGACGGTCACCCGGCTCTGGCTGACGACAGTCTTCTTCCCGTCGCTGCCGGTAACGGACACGACACTGCCATGGGTTTTCGCACCGGCGTCCATCTCGGCCTTATCCCGGGGCACCGTCGAGCTGCCGATCACTCTGACATCCGACATCTTCCCGGAACCACGCACCACGACCTTGGCAGAGCCGTCCTCGATGTCGACCGAATAATCCTGCGCACCGCTGGCGGCATCCTTCGTCGAAACGACCACTACGCCGTTCTTGCCTTTCTCGCCGTATAGGGCCTCTGCCGAAGCGTCCTTGAGCACCGTTATGGAAGCGATCCGGTCGGGCGACAGCGACTCTATCGACTCCGCTTCGAGGCCGTCGACTACGAAAAGCGGCTTGCCGGATTTTCCGTCCGAAGAGTAAAAATTCGTCCCTTCGATGCGGATCGAAACATTTTCTTTTTTACCTTTGTCATCAGGAAAAACATAGGCGGTGCGGGCGAACGCCCCGAGGGCAAGCCCCGTCAACGGCAACAGAAAGAGCACCTTGGCTCCTGCCCACCGCGACGATCTTTTACGTAACATCATGGTAATACGGTTTTTAAGTTTACTGTGATTAAAGCTGTTGGCGACTGAGTACCACCTCCCGCCGGCAGCTTTCCTTATTAATAACAACTGGTATTGCCGGGCGTCGACGCCGCTGTCCAGCACCGCCTCGTCGGCTTCGTATTCATGGATGGCGCGCAACTCACGGCGCAGGAGCCACATCGCAGGGTTGAACCATTGCAGGCACCCGACAAGATCGGTCACCAACAGGTCGAACGAGTGGCGCAGCCTCAGGTGGGCCTTCTCATGCAGCACGATCGCCTCGCCGTTCTCGGCCAGATCCTTTTCCGACATCACGATATACCGGTACCAGCTGAACGGTACGACCGGCTGGTCGGTGCGTACGAGCACGGAACCGTCGCCCAGCCGCTCCCTGTGCCCCCGGCGGATCATGTGCAATACACCGCATACCGACCCGAGCGTCCATAACAACGCAGCGGCGGCTCCCGCAAGGAAAGCGGCCGTCACCGCCTTATCCCACGGGAAAGGTTGGGATTCCGGCTCCGCGGACGGGGCGTAGCCCGCCTCCTCCGTCACCGGGAGTTCCGGCATGGCCGGGAGTTCGCGATAGACCGTAATGACACACAGCGGCAACACGAACGACAACACCATCGCCGCCAGCACCACGATCCGGTTCAGGCGGTGGAAGGTCTCACGGCTCAGCAGCAATTTGAAGAAAAGGTAGAACACCGCCAGGCAGGCGCCGACCTTCAGGCTGTATATCATCAGTGTGTACATAGCTAACGACGGTTTTGGGTTTCGATACGGTCGATCAGCTCGCGCAGTTCGTCGACCGAGATTTTTTCCTCCTCGACCAGGGCGGAAACGGCCCCGAGGTAGGAGTTCTCGAAATATTTGCTGATGACCCCTCCCAGCGTGCGGCGCGAAAATTCCTCCTCGGTCACCACCGGGTAATACTGGTAGGTGCTTCCGAAGGTATTGTGGGCGACATATCCCTTGGCTTCGAGTGCGCGCACCATGGTCGAAAGCGTATTGAAATGGGGCTTGGGTTCGGTGGCGAGCGCCACGAGCTCGCGTACGAAAAGCGGGCCGTGCTCCCAGAAGCAGCGCATCAGTTCCTCTTCCCTGCGTGTCAGTTTTTCCATCATACCGGTCTTGGTTTCTGTTATCCGCCCTGCTCCGATCGGCCGGCCGGGCTTACAGGAACAAAGGTAACTAAAAAAATTTTATTTGCAACTATTTTAAATAGTTTTCTAACTATATTTTTTAGTTTTGCAAAAAAAAATAGCGGAAATACCGGAAGGAAAAGGAGCCGGGAAAGGGCAGGTAGAGCAGGTAGAGCAGGGATAGGAAAGGTTGGAGAGGTTGGGGAAAGTTGGGAAAGAAGATTTTACAGGCCGGCAAGCATGGAAGGGCCCGGCAAGCCCGGGGGGGGGTGAAGAGGGAGACAAAAAAGCCCCGGCTATTTCAGCCGGGGTGTTGTAGGTAATCGAATATGCAGAAAATAGTAAATATCTTGTTTACAGGTATTTAATTCTTTGTTCTGCATGTGTTCCGAGCAATAAAATTGCAGAATCGGGCAGGTTTGACGGTAAGTTATGTTACTTATCCGTTACCTGCCCGAAATGCTTTGATTTGCATTTAAGGCATTTGTTTTCAGTTCGTTGCATCGAATTTCCGCATAACAAATAACTTGACATTTACGTTTAACCCATCCAAAAGTTCAAGTTATTATGCAACGCAGCACTTTCAAAGTCCTTTTCTATGTGAAAAGGCAAGCCGAGAAATCGGGTCAGGTTCCCATTATGGGCCGTATCACCATCAACGGCACGATGTCGCAGTTCAGCTGCAAACTCACCGTTCGTTCTTCTCTCTGGGATGCCAAAGCGAACAAGGCGGCAGGTAAGAGCCTCGAATCGCAGCGCATCAACGAGAAGCTGGAAAATATCAAGACCAATATCGGCAAGCAATACCAACGCCTCTGCGACCGTGATTCGTATGTCACGGCCGAAAAGGTTCGCAACGCCTTCCTCGGTATGGGTGACGACTGCCGCCTGCTGTTGCAGACTTTTGACGAATACCTCGCAGGCTTTCTCAAACGTGTGGGCAAAGACCGCGCCTATTCCACCTACGAGGATTACTGTCTGCGTCGCAGGCGTCTCGCCGCTTTCCTCGAATACGAATACCACGTCAAGGACATTCCTTTCAAAGAGCTGAAGCGGGATTTTATCGAAAAGTTCGTCGTCTACCTCTCTACGGTAAAGGGGCTTGCTTCCGGGACGATCTGTGCCGGAGTCAAGAAACTGCGTCTGATGACCTATACGGCGTATAAGAACGGCTGGATTCCCGTCGACCCTTTCGCGGGCTTCCGTGTCAAACCGACATACGCCGAACGTCGTTACCTTTCTGCCTCGGAATTGCAGGCCGTGATGGATGTCAGGCTCCCCAACTATCGAACGGGCATTAACCGGGATGCCTTCGTCTTCTGTGCCTTCACGGGCCTGAGCCATGCAGACGTGGTGAAACTCACCCACGCGGATATTTATACGGACGATAGCGGAGAGCGGTGGATTATCGATAGGCGCCAGAAAACGGGTACGCAGTTCCGGGTAAAACTGCTTCCCGTCGCTGAAATGCTCTACAACCGTTATAAGGATACATACCGCATAGGCGAGAAGGTTTTTCCGCTTAAAGGCACTTATAAAACGCTGAACATGTCGTTACGTCATGTTGCCAGACATGCCGGTCTGTCGTTCAATCCGACAATGCACATGGCCCGCCATACCTTCGCTACAACGGTCACGCTCACGCAGGGCGTACCTCTGGAAACGGTCAGCAAGATGCTGGGACATAAACGCATCACCACGACACAGATTTATGCCAAAATCACCAATGACAAGATCGGACGGGATATGGCGGCGTTGAGCGAGAAACTCGACAGCGTTTTCAAGGTCGCGCAGTAACCCGGCGTCATCCCGAAATATCGTATATATCCAATATCCCTGTAACCCCTTTCCGCCGGCAGGGAATTTATCGCCGGAGCTGAAAATACGCAAGGCCGTGCGAATCGCCCGAGGGCGAGCCTTGCGTATTTCCATCCCCGGCGTTGTGCTGGTCGCTACCGTCGGAATAGGCGGCTTTCTGCGGCCCGGACGGCACCTAACGGGCTATTGACTCTATGACACGTATATCAGAAACCCAAAGTAATCGGTCATTGCATTGTCTGTTCAAAACGGTCGTCTGTTGTTCTTCTTTTCGTGGAGATAATTCAGCTCGTCACGGTAAATTCCGATTACAAAGCGCAGCATATTATCAACCAAAGCTGTTAATCTTGTATCATCGTTTCCCAGCAGGTGGAGTATTTCCGTTACTTTGCACTTGGTTTGGGCGCTGACATAGATCGCAGAGCGATTACGGCAATCCACCGGCGCGAAGAACGTGCGTTCGAAATCCGGTAGCGTGAGCTTTTTCCGACGGAAACCGGAATGTTCTTTTACGGTACTCGTAGCGGAGTCTATGCCTGTTTTCTCAGCAGTCGGCGCCGATGCTACGGATGCAGTTGCCGATGTCTTTTCCTCGGGATCGTCCGTATTTTCCTCTTCCGGCTCGGGAATCCTGCGGACGACTTTCGAGTCCAAAGGGGCTTGTCCGGCGATCATCTGACGCATCAGCTCCTCGTCGACTTCGATACGGGGACGCTTAGCAGGATTGGGTGCGGGGTTGTCTTTTTCCTTTAATGAATCCATGGTGCAACGTTGTTGAGATTGATTGTCAGCCATACGGGCATAGAGCATGTATGTCTGGTTTATTGGGTTAAACCATTCAAAATACCGTTTTCTATTTTGCTTTTGAGGTCTTCTTTGATCTGAAAGTAAAGAGGAAGCGGACTGTTTGATTTTATTTTTGATTTGGAATTTTTCTTCATACAAAACCTCTGTTTAATAAGATAAAAAATATATAGGAATTATTGGGGGTATAACTAATTTCCATATCTGTATCTTATCATAATATAACAAAATTTACCAGCACATTTATATTGTGGGCTGAATGAGAAAATTTGTGAAAAAAATATTGCAAAATACAAAAAAAGTCACATTTTTGTAAGAAATGACGAAAATTGATGTGATTTTTTGTGTGTTTTTATGGATTGATTTTTGCAAAAAGTGGTGTTACTATTATGTCAAGACGTAAGGACGTCTATACAGAACATCCGAATGAGAAAAAATAAAGCCAACAAAAGGAGGTAACTGATGAGTAAAGAGTGGATTGACATGAGTGACAAAGTGGTAATTGTAACTGGTGGAAGTATGGGAATCGGATCTCATATCGTAGAAGCATTATTAAAGAATCATGCAAAAGTTGTAATCGCAGATATGGCAGACTGTGATGCATATGATGATAATGAAAACGTCATGTATGTAAAATGTAATGTTACCAAAAAAGAAGAAGTAGAAGAAATGGTAAATAAAACAGTCGAGAAATTCGGAAAACTTGATTGTTTGGTAAATAACGCTGGAGTCAACAGACCAAGGATGTTAGTAGACTACTATCATAGTGATCCAAACCATGAAAACAGTGAAGATGATTTTGATTTCATGATGGGTGTTAATGTAAAAGGTGTTATGTTCTGTGCACAGGCAGCAGCAAGAATTATGATCAAACAAAAAAGTGGAGTAATCTTAAATATGAGTTCTGAAGCTGGAATGGAAGGTTCTAAAGGACAGAATATTTATTCAGCAACAAAAGGAGCGGTAAATTCATTTACATTATCTTGGGCAAAAGAATTAGGAGCTTATAATGTAAGAGTCGTAGCAGTTGCACCAGGAATCAATGAGCCAACGCCAATGGGAAATCCAGAACATGTAAAAGAACTGGCTTACACAAGAGGACAGGAAGCGGGAAGTGTTTCTACAGATTATCAGAAAGTAATTCCATTAGGAAGAGTTGGTAAATTAGATGAAATCGCAGATTTAGTAACATATTTGTTATCAGATCATGCATCATATATCACTGGAACGATCATGAATATTACAGGCGGAAAATCCAGAGGATAACATGAATTAGTTTAGGAGGAAATGGTATGCAGACAGAGATGAAACCTTGGATAATTCTTATAACACATGGAAAATTAGGAGCGGAAGTAAAGGGAAGCGCAGAGATGATCGCGGGAGAACTTAAGAATGTCTATAGTCTTTCGTTGATGGAAGGTACCGATCCTATGGATCTGGCGATGGAATTAAAAGAGCTGCTTGATAAGGCACCAGATGATACGATCATTTTAACAGATTTATTTGGCGGAACTCCTTCTAACACAGCAGCAAGATTTGCATTAGAGAAAAACTATACAGTACTTGCAGGACTGAACCTTGCAATGCTGATCGAAGCTGAAATGCAGCGAGGAATGTTAAAAGGTGATGAGTTGGAAGAAGACTTAATGAATGCGGCAAAAGATGGAGTCAGAAATATCAGAAAAATAATGAAAGAAAGGAAGGGGCTATGATGGAAGGAATTAAATTAGTTCGAATCGATTTTCGTTTAATTCACGGTCAGGTAATTACGAAATGGAGTAACAAGATTTCTGCGACAAGAATCGTAGTTGTCAATGATGCATTGTCAAAAGACGAATTTATGGCTGACATTTATGTAATGGCAGCACCTCCGGGAATGACGGTGGATGTAATTTCTATTGATGATTTTGTAGCAAATGCAAATGGCGGTGAATATGACAAAGGAAATGTATTAGTCCTGTTCAGAGGCATCGAAGACTGCAAGTCAGTGGTGGATAAAGGAATTATATTTAAACAAGTACAGATCGGTGGACTCGGAAGCGGAAATGGAAGAACATCGGTTGTAAAAGGAATTTCTATTGATGAGAAAGATGTACAGGATAAGGTGAAGAAACAGCAAGTTATCCAGGGTGGTCGTTTGGAAAAGGATTGGTAAATAATAAAAGATACGATAATATATGAGAAAATTAATTTGCTTATGGATAGCACTGGTAATAGTCAGTCTGCAAGCTTTGGCTAATGACAAGGTGTCATTTACCGCGTCAGCTCCTGATGCTGTAGCGGTGGGTGACCAGTTCAGACTGGCATATACAGTGACTACACAGAAGGTGAGGGATTTCC
>OHAF01003207.1_pt1 | contig 10948 bp, 7 predicted proteins | sample 1577041 | NCBI WGS metagenome assembly OHAF01 (sample SAMEA3541495, study PRJEB24748) | human gut metagenome | biome: human gut; feature: human-associated habitat; material: faeces | place: China | collected 2012
AGCACCGATTTCCATTCTCTTTGCAACATAGCCCTGATCGTAAAGCTCGGTTACCTGACCTGTTGCAAGACCGATCTGGTTACCGTATGAGCTGTAGCCCTGAGCGGCACCTGTTGTAATTTTGCGTGAAGGGAGCTTGCCGTGCATTGTATCCTTGAAAGGAATTGTCGGATCGCCCGAGCCTGTAACACGCATAGCCTGATATACATATGAACGGCCTGAAAGCGGATCACGGATTGCACCGCCAAGACAGGTTGCGGCACCGCCGAAAGGCTCGATTTCTGTCGGGTGGTTGTGAGTTTCGTTCTTGAACTGAACGAGCCACTGTTCTGTTTTTCCATCTATAGTAACGGGAACCTGAATTGAGCAGGCATTGATTTCTTCACTTTCGTCAAGGTCGGGAATCAGTCCCTTTTTCTTGAGTGACTTCATACCGATGAGAGCCATATCCATAAGTGAAACGATTCTCTTTGTATCCTTGCCGTAAACCTCGTCACGGGTTGCATAATACTCGCTGAGTGCGTCCTCGATAACCTTGCCGAGAGCCGACTTTTCAATCTCAATCTCTTCAAGTCTTGTGAGGAATGTTGTGTGGCGGCAATGGTCCGACCAGTATGTGTCAATTACACGAAGTTCTGTAACCGACGGATCACGGTGCTCTGTATCTCTGAAGTAATCACGGCAGAACTTGAGGTCTGCAAGTGTCATTGCAAAGCCCATTGAATCGTAATACTTCTGCATCTCATCGTCATTCCAGCTGTTGAAGCCCTCTACCCTCTTAACATTTTCGGGAACGGGAATTTCCATATCAAGAGTCTTTGGCTTTTCAAGAGATGCAAGACGGCTTTCAACAGGGTTGATGAGGTACTCCTCAACCTTTACAAGCTCTTCGTCTGTAATATTGCCCTTGAGAGCAATTACTCTTGCTGTAAGGACCTTGCAACGCTCGCCCTGAGTAAGAAGCTGAACGCACTGCTCGGCAGAGTCGCCGCGCTGATCGTACTGACCGGGGAGATACTCCATTGCGAATACCTTCCAGCCGTCCTCAACGGGGAGAGTTTCTTCATAGATTACATCGGCATTAGGCTCTGACAAAACAATGGTTTTCGCCTTGTCATATTCTTCCTTAGTAAGTCCCTCAAGATCGTAACGCACAATGTAACGAAGATCTTCGACAGACTTCATACCGAGGTTGTGGCGGATGTCCCAAAGCGTCTGCTTTGCAAGAACATTGAAGCCATCCTTTTTTTCAACAAAAATTCTGATTACTTCTGACATAATTCATTCACCTGCTTAATTAAGATATAAAACAAAATAAATCCCGTCTGATAACCTGTATCACATCACATAATACCACATTCGACTATTTTTTTATTTCATTTAAGGCATTAAAAGGTATTCTGTAAAAGTAAAATTAAATGCACACAGAAAAAGCGGTCAGACAAAGCAAAATGCCGTCTGACCGCACAATATAATCATATTTAATCGCCTTTGAGAAAATCTTTGTAAAATTCCTCAAAACTGCCGTTTTTGTAGTCTGAATAATCCTTATTATCCCTGTTCACAATTGTGTCGGTAATAAGGTATGTATCAAAGCCGAGTTTTGCACTGCACAAATCCTCGTCAACATCGTTGCCGATCATAATGCTGTCTTCGGGCTTGATATCCTGCTTTTTGCAGATTTCTTCAAAATATTTGAGATTCGGCTTGCAACAACCAAAGTTTTCGTATGTTGTAACAAGTTCAAAATCGTCGGGAGAAACTCCCGCCCATTCAAGTCTGCGTTTTGTTGCAACAAACGGAAAAATCGGATTTGTTGCGGCAATAAGTCTGCCGCCGTTTTTCTTTATGAAATCAATGCTTTTCTTTGCATAAGGAGTAAAACTTGTAGCATCTTTCGGAACGATAAACTCGTTTTCGTAATAATCGGTAAAAAGGTCATCAAACTTTTCAAGGTCGGCACCGCTGACTTTGCCCGCTGTTTCCCAGAAAACTTCACGGTTTGTACGGCTGTTATCGTTCTTTGTCATAGCGTCAGTACCTGCCCACATCGCCTTTATAAGGGCGTCGGGTTCGATTTTTATAACAGGAGTGCAACGCTTGCAGAGCGATGAAAAATACAGCTTTACGAATTTTTCCATATCCATGGGAAGCAAAGTTCCGTCCAAATCAAAAAGATAATTTTTATACATTAACATACCGTTCCTTTCAATTTATGCACAAATATTATACAAAATTTCGATTTGGATTGCAAGGAAAAAATTTTCGGTATATACTATAGTCAGTAAAAAACGAGGTGATAAGATGAAAATAGTTTTAACAGACGCACAGACTGTTCTTGACGATATCGTAAATGCCGATGCGCTTAATCGATTCGGCGAGGTTGAGTCGTTCGGTCTTTTGAAATATGAAGAAGTTGCGGAGAAAATTGCAGATGCAGATATCGTTGTGTGCAACAAAACTCTGCTTGATTCGCACACAATGCGATTTGCGAAAAATCTGAAATATATAGGACTTTTTGCAACAGGCTACAACAACATTGACCTTGACTACTGCACCAAAAACGGCATAACCGTCTGCAACGCAGGTTCATATTCAACAAATGCGGTTGCACAGCACACATTTGCACTCATTCTTGAACATTTCAATCACACTGCGGAATATAATCGGTTTGTTCAGGACGGCAAGTGGAAAAGAAGCAAAACTTTTTCACCGTTTGTATATCCGCTGAATGAACTTGCAGGCAAAACACTCGGCATTGTCGGACTCGGAAACATCGGAAAGGCTGTTGCAAAAATTGCAAGCGCTTTTGATATGAATGTAATCGCATCGAGCAGAACTCCGAAAAATATTGACGGAATCAAAGATGTTTCATTTGACGAACTTCTTGAAACAAGCGACATTGTAAGCGTTCATTGTCCGCTAAATCCACAGTCGGAAAATATGTTTGACAAAAATGCCTTTGCCAAAATGAAACAGGGTGCATTGTTCGTAAACACGGCAAGAGGCGGTGTTATGGTTGAAGAAGATTTGCTTGAGGCACTCGAAAGCGGTCACCTCGGCGGTGCGGCAATCGACACCCTCAAGGTTGAGCCTATGGTTGAGGACTGCATTCTTATGGGTGCAAAAAATTGCATCATCACCCCCCACATCGCATGGGCGCCCGTTGAAACCAGAGAACGCCTTATGGGCATAGTTTCGGACAACATCAAAAATTTTCTGAACGGAACTCCGACAAATAAAGTAAATTAACGGTGAGCCGACTTTTTATGTTCGTGAAGACAGCTTTAATTAAATGTAAAATTGAAAATGGAAAATTAATGTCGGGAAGACAGTTTGTAATGTCAAAAAACATATTATGTCCGAGCGTAACATTGCAACAGTTCGCACAATTCTGTAGGGGCGTTCATTGGACGCCCGTCAAGTAACGGCAGAAAATTTATGATGAAAATAAGCTGTATAAATGAGATACAGTTACCGAAATAATGCAGGGGCGAACCGTGTTCGCCCGTTCGTGTGCATTGCACACGATTGCACGCAATGCGTGAAAATTTGAATACACAGTTTATGTTATATCAAAACATATTATATAAACATAAATATTCATCAAAGCGGGCGTCCAATGAACGCCCCTACCGGTTTGCAACATTTACAAAATTTGTTTTAACATACAAATTGTACGATTACTTGCGGGAGAACACGGTTCTCCCCTACAGATTATACACTGCTTTTATTGTATAAAAAGCTATGTGTATAAACATAAAAATTCATCAGTACAGGCGGATGATATCTGCCCAACAGAACGACAACCGCATATCAAAAAGCAAACAACCGCCCACCTTTTCGGTGAGCGGTTGTTTTGTGTAGTGTAGTATTAGGAAATTGGGATTAGATTACAATTACTGCTGTCTTTCGCAATAACTTGAAAGGCCTGTGTTAGGATCTGTGTATTTGAGCATATCATTGTCAGCGTCATATGTGTAGTTAAACTGCTGTTCGCCTACTGTCATAACGAGATCTGTACCCTCAAATGTGTAATTGCCCGAAACAGTCACACCGCTCATTTCGCCTGAGAATGTACCGTCATCTGCAAATGTGTATGTACATTTCAAAGTTTCGGGTTCAACACCGTTTGCTGTTGCGTATTCATCAATTGAAACGGCTGTACCGTCCGTACCCTCAATTGCTGTTACAGTCCAAGTACCTACAACGCTTGCCGATGAATCGCCGTCATTTGAATCAGCGGCGCTGTCATCTGCGCTGTTTGCATTGTCGTCAGCAGTCTGTGATGCCGAACTTTCATTTTTGCTTGACGAGTCACCGTCATTACCGCAACCTACAAGACCTACTGTACCTACCATACAAATTGCAAGCAATAAAGCTAACTTCTTGATTTTTTTCATAGTTGATTACCTCTTTCCGATATTTTTTACTTTCCGATTTTGATTTACGGAAACACCGCAATTTTCGTGTTTCGCTTTTATCACCTCAATGATAGCCAATTTAATGCAACATTTCAACAAATTGGCACAAACATCAATCTTTTGGCAAAAACATATGACAATCGGATATAATATTTTTCAAATTTATGGTATAATCTAAGTGCAGTTAATCATTGCTCCGAATTAAATTATTTCAAAGGAGGCGATATCTTGAAAATTGCAGTTATTGACGACGAAAAGCCTCAGGCAGACATTCTCTACTCAATCTGCAACGCATATTTTGGCGGACACAAGCAAAATGTGCAGATTGATTGTTTTCCTGACGGAATAGCTTTTTTCAATTCATTCAAGGAAAACACCTACAAAATAGCCTTTGTAGATATTTTTATGGAGAAAATGAACGGCATTGCCGTGGCTGAAAAGCTTCGTGAAAAAGACCGTAATATTCTTATTGTATTTGTCACAACAAGCCCCGATTTTATGATGCAGGCATTTTCCGTTCACGCTTTTCATTACATAACAAAACCATACAAAGCTGAGCAGATTTACAAGGTACTTAATGATGCCTCGTCATATGTATCGGATAATTCAAAATACATTGAAGTTATGTGTGACCGTCGAAACACGCTGATTTCGCTTAAGGAAATTGTTTCTGTTGAATCCGATGCACATTATATCAACATAGGTGTTGTTTCGGGACTTAGATATCGCACACGAATGACCATTGCAGAGTTTCTCAAGCTTGCAGACAACGACACCCGTTTCATACCCGTAAACAGGGGAATCGTGCTGAATGCCGATTACATAAAGGACATTGAAGGCTCTGTATGTGTTACAGGCAACGGTGAAAGATTCCCGATTAAAATTCGTGAAAAAACTCGGATTGAACAGAGTATCCGTGAATATATGTTCAAAAAAATCAGAGAAAACCAGCGGAGGTGAACATGGACGCATTCATAAAATTTCTTCAGGCATTTTTCAGCTTTGTCATAATAATACCGTTAAGTTTATTCTGCCTTTTACCGTTAAAAAATCAATTAAAATACCCGATTTCAAAGATAGTAACGCTCTTTTTGTGTTCATTTATCATACTCGGTTCTCTCTCGTCAGTTGTGATGACGGCTTTTGACATTCAGAATTTAAACTTTGTTCTCTTCCCCGACCTTGTAATATTTTTCTTCCTTATTAAAAGCGTTACAAAGGCCGGAACAGCACGCTGTTTGTTTGTTTTTATAAGTGTGTGCTGTTTGATTTCATTCTTTTCGCTGTATGCATATTTTATCAACTCATTTTTTCAGGAAGAAATCTCACGAGGAGTTAACACCTCATATAGCCTGATTCAAATGGGGCTTTCGGTTGCGGCAATGGGAGCGCTTGTTCCGCTTACAAAATACTATGCATGGATGATTGACAACATAAATATCGGCAAGGTGTGGTATTTGTTTTCAATTTTGCCCATTGCACTTATGGTGTCAAACATCTATATCATACCGATTTCCTACGCAAATATTCGTGTTGGAAAGGTTTATGCAAAAGGATTCATCATTACAATATTTGAGCTTGCATTGTATCTTATAGTATTCATATTATTCTACATTTTCAGCAAGACTACTATTGAAAAAACAAAGCTTACAGAACGAAACAACATTCTTGAAATTCAGAAAAGTTACACAGAATCGTTGCAGTCGTACATAAAATACTCCTCAAAAGCAAGGCATGATTTTAAACATTCAGTTCATGTTATGAGCCGACTTGCAGATGAAGGAAATCTTTCGGCGCTGAAAGACTACATTGCCCAGTATGAAAATTCGCTGACTGTAACAGCACCTGTGCGAATCTGCAAAAGTGATGCACTCAATGCTTTGTTCAATCACTATCGTCAACAGGCGATTGAGAACAATGTTGACATTAACTGGCGGATTGATTTGCCCGACAAATCGAGAATTCTTGATGTTGACCTCTGCAGTATTTTCGGCAACATACTCGAAAACGCAATTGACGGTTGCTGTACCGTAGAAGAAGGCAAAAGATATTTTAACCTGACTTCCGAAATAAAAGGCGACTGTTTGTACATTGTTTCAACAAACAACTACGGCAAGCCTTTGGAAATGGACGGCGAAACTTATTCGTCCACAAAGCATCAGGGCAAGGGCATCGGACTTCACTCCATGAAGAGCATAACCGAAGTCTATGACGGAATTTTTGATGCAGGCAACAATAGCGGTGAATTTTTCGTTGACATAATGCTTAAATATTAAACTTATTAACCTCAAAAAGGGTATGCATCCTCGCATACCCCTCTTTGTTATAAAAGTTCCAAACAAAAAACACGCTCTGCAAAATGCAAAGCGTGTTTTGATTTTGTTTTGTTGTTATCAGTTGTTACCGACAACAAATTTCTGGATTTCTGTGGCATCCACGATATTGATTTCACCGTCATGGTTGTAATCCGCAATTTCTCTCTGAACATCAGAAAGTGTTGAAATTGAAACAATGTACTTGCTGATTTCAGTTGCGTCAAGAACATCCACATGACCGTCAAGGTTTACATCGCCGATCATATACGGAGTATCATTGTTGTTGTCATTGCTCGGCTGTGTAGTTACAGGAGCTGTTGTTGCCTGTACCGTAGTAGGCTGTACTGTTGCAGCAGGAACAGTTGTTGCAGGCTGTGTAGCCTTGGCTGTTGTCGGCTGAACAGTTGCCTTTGCAGTAGTCGGCTGAACCGTGGCTTTGGCTGTGGTAGGCTGTACAGTAGGTTTTGCTGTTGTTGGCTGTACCGTTGATGAAGAAACAAAAGCACAGAAATCAAGAGCAACCCAACCTGTCTTACCATTGTACGAGGTATAACCCCATGTGTAACCGCCGGCTGTTGAAACCTTTGTTACATTAAGAGTAACATTGCCCGGAACAGATGTTACATATGAATAGCTTGTACCCGCACCGCTTCTCATGTTGAGATAATCGTCAACATCTGTTTTATATGTACCTGTTGTGTAAGTTACCTTTTTGGTTGTAGCCTGAGTAGTGCTTGTACTGCCGCTGAAATCGCCAAGGTAAATGTAGCCCTGAAAATTCCACCAGTTGTTACCGCCGGCATTCTTGTCGGATGTGCTTGCATAGGAAAGGTAGAAGTTCTTACCGCTCCATGCAGAGTTAGAAAATGTAATCTGACCGTTTTCAACCTTTTCTACAACAGCAACATGACCGCCGCCACCGTCATATGACCAGCAGGCAATTGCGCCGACCTTTGGAGTCTGACCGTACTTGTAGTAGCCGTTAGACTTGTTGTAACCGTACCACTGCTCGGCATTGTTCCATGAAAGCTTCGGCTCAGAGCCGAGAATCTCATAAGCTCTGCCGTAGGCATATGCTGTACAGTTAGGCATGCCGTAACCATACTTATAAAAAACATTTAAATTACTGTAATAATATTTGTTACTTGAACTCGGGGCAGACAGTCTCGGTGAGAACGATGCCGCACTCGCAATCATCGACATTGAAAAAACCGACACAAACAGCATTACAGCCGTGAGAACTGCCGCAGAAACCTTTTTGCTAAAAACACTTTTTAAAACATTTCGCAAAGAAACACTCCTTTTTTTGAATTCAAAGTGATTGTTACCTATTTGTAACCACTTTATGTACATTCTATCACAAATCACTCCAAATTCAAAGAGTGGAAATGCCGAAAATAGCCTTTATAATCTATTTTTTTAAGCCATTGTACACAATAATTTTCATTTTATACATACTTTGCACAAAATTTAACTCACATTTCCGTCAGCATAGTATCGGTTACACAATTGTCAAAATTCATTTCTTCAAGACATAAAAAAACACCACTTGCGAAACAGCAAATGGTGTTTTGGCGCGCCGGAAGAGACTCGAACTCCCGACCTTCTGATTCGTAGTCAGACACTCTATCCAGCTGAGCTACCGGCGCATATTCTCTTGGCGTTCTCGCCGGAGAACGTGTTTTATTATAGCGCCCACCGCCCGGAAAGTCAAGCGTTTTTTTCAAAAAACTCAAAAAATTCTGTAAATGGGCATCTTTCACGAAAATCCGCAGCCTGCGGGGCAGGTTTTCGGCTCTTTGTAGTTGTCTGAAAACGAACATAGAATTGACAAATACTTTGCAACATTTTATAATATAGAGTAGATTTCGGATTACGAACGATGGTGTTTGCAACCGCAGCCGCCATCGGCTTTTTTATTCTCCAGTCTGTCCGCCTGCTGCGCACAAGCGTGTACGCGCGGTACAGAGCGTTAAACGAATAAACCGAAATCGACCCCAATTTGTATTCCATTAAGAAACGGAGTGGCACAAAACCATGGCGAAGTACATCGTCAAGCGCGTGGCAATGGGCATTTTCAGCGTGTTCATCGTCGCGACCCTTACCTTTTTCATCATGAACCTGGTCCCCGGCGGCCCGTTCGTGGCGGAAAAGTCCATCAGCAAAGCAGCCCAGCAGGCCCTGGCCGAAAAATACGGCCTCGATAAGCCCCTCGGCGTGCAGTACCTTAATTATATGAACAGCCTGATCCATGGCGATATGGGCCTGAGCCTGAAACAGCGCGGCCGTACCGTCAACCAGATCATCTTCTCCAAGCTGCCGGTCTCGGCCCGCACCGCCGGTCTGGCTGTGATCGTCGCGCTCTGCGTCGGCATTCCGCTGGGCTGTCTGTCCGCGTATAACCGAGGGAAGTGGGCCGATAATCTGATCATCGTGTTTGCCACCTGCGGCATCGCCATCCCGAGCTTTATCTCAAGCGTCGTGCTTTTGTACACCTTCGGCATGAACCTGAAGCTCCTGCCCACCGTCGGCCTGAATGAACCGGCGGCCTACATCATGCCCGTGACGGCGCTGGCGATTTATCCCACCGCCTACATCACCCGCCTGATGCGCTCCAGCCTGCTGGACGTCATGGGTCAGGACTACATGCGCACCGCCCGCGCCAAGGGTGTTTCCAGTGTGAAGATCCTCTTCAAGCACGCGCTGCGCAACGCGATCCTGCCTGTCATCACTTATGTCGGCCCCATGCTGGCAGGCCTGATGACCGGTTCCTTCGTCGTGGAGAAGATCTTCTCCATCCCGGGTCTGGGCCGCGACTTCGTGTCCGCCATCACGAACCGTGACTACATGATGATCATGGGCACCACGATCCTGCTGGCGACCCTCGTCATCGTTGCGAACGTCGTTGTTGACATCCTGTATAAGATCATCGACCCGCGCATCAAGCTGAAGTAAGGAGGAGCAGACACATGGAAAATCTGAAAAAGAATCCGTTGAGCCTGCAACTCAACGTTGAGGACTTTGCCCCCGCGTCCAACGACGAGAAGAAAAGCCTTGTCGTCATGCGCGAGAGCGTCAACTTCTGGAAGGACGGCATGCGCCGTCTGCGCAAAAACAAGATCGCCATGGTCAGCCTGGTCGTCATCCTGCTGATCGCCTTCATGGCCTATGTTCTGCCCAGCTTCTGGCCCTACAGCTACGAGCAGCAGATCAAGGGCAGCAACAACCTGGCCCCGTTTGAGTATTCTGCCGCGGAGCAGAAGCTCATCGACCAGGGCGAGAACGTATTCCCCCACATTCTGGGCACCGACCGTATGGGCCGTGACTTTGCCGTGCGTGTCATGATGGGCACCCGCGTCTCCCTGTCCGTCGGCCTGCTGGCCTCTGTGCTGGTCCTGCTCATCGGCGCGACCTACGGCGCCATCTCCGCATTTGCGGGCGGCTGGATCGATAACATCATGATGCGTATTACCGATATTCTCTACACCATCCCCGACATCCTGCTCATCATCCTGCTGGCCATGGCCATCAAGGAACCGCTGGAGGGTCTGGCCACCAAGCCCGGCTTCGGCTGGATGCAGAAGCTCGGCCCCAACATGGTGTCCATCTTCATCATCTTCGCCCTGCTGTACTGGGTCGGCATGGCGCGTATCGTCCGCTCCCAGGTCCTGACGCTGAAGGAGAGCGAGTACGTCACCGCTGCCCGCGCGCTGGGTGCCTCCGGCGGGCGCATCATCAAGAAGCACCTGCTGACGAACTGCATGGGCACCCTGATCGTCACCACCACCCTGCAGATCCCGTCCTCCATCTTCACCGAGAGCTACCTGAGCTTCCTCGGCCTCGGCGTTGCAGCCCCCATGCCGTCCCTCGGCTCGCTGGCGACTGACGCTGTCAAGGGCATGAACACCTACCCGGTGCTGCTGATCGCCCCCGCGCTGATGATCAGCATCATGATTCTGGTTTTCAACCTGTTCGGCGACGGTCTGCGCGATGCGTTTGACCCGAAGCTCAAGAGCTAAAGAGGGAAGGAGGAGCAACATGAGCGAAAAAATTCTTGAAATCAAGGACGAACGCCTGTCCTTCTTCACCCCCGCGGGCGAGGTCAAGGCGCTGAACGGCGTGTCCTTCAGCATGAACCAGGGCGACGTGCTGGGCATCGTCGGCGAGTCCGGCTCCGGCAAGTCTGTCACGGCCTACTCCATCATGGGC
>OHAF01003211.1_pt1 | contig 10931 bp, 9 predicted proteins | sample 1577041 | NCBI WGS metagenome assembly OHAF01 (sample SAMEA3541495, study PRJEB24748) | human gut metagenome | biome: human gut; feature: human-associated habitat; material: faeces | place: China | collected 2012
TGGTCCATTAAATACAATATGATCTTTTCCCGCTTCGGTTTTAAACATCTGAATGTCTTGAGTTGCCATTGAAGAATTTTTTACCCCAAGAACATTTGGATTTTTTAACATATTTTTATATAATGACATAGTAAGTGTAGTACCAGATAACTGCGGAATATTGTAAATAATAAATGGTGTATTTGGTGCTGCAGCTGAAATATCATTCCAATATTCTGCAATTGCATACTCCGGAAGATGAAAATAAATCGGTGGAATAGCCGCAATTGCATCAACTCCCTGGCTTTCCGCATGTGCCGCCAGTTCACAGCTGTCCTTCGTATTATTGCATGCAACATGCGCAATAATTGTTAGTTTTCCTTTTACTGCCTTCATTACATTTTCCAGAATTTTCTTACGGTCTTCTACACTCTGGTAAATACATTCTCCCGAAGATCCGCCCACGTACAGCCCTTTTACTCCCTTCTCCATCAAATGTTTTGCCAGAAGCTGTGTACGTTCTGCACTGATTTCTCCATTGTCATCATAGCATGCATAAAAAGCAGGAAATACTCCTTTAAATTTTTCTGTATTCATTTTGATTTCTCCTCTTTTTTATTTAAACCAGAAATTCTTTGTTTCTGACACTTTTGGGAAGCTTTCCTTCCAGAAATTCTTTTATATTATCCGCAATAATTACCTGAGACCTATATTCACTTTCCAGCGAAGCTGCTCCCATATGAGATGTAATATACACATTATCCATATGCATTAATGGCTGATCTGCCTTAGGTGGCTCTTCTGTCAAAACATCAAGTCCCGCACCGGCCAGCTTTCCTGTTTTCAGTGCTTCGATCAAATCCGCCTCATCTATTACACCTCCTCTGCAGGTATTCACAAGATACGCATGCGGCTTCATACGCTCAAATAGTGACTTATTGATTATTCTTGCAGTTGACGGCATAAACGGCATATGAAGACTCACTATATCACTCCGTTCAAAGAGTTCCTCAAGTGTATCAACAAATGTAATATTTTGACCTGGTACTGCTTCTTTTACAAATGGATCATACGCCAGAAGCTTAACTGAAAATCCAGATATCATACGGGCCAGATTCTTAGCAACTCTTCCATAACCTGCGAGTCCAACTATTTTTCCATCCAATTCATTTCCAGTAATAGTTGAGGGCCAAATTCCTTCTCTACATCCTTCAACGCAATTGGTAAAACGTCTTCCCAGATTCAAAATGTGCATCATAGCAACTTCTGCTACTGCCGGTGCATTAGCTCCCGGAATATTTGCCACAGGAATTCCGTTTTTTCCTGCCGCTTTCAAATCCACGGAATCTACTCCAGTACCATATTTCTGAATAAACTTTACTTTTCCTTTTACAGCACCAAGAGTAGTTTCATTCCAGGGCTCCATAGTAGCAATTACAATATCAACATCTTTTACTTTTTTTATCAGCAATTCCGGGGTATTATCCGGAATTGCCTCTGCTTCAAAATCGCATCCAATTTCGTCGAATTTTTTATATAAATAGCTTACATCAACTTTCTGTGGATCGAGATTCAACCAAACTTTTGTCTTCATATTATTCACCTACCTGATCCTGAAAATCTTCAATTGCTGAAGTCATACTCTTTAATGCTCCTGCTGAATCTGCAGTACCTGTTGCTACCTGATTAACAGCTTTCACAAATGGATATGTAAAATAATGTTTCGCTGCAACTGTACGTCCTTTCAATATTTTTACCGGATATCCATAATAACCGGAAGCATTTTCTACATATTTTAAGGCCTGTGCATTTACTTCATTATCTTTCCAGGTTGTATTTTCCTTTGCATCCTCAAATACAGGTGCAAATACAGGCGCAATCTCCTCCATATAAGAATCGTACCAGTCTTTGTCAAGAAGGTAAGAAATCACATCAGAAGCCAAATCTGTATCTTTACAGGTATTCATGACTGCAAATCCACGGTTAAAATTCATATATACACTATTGTCGCTTCCTGCCGGAGGAGCAAGAAAAACTGTATTATCCAGTAAATCTTTATATTGTTCATCAGATACCAGTGCATTGTATAATGTAGGCGCGTTAAAGCAAAATGCAGTGCGTCCTGCCAGATAAGATCCATTATTTCCACCTGCATCCCATGTCGTTGCATCCTGCGGAATTACTTTATCATCATAAAGTTCTGCATATTTATCAAACACAGCCGTTACTTTATCATCTGCTGCTACATTTCCGTCTTCATCAAACAGATATCCTCCTTCATTCCACATATACTGTCTGATTGTGTTCTCATCGTCATCATCGTTTTCTCCGCATCCGATTGCAAGTCCATAAAAATCATTATCCGGATCACTGACCTTTTCCGCATCCTTAAATACCTCATCCCAGGTCGTTGGCATTTCAGTAATTCCTGCTTCTTCCAGTTTATCCTTTCTGACGAACATCAATGTGGAAGAGCTGTAAAATGGTACATAATAATATTTATCATCAATTTTTGTTCCTTCATAACTGGCTTGCAGATATGGACGTTCTTCATCAATCTGATCAACAAGATCTGTCACATCATTACATGGAATATTCGGATAATAATTCAGAACTTTTGTAGTATCTGCAGAAATAATATCCGGAACGCTCTGACCTGCTTCAATTGCAGCATTAAGTTTTGTTACAAAATCTGTTGCAGCCACCATCTCACAATTTACAGTTACATTTTTCTCTTTTTCGTATTCTTTCAGCCTTTCTTCCATTTTTGTATTTGCATCATCGCTGAAAATTTTCTCTACCCATACTGTAATAGTTTTTTTATTCCCGGAATCTGCTGAAGCAGCCTGTGTATCCCCAGATGAGGTTTCTTCTACTTTGGAAGTATCAGTGGATTTTTCTGTTTCTCCGGAACTGCTGCCTCCGCATGCTGTAAATGAAAGTGCCAATGTACCTGCCATTACCATTGATAATAATTTTTTTCTCATGTAGTAGTTCCTCCTTTTATTTATCTTTTTTCGTTTTTTATCAACCTTTTACACCACCGTCAGTCGCTCCGCCAACCAGACCGCTGGATGCCAGCATATATATTACAATAATCGGAATACCTGCAAGAACACCGCCTGCCATAAGCTGGTTCCATGGTGGCATATCACCATAAATTAAACCTGAAATAACCAGCGGGAATGTCTGTACCTGACTTGATGTCAGGTTTACCAGAGCATACATGTATTCTCCCCAACACATTGCAAAAGTAAAAATCGTGGTAGATATAATTCCCGGTAATGCCAATGGAAATACAATCTTATACATCGTTCCTATTCTGGAACAGCCATCTACCTTGGCCGCTTCTTCCAGTTCTTTTGGAACCGCTGCAATATGTGGAATCAGAATCCAGGCTACATAAGGTAAAGTAAACGTTGGATAAATTACAATTAATCCCCAGATTGTATTTGTAAGATGCATTTTCGATACCAGCATATATAACGGAATATATAAAACTGTAGTTGGCAGCAAATACATGAATAGCACGGACTTTGAAAAAATTCGTCTTCCCTTAAATTTCAACCTTGATAATGTATACGCAACAGGGTATGCTATTAAAATTGAAAATACAGAAACAGATACCGCAATAATCAAACTGTTTTTCATACTGGACAGAAAATTAGTATTATTTATTAAATAAGAATAGGCAGCCCCTGTAGGATGATGTGGTATAAGAGTCGGCACTTTTGCATAAATTTCAGAATCACTTTTAAAAGATGTATTGATCATCCAGTATATTGGAAACAGTGCTACAATCAGGCATATTATCAAATATACTCTTCCAAGTAATGCTGTTCTTTTTTTTGCTTTCATATAATTCTCCTTTCATTTTCCTGTACACATTCAGCTGCCTGATCATTCACCTTCCGGAAGCATACGACGTGTAAGGATACTAATAAGAATCATAAGAACAGGCATTGCCACTACTGCAACCGCAATACCACGTCCAAGCATCATACTTCTCATGGCTGTCTTGTAACTGTATACGTTCATAACCTCTGTCGTTCCGTTTGGTCCACCTCCGGTCAGTAACCATACAGTTTCAAATTCATTAATCGTCCAGATTGTACTCATAAGCGCTGATAAGATCGTTACATCTTTTACTTCTGGCAATGTAATGTGCCTGAATTTCTGCCATAAACCTGCTCCGTCAATTTCAGCAGCTTCATAATAATCTTTGGGAATTGTCTGCAGCTTTGCCAGAATCGATACCCCAAAGAATGGTGTTCCGCGCCATACGTTAGCTACAATAATTGTAGTCATCGCTAATCCGGCAGATCCAAACCATATAATATCTGTATTTGTAATATGTAAAGATTTTAAAATATAATTGGCAATTCCACCTGTTGAATTAAATATCCATCGCCAGTTATATACGACAACAATATTGGGCAGTGTCCACGGAATCATCAGTAATGCTCTTGCTATATTCCTACCCTTAAATTTCTGATTTAATGATAATGCCATCAACATTCCCAATACTGTTTTTACCAGAATGGAAACAGCTGTAAAAAACACTGTATTTAAGATAGATCTTCTGTATTCGGCATCTCCTAAAAGTCTGATATAATTTTTAAATCCAACAAACGATGCCGGATTTCCAATGGTCTTATTTGTAAAACTCATATATAACCCCCAAACCATTGGAAACGCCAGAAAACATGCCAGATAAATAATCATAGGAGCATTTACAAGATAGGCAAATCTGTTTTCACCATTCTCTCGATTTTTATTCAAAATAGTATTCTTCCTTTCCTCAGTATTTTTTTATATGTAACATCTATTTTTTTCTTTTAATCTTCATTTTTCTTCCTCCCTTTATTTCGCTAATATCTTGTTATGTTTCTTATTTATTCATTTATTATGTAAAATATAATATCATTAGATAAAATTATTTTCAATATTATTTATTAATGAAAATAATTTTTATTTTAGTTAAATTTGCACAATATATTTAGTATTTTTATAAAGTAATTATGCTTTTTATTTCAAACGTAATAAAATTATTTTCATTTATATATATTATGAAAATATCTTCTTGCACACAATTAAATCTTGTCTTATAATATTTTTCAATACAGGAATTGCCAGTTTCATCCATATTTACAAAACACCAGAGCAATTCATGACATTATTTTTACACTTTGATGGAGGTTTTAGCATGGCAGACAGTATTCTTGATTCCATTATCGAACAATATCATTCTCTTACCAAATCCGGAAAAAAACTGGCAGATTATGTATTTTCTCATACCACAGAAACTCAATATCTTTCTATTACTTCCTTAGCAGAAAACTGCAAGGTATCCGAAGCTACCATAACCCGTTTTTGCCGCGGATTAGGCCTTTCCGGATATAATGCTTTTAAACTGGCTTTAGCCCAGGCAGACCGTACCACCGATCTTGGTGATTCCAGTAATTCCGCTGAACCCGTATCTTCTGAAGATTCTATTTCTACTATATGTGCGAAAGTACACGCAGCCAATCTTCTTTCTTTAAATGAGAGTTATGCGCTTTATGATGAAGAAGAAATGTCTAAGGCAATATCAATCCTTTCGTCTTCTCGCCGTATATATTGTTTCGGTCAGGGAGGAAGTATGATCATGGCAATGGAAGCATGGGCTCGTTTTTCTACAGCTTCTCCTAATTTTGTACATATCTGTGATTCCCACATGCAGGCCAGTGCAATTGCAATGGCTGATTCAAAAGATGCCATCCTTTTCTTCTCTTATTCAGGTTCTACCAGAGATATGTGTGATACCTTACAGATAGCTTCCAGTCGCCACGTTCCTGTCATTCTTATTACACATTTTCCAAAATCTGCCGGAGCTGAATTTGCTTCAGTAGTATTACAGTGTGGTTATAATGAAAGTCCTCTACAGTCCGGTTCAGTTGCAGCCAAGGTCGGGCAACTGTTTTTGATAGACTGCCTATTTTATGGATACTGCAGCCAAAAACCTGATACCTGTTCCGCAGCCCGTTCTGCAACAGCTCATGCAATTGCAAATAAATTGCTATAATGTGTTCGAAGAAATTCTGTGTTATCAAAATGTTGCAGGATAACTCTTTGTGACACGAAATAAGGGGATGTAACAGATAACTTTATAGTTTAACTGTTATATCCCCTTTGGAATTGCTATAGTATTAATTTTGATATACTTTTACTTATTTGCTGTTTTCAATTGCCTTCTGAAATCTCTGTGCGATTTCCAGCGGACGTGTGATCGCTCCGCCTACCACGATCGCCCATACACCTGTCTGTAGTGCTTTTACAGCCTGATCCGGATAATGGATCTTGCCTTCTCCGATAACCGGAATATCTGTATCTTTTGCAAGCCTCTCCATCAGTTCATAATCTGGTTCATCCTTTTTTGAAGTGTAATCAGTGTAACCGCTCATGGTTGTTCCAACAATATCCACACCACACTTCCATGCATTGATACCTTCTTCATAATTGGAAATATCTGCCATAAGGATAATATCCGGGTATTTCTCTTTGATCTGTGCGATAAACTCATTGACAGTTGTGCCATCACCACGCTTGCGAAGTGTACAATCCAGAGCTACAACATCAGATCCTGCTGCTACCAGATCGTCTACTTCTTTCATGGTAGGTGTGATATATCCTTCATATCCGGGATACTGGATTTTCACCAGACCGATCACCGGAAGACCTGTTTCTTCTTTGATCGCTATGACATCGCGGATACTGCTTGTACGGATTGCAGGTGTGCCTGCCTGTTTTGCAGCGCGTGCCATCAGGTACATAATGGATTTCTCTTCTACATATAATGGTTCATCTTCTACCGCCTGACAGGAAATGATCATTTTTCCATGAATCGCATCTAAAATGTCTTTTTTAGTTATCATTTTTCTCCTTGATACAGAACTGCATTCCGGCAAAATGTCCATACTCTTATCTGTGCACATTCTGTCGGAAAGCTTTTCTTTTACACTACAGTACCTTAACAATATTCAACTCTTCGTCTGTCAACACAATATCTGCCCGTTTTCCGGGAGTAAGGGAACCCACTTCATTATAAATCCCAATACTTCTCGCCGGATTTGCTGTTGCTGCCAGAATCGCTTCTCTTTCCGGTACACCCATGGAAATAACACACTTCATACAATCCAAAAGGCAGGTTGCAGAACCGGCGATCGTTCCGTCTGCCAGAGTTGCCTTTCTGTCTTTCATGGTCACTTCCTGTCCGCCCAGTTCATACAGTCCGTTCTCCATACCTGTTGCCATCATGGAGTCACTGATAAGGACGACTCTGCTGTCTCCAAATAAACGAAAGGTATTGCGTACAGTTACAGGATGGATATGGATCCCATCACCAATCATCTCTACCATACAGTCCTGATTATCTGCTGCTGCACCGATCACACCGGGTTCTCTGTGTCCCATAGAGTTCATGGCATTATAAAGATGAGTTACATGAAGTGCTCCCTCTTTCATCGCTTCTGCTGCGCAGCCATAATCTGCTGCTGTATGTCCGATAGAAATAACCACTTCATTATGTAATTCTCTGATAAATTCCTCAGAGCCTTCCATATTCGGTGCAAGAGTTACCAGTTTGATCATTCCGCCCGCAGCTTCGTTACATGCTCTGAAAAATTCAATATCCGGTTTACGGATATAGCCTTCTACATGTGCTCCCTTTTTCACAGGATCAAGGAAAGGCCCTTCCATATTGATACCCACAATACGTGCACAGGTTTCATCCTGTTCTACATCTTTTGCAGTCTGGAAAATCTTAAGTAATTCTTCTTTCGGAAGTGTCATGGATGTCGGGCAATAGGATGTGATTCCATGAGATTTTTCATACTGAAGGATTGTTCTTAACCCATCAACATCTGCATCTGAGAAATCATGTCTGACTGCACCATGGCTGTGGATATCTACCAGTCCGGGCAGAACCTTCAGTCCCGATGCATCCAGTTCCGTTTTATCGGTTACTTCATCTGCTGAAGCCACAATTCTGCCGTTCTCTACATACAGATCTGCGACTTTATAACTGCCATCTTCCTGAAAAACTTTTCCATTCTTTATAATCATCTGATTTTTGCCTCTTTTCTCGCTGAAGTGAATTATTAAGTATTTCCCTGACTTTATCTCTGTCAGGCAATTCTTTCCACTGATACTGTTATTATCACACAAGAGCCGGTATTATAAAAGTCCTTTTTCTTTAATAAGACTTAACGCATCTTCATCTGCCACTACGGTTACATCCTGATGAAGCTGAAGGATAGATGCAGGTACATTTGGTGTGATCGGTCCATACAGGGATTTGTACAAAGCGTCTGCCTTGGCACTTCCTGTTGCTACAAGAAGAATTTTCTTTGCTGCCATAATGTTCTTGATTCCCATAGTGTATGCCTGTTTCGGAACTTCATCTATACTTTCGAAGAATCTTGCATTTGCCTTGATGGTGCTCTCTGTAAGGTCTACGCAGTGAGTTTCCTTCTCAAAAGCTTCTCCGGGTTCATTGAAACCAATATGTCCGTTTCCGCCGATTCCCAGAAGCTGGATATCGATTCCGCCTACACTGCGGATGATCTCATTGTAATCCGCACATGCTTTGTCACTGTCTTCTTCCAGTCCGTTTGGTACATAGGTTCTGTTTTTGTCAATGTTTACATGATCAAACAGATTTGTGTTCATGAAATAACGGTAGCTCTGGTCGTTGTCACCGGAAAGTCCTTTATACTCATCCAGGTTTACAGATGTGATCTGTGAGAAATCAAGGTCACCTTTGTTGTACCACTCGATAAGCTGTTTATATAATCCGACCGGTGTAGAGCCTGTTGCCAGTCCAAGAACTGCGTTTGGTTTCATAATAATCTGGGCAGACATGATATTAGCTGCTTTTCTGCTTACGTCCTGATAATCTTTACCTACATAAATAATCATAGTTTTCTCCTTTTTTGCGTGTCATCTGACACTTCCGATTTGTTATAAACTCATTATAATTCCCGTTGGTTCTATTTTCAATGAATGTATTGTTTTAGAATCTTCTTTCATTTTTTATTATTTTGAGCCATTTTGCAGTTCGGTTTTTAAAACTTGCCGAAATTACTTTCCTTGTTTATATTTTTCATGAAAATATTTACATTCTCCTTGTGAAACAAATTCTACAATGTTATAGTAATCTATAGCAATTCCACCATACAGAAAGGATTCCATATGTCATTAAACAAACATAAAATTATTCCTTTAATTGAATCTTATTACCATACATTCACTCCGCTGGAAAGAACAATCGCCGATTTCTTTATTCATAATACTGAAGAGCAGGATTTTTCTTCCAGAAATATTTCCGGGCTTCTTTATGTATCTGAAGCTTCACTTTCACGTTTCGCCCAGAAATGCGGTTTTCACGGATACAGAGAATTTATTTATGAGTATAAGCAGAGCCTAGCACCAGGTCCCGAAGAAAATATTCCGAATTTTGAAGTATCGGAATTTAATACTTATCAGGAACTTCTGAATAAATCTAACGCTCTGCTGGACAAAGCGCAGATCACACGGATCACAAATCTGCTGGTTTCCAAACCTCGTGTTTATGTTTACGGAAGAGGCAGTTCCGGTCTCGTAGCTCAGGAGATGAAGCTTCGTTTCATGCGTATCGGACTGAATATCGAAGCAGTTACAGACAGTCATATTATGAAGGTGAATTCTGTTATTCTGGATGAGAACTGTCTGGTCATCGGTATCAGTGTCAGCGGACAGACGGATGATATTATCTCTTCTCTAAAGGCTGCACATCAGCACGGAGCTTATACACTTCTTATGACCGCAAGACAGGACAAATCCTATCAGGAATTCTGCGATGAAACGCTCATCTTCGCAAGCATGGAACATCTGGAATATGGAAATATCATTTCCCCACAGTTCCCCATTTTGCTGGTTCTGGATGTACTTTATGCACATTATCTGCAAATTGACAGGAGCAAAAAAGAAGCCCTGCATGAATATACGATACAGACACTTCAGCCATTTCTGATCAAATAATTCTGATATGCAGGAAACATTCCCGACACTATCCACTGCCAAAATAGCCATAGAAAATCCCTCTTAAGAAGATTTTGGTTATTTACCTTGTCTACTTAAGAGGGATTATTTTTATTTATTGTCTTTTACAAGACGGATCACATTCCATGATGCTTTATGCAGCATACTTGTCAATTCCCCATTGTCCATTGTTGTCTGCTGTGTTGTCTTTGGTTTTACATTTTCCTGTCCGAAAGCATTGACTACCTTCAGGTCATCGCTTTCAAGTACGATATGCTCAGCAACTCTGTAGCCTTCGAAGCTTCTTACATCTGTATTAAGAACAACATCCTCTTTCAGATTTCTGTTTACTGCAAAGACAGTAACTTCTTCTTTCTCTTCATTGTAAACAGCAACTGCTTCAATATCTGTGATGCTTCCGTGTCCGCTTGTCTCATGCTCTGTGGAAGAGATCACCGGCTGGAGCGCAACACCACGTCCATATTTGGAAGCATGCATAAACGGATAGAAAATAGTCTGTTTCCAGGAACCGCCGCCATTAGGGTCAGTCATGATCGGAGCGATAACGTTGACAAGCTGTGCGAGGCAGGCGATTTTGACACGGTCGGCGTGGCGCAGGAGTGTGATCAGCATGCTTCCGACGAGAAGTGCATCCTCAAAGTTGTAAACATCCTCAAGCTGATGCGGTGCGCGTACCCATTTCTCCAGCTTCTGATCCTGCTCATTGCTGTGATACCATACGTTCCACTCATCGAAGGAAAGGTTAATCTGCTTTTTGCCGTGTTTTTTCGCTTTGACTGCATCACAGATCGCAACTACACCGGAGATGAAATCATCCATGCCCTTGGAGCTTGCCAGGAAATCGACAGTATCATTTGCATAATTTCAGTAAT
>OHAF01003213.1_pt1 | contig 10928 bp, 7 predicted proteins | sample 1577041 | NCBI WGS metagenome assembly OHAF01 (sample SAMEA3541495, study PRJEB24748) | human gut metagenome | biome: human gut; feature: human-associated habitat; material: faeces | place: China | collected 2012
TTCCGAGGAAATTATGGGCTCGTTATACTTTGATTATCCCGCTGTTCCGAATGAGAAATATAAGGATATACAAAGCTTTTTCAAAGAATACACCGCATTTGTAAGGCGACTTACCCCCACAAAGCCGGTGGCGCTCGCCCCTAACAACATCCATATGCACTGGTATGAGAAGGAATGGCTGCCGATACTCGAAAACCTTGATATTATAATTCCCTTTGCATTTGCAAGGAGCGAATATAATATTGATGAAATTATGAATATGTGCCGCAAGACGGGAACGCATTTCTGGGTCGATATGGAAATGTTCGCCGTTCCGTTTACAGACGGGCTTCGCCCCAAAAAAATACCCGACCTGCTTAAAGAAATGAAGAATTACGATAAATTGGAGCAGATATACGGCTACCAATACACCGGAATCATGAATGAGCCGGGGCACAGAATGAATTTGGGTCTTGCCGAGACCGAAAAATTTTACAGCGAATATATGAATTACCTTAAAACCAAGGAGGACAACGGCAATGGAAAATAAAATATTTACCGAATACAAAAATCGCTTTCACTCGGCTCTTTTGGACGACTGTATTCCGTTCTGGGAGAAAAGCGACCTTATAGATAAGGAATACGGCGGGTTTATAACCTCGGTAGACAGAGAGGGCAAAAGCTACAACGACGATAAATCGGTTTGGTTTCAGGGGCGCTGCCTTTGGACGTTTTCCTCTCTGTGCGCAAGGTACGGCGTAAGGGAAAGCTGGCTTAACGCGGCAAAAAGCGGTAAGGAATTTCTTGAAAAATACTGCACCGACAGCGACGGAAGAATGTTTTTTACCGTAACGCGCGACGGCAGACCGCTGAGAAAACGCAGATATATGTATTCCGAAAGCTTTTATGTTATAGGCATGGCTGAATACGGCGCCCTTACGGGAGACACAGAGGCTCTGGCTAAGGCGGCAAAATGCTTTGATATGATGCTCGATATCTACCGTCACCCCGAAAACGACCCATATAAAATTACGCCGAAATCGTATGCCGAAACAAGAAGTCAGCGCGATTCCGCAGTGCCTATGGTGCTTATAAGCTCGGGGCAGATACTGCGCCGCTGTATTCCCGAAAGGGCGGAATATTATACTGCCGCGGTGCGCGAAGTAATTGGAGATATACTGAAATATCACTACAAGCCTGAGCTTAAGTGTGTGCTTGAAACGGTGGCAAGCGACGGCAGTATGATAGATAACCCCGCGGGCAGAACCGTTAACCCCGGTCATTCCTGCGAAAACTCGTGGTTTATTATGTGCGAGGCGCTTTATTCCAAGGACGATGAGCTTATGAAAAAGGCGCTCAATTTGCTTGACTGGCATACAGAGCGCGGCTGGGATAAGGAAAACGGCGGAATGTTCTATTTTGTTGACGTGCTGGGCAGACCGTGCGAGCAGCTGGAATGGGATATGAAGCTTTGGTGGGTGCATAACGAGGTTTTAATATCCACACTGCTTGCATATGCCGTAACAAAGGATAAAAAATATTGGGATATGTTTGAAAAGACCTATGATTATACCTTTTCGCATTTTGCGGATAGGGAATACGGCGAGTGGTACGGCTATCTGCACAGAGACGGCAGCGTTTCACACACGCAAAAGGGCTCTTTGTGGAAAGGACCTTTTCATTTGCCGCGCTGTCTAATGCTTTGCGAGGATATTCTTACCGTGCTTGAAAGCAACGGAGAAATTCACAGCATTATATAACCCCATCTGTCTCTTGGCAATGGCGGCTGCCATTTAACAGCACCAACATAAAACGGGAGGTTGTATTTATGAAAAAACGTATTATTTCTCTTATGTGTACGGTTGTAATGATTTTATCGGCGATTTTCGTTGCTCCGTCTTCTGCATTTGCCGAGGAAACTTATGATTTTTCGGATAGCTATGACACTTGGACGCAGGGTATTGAAAAAGTAGGGGAATGGGATATATTCCCGAATCACCCTGATTTCGGACTTTCGGTTGTCGGAAGGAAAAACACCAATTCCGAAAACAGCCTTATCTACTCGTTTGAAGGCAAAAAAATAACCGCGGTTTCTGTCGATGTAGTGGAGCATCATATTTACTTTAAAAAAGAAGATCTTGTTGTTTCGGCTTACTCTAACGGCGCTTGGCATGAATTATCGTTGACAATGAGCGCGGAAAAGGAAATCGACGGTGCGAAAAATCCGAATTTCAAATCTGTGACGGCCACCGCCGTTTCTGTGCCGGTCAACACAACAAAGCTTAAGCTTCAACTGAACAATTCGGTTGCATGGACTTTGTTTCTTGACAGATTAAAAGTAAGCGGGGCAAGTGAAGTGGATAAGGCGTACAATGAACAGACTTTGTTTTTCACAAATTCTTCCGGCACAACTCTTGAATATTATCTGACTGTGCCTGCGGGGTATGACGGCAAAGAAACTCTTCCGTTGGTGTTATTTATGCACGGTTTTGGCGGCGACACCGACAGAAGCGGTTACAGATATTTCAGAGACAAGGTATTTAAAAATAATTATAATTGTATTTTACTGGCACCAATTGCCGACCGCTCAAAGGGGCAACATTGGAGAGACAGGGACGCTATGGGCGATGTCGGCGCTACCGCAATATATAATCAGGATGATTTGACGCCGACTCCCGCTTTATTGGCTGCAAGAGATTTGTTGAAAAAGGTTAAAAGCACCTATAACGTAGATTCCTCAAGAATATATGCGATTGGGTATTCCATGGGCGGTTTCGGTACTTATGAGCTTGCTACCAGGTATCCTGAATTATTTTCGGCAATAGCCCCGATTTGCGGCGGCTGCGATCCTACAAAAGCGAGTGTAATCAAGGATTTGCCGATTTGGAGCTTTCACGGCACGGCAGACGCGGTTGTAAATATTGACGCGAATAGGGCTATGTATAAGAATCTCCTGTCCCTTGGCAATAAAAATGCACATTACACGGAATATGACGGCTTAGATCACGGGATATGGTTTAAGGCGATGGATGATGTAACGGATTGGCTGTTTAAACAATCAAAGAACACCGATTTTTCAGAAAACACGGCATATAAGTTTGACAGTCTGACCGATTGGAACATATCTTCGGCCCATACGGACGGATTGGAAATTATAAACCAACCGAATATAAAGGACATTGTGGTGTCGTCAAAAACTTCAAACTACGGTGAAAATTACATTGAATACCGCTGTGACGGCAGGGAGTTGTCGGAGGTTGTCGCAGATACGGGCTTCCGTTCCGACTTTGCAGCGCCCGAGTACCTTATTTTAAAAGCGCAAACAGATGATTCGGATGTGTGGCATACGGTAAAAGCCACTGCTGTTTTGAGCACTCCGATCGGCGATTCAAAGTACACCCTATCAAAGCTTTCATATATGGGGCTTCCTAAAAACACTAAAAGAATAAGAATATCCGTAAAGAGCGACGCTGTTAATTGGACATATTTTATCAATAATGTTGCGATCAAATACAAAGAAGATCCTGTACAGTCTGAACCGGCGGGGGATTTTAATAATGACGGCAGCGTGAATATTCTTGATTTAATTATATTAAAAAGGAAAATATGAATACAAACAGTTGATATATGGATAGTCCTCTTGCATTTTAAGCCACTAACTTTGTGTGCAAATATCAAGTGACTATTATGAAAAGACAACTGTTCACATTTTCCTTTCTGTGTTTGCTTGCACTAGGTACAAGAGCACAAGATACCCTAACCTTGGAGAACTGCCTCGAAATAGGTATCGAAAACAACTTATCCTTGCAAAGCAAACGGAAAGAAATACAAAAAGGGAAATACAGCATCTCTGAGAATCGAGCCAAACTGCTGCCCCAAATCAATGGTTTTGCCAACTATAACGACAATATCGATCCACCCGTCTCCGTTACCGATGGTTCAGCGTATGGCAATCCCTACAATGTAACCCAAACTTTGCAATACAACGCCAACTTCGGATTACAGCTGCAGATACCACTTTATAACCAGACACTCTACACCACTCTATCCATAGCCAAAACCATGGATGAGATGAATCGCCTTTCTTATGAAAAGGCAAGAGAAGACCTCATCCTTCAAATTAGTCAAATGTACTACCTAGGACAGGTTACAGCTGAACAGATTATTTTGATAAAAGCCAACATCACTCGCCTAGAAGAGTTGAGAGATATCACTCAGGCCTTCTATGACAACGGTATGGCTATGGAAGTAGATGTGAAACGCGTCAACATCAACCTGGAGAACCTCAAGGTGCAACACGACAACGCACAAGCCATGATGGAACAGCAACTGAACCTACTGAAATACATCATCGACTATCCGGCAGAAGAAAATATAGCACTGGTACCGGTGAATACAGAAATGATTACGCCCGCAGCACTCACCGGGCTATCTGAAACACTATATGAACTACAGCTGCTGCAATCACAGAAACAACTCGCAGAGCAACAAAAAACAATAGTCAGCAACGGTTACATCCCCTCCTTGAGCTTGACGGGAAGCTGGATGTTCTCTGCCTATACGGACAAAGCTTACCATTGGTTCCATTCCGGCCCTTCCAACCATTGGTATCGCTCCTATGGAGTGGGACTCTCCTTGCGCATTCCCATTTTCGACGGACTGGACAAACGCTACAAGATGCGTAAGGCAACCATTGACATAGAGAACATCAAACTCGCTCAAGAGAATACCCGAAAAAATCTTCAGACACAATATCTGAATGCTACCAATGACCTGATGAACAGCCAGCGTAACTTTAAGAAGCAGAAGGACAATTATCTGCTTGCTGAAGATGTATATACCGTTACCATGGACCGTTATCGGGAAGGAATCGCCTCAATGACCGAAGTGTTGCAGGACGAAATGCGGATGAGCGAAGCCCAAAACAACTATATCAGTGCCCACTACAATTACCGGATAACCAATCTGACTTTGCTGAAGCTGACGGGACAGCTGGAGACGTTGAGCCCCTCAATTCATTAAAGAGGAAGATGAATAGAGCCCGTATTCAAGGACGGATGTATATATAATAAGTAAACAATATAATATAGAAAATATGGAAACAAAAGAGAACAATAACACCGCAAGTACCCACCAAGAAAAAGCACGGAAATTGAAGAAGCTTCGCCGTTGGCAAATCGTTGTCAGCCTATTAGGAATAGCTATCCTTATCTGGGGAATTATTCAAGTGGTCTGCCTCTTTTTGAACTACAAACGGACGGAAACCAGTAATGATGCACAGATTGAACAATACATATCTCCCGTCAATCTGCGCGCATCAGGATATATCAAGAAAATTTGTTTCACAGAACACCAAGAAGTACACAAAGGAGATACCTTACTTATATTGGACGACCGGGAATATAAAATCAGAGTCATGGAAGCTGAAGCTGCACTCAAGGATGCACAAGCCGGTGCCACAGTCATTGGTGCCACACTACAAACCACGCAAACTACAGCCTCTGTCTACGACGCCTCCATAGCAGAGATAGAAATCCGCCTTACCAAGCTGGAGAAAGACCGCCAACGATACCAGAATCTGGTGAAGAGAAACGCTGCCACCCCCATTCAATTGGAACAGATAGAAACCGAATATGCAGCTACCCACAAGAAGTTGGAAGCCGTGAAACGACAACAGAAAGCTGCCTTGTCGGGTGTGAACGAAGTGTCACATCGCCGTGAAAATACCGAAGCTGCCATACAACGGGCAACAGCCGCACTCGAAATGGCACGACTGAATCTCTCCTACACCGTAGTAGTAGCTCCTTGTGATGGGAAATTGGGGCGGCGTACCCTTGAAGAAGGACAATTCATCACTGCCGGACAAACCATCACCTACATTCTGCCTGACACACAAAAGTGGATTATAGCCAACTACAAGGAAACCCAGATTGAGAATCTGCACTTGGGACAAGAAGTAGTCATTACCGTCGATGCCATCAGCGACAAAGAATTCAAAGGAAAAATCACTGCCATCTCCGGAGCCACCGGCTCCAAATATTCCCTAGTGCCCACGGATAATTCTGCCGGCAACTTCGTGAAGATACAGCAACGCATCCCAGTCCGCATCGACTTTACCGATTTGTCTAAAGAAGACAACAGTAGCCTTGCCGCCGGTATGATGGTAATAGTCAAAGCGAAAACAAAAAAATAGGGATTAAGGATTAGAGGTTAGGGATTAAGGCAACCAACTCCTTAATCCTTACCCCCTAATCCTTAATCTTTAACCCTTAATCCCTAACCCCTTAACCCTTATCCCCATGCCCTCATACCCCAAGAACTATCCTTTCTACAACTGGGTACCCAAACCGGTAGGTATCATCATCCTATTCGTATTCTTTTTGCCGATACTGACTGTGGGCGGTACCTACTCGGTGGCAAGCACCGAAATGATGAGCGAACTCGGCATCATTTCCGAGCATATCCAGTTTGCCAACTTCGCCACTTCCATTGGCATGGCAGCATTCTGCCCTTTTCTGTATAGGCTGGTAGTCATACGCCGGCAGAAAATGATGTGCCTGGCAGGATTCTCCCTGATGTACATCTTCAGCTATATCTGTGCCAAGACAGACAGCGTTTTCCTGCTGGCACTATGCAGCATCTTTATGGGATTCCTACGAATGGTGCTGATGATGGTCAACCTCTTCACCCTCATAAAGTATGCAGGGCATATCGAGGCGTACGACAAAATTACACCCGGCAACGAGCCCACAACTGACGAAGGCTGGGACAAGCTGGACATCGAACGGAGTGCGGCACAACCCGCCATCTATCTATTCTTCATGGTACTGGGGCAATTGGGAACCTCGCTCACCGCCTGGCTCGCTTTTGAATATGAATGGCAGTACATACACTACTTTATGATGGGGCTACTATTACTTTGCATCCTCATCACCTTCATTACTATGCCTTATCATAAATATACCACCCGCCGTTTCCCCATCAACTTCAAGCAGTTCGGCAATGCCTCCATCTTCTGCATCACACTAGCCTGCATTACCTACGTGCTTACTTATGGCAAAGTGCTCGACTGGTACGATGACCCAACCATACAATGGGCCACAGTCTGCGCCATCATTGCTGGCGGCATATTTCTCTATATCGAGTCTACCCAGCGCAATCCTTACTATCAGCTCGATGTATTCAAACTGCGTACCATCCGTATGGGTTTCCTATTCTATTTTCTGTTAATGGTACTGAATTCCAGCGCCATGTTTGTCAACGTATTCACAGGCATAGGCATGAAACTGGACAACTTTCAGAACGCTACCCTAGGCAACTGGTCCATGCTGGGCTACCTCATCGGCGGTATAGCCACCATCTGGCTCAGTGTGAAAGGCGTACACTTCAAATATCTCTTTGCCGCCGGTTTCCTTCTATTGGGGCTTTCCACCATGTTCATGTATTTCGAGGTACAAGGTGCAGGACTGTACGAACGGATGAAGTATCCGGTCATCATCCGTTCCACTGGTATGATGTTCCTCTATTCGCTGATTCCAACCTACGCCACCCAACGCATGCCTTACAAATATCTTTCTTCCTGGATATGCACCATGCTTACCGTACGCATGGTATTGGCTCCCAGCATCGGAGCCGCACTCTATACGAATGTACTGCAAGAACGCCAGCAGCACTACGTCACCCGCTATGCACAGAATGTAGACATGCTGCACCCCGAAGCGTCCGCCTCGTTTACCCAAACTGTACAAGGTATGCAATATCAGGGAAAGAGCAAACAAGAAGCAATCAACATGGCTGCCATATCCACCAAAGGACGCATCCAAGTACAAGCCACTCTCTCTGCTATAAAGGAAATGGCAGGATGGACACTCTATGCCTGCCTGATTTGCATGATATTTGTGCTTGTCGTGCGGTATCCTAAACGAAAATTACTAACTTAGCGGACAATTTTCAGTACAACCTGTAATTTTGTCTGTTATGGATACCCAACAAGAACGTTTATCCCACTTGGACCACGCATTGTCAAACGGAGAAAACATTTGTAGTTCAGAAGGTATGCTCTGCTCCTTTCCCACCTCCCTGAAGAAACCTTTTATGATTAATGGAGCAGGACTGATAGTTTGCCGCCAGGGTAACTTCACCTTTTCGCTCAATATGAAAGTATTCTCGGCCCAGGCTGGCGAAACAGTTTTCATTCCGGAAGATTCCCTCTTCCAAGTGCTGAGCGAATCGGAAGACCTGCAACTATTCATATTCATTTACCAGATAGAACCGATAAGGGACATCATAGGCAATTCAGTGGCAACCATGTACCTATACATGCAGCTCCGGACCGAACCATGCTACGTATGGAACACCGGAGACGAAGAAGAAGTCCTGAAATACATGTCCTTACTGGACAATACCCTGCACTTAGACAACAACACCTTCAACGACAACGAACAAAGGCTGCTTCTGCTGGGACTCACATACCGCATCTGTTCCATTTACAACCGTAAACTGATGAACCTTAAAACAACGGTTGGCCACAAACATGAAATTTTTATCCGGCTGATTCAGTTGATAGATGCGCACTACACGGAAGAACGCGGTGTAGAGTTTTATGCAGACAAACTCTGCTTATCACCCAAATACCTCTCTGCACTATCCAAGTCCGTCTGCGGATTCACCGTGCAGGAACTGATATTCAAATCCATCATCCGCAAAAGCATCTCACTACTCAAGAACACCCAGAAAAATATCCAGGAAATCGCCGATTTCTTCAATTTTCCCAATGCTTCTTATTTTGGTACATTTTTCAAGAAACAAACAGGCATGTCTCCGCAACAGTACCGCAAAAAATAGAAAACGTTACGCTTTCAACCGGATAACGAAGCGGCTCCCCTTACCCAGCTCACTCTGAACAGTCAGTGTACCGCCATGCGCTTCCACAAAGTCTCTCGAAATAGACAAACCGAGTCCGCTGCCCTGAACTTTTGTTCCGGGAACACGGAAGTAACGGTCGAAAATACTCTTGTGGTAACGGGGATCGATGCCTTTACCGAAATCCTGAACGTACAGGTCGATCATATCTCCTTCCTGCCTGGCACCAATCACGACACGCCCGTTTTCTTTAGAATAACGAATCGCATTGCTGAGCAAATTAGTCAATACCCAAGCTATCTTTTCACTATCGACAAAGAGCTTGCCGATTTTCTCTTCCGGGTACTCTACTTCTATCTGAATATTGAACTTATCCGCTTGTACCTGATTAGCTTTAATCGCATATTCTATCAGTTCAATGGGCTTCGTTATCTTCGGCATTAATTGCAGCTTGCCTGCCTCTACCTGAGTCATATTCAGCAATTCGCCCGTAATGCTCAACAGGCGTTCGCTATTTTCCTTGATGCTTTTGGACAACTGTTCCTGTTCATCATTCAGCTCACCGACACGTTTATCTTCCAATAGCTGCAGACTCATCATGATAGCCGCAATCGGAGTTTTCAATTCGTGTGAAATGGTCGAAATAAATGTAGTCTTGGCAGAATCCAGTTCCTTGAATTCCGTTATATTCTTCAGCAGAATGACATCCCCTAATTTGCTGGGTTCATCCTTCCCTGCATCCGTATTTATGATAGGAATATAGGAAGCCTTGAAATAACTCTCTTTATCATCGGCATATATCTTTAACGGCTCTTTCTGATCTCCCGGCGTCACCAATTCACGAATCAGCCGGCGAAGCAGATCATTCTTCAAAGACAATTCTTCCGCAGATTTACGTATGACATTACCTCTTTTCAGATTCAGCACGTTCAGTGCTTCCTCATTAATAAACAAAATCTCACGATCCATATTCAGACCGATTATCGGATCGTCGATACTGTTCACGATGGCCTCAATGAATTTCTTGGCAGAAAGAATATCCGCTAACGTACTTGCCCGATACTCGGCCAGACGTTCCGCCATACGGTTGAAACTCTCGGCGACTTCCCGAAACTCCTGATTATTTCTCATATCCAGCCGTTCTTCATAATTATGATTGGCTATTTCAAGAATCCCTTGTTTCAGTTCCTTGATGGGTTTACTGATTGTTCGGGGCAACCAATACAGCAATGTCAATCCGGTCAATATACAAATACCGCCGGTAACGGAAATCCACAACAGAGCGCGTTCCAATGCCGGCATAGCGGCAGGACTGTCAGGTTCTGTGGCAGTCAGCAACTGAAGGTTCACAACAGAAAGTGTTACCAGCAAAATAATCATTCCCGCCAGCATCCCGATGCCGAGAATCAGTTTTGTTTTAATATTCATATCGTTCATACGGTTAATATTATGCAAGTATAATCAAATCTACATTAGCTTGTGACAAATTATTCAAAAACTTTCGATATCCGAGTATGGAGCAAATGGCATGAGGAAATCTCAGATTAGGAGTTCCCATGCAAACAGAAGATATTTGCTTGTCCCGACAAACTTTGACAATACTCCCCAGAATATCCTTCGACTGCACCTGGATGACCTCTCCGCCCAGTTCTGCTACCAGCTTAAAATGATTCAGCAAATAACGCTGACTGGCCAGATCAATCCGGTCCATACTCTCCCTCGGAGTCTGCACATAGAGAGCAACGAAAGTCGTATTATATCGTGTTGCCAGACGTGCCGCCTTCCGGATAATCCTTCTGGGAGTCTTCTCATGACTACTGATACAAGCCATGAACTTCTCATGCCTGATTCCGACCGAGACACCCATCACAACCTCATTCTCCACCTTCTTCTCCACCCGGAGCGCCACTTCCTTCAGAGCCAGTTCCCGCAGTTGAAGGATATTCTCGGTCCGGAAGAAATTATCCAGCGCTGTCTGAATCTTTTCCGGACGGTATATCTTTCCTGCTTTCAGACGCGAGATCAGTTCTTCCGCTGTCAAGTCGATATTCACCACTTCATCCGCTTCCTGAAGCACACTGTCCGGC
>OHAF01003223.1_pt1 | contig 10875 bp, 4 predicted proteins | sample 1577041 | NCBI WGS metagenome assembly OHAF01 (sample SAMEA3541495, study PRJEB24748) | human gut metagenome | biome: human gut; feature: human-associated habitat; material: faeces | place: China | collected 2012
CATAAAGCCGCCGTAGGAGCCGCCGGTTTCGAAGAGGTTATCTGCGTCCATCTCGGGATACTTTGCGAGCGCCGCGTCGCAGAACGCCATCAGATCATCGAAGTCGACCGTGCCGTACTTGCCGCTGATATCCATGAACGCGCCGCGGCCGTCGGAGCCGGTGGGATTGCAGAAGATGACGAAATAGCCACGGCTCGCCCAGTACTGCATCTCGTGATAGAACACGGGACCGTAGACGGTCTTGGGACCGCCGTGAATATCGAAGATGACGGGGTACTTTTTGCCCGCTTCGAAGCCCATCGGCTTTAGGATAAAGCCGTGCACCTCGTGGTCGCCCGTGGTGAGGTTGAGGGGGTCAGGCTGGGCAACGTATTTGCCGCGCAGCATTGCGTCGTTGAAGTGCGTGACGCGGCGGCCTGTCTCGTCGTAGAGCTCCTGCGGCTTCATATCCCAGAGCGCGCAGAGGAGCATTTTGCCGTTCTTGCGGTCAAAGCAGTCGACGCTGCCGTCGCGCACGAGGACGGGGGAGACGGTGCCGTCTTCGAGCTTGTAGAGCCCTGCGCCGTCGAAGCGCGTCGAGATGAAGTACAGCACGTCGCCGTCCATCTTGAACGCCTGACCGCCGCCGTGGCGGACGTCGCAGCCGACGGATGTGCCGATGGCCTCACCGTAGACGGCGTAGGGCGTGACGGCAAGCGTCTCGTAGTCGAGCTTGTAAAAGTCGCAGTCCGTGTTCATGCCGAACTTGCCGTCCGCGGCCATGACGAGCAGGAAGGACTTGCCGAGCGCGTATGTCGCGATGACGAAGTCGGGGCGACTCTTGACGACGAGCTCCTGACGGCGCGAGGCAAGGTCGATGCGGTAAAGGTCCTGACCGCCGAAGTGCGCGGGGCGGGGGACGGAGACGTCGAGAAGACTGAAATAGACGGTCTTCTGATCCTCTGCGAGCTGGACATCGGAGACGTTGAAGCCCGCATCCGTCAGGCGGGTGAGGGACTTTTTCTTCGCATCGTAGTAGAAGAGACTTTCATACGCGCCGCGCGTGTATGTGCCGCCGTTCCACCACCAGGGTAGCTGAGAGATGACCTCGTAATCCTCGGTTTCCTTTTTGTCGTCAAAGTAGGCTTTCACGAACTTCTTGTCGCCTTTATAGAGGCCCTCAAAGCCGGGAAAGGTCGAGCCGACGACAAGCAGGTCGCCGTTTTTGAGAGGGAAGACCTGCGAGACGGGGATGGGAAACGTGTAGGCAAGATCGGCCTCGCCGCCGTCAAGCGCGATCTTGTAGAAGCGGCTGGTGAGCGATGCCTCCTTTTCCCCCTCACGGTCGCCCGCGAAAAGGACCGTGTTTTCATCCAAGTAGCAGAACGAGGATTCCTTGCCGCCGCCGGTCAGCGCGCGGACGCGGCCGCCTTTTAAAAGATAGAGGCGGGATTCGTAGCAATTTTTTTCTTTTTTCGCCTGACTCACGGTGAAGCAGGCGCTTGTCCCCTCGGGGGAGAACGTCACGTTCGCAAGTGAGCGGACGGCGCAGAAATCGTCAATGGCGATGGGCTTCATGGGAAAACTCCTTTCATCCGTCTGCGCGCAGAGCGGCGCAAAATCACGCAAACATCATACCACAGCGACAAATATATTGCAATCCGCGGCAAAATCCGTCGAAGCGCACAAAAGAACATCTGCGGAAACCGCAGATGTTCACAAAAAATGCCTTGACTTTTCTGTACCCATTTGGTAAAATAAAGCGCTTATAAACGGGAAAGGGTGAGGGAAATTCCCCACCCATTACCGAGAGAATAGCATACTGCGGCAAAAAAAGCAAGATGCAGTTCGATTTGTTTTACAACAAATCCGGGTGTATCGAACTGAATAGAGCCGCCGCAATACATTCCTTCAAGCGGACAGGGCTTGAAGAAAAGAAAGGCGTGAAGAGCAAAATGGCCAAAGACAAGATGTATGGCAAAACCCTTCGCAAGAATTTCGCCCGACACGAGGAGATCGTGGAGATGCCGAACCTGCTGGCGCTTCAGAAGAAGTCCTACCAGTGGTTCCTCGATACGGGTCTGCGCGAAGTCTTTTCCGACGTCGCCTCGATCTCGAACTACGCGGGCAACCTGGAGCTGAGCTTCATCGACTACAAGATGGACGAAGCGCCCAAGTACGACGTGCTCGAGTGCAAGGCGCGCGACGCGACGTATGCCGCTCCCCTGAAGGTGAGTGTGCGCCTCTACAACAAGGAGACCGGCGAGATCAAGGAGCAGGAGATCTTCATGGGCGACTTCCCGCTCATGACCGAGTCCGGCACGTTCGTCATCAACGGCGCCGAGCGCGTGGTGGTTTCCCAGCTCGTCCGTTCCCCCGGCATTTACTACGGCAAGGAGATCGACCTCAAGACCGACCTCCCGCTGCTGACGTCCACCGTCATCCCGTACCGCGGCGCATGGCTCGAATACGAGACCGACGCCAATGAGATGTTCTGGGTGCGCATCGACAAAAACCGCAAGATCCCCATCACCGAGCTGGTGCGCGCCATCGGCTTCAAGACCGACGCCGAGATCCTCGAGCTGTTCGGCGATGACGACCGCGTGGCCGTCACGCTCGAAAAAGACGCCTGCAAGACCTATGAAGAGGCGATGCTCGAGATCTACCGCAAGCTGCGCCCGGGCGAGCCGCCCACGGTCGAGGCCTGCGAGACCCTCATCAACAACCTCTTCTTCGACCCGCGCCGCTATGACCTGTCCATGGTCGGCCGCTACAAGTACAACAAGAAGCTCTCCCTGTGGGCGCGTATCCGCGGGCAGAAGCTCGTCTATCCCGTCGCCGACCCGCGCACGGGCGAGATCATGTTTGACGCCGGCCACATTGTCACCGACGAGGAAGCGCGCGAGATGGATGCCATCGGCGTCAACGATGTGACCATCGAGGTCGATGGCCGTACGATGCGCGTGTTCTCCAACCACATGGTCGATCTTGACCGCTTTGTCGACTTTGACCCCGTGGCCGAGTGCGGCATCAAAGAGCGCGTGCGCGAGAGCGTGCTCAAGGAGCTGCTCGAGCAGTACAGCGGCGAGGAGCTCAAGGAAGCTATCCGCGACAACGCCGACCGCCTCGTCCCCAAGCACATTCTGATCGACGATATCCTCGCCTCCATCAACTACATGAACGCGCTGGCGCACGGCATCGTCTATAAGGACGATATCGACCACCTCGGCAACCGCCGTCTGCGCTGCGTGGGCGAGCTGCTGCAGAATCAGTTCCGCATCGGTTTTTCCCGTATGGAGCGCGTCATTCGCGAGCGCATGACGATCCAGGATCTCGACATCGTCACCCCGCAGAGCCTCATCAACATCCGCCCCGTCACCGCGGCGATCAAGGAGTTCTTCGGATCGAGCCCTCTGTCCCAGTTCATGGACCAGACGAACCCGCTCGCCGAGCTGACGCACAAGCGCCGTCTGTCCGCTCTGGGCCCCGGCGGCCTTTCCCGCGAGCGCGCGAACATGGAAGTGCGAGACGTGCACTACAGCCACTATGGCCGTATGTGCCCGATCGAGACGCCGGAAGGTCCGAACATCGGCCTGATCTCCTACCTCGCGACCTACGCCCGCATCAATGAGTACGGCTTTATCGAAGCGCCGTTCCGCAAGGTCGACCACGAGACCTGCCGCGTGACCGACGAGATCGAGTATATGACCGCAGACGTCGAGGACCAGTACATCGTCGGTCAGGCTGCCGAGCCTGTCGATGAAAACGGCTGCCTCGTCAACCAGCGTATCACCTGCCGCCACCGCGACGAGATCGTCGAGGTCGACCGCGACCGCGTCGACTATATCGATATCTCCCCGCGTATGATGGTCTCCATCGCGACGGCGATGATCCCGTTCCTGCCGAACGACGACGCGAACCGCGCCCTGATGGGCGCGAACATGCAGCGTCAGGCCGTTCCTCTGCTCCGCCCCGAGGCGCCCATCGTCGGCACCGGTATGGAGCACAAGATCTGCATGGACTCCGAGGTCGTCATCCTCGCCGAGGGCGACGGCATCGTCACCAAGATGGACGCGCGCGCCATCACCGTCGCCTACGACAACGGTGAGACGAAGGAATACAAGCTCACGAAGTTCCTGCGCTCCAACCACGGCACGTGCATCAACCAGCACCCGATCGTCGACGTCGGCGAGCGCGTGCATGGCCGCCGCCTGAACGAGAACGGCGTGTGGGAAGATCCCACCGTCCTTGCCGACGGCCCCGCGACCGATCAGGGCGAGATCGCTCTGGGCCGCAACATCCTCGTCGGCTTCATGACCTGGGAAGGCTACAACTACGAAGACGCCGTTCTTCTGAACGAGCGCCTTGTCCGCGAGGACTATTACACCTCCATCCACCTCGAAGAGTACGAGCTTGACGCACGCGATACCAAGCTTGGCCCCGAAGAGATCACCCGCGATATCCCCAACGTCGGCGAAGACGCACTCAAGGACCTTGACGAGCGCGGCATCATCCGCATCGGCGCGGAGGTCCACGCCGGCGACATCCTCGTCGGTAAGGTCACGCCCAAGGGCGAGACCGACCTGACCGCGGAAGAGCGCCTGCTGCGCGCCATCTTCGGCGAAAAGGCGCGCGAAGTGCGCGACACCTCCCTTAAGGTGCCCCACGGCGAGAGCGGTATCGTCGTCGACGCCAAGGTCTTCTCCCGCGAGGCGGGCGACGAGCTCGGCCCCGGCGTCAACATGGTCGTGCGCGTTTACATCGCGCAGCGCCGCAAGATCCAGCCGGGCGACAAGATGGCCGGTCGTCACGGCAACAAGGGCGTTGTCTCCCGCATCCTGCCGCAGGAGGATATGCCCTTCATGCCCGACGGTACGCCGCTTGATATCGTGCTGAACCCGCTGGGCGTTCCGTCCCGTATGAACATCGGTCAGGTGCTCGAGGTCCATCTGGGCTATGCGGCCAAGACCCTTGGCTACAAGGTCGCAACGCCGATCTTCGACGGTGCGAGCTATGAGGATATCCGCGAGGAGCTCATCAAGGCCGGTCTCGACCCCGAGGGCAAGAGCTGGCTGTACGACGGCCGCACCGGCGAGCGCTTCGACAACAAGGTCACCGTCGGTTACGTGTACTTCCTCAAGCTGCACCACCTGGTCGACGATAAGATCCACGCCCGTTCCACCGGCCCGTACTCCCTTGTCACGCAGCAGCCGCTCGGCGGCAAGGCGCAGTTCGGAGGCCAGCGCTTCGGCGAAATGGAAGTTTGGGCCCTCGAGGCTTATGGCGCAGCTTACACCCTGCAGGAGATCCTGACGGTCAAGTCTGACGACGTGACCGGCCGTGTGCGCACCTACGAGTCCATCGTCAAGGGCCACAACATCCCGCAGCCCGGCGTGCCCGAGTCGTTCAAGGTCCTTGTCAAGGAACTCCAGGCCTTGTGCCTCGATGTTCAGGTCCTCGACCGCGACGGCAACCAGATCGAGCTCAAGGAAGACGAAGACGCGATGGATACGTTCAACCTCGCCCGCATGGACGCCGAGGATGAGCGCCACCGCAGCAACCCCTTCGCCGATGAAGCCGAGCTCGAGAACGCAGGCTTTGAATATGTCGCTGAAGATGAAGTCAACGCCGACTTTGCCGGCGACGATCAGGAAGACTGAGAAAAGGAGGAGCATATAGAAAATGAGTTACGCAACGTTTGACGCCATTAAAATCGGAATCGCTTCTCCGGAGATGATCCGTGAATGGTCTTACGGCGAGGTCAAAAAGCCCGAGACCATCAACTACCGCACCCTCAAGCCCGAGCGCGACGGCCTATTCTGCGAGCGCATCTTTGGCCCCACGAAGGACTGGGAGTGCCACTGCGGTAAGTATAAAAAGATCCGCTACAAGGGCAAGATCTGCGACCGCTGCGGCGTGGAAGTCACGCGCGCCAAGGTCCGCCGCGAGCGCATGGGCCACATTGAGCTCGCCACGCCCGTTTCCCACATCTGGTATTTCAAGGGCATTCCGTCCCGCATGGGCCTGCTGCTCGACATCAGCCCCCGCATCCTGGAAAAGGTGCTGTATTTCGCCGCTTATATCGTCACCGATCCCGGCGAGACCCCGCTGATGCGCAACCAGATCCTCTCGGAGAAGGAATACCGCGATATGCGCGAGAAGTATGAGGACGATTTCGACGCCGGTATGGGCGCCGAGGCCGTCAAGAAGCTCCTCCAGCAGATCGACCTCGAATCCTTGTCCGAGCAGCTCCACGCCGAACTCAAGAGCGCGAGCGGCCAGAAGAAGGCCCGTATCGTCAAGCGCCTTGAGGTCGTGGATGCGTTCCGCATCTCCGGCAACAAGCCCGAGTGGATGATCATCGACGTGCTGCCCGTCATTCCGCCCGAAATTCGCCCGATGGTCCAGCTCGACGGCGGCCGCTTCGCGACCTCCGACTTAAACGACCTCTACCGCCGCGTCATCAACCGCAACAACCGCTTGAAGCGCCTCATTCAGCTCAACGCGCCCGACATCATCGTGCGCAACGAGAAGCGCATGCTGCAGGAAGCGGTCGACGCGCTGATCGACAACGGCCGCCGCGGCCGCGCTGTCACCGGTGCGAACAACCGCGCACTCAAGTCCCTTTCCGACATGCTCAAGGGTAAGCAGGGCCGCTTCCGTCAGAACCTACTCGGCAAGCGTGTCGACTACTCCGGCCGCAGCGTTATCTGCGTCGGCCCTGAGCTGAAGATCTACCAGTGCGGTGTGCCGAAGGAAATGGCACTCGAGCTGTTCCGCCCCTTCATTATGAAGAAGCTCGTCGAGGACGGCGCCGCCAACAACATCAAGTCCGCCAAGAAGATGGTCGATAAGGGCCGCACCGAGGTCTGGGACGCGCTCGACGTCGTCATCAAGGATCACCCCGTCATGCTCAACCGCGCGCCGACGCTCCACCGTCTCGGTATTCAGGCGTTCGAGCCGGTGCTGGTCGAGGGCCGCGCCCTCAAGCTCCACCCGCTGAACTGCACGGCATTCAACGCGGACTTCGACGGCGACCAGATGGCTATTCACGTGCCCCTGTCTGCCGAGGCGCAGGCCGAGGCCCGTATCCTGATGCTCTCTGCCAACAACCTGCTGCGTCCTCAGGACGGCGGCCCTGTCACGGTGCCGACGCAGGATATGGTTCTGGGCTCCTACTACCTCACGTTCGAGCGCTTTGAAAACGGCGTTTCCCAGATGGATAACGACGAATTCTGGCCGCAGGACATTGACTTTGCCCTTGCCGGCAAGCGCTACGACGAGCTGACCGACGAGGAGAAGGCCGCCGTCCACCTCAATGTCTATCGCGACGAGGACGAGGCCATGCTCGCCTACAACGACCACCTCATCGGTATCCACCAGCCCATCCTTGTCCGCACGGTCAAGCAGATGCCGGACGGCACCATGGGCAGCAAAGTCGTGCGCGTTACCATCGGCCGCATCATCTTCAACCGCAACATCCCGCAGGACCTTGGCTTTGTCAAGCGCGTGGATGAAAACGGCGAGCCGACCGAAAACTACTTCGACTACGAGATCACCGAGGTCTGCGGCAAGAAGCTGCTCGGCAAGATCGTCGACCGCACGATCAAGCTGCACAACTTCACCATCGCGGCTGAAGTGCTCGACAACATCAAGGCCACGGGCTACAAGTTCTCCACCCGTGCGGCCATCAGTATCTCCGTTGCGGATATGACCATTCCGCCGGCAAAGTACACCCTCATTGCCGAGACCGAGCAGCGCGTCGTCGACATTGAAGACCAGTTCAAGATGGGCTTCATGACCGAGGATGAGCGCTACCGCGCCGTCGTCAAGGAGTGGGAAAAGACCACCGCGGACGTCACCGACGCCCTGCAGAAGAACATGGACCGCTACAACCCCATCTTCATGATGGCGGACTCCGGCGCCCGTGGTTCGATGAAGCAGATCCGTCAGCTGACCGGTATGCGCGGCCTGATGGCCAACACCGCCGGTAAGACGATCGAGATCCCGGTCAAGGCAAACTTCCGCGAAGGTCTGTCCGTCCTTGAATACTTCACCTCCTCCCGAGGCGCCCGTAAGGGCCTTGCCGATACGGCTCTTCGTACGGCAGACTCCGGTTACCTGACCCGCCGAATGGTCGACGTCTGCCAGGATGTCATCATCCGCTCCGACGACTGCGGCGCGACCCGCGGCATCACGATCAGCGAGATCAGCGAGAACGGCCAGGTCATCGAAAAGTTCTCCGAGCGCGTCAACGGCCGCTATCCGGTCCACGACGTGATGAAGCCCGGCACGGACGAGGTCCTCATTTCCAAGGATCACATGATGACCCCCGAGGATGCCGACCTCATGGAGAAGTTCGACATCCACTCCGTCGAGATCCGCACGGTGCTTACGTGCAAGGCCCACAGCGGCGTTTGCGCGAAGTGCTACGGCATGAACCTTGCCACCTCCAAGCCTGTCGGCCCCGGCGAAGCGGTCGGTATCATCGCGGCCCAGTCCATCGGCGAGCCCGGTACGCAGCTGACGATGCGAACCTTCCACACCGGCGGCGTTGCGGGCGGCGATATCACCCAGGGTCTTCCGCGAGTCGAGGAACTGTTTGAGGCGCGCCGTCCCAAGAAGATGGCGACCCTCGCCGAGATCGGCGGTAAGGTCCGCTTCGAAGAGGCGACCAAGGGCAGCCTGCTCAACATCATCGTCACCGCGGACGACGGCGACAACCGCATCTACTCGGTGCCGCATACCGGCCTGCGCGTGAACGACGGCGACGTCATCGCCAAGGGCACGCAGCTGCAGGACGGCGCGCTGTCCCCGCACGATATCCTGCGTATCCGCGGCACGTCCGCCGTTCATGACTACCTTATTCAGGAAGTTTTGAAGGTTTACCGTCAGCAGGGCGTTGACATCAACGATAAGCATATCGAGGTCATCGTCCGCCAGATGATGCGCAAGGTGCGCGTCGAGGAGTCCGGTGACACGAACCTGCTCTCCGGCTCCATGGTGGACCTTCTCGAATACGAGGATGCCAACGAGGAGATCCGCGCGCGCAATGCCGCGGGCGAGGTCAACGCCGAGACCGGCGAGCCGCTGCAGGAAGCCATTGCCACGCAGCTGCTCATGGGTATCACGAAGGCCTCTCTTGCGACCGACAGCTGGATGTCCGCCGCGTCCTTCCAGGAGACCACGAAGGTCCTGACTGAAGCCGCCATCAAGGGCAAGGTCGACCACCTCGTCGGTCTGAAGGAGAACGTCATCATCGGTAAGCTCATCCCCGCCGGTGCAGGCCTGAACGCCTACCGTGACTTTGCTGAGGAGATCGTTCCCGAGCCTGAGAAGCCCGAGGAAGAGCCGCACGAGCCGCGCATCATCACGAATGCCGTCGAAGTGTGAGTTAAGACCTCACGTATTGAATAGGTAAAAAGAGACGCGGAATTTTCCGCGTCTCTTTTTTGCCATTTTGGCGGAAAAAGGGAGAGTTTGACAGCCTCTTTTCAAAAGTTTGACGCGCCGGCGCGGAACGCACAAAAAAATTCGGGAAAAGCCCGTCGTTTCAGCGATTATTTTGTGTAGACAGCCATAAAAAACGCTTGACGGCTTGTGTGCCTCATGGTATAATTTCAACTTGCGTGGGTATGTCCCACGGAATTTGTCATACCGTCAGGAGGGACCTGCCGTGACGCCGGATCTGTCCACTTGCCGCAAGGTAGCGGGCATCAAGCAGACGATGCGTGCACTGCGGGAACACCGCGCGGAAAAGCTGTATATCGCCTGCGATGCAGACCCCGCCGTGCTTGCGCCGATCGAAGCGCTCGCACGCGAAGAGAACATCGCGATCGACGATCGCGCCACGATGGCGCAGCTTGGCCACAGCGCGGGCATCGCCGTTGGTGCGGCGGTGATCGCCGTTCTGAGAAATTAAGGTTTTTTCGGGATATTTTACCGATATCCTGTAAAAAATATATATCACATCATTTCAGGAAAGGAGAAACAAGAATGCCTACTTTTAACCAGTTGGTTCGCAAGGGCAGACAGCAGTCGACTTACAAGTCCAACTCCCCGGCTCTGCAGTATGGTCTTAACACGCTGAAGAACAAGGAGACCGACCTCGCCTCTCCCCAGAAGCGTGGCGTTTGCACCGCAGTTCGTACTGCGACCCCGAAGAAGCCGAACTCCGCTCTTCGTAAGATCGCCCGTGTCCGCCTCACCAATGGCTATGAGGTCACCGCTTACATCCCCGGCGTCGGTCATTCCCTGCAGGAGCACTCTGTGGTCATGATCCGCGGCGGCCGTGTGAAGGACCTCCCTGGTGTGCGTTACCACATCATCCGCGGCACTCTGGACGCTCAGGGCGTGCAGGGCCGTATGCAGTCCCGTTCCAAGTACGGCGCCAAGCGCCCGAAGCAGAAGTAAGGCTGCGACCTTGAAATGAGCTTTGCCGAAAAGGTTTGATATATATTTTTGTGTCATTCACCTCTTTGGCAGGCCGGAACACGATGGGGGAGAGCCCCATTCGCGAGTACCTATGATTTCTAAATTATAAGAAGGAGGGAAGCAAAGTGCCCAGAAGAGGTAATGTTCCCAAGAGAGAAGTTCTGCCCGATCCTATGTACAACAGCGTCCTGGTGACCAAGCTCGTCAACAGCGTGATGCTCGACGGCAAGAAGGGCGTCGCCCAGAAGGTCGTTTACAGCGCGTTCGACATGATCAAGGACAAGACCGGCAACGAGCCTCTCGATGTTTTCAATCAGGCCATGGAGAATATCATGCCCAGCCTGGAGACCAAGTCCCGCCGCGTCGGCGGTGCCACCTATCAGGTGCCGATGGAAGTCCGTCCCGCCCGTCGTCAGACCCTCGGTCTGCGTTGGCTGACGGCCTATGCCCGTGCCCGTGGTG
>OHAF01003224.1_pt1 | contig 10871 bp, 7 predicted proteins | sample 1577041 | NCBI WGS metagenome assembly OHAF01 (sample SAMEA3541495, study PRJEB24748) | human gut metagenome | biome: human gut; feature: human-associated habitat; material: faeces | place: China | collected 2012
TCCGACTGTGACTTTGGGGCTGACAAAAACCCTACTTAAAGAGTATACTGATGCCCACGGGAAGGACGGCTTTTCAACGGAAACCGCCCTTGTATGGGCATTATGCCGCTATCCGACAGACAGGAGAACAGTTCATGGATCAAGCCACCCTCATGGATAAAATCAAGACCGGGACCACGCTCTGCAAGGCCATCATGCGCAACGGCTACGACGCCTATGCCATCAATGCGCCGCTGCAGGGCCTGATCTTCGAAAAAACCGGCGTATTCGAAGTGGACATCGCCTGTGCCTGCGATACGGAAACCCTCTTCAAAATTTTCCCCAACGCCGTCCCCTACACTGAAGAAGGCGCTATGGCCATGCTTCAGGAAAACGGCGTCACCCTGCGTTTCTATAGTACGGATGTTGAGGACGCCTCCCATCCGGAAATGAGCCAGCTCCGCATCACGCCGCGCCTTGCGCGCCTCCTCGCCGAACTCCAGCTCAAGGGCCAGCTCAAAAGCTCCAACACCAACGACCCCGAAGCTAAGGAGTTCGAAGACTTCGACAAGACCATCGACGGCACTCCGGGACTGGTTTACGTCCAGACCGGCACGGAAAACCTCTACACGATCCGGGTCGTACACAAGCCCACCGGCTCGACCGGCGAATTCTTCACCGAATTCCCCGTCCGCTGCAACACCACGCGCCATGCGGGCGTCAAGGCGACCTTCGTCTACGACGCTTCGCTGGTCGAGAGCTACAATGCCGAGCACAAGACCTCGTATGCGGCGCTGCCTGCCGAGTACCTGACGCTCGAAAACACGACGCTGACCGTGCCTGAAAACGCAACGGCATCGGCCGACTCGGTCAAGGTGACGCTCACGGGCGACCTCTCGCTGCTGACCGAACGCGACTACTTGGCGCCGCTGCGCATCAAGGCCGAGGGCATCGACGCCAGCGAAGTCATGGGAGCGGTCTATGTGGCCGTAGCGACCGAGATCAACCTCATCCGCGCCATCGAATCCACCGACGACATGGTCGGCTTCACCGCCACGGGCCGCAGCGCGTGGACGGCCGACTGCGGCAATTATGCCAATCTGTTCGACGGCAGCACTTCGACTTCGGTCGATTTTCCGGAACAGTACGGCAACGTGCTCAATATCGACATGAAGGAGCAGCAGCTGGTGACCGGACTCTGTCTGGTGAAACAGTACCTTGCAGGGTCTGATGATGAGCTTGGCATTGGAGAATATGCTCTTGGAAAGCTCTATCTCTCTCAGGATCGTATTGACGAAGCAGAACAGCTTCTTATTTCATCCTCCGAAAAAGAAAATCTGTATGCCTCATATAAACTTGGAAAGCTGTATCTTACAGATAGAAAGCTTGACTACACAAAAGCTGTGAAATATCTGAAGCCATGTGCTGACAAGGCAGACAATGAATACGCTCAGTACGCACTCGGCTGTATCTATCTGAAAAAGGAGCATTACGATCGCAAGTTAGCAGAAAAATATCTTCTTGAGTCATCAGGTCACAATAACTCGTCGGCTCAACTGAAGCTGGCTCTTATGTACCGAGAAGAACAGAAATACCGCCAGTCAGATTACTGGATGAGGCTTGCTGCACAAAACGGTAACGAATATGCACAGAAAATTCTTGCAGAGCGTCACGAACAGATAAGGATGAAGCTCCATCTTGGCGCAACGGCGAACAGCGTCATGCGGCGTGTCTGCAGTAATATGCAGACAAAGGCTCAGCAGCTTCTTGCCCAAGTGGAGCGTGACGAACAGGAACAGAAATACAAACAGGCTATAAGTCAGACTTATAGCCGATAATACACCCTACCACACGTGGTAGGACAAGGGGGATAAGAAATGAATAATGATGAGCATAAAATACTAAAGACAATAGGACGGATACTGCTTCTTATTATCCTCACAGCGACAATAGCAGGAGTCGTATGTCTGGTATTTAATCTGCTTGATGAGCTGTCCGCTATAAACAAGGCAGCTCAGACCAATCAAGGCAATGTTGGTGAAATGTGGGCAAATTTTTCTATTCGGAAAGAATATTTCTGGACAAAGCCCGAGCAGCTTGAGGTCAGCGATCTTTTTTTCTTATCTTTCGTCATATCTTTGGTTATCTTTGCAAAAATATCACGACAGATAGAAATAAAGAGAGGTTACAAAGACCTCGAAGGCAGCGACAGATGGGCAACAAAACGAGAACTTAACAAAAACCTTATAAGAATACCTGAAAAGGAGCTTTACAAAGCTGAAAAAACAGGACCGCTCATAGCCTGCAAATATGGGTATTTCTATGTTGACCCAAAGAACAACCACTCCCTTATAATCGGCACAACTGGCTCTGGTAAAACTCAGTCCCACGTTCTTCAGCAGGCACGAGTATTCGCCTGTGGCAAGGACAAACAGTCCATGATATTCAATGACCCTAAGGGAGAGATATTTTCTTCCACCTACCCTATAATGAAAAAAGAAGGCTATAACGTAGTCATATTAAATCTAAGAGACACGAACAGATCTTCACGGTGGAACCCACTTACATTTATAATCAATGAGTATGTACACTGCGTAAAGAACAACCTTGACCTTTCAAAGGTATCCGAGTATATCGACACAATGGCGTCAACATTAACGAACAATCCTAAATCAGATCCTATATGGCCCTCATCTGCAAAGTCCCTGCTTTCAGCTCTGATACTTTACATGATCGAGCAAGGATATAAGCATGACAAGCTCGATAAGGTCAATATGTATTCTGTTTATCAATTCTTTATTGAATATGGTCAGGAAGTGGAGGAAACAGATCCATTCGGAAACGTAATTACAAAGAACAGACTTGACGAGATATTCAAGGGACTTCCCGTCGGCTCTCTTGCGAAAGCAGCGTATGCCACATCAAACTTTGCTAAGGGTGATATGAGAGCCAGCATATTTGCAACCCTTGCAGACAATATCCGCATATTCGGTCTTGACACGGGTATTGCACAGCTGACCTCAGGCAATGACATAGACCTTGACGAGCTTATCTCTTGCGGAAAGCCCTTTGCAATATACATGATCATTCCTGATGACCGCCCTACAAGACACGTCATAGCCTCAATGTTTATCAATCAAAGCTATCTCAGTATGGTAGAATATCTCACGAGGAACAGTATGAAAGCGCTGCCACGCCGAGTGAATTATATACTAGACGAGTTCTGCAATCTTGTGACCATACCTGGTATGGATAATAAAATAACTGTATCTCGAAGCAGAAATATAGGCTGGCACTTGTACATACAAGGCTTGAGCCAGCTGGACGCAAAGTATCATGACGACTCCAAGACTATCCGTGAAAACTGTGCCAACTGGGTATACATCTATTCGGGTGATCCTGACACTAACCAGTTCATCAGCAACATTCTCGGAAGCAGAACAGTACAGTATAAGACGTACTCAGGAAAGCTCTCAGAGGAGCTGTCAGAGAACAGAGCATATAAAGGGAAACAGCTTAAAACACCGACGGAGCTTGCCGTTCTTCAAGAGGGTGACACCATCGTTAAGCACCACCGTATGTACCCTATTGAGTCAAATTTCAAGTTCTTCTACAAGCTCAATCTTGGCACTGCAGAGCTTGACGATATAGCTTTTTCTTCGGGAGGAAAAGCTCTCGTCGAGATCCTTATTCCGTTTGAAATACTTATGCCTCAAAAAGCTGATCAGGAGGATCATCTGTCCGAAAAGAACAGTAGTGATGATGGCTTGCACCAGCAACCAGCAACAGCTATCCCGAACAGATTTGTTGACTCACCTGACAGTGTGGTGATATCTCCACAGAAAGCCGCTCTTGAAGCTATCGATGAAGCTACAAACGGCGAATGGAGCAGAGCTATGCAGGAGATTGACATAGATACCCTTGAAAGGCTCCTCAACAGAGCCAAGATAAAAAACAGAAGCACTATAACAGACGAACAGTTTGAAATGCTGAGCAATATGATACTCAGGAAGAAACAGCAAACTGTTTTATCAAACATAACGTAAAGAGGTCAATTATGAAATTCAGCTACTATTACCTGCCGAACAGCCTTGTAGAAAAGAAAATGCTGCCATCAGACTTTGCTGTGGCAGCATTTCTCTATTCTATGGCACAAGCCTACGGAAATAAAAACCTGTACGGCATATACGTTAAGGTGAAGCAGACTACAATAGCAGAAGCCTGCGGCATAAGTGTGGAGTCCGTAGCAAGGGCAACTAAAAGGCTCATTACATCAGGCGTTATCATATCCAGAGAGCGCTGCGTCAAAGCTAACAGACATCTTAGCACATATACATACACTCTTGCAGAGATAGGATCTCGTTTCTTTCGGGTGGACAGAAAGGCAGCTAAACGTCTGACAGCAAAGGAACTCAGGTGCTACTGTGCTTTCTGTAAATGCAAACAGAACAGCAGCAAAATGTTTTTCCACAGCTACTCAGACCTTGCCAAAATGCTCGGTATGAAGCGCAGCGAGCTAATGGCAATAGTGGACAAGCTCATTTCTCTCAAAGTCATACACAAGCGCTATCAGGTCACATCATGCGGTGACTTTGGAGAGAACAGATACTATGTTTTTGAGTTCGTTACTGGGCATATCCGAAAAAAGTGCAAAAAAAGGACCGCTGCCCAAAGCGGTCCTCACAAAACTCATAACCCAGCAACCCCTAGAAAATCACTGAATTTACATAAATTCTACCACCATCTAGGGAATTTGTCAAGGGGTTATGTGAAAAATTGTGAAAAAAATCGAGCAGGACCCCATTTTATGTTTAAGGGTAGGGGCAATTTTGACAGGTCATATCTATGACCCACTTAATTTTATCTATCCGAAAAAGAAAAATTTATGTTAGGAGTATATGTTATGATAAAAGACAAAACTTTATATGACTTACAAAACCTTGTTCGCAAGCTTGTTTCAGACAAGAACAGCATTGATGACGTGAGAAGCTTTCTTTTGCAGCTCATTTTCTGCTTTTACTGTGAGGAAAGTGGAATTTTCCTGGGAAAGCCCTTTACTCAGCTTGTTTTAAACTCTGAAGCTTCGTCTTTTCCGTCAAGATTTATGCAGCTTATCGCCTCCCTGCCGCCCTTCATGGCTAAACCACAACAACTTTTTCTTTCGGAGGATACTCACCACGCTATGAAGAAGCTTTGCCTTATAAGCTGGAACGACGTAAATCCGAGCATAATGGGAGCTGTACATCAGGCTGCACTTAGCCGTTCTGATCAGCGTGCAACAGGGACTCACTACACCTCACTGCGTAACGTTCACCGTGTTATCGACAAGCTGTTGATAGACAAGCTCCTTGACCAATTTTCGGAAACAAAAAGTGCCGAAGAAATCGCTGTGCTTTACGAACAGCTCGGTAAGATCTCTGTATTCGACCCTGCCTGCGGCGGCGGAAATTTTCTTATCGAGTCCTATCTTGGGCTATCCGCAATGCGTCTTATAGCCTCCAGTGGAATATCATCGGTCAAACCTCTGAGTACCAGAAATTTTCATGGTTTGGAGCTTTCTGAAGAAGCTGCCTGCATATGCCGAACAGCTTTGTTTGCCACGGCAAGACTTGAGGAGAAGCGCTATGCCAAACAGTTTAAAATGCCCCTATCTCCCGTTGACCTCTCCGAATGTGGTGATATACACTGCATAGACGCTCTAAATTTTGACTGGGATAAAATTTCCGCAGACTATATCGTAGGAAATCCACCATTCATGTTTAACCACAAAGAACAGTCTTTCAGCCAAACACAGCTTTTTGCCGACTCCGCTTCAGCGTCAGTAGACTACTCTGCAGGCTGGATAATTAAAGCCGCACAGTATTGTGCCGCTCATCCACGAACAGAATGTGCGTTCCTAACTACCAATTCTGTTTGTCAAGGCTCGCAGGTACAGTTCATCTGGGAGCCTGTGACTGACAAGTACAAAATGCACATAAATTGGGCATACAAAAGCTTTCGCTGGGTATCAGATATATCAAACTCAAAGATAGACCTGAGCTGTGTTATAACAGCTTTCAGTGCTAAAGATATGCCTGACAAGCAACTTATGACAGTATCCGATGACGGTCATGATAGCGCCAGAACAGTTTCACATATCAACGCTTATCTGACAGAATATGACGACATATATCTCTACCCTGAAGGACTTGACGATCGACGCCCGACAATGCTCCTAAGACGGCGAACAGAAACGCCGATCCTTACAAGATACCAAGCCGAACAGCGAACAGAAAGCGGACTTCTTACTTGCAGATTTATAACGGCGCACAATATGCTGGCGACAACAATGCGCCAATATGTTGTGACTGACGGCGGATACTCGAACAGTATTGTCATTCCCCGTCATTCCTCCGAAAAAAGAAAATATGTACCGCTTATCTACTGCAAAGAGCGTGTAATGGTCAATGACAGCGTGTACATAATACCAAACACAGACCTCTTCGTTTTCGGCTTGCTATCATCATCAATGCACAATGCCTGGGTAAGAATGTTTTGCGGACGTCTTGATATGCGTATCCGATACTCAAACATCCTATGCTACAAAAACTTCCCTTTTCCTGAAGATATCACCACTGAACAGAAAGAAAATATCGCTCGGCTTGCTGCAAGGATACTTGAGCTGCGAATGAATTACAAAGACCAGCCACTCGGCAATGTCTATAATGACCTACCGCCTGAGCTGCTACTTGCACATATCAATCTGGACAAAGCCGTTGAAAGACTTTATGGCGAACAGCTTTTCTTCAATGACGACGGACGGCTCAAAGTTCTGATCAAGCTTTTCAATAAACAAAGAACAGACAGACCCTAACGGGATCTGCCTGTATTTTTGCGTCTGCGTATAATGGCTGGATGTCTAACTGGAATTTCTGCACTTGCCGCAACAGCTTTTTCTTTCGGCTCGTACTCGTTTGACTGCACTTTAGCCAAACGTCTTTCGAGAACAGCCTCAAGCTTTTTGAAATCACAGCAACGGCGTGTGAGATTAAACGATTTTTCTGGGTTTTGAGTAATTAAGCGATAAAGCTTGTTCGCCTTTTTAATTATATTATCAATGTTATCATTACACCAGTCGAGCTGATTATTTAGCAACTCCTTATATTCTCTTTCTTTCGGAGTATCACTACTGCTGGGACGAATGTCTAACTTTTGGATTACATCATTTGAAACTGGAATCATATTATTAAAATTAAGCGCTCCAATCAAACAATTATTTGAATCCAATATTTTAGAAAAATCAAGATCATTTTTCATCTTATTATGCTTAGGCTTAGGCGATGTCATTGGAATACAGTAATTATGCTGTTTCATAATAATTATTATTCCCACAAAAGGTCTATTTTCTTTATGTTGTTGAGGTGACACTGACATAACTCTATTATCGGCATTAGCCAAATCACGAACATATTTGACATCTAATGTATACAGATGTAATCTCCTCTTTTTCATACTTCTCACCCGTTTCTCATTAAAAAGGCTGCGATATAAATACCGCAGCCAAGTTTTTTATAGGTCCCACTCACAGTAGGGTCCACTGCTTTTAAAACTCCCACTCACAGTAGGGTCCACTGCTTTTAAAACTCCCACTTATACGGTAGGGACTACCTCTTTTTACAAAGGTCAAAGACCTCCATATGATAAGCATTGCTTATCTTCACTTATATTATACTCTACTTGCGACAAAATGTCAAGTAAAATTCAACATAAAAAAGCAGCACACCTGTACTGCTTTTGATCCTATTTGCTCGGTAGGGCTCCCGCCTTTTAAAACTCCCATTTATTTTATACGGTAGGGTCCCCGTCTTTGATAGCTCCCATTTATTTTACACGGTAGGACTCCCGTCTTTAATAACTCCCATTTTTGCACGGTCAGGACAACCGCTGCAAGCTCATCAAGCTTACAACACTGATATTATACAACACAAACAACAGAATGTCAATAATGCAATTAGCAATTTAATATAATTAATTAGCGAGATCTACCCACCTTTCTTCGTCTGCGTATGACAGCAGGATGAATTGCAGGCACATCAGCGCTTGCAGCAACTGCTTTTTCTTTAGGCTCAATATTCTGTTTTACTGATATACCAATTTCAGAATGAAAATATTGCAAAGTAGAATATCTATATTTCTTTGAAGAAAAATCATCTAATTCTCCAGCTACATATTTTTTATACCCACTAACATACGCTGAAAATTGTTTTATTATAAAGTAATATTTTCTGTTTAATTCTAAAAATTCTTTTTCATCAATAAAAGCAGCCGTTCCAATATATCTATCATCATTTACTACAACAGCTTTTGAATAATCAAGACCAGTAAAACTATGAGTATCTCTTGATGAATTTTTAAAACGATAGCAAGCTTTATGTGATACATTTGTTCTAAATGGAATAGCATATGTATTATTTTCGACTTTTAAAACAAGGACTAAATAAGGACGATTTAATTTATGCTCAATTTCAGGAAAATGTTTGGAGTCATATTTTTCAAAAAAATCCTCTGATAAGTAATTTATCTCATATTTCTTTTTCATGCTATTCCTCTTTCAAACTAATCAAAATCCCCTAGTACGGGTTGTACTAGGGGAAAATCTTCAACTGGGATTTCTTTAAAGTGTTACCCTCGCACCTTATCTTCAACTGGGATTTCTTTAAAGTGTTACCCTCGCACCTTATCTTCAACTATATTATACTCTACTTTTAGTAAAATGTCAAGCCCACCAAAAGAATAGCTCATAGCATTTTCTCAATCGCCTCAGCCGCTTTCTTGTTTTCTTCGGACATCTGATGAGCATACAACCTAAGAGTTATCTCAGGCGTTGAATGACCAAGACGACCAGCAACTGTTGTTATCGGTGTCTTGGCTGCAATGAGCAGTGAAGCATTGGTGTGCCTGAGTGTATGCACGCAACAGCTCGGCAGGTCATGCTCCTCTATAAAGTTATGAAAATACTTTGTAACAGAGCTTGGATTTAATGGCTTCCCGTTTCTGTAGGTGAACACTCTTTTACTGACTATACCAAGCTCCGACTGCCGCCGTCTGACCGAAAGAAGAATATTGATAACTTTCTCATTGATAGCTATTATACGCTTTGACAACTTGGTTTTAGGCGTATCTGTGTATGTACCTAAGCCAGGGAGATAATAACTCGAACGACGAACAGTGATCGAGCCTTGTTCAAGGTTTATGTCCTCCCATTCAAGACCGCAGGCTTCGCCACGGCGCATTCCAGTAAATAGAATGAGCGTCAGCAGCTCTGTGTATGGATACTTACCACATTCATTAAGTGTCGAAAGAACAGTTTCAGCGTCTTTCAGATCAAGATAACGTGCTTCTTCAGAAAGATCGAGCTTAGGCACCCTAACTTTAGCCATAAGGTTGTGCCTGATAACTCCGTCATATGCAGCGTCCTTGAATATGGAATACAACAGCCTATGATAGTGCATGATAGTCCTGTCCGAAAGGAGAAAATCATTCTCGGTGAACAGCATATCAATCGGCAAAAGCAACAATGCGGAAGTCCTCTGAGCCGTAACAAGACTAACATCCTTACCCGCTCTCAGAGAATCGACTGTCCCCATGCCCATTCCTGTAAGGCGAACAGTTTCTGGTCTTGTGTATCCATCCTTTAGCAATCGTCTGCAAGTTTCATTTGGAGTAAAGGTTATCTGCTCTGACTTAGCTTCTCTTAGATCATCATAGAAAGAATAAATATCCATAACAGTAATATCCCTCAGCTTTTCAGAGCCAAGAGCAGCATTTATTCTTCGGGTGAGTCCGCAGTATCTTGTGTATGTACTGACCTTGACCTCATACTGCTTCCGTGGCAGCCATTGCTCTGCAATATATTTTTCCAAAGTGATATTCTTATTGATCTTCAACTTAATCCCCTCTTTCAAAATTTAAAGATCACAAGAATATTATACCTTTTTCTTTATTAATTTGCAAATATCATGAACAACCCTACCACACGTGGTAGGGCTGTCTATGTTCAAGAATACGAATATTTGAACTAAATTGCTATACAATAAAATGGCTATAATGAACAAATCAAACTTATTTAGCCAAAATATTTGAAAAAACACTTGACAAATACACGCTATTGTGGTATATTGGAACACGTAAAGCAAGTGAGTGCAAAAAAATAAGCACCCACAGGATATACTTCTTATTAGCAGTAAGAAAGTATATCAGTCCCAGAAGTTGTAGCAAAACCTCTGATGACCTTAGTGAATGCTTTGTTTCGTGTTTAGTATACACGATTACGATACATTTGTCAAGCGTTTATCGGAAAGTTTACAAATAACTTCTGATAAATGCTTTTTTTGTACCCGTCTGACAGTCGGATCAGGCGGCTGACAGCAATTTAAAAAGAATAAAGGTTGATGAAGTAACCTCGACGATATCTCAGACAACTGCTGATCTATTCAGTCGTACTTAACAGCTTCGCATTAGCGAGCCTGCATATATGCAGATACCTAGTACGTGCCGTGATGAGCTGCTCTTACAGCTCTAGCAAGTATATATGCCTTGTGAGGCTGAGCTACCGAGAAAGTAATCGAGCGTCACTGCTGTGGCAGTGCAAGGGGCGTAACCGACAGCAAGCAGCATTATCAGAGCTTGTCACTCTGAGTTGTGATGACTAGGGATCAACATGATCACGTCAAAAGGAAAGACATCAATAAAGCAAAAAAACGGCTTAGCCGTTTAAATACCAACAGGCGTATAGCCTTATACCGCTTGTTGGGACAAAATCAAGAAGAAATTCTTGATCTTGTCCGAATAAGCAATTTGGCAGGGGCAGAAGGATTCGAACCCTCGGCACGCGGTTTTGGAGACCGCTGCTC